>Ga0075369_10000458_pt1 | contig 12487 bp, 12 predicted proteins | sample EndMethybrTD3034_FD_71400 | JGI IMG/M metagenome (GOLD analysis project Ga0075369, IMG submission 71400) | Populus endosphere microbial communities from Tennessee, USA - Endosphere MetaG P. TD hybrid TD303-4 | ecosystem: Host-associated > Plants > Roots > Endosphere | place: USA: Tennessee...
CGTCGCGCGGAGCGTCCGATGTCGTGGGAGTGCCGTACGGCGCCCGCTTGTCAGCAGCGCAAAGCGATCGCGCAAGGCTGCGGCGACCTGGTCGATCCCAAGCGTTGCGGCCCGGGCCGCCGCGAACTCGATGGCGAGCGGTATGCCGTCGAGGTGGCGACAGATTGCTGCAATCGCCGGCAGGCTCTCGGCGTGTGCCGAGAAGGCCGAACCCAGCTCCTTGGCTCGGGCGATGAAGAGCTCCGGTGCGCTGTGGCTCAGAATCTGGCCCGCATCGAGTTGCTCGTCCGGCGGCACTTCAAGCGGCGGCACGCGATAGGCATACTCGCCCTCGATCCGCAAAACTTCGCGGCTCGTTGCGAGGACTGTGGCGAGAGGACACAACCGCACGAGTACGTCGGCCAGCGTTGCCGTCGCGTCGATGACGTGCTCGCAATTGTCGAGAACCAGCAAAAGCCGTTTCCCGGCGATCGCCCGGGCGACAGCTTCAGCGGTGATCGTCTTGGACCCAAGCTTCAGCCCGAGCGCCCCCGCCACAGCAGACGGCACCAGGTGCGGGTCGGACAGCGACGCCAGCTCGACAAGCCATCCGCCGTCGGCAAACTCGCCCAGGACACGGCGGGCTGTCTCAAGGGCGAGCGTGGTCTTTCCAATGCCGCCGGGCCCCGTCAGGGTCACGACGCGGTAGGCGGAAACGAGATCCTGCAACCTCTGCGTGGCTGCCGATCGGCCAATGGGGCGCGCGATGGTTGCCGGGAAGTTGGTCGCCGGAGCCGCCCCGGTAAGCGGTGTCTGCTGGAGCAAGCCCGGCGGCTTGGCCTCGTCATGATGCCTGATGGTCCACGCGCCGAGGAGGCGATAGCCGCGGCGCGACTCGGTTTTCAGCAAGCTTCGATACGGGCCAAGCGCCTTGCGCACGGCGGCTGTGTGAACCTGCAGCGTGTTTTCCGCGACGATGGCGCCCGGCCAAACACGGTTCATCAACTCGTCCTTGGTGACGAGCTCGCCGGCTGACCGGACCAGAACCTCGATGATCTCGAAGGCGCGCCCACCAACAGGTACCGGCGATCCGAGAACCCGAAGCTCGCGGCGAGCAAGGTCAATCTCGCACCCGCCCGAGGCGTAAACCGGTCGAATGCCTTCAGCAAGCATGCAACGGCCCCTGATTGCAGGACTATGCCCCTGGGATGACCCAGCGGGGCGGCTCGCTTCAGAACTTTTCAGAAAATACCCCAAGATTCTCGATCGCTCGCACGTCAATCTATCATGTCCAATCTGACTCGCCTGACCGGAGAAGCGGTCCTGGTCGACGTCCAATGCCTTCTCAGAAAGCCGTTGGAAACCAATGCCTTGATGTGTCGAGAGGAGCCTCTCGGAATGAACGCGGCGGCAAATGCGGCTCGAGGCCGCCGACCTGCACCGGACGGCTGCAGACAATAGACAGATGGCCGCGATTGAGAGCTTTGCGGTGAAGCTTGAGAACGAAACGGTTGAGTTGGAGCTGATCGCAAAGGCGTTTCAGGCCATTGCGAAAGAGATCAGCTATGGAGGTCTGGCTGACGCTCTTCTCAAGACTGCACTCAGGCACTCCGGCGCCGTTCGAGGTGCGGTGCTGTTGAGCGAGGGAGGCGAACTGCTCGCCAAGGCAGATGCGACCTTTCCTCGTGAAAGGGCGAAGGTCTTTGCCTCACAACCCTCCATGCGCGAATTCCAATTGCCGGACGACCTCAGCGAAAGAGTGTTTATGCGTCAGGAAACCGTCGTCAGGGATGGCAGCCGGAAAGGGTCTGCCGTGACTGATCGCGCAGAGTGCGCAACGGGGCCGGACGTAACCGTCTTGTGCCAGCCTCTGATTCATCAAGGGCAGACAGTCGGCGCTCTCTATCTGGAATCGGAGGCCGGCCCGGCGCTGTTCACGCCGAGATGCCTCTCGGTGATGTCGATGCTGGCTTCGCAGGCTGCTGTATCCTTTGAATCCGCGCAGCTTTTCGAAGCACTCCGCGAGACCAACATGTGGATGGTCAGGGGCCAGCAGATCGGCCGCATGGGCAGCTACCGGTGGAACACACGGACTCTGCTGTCGCGGGCATCGCGCGAATGCTACCGCATTTTTGACATCGGCCTGGACGTCAATCCCGTGCCGTTCGAGGCATTTAGAGCCTGCGTCCATCCCGACGACCTTCCTGATTTGGAGAAGGCCCTCGCAGGGGCGGTCAGCGCGAAGTCGCCATTCAGCCACGAATACAGGGTCGTCCATCGAGACGGGTCAATCTTGCACGTCGTCGCGGTTGGACAATTCGATCTTAGTCCGGCCGGCGACGTTGAATTGGAAGGCATAATCACCGACGTCACCGAGCAGAAAGTATCGGAGCAGGCAGTTGCAGACGCACGCGCCGCACTTGCGCGAGCCGCGCGTCTGGCATCACTGGGGGAACTCGCCGGGTCGATCATTCACGAAGTCAATCAGCCGTTGACCGCGATCAGAGCGAGCGCCGACGCCTGTCTGCGATGGCTCGCCCGGGAGCCTGCCGACACGGACGAGGCGCGCAGGTCCGCCCTGCGTGTCGTCGAACAGAGCCGGAGGGCAACCAACGTCGTTGGCGGCCTCCGGTCGTTGGTGCGCGACTCGCATCTGCGGTTCATCGACGTTCATGTCAACGAGACTATTGAGGAGGTCCTTGTCCTCTTGAAGAGGGAGCTCGAACTCGCCGGTGTCGTCCTGAAAACCGACTTCGACGAAACGCTGCCGCCTATAGAGGCGGATCGAGTGCAGCTTCAACAGGTCGTCCTCAACCTCGTGCGCAACGCCATCGAAGCGATGGCCGGCGTCGACGGCGTCCGCACCCTCGGTATCTCATCGAAGGTTGCCGACGGTCACGTCTCCGTGTCGATCGCCGACACCGGCGTGGGCATCGATCCTGCCAGCGCGGAGCATCTGTTCGCTGCACTCTACACGACAAAGGGCGAAGGACTTGGCCTGGGCTTGTCGATCTGCCGCAAGATTGTCGGTGCCCATGGAGGACGCCTATGGGCGGAGAAAAACACCACGCACGGCGCAACATTCACTTTCACTCTGCCTGTTCGCCAGTTCCGCCGACTGTCAGGGAGCAGCTGAGGATGTCGTCGGTGTTCGTTCATATCGTTGACGATGACAAGGCGGTCCGGGAGTCGCTCGGAGACTTGCTGCGGTCGATGAACTATCGGACAACGCTTCACGGCTCCGCTTCGGAATTTCTCGATGTCGAGTTGCCCGACGCGCCCGCCTGTCTCGTGCTCGACATCCGGCTGCCGGGCACGAGCGGTTTGGAGCTTCAGGAGTATCTGACACGCGTGAATATCCGGCTGCCCGTCATCCTGATAACCGGCTTCGGCGACATTCCCATGTCGGTGCAAGGCATGAGGGCGGGCGCGGTCGATTTTCTTACGAAGCCGATACGGGATCAGGACCTCCTTGATGCCGTGGCGGCTGCGATTCGAATGGATCAGCACCGGCGTCAGGAGGTCGTGCAGATTGCCGAGTTGCAGAAGCAGTATGCGCTGCTGACGCTCCGCGAGCAGCAAGTGGTGGAACTCGTTGCGTCCGGCCTCATGAACAAGCAAATCGCGAACGAACTGTCGATCAGCGAAGTTACCGTGAAGATGCATCGCCGCAGCGCCAAGCGAAAGCTGGGCGCGAAATCGGTAGCAACGCTCGTTCGCATGGTCGGGGTGCTCCGCGCTCAGAAGCGAGGCGGCTGAGACCCATACGAAGGTATGTGCCCAAACGTCACTTTCGAGAGATTGTGACGGTGCGTCGGCCAACGCATTGTTCGGACGTATCTCGCGACGCCATGGCCACCAAGTGGCTCCTACCTTCCCCAGGAACAGGACACGATGATCGTTGCCGCGCGTCTGCACGTCACCCAGCCTCGCCGCGAGCGCAAGTTTGTCCCGCGAGGCCATATCCGATGAGGCGCCCTCTCGTCGCGATCGTCGACGATGACGAGGCCCTGTGCGCTTCCCTGGTGGATCTGATGCGATCTGTCGGCTATCGCGCCGAGTCGTTCTTCGCGGCCGAAACGCTCCTGACCTCGCCCAACCGGCCCTTTTTCGACTGCATCATCGCCGACGTCCGTATGCCCGGGATGGGTGGATTCGACCTGGTGCGGAAGCTCCAGGAAGAGGGCGTCAGCGTGCCTGTCATCATGGTCACTGCCTTGCCAGACAGGCAATTGGACGATCAGGCGATCTTCGTCGGAGCCCAATATCTCCTCGGAAAACCGATCGAGACCCAGACCTTGCTTGATTGCATTGAAAGGAGCCTCTCCAGTGAACGCGCCCGATGATGCCCCCTCAGCCGGCGACGTTGCAGGTCGTCCACGGCGAAGCGCCCGAATAGCATCGCGATTCGGCAATTGGGAAAGCCGTTCGGTGCAATGGGGCTGTCTCATGGCCGCGGCGCAAGGTGGCGAAAGCCATGCCTATGACCAGTTGCTGCGGGAGTTGGACGGCTGGCTGCGCCGCTATTATGGGCGCCGGCTTCCCGGCCCGGCAGCCGAAGATGCGCGGCAAGACACGCTTCTCGCCATTCACGCCAAACGACATGCGTACGAGCCCTCGAGGCCGTTTGGACCGTGGGTCGCGGCGATAGCCCGATACAAGTGGATCGACCATGTTCGGGATGCTTCCAGGTTCGCGGCCCTGTCGCTGCACGACGACATGCCGATGGAGGATCATGGTGAGACGGCGATAAGCGCGATTACGGTGGACGACCTGCTGAAACGACTGACGCCCGCGCAAGCCAGCGTGATCCGCCTCGTGAAGCTCCAGGGGGCTAGCATCGAAGCGGCCTCCGGCGCGACCGGCCAATCCGCAGCTCTCGTCAAGGTCAACATCCATCGCGGTCTCAGGAAGCTGGCGGCATTGGCCGCTTGCGATAGCTCCTACGCGATCTCGGGCGGCAATTTTGCGGATTGCGGTGACTGACATGGATCGTTTGGGTGCAATGGAGACGTTTGTTCGCGTCGTGGAGACGAGGTCGTTCTCTGCGGCGGCGCGGGATCTCAGGGTCGGCCAACCGGCAGTATCCAAATCCATCGCGCAGCTCGAAGAGCGGTTCGGTGTTCGGCTGGTGATGCGGTCCACACGAGGGCTGGCCATGACCGAGGCCGGGCAGCATTTCTACGAACGCGCGCGCAAGATCGTCGATGACGCGCACGATGCCGCCGTCGCCCTGTCAGGCGCAGGAGACGGCGTCTGCGGGCGCCTGCGCGTCAGTGCCGGCGTTACGATCTCCCGGCTCCATATCGTGCCTCGGCTGCCTGTCTTCCTCGACCAGCATCCCCATCTTTCGCTCGACTTGGTGCTGAGCGACCGTCCGGGCGATCTCATCCAGGAGGGTGTCGATGTGTGCCTCCGCATGGGCATGCTGGACGATTCATCCGTCATCGCGCGTAAGATCGCGACATGTCGCCGCCTGGTCATCGGAACACCGGCCTTCTTCGAGCGCAGTGGCGCTCCCCAAACGCCCGCTGACCTTTCTCGGCTCGCTGCCGTGGTCTACACGGCGGATTGTGCGGGCGGGGGCGACGTGCATGACTTTCGCCAGGGCGAGTCGGAGGTCGAGGTCAGGCTGTCCGGTCCGCTGCGCGTCAGTGCCGCCGAAGCCGTGCGGGCTGCCGTCTTGAGCGGACTGGGCTATGCGGTCGCGTCGGAATGGATGTTCGCGCCCGAGCTTGCCACAGGGGCGGTGCGCGCCGTTCTCACTGACTGGCTGCTGCCGCCGCTCGACTGCTGGGCCTTGTTCCCGGCAGGGCGGCTGATGACGGCAAAGGCGCGAGCGTTCGCGAATTTCGTCCAGGCCGAGCTCGGCAAAACTAAAGGTTAGGCTCGGCGATACTCTCTGCACCGTGACCGACCGTGAACGGGAGTTCTCCCTCGTATCTGTCGTCGCTGCCTTCAGGGCATACCGTCCAGTGCACGATGTAGTTGCCCGGAGCCGGAGTCCGGATCCTGGCGAACAGCACATTGGGCGCGGCCTCCAGGCGAAAATGTATGGTCTCGATGATCCGGTCGTCCTGAATGAGGGAAAGCCACGACCTCGCGTGGCTGATGGGTCGATCGAAGCGCAGCATCAGCTCGGTGCCGCGTTCGTCGATCGTGACGCTTTGCAAGCCGATGGATGTTGGTTCATCCGGCTTGGCCCACTCGGCATGCGACTGAAGGGGCAGCAGGCAGAGGGCACCAACGGCAATGGCTCGAAGATAGCGAGCGGTCATGAGCGCCTCCGAAAGCAAGGTGAGAGGCGTCAAGTTAGACGCGACTGAGCGTAAGCATAGGCGGCCCGACGGCATAGAACATATTCCACGTCGGACGGCGCCACCTTCATTCCCAAAGGGAATAATTTCTATCCGTTCGAATGGCCTGCCGCCCTCAAGGGATCAGCCGCATGGTGCGCATGGATCCTTTGACGGAGAGTCGCATGCAAGAGGTCAAGGTCGATGCCTCCTTCGGCAGTCCACGAGAGTCGACGACAGCAGGCGACGCCCTGCTGAATATTCCCATCAGCCTGCTGGCGAGGGGATTGACCCGTTTCGGCCTGATGAGAAGGGACCTCGATTATCACCTGGTGCGCGCCTCGATGGTGCTCATCTTCCTCCTGTTCGGCTACCAGAAGTGGTTCGAATACGAGGCCCAGGTACTGATCCCGTTCATCAGCAACGGGCCGCTCATATCGTGGATGTATCCCGTCTTCGGCGTGCGCGGCGCGAGCTGGTTCCTGGGCGTGTCGGAATGGCTGTTCGGTGGGCTGCTGTTCCTCGGATTCTGGAACAAGGGGCTGGGCATTCTTGGCGCTGCCGGGTCGTGCATCACCTTCCTGGCGACCGTCAGCATCATTCCTTTCATGCCGGACGGCTGGGCGCCCTCGGCCGGCGGTTTCCCGGCCATGGCGGGCAATGTGGCCTTCCTGATGAAGGACGTCGTCCTCCTTGCAGTGTCCTTCTATCTGCTGAAGCAAGACGTCCAGAGGGTGATGAAGCCACAGCAAGCCGGCGCGCCTGTCTGATCGAGGAGGATGCGATGTCGCAAGCGGAACATTTCAAGACGTTGATTCTCGGCAGCGGACAAGGCGGCAAGCTCCTTGCCTGGCATCTGGCGCAGATGGGACAGCGGACGGCCGTAGTGGAGCGGCAGTGGGTAGGGGGCTCGTGCCCGAACGTGGCCTGCCTTCCCAGCAAGAACGAAATCTGGAGCGCCCGGATCGCCCACCTGGCAAGCCATGCCGGCGAATTCGGAACCATGAACGGGTCCGTCAAGACGGACATGGCGAAGGTGCGACAGCGCAAGCGGACCATGGTCGACCGCGAGGTTGCTTTTCATCTTGATGCTTACAAGAGGAGCGGCGCGGAACTGATCATGGGAACCGGCCGGTTCGTGGCGCCGCGGACGATCGAGGTCCAATTGAACGACGGCGGGACGCGCCTTCTAGCAAGCGACCAGGTCGTGCTGAATGTCGGAACGCATGCGGCCATCCCGGACATTCCCGGACTTGCCGCCGCCAGACCGTTGAGCCACGTCGAGGCACTGGAACTCGACTATGCGCCCTCGCATCTGGTCGTGCTCGGCGGCGGATATGTCGGCATCGAACTGGCCCAGGCGTATCGCCGATTCGGCAGCCGCGTCACCGTTGTTGAACCGGGCCCCCAGATCCTCAGCCGTGAAGACGCGGATGCAGCGGATGCTGTGCGGCGCCTCCTTTGCGACGAGGGCGTCGGCTTCCTGACATCCACCCAGGTGCTGAGGGTCGACGGGCAGAGCGGAAAGAAGGTGACCGTCACCGCGCGATCAGCCGCCGGCGAACGACAGATCGAGGCCAGCGACATACTGGTTGCCTCGGGTCGCATCCCGAACACCACCGGCATCGGTCTCGAGAAAGCCGGCATCGAGCTCGACGACCGCGGATACATTCGAGTGAACGAACGGCTGGAAACAATCGCGCCCGATGTCTGGGCCATCGGTGAATGCGCGGGCAGCCCTCAGTTCACTCACGTCTCGGTGGATGATTTTCGCATTGTCAGGGACAACCTGGCCGGCGGCACGCGCGGTACGCAGCATCGGCTTGTGCCCCATTGTTTGTTCACCGATCCGCCACTTGCCCATGTCGGACTGAACGAACGCGAGGCCGAACGTCAAGGCATCACGGCGCGAGTCGCGAAGCTGCCAATGAGCGCCGTTTTGCGCACCGAAGCGACCGGGGAAACGCAGGGCTTCATGAAGGTCCTGATCGCTGAGGACGATGACCGCATCCTGGGCTTCAGCATGCTCGGCTCGGAGGCAGGGGAGGTTATGACGGCCGTGCAGATGGCAATTTTGGCGAGGACGCCTTACCCGATCGTGCGCGATGCCGTCATTACGCATCTGACCTTCGCCGAGGGCCTTGGGGCACTGCTGTCGAACGTGGCGCCTCGGACAAAACTGGACGCTTTGTAAAAAGAAAATAGACCGAATGCCTGTAACCGAACCCGAACGACCCGCGAATTTGGTTTCGTCGGTTAACGCAGGAGAAGCGAACATGATCTCTGCGGCATTTCCATACCAAAAGCAGCGGCGGAGGATCCTTGGCCGCGAGATGGCATACGTGGAGGTGGGGCAGGGTGACCCCATCGTGCTGCTGCACGGCAATCCCACCTCGTCGTACCTCTGGCGTAACGTCTTGCCGCACCTGCAGCCACTCGGCCGCTGCATTGCCCCCGACCTGGTCGGCATGGGCGATTCCGACAAGCTGCCTGACAGTGGCCCCGGCTCGTATCGCTTCGTCGAGCATCGCCGCTATCTCGATGCCCTGCTCGAGGCGCTGGATGTACGCGAGCGGGTCACGTTCGTCATCCATGACTGGGGATCGGCCCTCGGCTTCGACTGGGCCAACCGCCATCGCAAGTCCGTGAAGGGCATCGCCTACATGGAGGCGATCGTGGGGCCGCAGTATTGGGATCATTGGGACAAGTTCGGGATGCGTCCAGCGTTGCAGGCGCTGCGTTCCGAGGCCGGCGAGGCGATGGTCCTGCGCGACAACTTCTTCATCGAGAAGATCCTGCCAAAGGCCATCCTGCGTCACCTCTCCGCCGAGGAGATGGCGGCGTACCGACGGCCGTTTGCCGAGCCCGGCGAGGGGCGGCGGCCGACGCTGACATGGCCGCGGCAGATTCCCATCGAGGGCGAGCCCGCCGACGTGGTTGCGATCGCGACCGCCTACGCGGACTGGCTGGCAACGAGCAAGGTTCCCAAGCTGTTCGTGAAGGCCGAGCCCGGCGGGATCCTCGCCGGCGGCGCGGTTCTCGACCTTGCCCGCAGGTGGCCGGCGCAGACCGAGGTGAAAGTCGCGGGGGTTCATTACCTCCAGGAAGATTCGCCTGACGAGATCGGGCGGGCCATCGCAGGTTGGATGGGGACGTTAGGCTGACGGGCCCCATGGATCAGGACGCCGCAACGTCTGCAGAGATTGGCAGAGCAATGCCGCGAATTCCCAGAAAGTACGGATACTTGGTGTTTGGTGTCATCCAGTCAGGTCTCACGTCGGCGATTGCGGCCGGGGTCGCGAGCGTTCCTTTCCTCGGCACCTTTGCCTTCATAGCGAACTGGCTCGACTCCTGGCTGATCGCATGGATGACAACCATTCCCATCGTGATACTGGCCGCTCCTGCTATTCGGCGTCTCGTCCTCGCCTTGACGATCGATTCCAGTGATCGCCGCAATGGAATATGACCTGCCGGCGCCAGCGAGATCGAATGGATCCCATGTGCCATGCAAAGGCCAGCAATTTTGCGACAGGGGCCGAGGCGCAGATCACGGGCCGCCTCATGACGTATGAGCTTCGCCAGCCTCTCAAAGCGGTGCCCAACGTATTGTGGCGGAGGGCATCGACGCCCGTCCCCAGCAACTATGCCTTGAACTGGACCACCCGGTCGCGCGCGGACGCCGCAATCGGCCCGCGGCAGGGGCATCGACAGGTGAGAGATCTGGTCTCGACCGCAGGCGTTGGTGGTTGTACCGTCAGCGGGTCGTCATTCTTGACTCGAGAGTCGACGACAACCACATGCCGACAACGGTCTGATCTTGGCGACAATACTCAGGCCGCTGCTCATAGGCGCGCTTCGCCTGAAGCATTGGTGAGGCCAGGTCCGTTGCGATTCCGGGACGTTTGTATGATCGCCCGTGACGCGACGGTCAGAATCGGAGAAAGGGGTGGCAGTCGTGATTCAAATGGCATCCGGAAGCGGACGTGCTGCTGCATGACACAGCCTCACCCACTCGTCTTCCTGGTCGACGTGGACAACACGCTGGTCGACAATGACGGCATCCAGCAGGACCTGAAGGACCATCTGGAGCAGACCTATGGCGTCGCTGCGCGCGATCGCTATTGGCGGATCCTGGAGGACCTGATGGTGGAGCTGGGCTACCGCGATTATATCGGCGCCCTCCAGAAGTTCCGCGTCGAGCACCCGCGCGAGATGGAGCTGCTGGCGATGTCCTCCTACCTCATGGACTACCCTTTCGCCGAGCGGCTCTACCCGAACGCCCTTGAGGTGCTGAAGCGCCTGCGCAGCGTGGCCCCGACCGCAATCCTGACGGACGGCGATGTCGTCTTCCAGCCGCGCAAGGTCGAGCACGCGGGCCTGGCCAAGGTCGCGGACGGCAACGTGCTGATCTACATCCACAAGGAAGAGGCCCTGGAAGACGTCGAGCGGCGCTTCCCGGCTGACCATTACGTTCTCGTCGACGACAAGCCGCGCATCCTGGACGCCGTCAAAAAGATCTGGGGAGAGCGTGTCACGACAGTGTTGCCGCGCCAGGGCCAATATGCGCACGACGCCAAGGTGATCAGTGCATTGTCGCCGGCGGACGTGACGATCGAACGCATCGGGGATCTGCTCGACTATAACTTAACGCGGCTGCGTACGGCCGCCGTACATCCAGCCTGAAGGTGACACGATGAAATCAACCCAGAAGCTGCACGACGTCGGCCAGAGCCTGTGGCTCGACAACATCACCCGCGAGCTGCTGAATAGCGGCACGCTGAAACGTTACATCGACGATCTTTCGGTAACGGGGCTCACCTCGAACCCGACGATCTTCGACAATGCGATCAAGAACAGCGCCATGTACGACGAGGACGTGTCCCGGTCGGCGTCCGCTGCCAAATCGGCCGAGGACCTGTTCTTTCCGCTGGCGCTCGCGGATCTGACCCGTGCCGCCGACCTGTTCCAGCCGGTCTTTGCCCGGACCGATGGCGTGGACGGCTGGGTGTCGCTCGAAGTCTCGCCGCTCCTGGCGCACGACACGAAGAGCACCCTGACGGCCGCGGTCGACCTCCATAAGCGCGCCGGCAAGCCCAATCTCTTCATCAAGATCCCCGGCACGCCGGAAGGACTGCCAGCCATCGAGGAGGCGATCTTCGCCGGCGTGCCGGTCAACGTCACACTGCTCTTCTCGCGCGAGCAATACGTCGCGGCGGCCGAAGCCTACTTACGCGGTGTCGAGCGCCGGATCGCGGCCGGCCTGAACCCGGCCGTCGCCTCGGTGGCCTCTCTCTTCATCAGCCGATGGGACGTCGCGGTTGCTGGCAAGGTACCGGCCGATCTCACCAACCGGCTCGGCATCGCCATCGGCCAGCGCACCTACAAGGCCTATCTCGAATTGATCACCTCGCCGCGCTTCCAGCGCGCGGCCAATAGCGGCGCCCGCGCCCAGCGCCTGCTGTGGGCCAGCACGGGCACCAAGGACCCGAAGGCCTCCGACGCCCTCTATGTGAAGGCGCTCGCCGCACCCTTCACGATCAACACCATGCCCGAAGGCACCCTGAAAGCCTTCGCCGATCACGGCGAGGTCGGCCAGGCGCTCGCCCCGGATGGTGGCGACTGCGAGAAGGTTCTCGCGAGCTTCGCCAAGGCGGGTATCGACATCGACGCGCTCGCCAAGCAGCTGCAGGACGAGGGCGCTTCGTCGTTCGTGAAGTCGTGGAACGACCTGATGGAGCGCATCGATTCCAAGCGCGTCCAGATCCGCAAGGCAAGTTGAGGAAAAATCAATGAGCGTACCGGCTCTGCACCTGCGCCCGGCCTGGGCGCTGCTGAAGAAGCATCACCAGAAGATCAGGCGTACCCACCTTCGGCAGCTCTTTGCCAAGGATCGCGAGCGCGGCGAGAAGCTCGTGGCCGAAGCTGCCGGAGTCTATTTCGACTACTCCAAGAACCGGATCACCGACGAGACCCTGAGCCTGCTGCTCCAGCTCGCTCAGGAGTCGGGGCTGCGCGATCGTATTGACGCCATGTTCCGCGGTGACCAGATCAACACCTCGGAGAAGCGGGCGGTGCTTCACGTCGCCCTGCGCGCGCCGCGCGGCGCTTCCATCATGCATGACGGGCAGAATGTGGTGCCCGAAGTCCATGCCGTCCTCGACAAGATGGCCGCGTTCGCCGATCGGCTGCGCAGCGGCGAATGGAAGGGACAC
>Ga0075369_10000462_pt1 | contig 12445 bp, 11 predicted proteins | sample EndMethybrTD3034_FD_71400 | JGI IMG/M metagenome (GOLD analysis project Ga0075369, IMG submission 71400) | Populus endosphere microbial communities from Tennessee, USA - Endosphere MetaG P. TD hybrid TD303-4 | ecosystem: Host-associated > Plants > Roots > Endosphere | place: USA: Tennessee...
GGCGGTGATCACCGCCTTCGTCATCAGCTTCTTCCCCATCGTGGTCAATGTCGCGACCGGGCTTGCCACCATCGAGCCCGAGATGCGCGACGTGCTGCGGAGCCTCGGCGCCACGCGCACCGAGATCCTGACCAAGGTCGGCATCCCGCGCGCCATGCCCTATCTCTTCGCCAGCCTGAAGGTTGCGATCACCTTGGCCTTCATCGGCTCGGTGATCTCCGAGACGGTCGGCGGCAACAACGGCATCGGCTTTCTCATGCTGTCGGCCAGCGCGCGCAACGATGCGCCGACCACCTTCGCCGGCCTGTTCGCCATCGCCATCATGGGCGTGCTCATGTACGCGATCTGCGCCCTGGTCGAGAAGCGCATGACGCGCTGGGCGTTCAGGGGCGAGATCGTGGGCTGATGAGCGGGAACCCTGCGGATCAGGGCTCCCGCTCAAGAGCAGACGATTACCGCGACTGGCAGTTCGAGGCAGGCAGGTACTGCTGCTGCATGGCCCTCACGCAGTCCTCATAGGACGCAAAGGTCTGCTGGTAGCCAGTCTGCTGGACCTGTGCGGTGTTCTGATGGCGCACGTCGGCCGCGGGGTCGATCGCCGTCGCACCCAGAGTGAGCGCACCGGCACCGATGGCAATAAGGAAGAACAGGGGCATGTCACTTCTCCTTTCGGTCGTGCCGGTAACCAACGCCGCTGCCTCCGGGCGGTGGCGGTAGGATGCGGTGGCAAAAAGGGGATGCCACGTCACGGCCACGCAACCGGCGTGACCGACGGGCGTTAGGCGCGGCTCTGCTGGGAGCGGGCCTGGAGGCCCGCGGCCTGCCTTCGCCGAAGCGAAGCCGCTTCGGCTTCGCGCAGGCAGGTCCGGCAAGAATCAGAGCACGGCTTCAGCGACGACTCGCAGCGAGTCGACGGTGGCGCCGCTCAGCAGCATCGAACCGACCTCGTGCGTTCTGCCGGCGGCCTGCCAGGCCTGCAGGCGGTCCTTGATGCGCTCGGGGCTGCCGACCAGGGAGACCTCGTCGACGAAGGCGTCGGGCACGGCCGCGATGGCTTCGGCGCGCCGGCCGCCCAGGAACGCATCCTGGATCTTCACGGCAGCTTCCTCGTAGCCCAGCTGCTTGGTGACGTCGTTGTAGAAGTTCTTCGATCGCGCACCCATGCCGCCGACGTAGAGCGCGAGCTCGGGCTTTAGCGCGTCGCGGCAGGCCTGCAGGTCGGGACCCATGGCGATGCGGACATAGGGGGCGACATCGAAGTCGGCCAGAGTCCGCCCGGGACGTCCTTTGACGATGCCGGCGCGCAGCGGGTCGGTCACCATCTTGGTCTTCTCCGGCGACATGAAGATCGGCAGCACGCCGTCGGCCACTTCGCCGGCCGTGCGCAGCCCGATCGGCGTAATCGAGGCGGCGTAGATCGGCATGTCGGGATCGCCGTGCAGGATGCTCTTCAATGGCTTGCCCAGGCCCGTCGCGCCGGGGCCCGTGTAGGGGATCTGGTAGAGCTCGCCCTGGTGCTGCAGGGCCGCCTCGCGCTTCAGGATCTTGCGCAGGATTTCGATGTACTCGCGGGTACGCGCCATCGGCTTGCCGAACGGCACGCCGTGCCAGCCTTCGACGACCTGCGGCCCCGAGGCGCCGATGCCCAGCAGGAAGCGGTTGTTCGACAGCGCCTGCAGGGTGAGTGCCGTCATGGCGGTGCAGGCGGGCGTGCGCGCCTGCATCTGCATGATGCCGGTGCCGGCCTTGATGCGGGTCGTGCGGGCGAGGATCCAGGCCGTCGGCGTGACGGCATCGGTGCCGTAGGCCTCGCCGCTCCAAACCGAATCGTAGCCCAGCCGCTCGGCCTCCAGCACCTCGGTGAGCGCGAGGTCGTGGCCGTGATAGCGCAAAAGCATACCCAGGCGCATGGTTACCTCCCGCCGCGCAAACCAGCCAGCAGCGGCATCGCCTCAGCGGCGAAGCGCTCGATCTGCTGGTCGCGCTCTTCATAAGGGCCGACGAAGTCGAGGATGAGGTGACGCACGCCGGCCTGATGGAACTTGAAGATCGTCTCGACTACGTCCTGTGGCGTCCCCAGCGCAGCGTAGCGCTGCGCGGCCTTGCGGAAGTCCATGGCGTAGCGCTGGCTGAGCGACACCGTCGCGGCATCCAGCGCCTTTTCGTAGGTGTCGTCGATGCGCGTGAACAGGAGATGGGCGGTGCCGAAGCCGCGATGGAAGGTGCGGCCGGCCTCGCTGCCGGCGGTCGCGATCTTCTCCAAGCCCTGGCGGTACATGTCGGGCGTGACAACATAGGACATCCAGCCGTCGGTCATGCGTCCAATGCGTCGCAATGCCGGATCGGCGCGGCCGCCGCACCAGATCGGCGGGCCGCCGGGCTGGCGCGGCGGCGGCTGCATCTTGATGTCCGCGAAATTGACGAACTTGCCGGCGTGCGAGACTGGCTCGCCGGTCCACAGCTTACGCATGACCGTGAGGCTCTCGCCGAGCCGCGCACCGCGTTCGTTGATTGGCACGCCGCAGGCTTCGTACTCCTTGGGGAACTCGCCGCCGACGCCGACGCCGAAGATGAAGCGCCCCTCGGTCAGATGGTCGAGCGTGGAAACCTGCTTGGCGACCGGCGTCGGATGGCGCAGCGGGAGGAGGTAGACGTCCGTGCCGAAGATCAGGCGCCGGCTGACCACGGCGGCCTGGGCGAGCTGCATCAGCGGGTCGAAGATGGCGATGGTGAAGGCGACGTGATCGCCGACCCACATCGAATCGTAGCCGCAACGGTCGACCAGGCTGACCAGGTCGGCCATCTCGTCAATGGTGGGCTGCCACGGGCCCTCGGCGGGCTCCGTGCGCCGATGGAGGGTTTGCACGCCGATGCTGAGGTGGTCGTCCAGGGGAAGGTCCATGGCGGTTATCCTACCTGCCCGAAGAAGCTCTCGGCATCGTCGATCTCGACCAGCCGGCCCTTGCGGATTTCCAGGAAACGGTTGGCGACGGTGCGGGTGAAGTAGCGGTCGTGGCTGACGAACAGGCACGACACGTCGCTCTGGTCGAGTTCGGCCTCGAGCGCCTCCTGGCCCTCGATGTCGAGATGGTTGGTCGGCTCGTCCAGCAGGTACATGTTGGGCCGCAGAAGCTTCATCCTGAGAAACACCAGGCGGGCGCGCTCGCCGTGGCTCAGGATATCGATCGGCTCGCCGATCTTGCGGAAGGGGAAGCCGGCGCCGGCGAGCTGGCGGATCGCGTCCTTCTCGTTGATGCCCGCAACCTCGAGCACGTAGTCGAGGATCGACGTCATCAACGGCAAGTCGCGCATGGTCTGGTCGAAGTAGACCAGGCGGCAGGCCGGATTGAAGCGCACGGGCGACAGGCTGTCGTAGTGCTCCAGCTCGGGATCGAACGCCTTGGCCAGCGCCGACAGGAGCGTCGACTTGCCGGCGCCATTGACGCCCAGCAAGGCGATGCGGTCGCCGGCGGCAATGGCGAGACGATCGATGGCGATCAGCTTGCGCTCGCTGCCTGGCGCCAGGACGTCGAGGCCCGCAATGCGCAGCGCCACCTTGGCGTCGATGTCGCCGTCGGCCAGCTCAAGCCGCCGCTCGCGCGATACGAAGGTCTGGGTGCGATCCTTCTCGATGCGGGCGATGCGCGTCTCGAGTGCGGCCTTGCGCTTGTTGAGGTCGGGATTCTTGACCGCCCACACCTTGTAGCGCGCCGCGGCCTGCTCCAGGCGGCGGATCTCCTTTTCCTCGAGCTGGGAGCGTGCCGCCGCGGCGGCGTCGCGGCGCAGCAGCTCCTCGCGCGCCTGGGCGAAGCTGGTCTTGAAGGCGTGCATGCCGTCGCTGCGCAGGAAGAGCGTGCGGTCGGTCACGCGGTTCAGGAACTCGCGGTCATGGCTCACGATCAGCATGGGCACGGGGAAGTCGACCGTGAGCCAGCGCTCGAGCGTGTCGATGTTGGCGAGGTCGAGATGGTTCGTCGGCTCGTCGAGGATCAGGATGTCCGGCTCCTCGAGCCGTGCCGCCGCCGCGATCAGCAGCAGGCGCTGCCAGCCGCCCGACAGTGTGCCGAACGGCCTGTCGAGGGTCTCCGGTTCGACGCCGATCTCGTCCAGCAGCACATCGATGCGCCACCAGTCCTCGTCCAAACCAACCTTGGCGAGCGAGCGCTGCAGCACGTCGCGCACCGGCAGCTCGGCCAGGCCCGGCGGCACGTCCTGCGGCACGCTGCCGGTCCTGAGGCCGCGCGAGCGGATGACCTTGCCGCCATTCAGCTCCAGCTCGCCGCTGAGGCACTTTAGCAGGGTCGACTTGCCGGTGCCGTTCTCGCCGACCAGGGCGGTGCGCGCGCCGTCGAGCAGGAAGGTGATGCCGCGGAACACCGCGGCCGAGCCGTAGAAGAAGGAGGCCCGCTCCATCCCGAGCACGGCCTGACGCGTCGCCATTGGTCGATCCCTAAATCCCGGTCATTCCGGTAGTGGCACAATTTGATGATTATCGTCTTGCTGACGCAATGGCGACTGCAAAGGTCGCGATGACCATCAGGCCGGTGACAACGATCAACGCCATGGACAGGGAAGCTGCCGTCAGCATCGCACTTATGAAGATAACGCCTGTTGCGTTTGCGGTGCGCAGCAGAGCGAATACCTCCGGTCGTTGCTGGGGCGGCGCAAGCGTGTCGAGGATGAGCGAGTAGTACGTTGCCAAGGGGGCCAGAACCGAGCCCATGAGCACGGTCCCAACAACGGTTGTCGTGACCGACAGATTGAGCGCCGCGAGGGCGGATCCCAGCGTCAGGAAAAGGAGCTGGGCCAGCACGGTTTTCCGCGTTGCCATGCGGTTGCGCACGCTGACCCATATGCCGCCTGCGACCGAGGCCATACACAGGGGAACCGTGAACACGATTGCCAAGGTCGGTTCGTAGCCGAAGTTCAAAGCCAACGCGACGGCTCCGATCTCGATGGCTGCAACGGCAGCACCGCCCGCTGCGGCACACACAAGCCATAGAAAGATGGAAGGGCTGAGAACTGAACTCTTGGGACCGTGCACGCCGACGACGGGGGTCGAGCCCGTGTTCGGGACCAGCAATGCCGGAACAGCGCCTACGGCCGCGAGCACAAAGACAGCAAAGGGCGGCGAGACAGAGCCCAGACCCGAAGCCGCCACTGGAGCCAACACGAAGGTCAGCTCATTGAGCGTGGCCGCGATGCCGAGGGCACGTGGCCACCGCGAAGCGGGCGCCAAGTGGTTGAGCACGGCGCGCAGATACCCGGAGGCGGCGCCGTTGACCAATCCGGCAACGGCGGCAAGCACGATGAGCCAGGGGAACGAAACTTCGTTTACAGCGCATATTGCGATCGAAAACAGAGCCAACGTGCGAATGGCCACCAACAGTTTCAGGAACATTGACAAAGGCAGGTTCTTGCCCAGCCGAGCAATTGGGATGGCGCCGCCCACCTGGGCGAGCGTCATCGTGAGCATCATGGCAGCGCCACCGCTGGTGTCGCCCGTAAGGCTCAAGGCGACCAGCGAGAATGCGATAGGCCCTCCCGCCTGCGGTACGCCCAAGGTTCCGGACGAGATGAACCAGCGAAGCAGCGGCCATCGGTTCGCCGGGCCGTCGGGTGACGGAGCGCCTGAGCCGGGAAGGTTGATCAATGCAATCGCCCTGCGTCAGGGCAAGATCAGTACGCCATCCTTGGCGACAATGCGACCGGCCTTGATCACGAGCTTGCGCCGCGGCTGGGTCGCCACCGCCTCGGCGAGCGAGCCAGCCTCGACCACGACGAAGTCGGCCGGGCCGCCGGCGGCGATGCCGTAGCCTTCGATGCCCAGCACATCGGCGGCCGCTTTCGTGACCATGTCGAAGGCCAGCGCCAGCTCCTCGTCGTGCCGGAAGTTGGCGCGGTAGCCGATCATCATGGCGCGTTCGAGCAGGTCGCCGTTGCCGAAGGGCGACCAGGCATCGCGGATGTTGTCGGAGCCGCCGAACACCCGGACGCCACGTTCACGCAGCAGCTTCAGCGGCGGGATCGTGGCGCCACCTGGGCCGTGGCTCATGATGGCAACGCCGGTCTCGGCCAGAAGGTCGGCCGTGCGCTGGGCCAGCTCGATCGGCACCGAGCCCAGCGCGAAGGCATGGCTGACGGCGACCTTGCCGTTGAGGCTGGACGCGCGGGTGCGCTCGGCGATGGCGCGGATCTGCGCCAGGCCGCCTTCGCCGCCATCGTGCAGGTGGATGTCGATGCCCACGCCGCGCTGTTCGGCGATGGCGAAGATCACGTCGAGGTGGCCGTCGAGATCGCCGTCGATGCCGACCGGATCGAGGCCGCCCAAAAGGTCAGCGCCCGCGGCGATGGCGGCGTCGAGCAATGCTGCGGTGCCGGGCGAGCGCAGGATGCCGCTTTGCGGGAAGGCCACGATCTGGATGGTGACGAGACCCGCGAAGCGCTCCCGCACCTTCAGGATCTCGTGGAGGTTTTTCAGGCCGAGCTGATTGTCGATATCGACGTGGCTGCGCATGTGCAGCGTGCCGCTGGCCACGACCTGGCGGACCAGGTTGGCGCCGGTCTCCGATTCGGGAACCGTGCGCGCCGCGCGGACCTTGCGCTCGGCCTCGATGCGGTCGGCGACCTGGTTGCCCGTTGCCTGGTTGGGCACCCAGGGCAGGCCGAGAAGCGTCTTGTCGAGATGGATGTGCCCGTCGACCAGCGGCGGCAGGACGAGCGCCCCTTCGAGATCGAGGTCGCCCGTATCGGAGGCCGGGAGGAGGGCGGCGATCCGCCCTCCCGAGACCTCGATGTCGTGCTTGCTGCCGTCGGGCAGCGTGGCGTTGGCGAACCGCACGCCCTTACTTGTCGGCGATGGCGCCCGCTTCCTTGCGGGTCTGCGCGACGGCGGCGCGCGCGGCCATGGCCATCAGGCCCGAATCGTTGGCGATGGTGACGAACTGGAAGCCCTTGCCGATGATCTTGGCGGCATAGCTCGCCGTGGCGTTATGGATGCCGGCAAATTGACCGCGCTTCTTCACCGCGGCCACGAGCTTGTCGTAGATCGCCAGCACCTGTGGCTCGTCGCGGTCGAGCTTGGGTACCAGGCCGAGCGACAGGCCGAGGTCGCTGGGGCCGATATAGATGCCGCTGATGCCCGGCACGTCGAGGATGGCATCGATGTTGTCGATCGCCTCCTGGGTCTCGATCATCGGGATGATCAGCACCTCGTCGTTGGCCGTCGCCTGGTAGGGCGTGGCCGAGCCGTAGGCACCGGCGCGGATCGGGCCGTTGCTGCGCTTGCCCTTGGGCGGATAGAGCGAATAGGAGACCAGCGCCTTGGCTTCGGCCGCGTTGTTGACCATGGGGCAGATGACGCCCCAGGCGCCGCCATCGAGCACCTTGCCGATGATGCCGGGCTCGTTCCACGGCACGCGCACCAGCGGCGTCACCGGATGCTTGTCCATCGCCTGGAAGCAGGCGACCATCGAATGGTAGTCCTGCACGCCGTGCTGCATGTCGACGGTGACGCTGTCCCAGCCGCACTGCGCCATGGTCTCGGCCGAGAAGCCGCTCGGGATGGCGAGCCACGCATTGACGCAGGCCTTGCCCTCTTTGAGGCGCTTTTTCAGCATGTTCGACGAGTTCATGACGGCGTTTCCTTCTTGATGAGCCGGGACGCCGGATCATAGGCAGGCGGCCGCCGCGAGGCCATGGCGTCCTGTCGCACAGCGGGCTCATACAATCATACGCGGACCGCGGGCGTCCCGCCCGCGGTCCGCGTATGACTACATGATCCGAAGAGTCAGCCCTTCACGGCCCCCGCTGACAGCCCTTCGACGATGTACTTCTGCAACAGCGCGACCAGGATCACGGTGGGCGCCAGGGCCAGCAGGCAGATCGCCATCATCAGGTTGAAGAACACGTGGACGTCGCCAACCAGGCTCGCGATCACCACCGGCAGGGTCATGAAATTCGGCCGCGCATTCAGGATCAGCGGGATCAGGAGTTCGTGCCAGGAGATGATGAACATGATCACGCCGCAAGCGGCCAGCGCCGGCGTGGCGAGCGGCAGGACGATGCGCACGAAAGCGGTGAAGCGTGTGCAGCCGTCGATGCGGGCGGCCTCTTCGAGCTCGCCCGGGATGGTGTCGAAATAAGGCGCCAGGATCAGGATGGCATAAGGCAGCAGGAAGCCCGTCTCGGCGATGATTACGCCGGTCAGGGAATTGAGCTGCCCGATGGATCGCATGACCACATAGAGCGGGATCATCAGCACGATCACCGGCACGAAGCGCGCGACGATGTTGGCCTGCAGCAGGAACAGCGTCCATCGGTAGCGCAGGCGCGCCAACGTATAGGCCGACAGCGAGCCGAAGAGCAGGGTCAGCACCGTCACCGAGATCGCCACGATCGCCGAATTGGCGAAGGCGACGTAGAAGTTCTTGATGTTGTCGGGCAGGTAGGTGGCCTGGTCGAAGATGCGGCCCTTCTGCTCGCCCTTGCTCAGGATGACCCGGAAGTTGTCGAACGTGACTTCCAGCGGCAGCACGCGGCGAGTGTCGGCCTGCAGCGCCTTCTCCGACTGGATGCTGCCGATGAACACTGCCACCACGGGCAGCAGGATGAAGAAGATCACCATCAGGTTGGCGATGTGCAGCATCAGCCGCGCGGTGGGCGTCGTCTTGAACATCAGAGCGTCACCCGGCGGTAGATCAGGCGCATATAGACCAGCGCGATCGCCGCGACCATCAAGGTCAGGATGAACGCCGAGGCCGATCCCATGCCGAAGTTGTTGGGTGGTGCGAAGGTGATCTTGTAGCTGTACCAGGCTGCCACCCAGGTGGCGTCGCCCGGCCCGCCCTGGGTGATGGCCAGGATCTCCTCGAAGACCGCAAAAGCGAAAGCCGTGCGCAGGATCAGGATGATGGCGATGATCTGCTGCAGCATCGGCCAGGTGATCTTGGTGAAGCGATGCCAGGCGTTGGCGCCGTCGATCGCCGCCTGCTCGTAGAGCTCTCGCGGGATGCCCTGGAGCGCCGCATGCACCAGGATGATGGCGAAGGGCAGCGTGCGCCAGATATAGGGTACAGTGACCGCGTAGAGCGCGGTGTCGGGATTGCCGGCCCAGTTCACGGGATCGCTGATCAGGCCCAGCGAGAACAGGATGCGGTTCAGGAATCCGAACTGAAAGCTGTAGAGGAACGACCAGATCAGGCCGTTGCAAATCGGCGGGATGGCATAGGGCAGCAGGATCAGGAACCGCGTGATGCGCGACGTCCGGATGGCGGCCTGGTTGATCAGCAGCGCAATCGCCACGGCCAGCACGATCTCGCTGCCGACGGTGATGACGGTGAAGATCAGCGTGTTCTTGATGGCGACCCAGAACAGCGGGTCCTCCAGCACCCGGCCGTAATTCTCCCAGCCGGTGAAGGCGAACTCGCCGCGCCTGAGCTGCGCCAGCCCGACGCGATGCACCGAAAGGTAGGCGGCGTAGCCCACCGGATAGGCCAGCACCAGGCCGAGGCAGAGCAGCGTCGGCAGGTTCATGACCAGCGCGAAGCGCCCGGCCGACATCTCGCGCCGGAACCAGGGCAGCCTTACCCGGTTCACGGCGATCTCTTGGGTTTGCGTGGTCAGGGCGTCAGACCTTGCGCTTCGCGTCGGCGATGCCCTTGATCAGGTTGTCGCAGCACGCGTCGGCGGTGATCTGCCCGGTCAGGCACTTCTGGACCTCGATGTTGAGCTGGTCGGTCCACGGGAAATGCCAGGGTTGATAGACCGACGAGCAGACGTCGCCGATATAGGCGGCCTTGTCCCAGATCTTGAGGATCTCGGGCACGTCGCCCCACGGCGCCCAGCCCTGCTTGACTGCATCGCTGTTCATCACCGAGGTGTAGCCCGAGCCCAGCATGGCGTCCTTGGCGAGGCTGATGGCCTGCGTGTAGTTGCCGTCCTTGGTCTTGCCGCCGAGATACTGCAGCAGCTTCCAGCCCCACTCCTTGTCGCGCGTCGCCGTCGTCAGGAAGTAGACATGGGTGACGCCGATCGTCTTGCCTTCGCCCGGCGAGCCATGGACCTTGACCTTGCCGGCGATCGGCGACTGCGCCGGATCGTTGACGACGTTCAGGCCATAGTGATGGTTGGGGCCGCGATAGAGGTTCTTGCCGGCGCCGAACGCCTTGGCCGAGGTCGTGAACTGCACCTTCAGCGATTCGGGATCGGCGATGTCGAGGCCCTTCTCGAAGGTGTTGGCCCACCATTTCAGGGTCTCGCGGGCGATCGAGCCCGCTCCGAGCTGGTGGTTGCCCTGCTTGTCGAAAAAGGTGCCGCCCTTGTTCCAGGTCATCTGGTACCAGGTGCCCGGCAGCTGCTCGAGGCCGACACCTGCGACCCACAGGATGGGATAGCGCGACACGCCATCCTTCTTGGCTTTTACGCAATGCTCGATGAATTCATCGTAGGTCGTGAACGGCTTGTCGATCTTCAGCTTCTCCAGCATGTCGGCGTAGTAGTTCCACACCCACACGGCGGCGAAGTAGGGCAGGCCCATGGTCTTGCCGTTGACCGTCGCGACCTGCTTGGTGAAAGGCGTGAAGTCCTTCACGTAGTCGGCCGCGCCCGGGAGGCTGTCGATCGGCTCGACCAGGCCCTGGCTGACAAAGTTCGGGAAGGAGAACGGAGAGGACTGCGAGACGTCGATCTTCTCGCCGGCCGCGAACATGGTGGTGAGCTTGGTCGGATGATCGTTGAACGAGGAAATGGTCGAATCGACCTTCACGCCCCAGTCGGTTTCGAACTGTTTGGCGATGCGCGTGTAGATGTCGGCGTAGGTCCAGACCACGAAGTTGAGGCTATCGACCTTGCTCTTGGGCGGTACGCTCCAGGGGCCGCCCTGCTGGCCAAAGGCGCCCGCGGACAAGCCAGCCGCTCCGAGGCCCGCCGCACCGGCGAGGACACGACGCCGGCTGAGCTCCCACTTGCGCATCAGGTCATCGGTCATTTCGTGTTCCCCCCAAAGTGTTGTTCGATGATGAAACCCTATCACCGCACCATGGGCGGATGTAGGGATAAGCAGCAAAAAGTACGCCAGGGTGGATTGCCGGTCCGGATGCCGCTAGAGGCAACGCCATGACCTCCTTGTCCCTTCGTGCCGGCCGGCTCGCGGTCGAGCTTGCGCCGCAGGCCGGCGGATCGATCGCGCGCTTCCGCCATGGCGACGCCGATCTGCTGCGGCCGATGACGGCCGACGCGATGGCCTCGGGCCACGGCAACCAGGCAGCCTGCTATCCGCTGGTGCCGTTCTCCAATCGCATCGCAAATGGGCGTCTCGTTTTCGACGGCCAGGAGTTCAAGCTCGAGGCGAACTGGCCCGGCGTGCGCCATCCCATGCATGGCGAGGGCTGGGCGCGCGCGTGGGACGTGGCGCGCCACGACGGGCAGAGCGCTGACCTGGTGCACGAGCATGATGGCAGGAGGGGCTGGCCGTTCCGCTATCGGGCACAGCTGTCGTTCCGCCTCGATGAGCGCGCCCTGACCGTGACCATGGCGATCGAGAACCTGGAGAACCGGACGGCACCGGCGGGAATGGGCCTGCATCCCTTCTTGACGCGCGACGACGACAGCGAGCTTGAATTCCGCGCGGCCGCCGTATGGCTCGGCGATGCGGAAGTATTGCCGACCGAGCGCGTCGCCGTGCCGACCGACTGGGACTATTCCAGGTCCCGCAAGATCGGGTCCGGCCTAGACAACTGCTTCGAGGGTTGGGACGGGCGCGCCATCATCACCTGGCCGGGGCGCGGCCTTGGGCTCGAGTTGCAGGCCGCGCCGCCGTTCCATCATGCCGTGGTCTATACCCCGGCAAACCGTCCATACTTCTGTGTCGAGCCGGTGAGCCACGTCAACGGCAAGGTCGCCGAGGCGCGGCTCGCTGCAGGTGCTACGCTCGCCGGTGAGGTCGCTTTCCGCGTTTCAACCTTGTGAGGGTCCCATGCCTGCCTTCGCTTCCTATCCCAGCCTGAAAGATCGTGCGGTATTCGTCTCGGGCGGCGGCTCGGGCATCGGCGCGTCGATCGTCGAGCACTTCGCCGAGCAGGGCGCCAAAGTGGCCTTCGTCGACATCGACGAGCCGGCGTCCCATGCGCTGATCAAGAAGATCAAGGGCGCCGGCCGTCCCGAGCCTGCCTTTGCCAAGTGCGACGTGCGCGACATCGCGGCCTACCAGAAGACCATCGCCACCCTGGCCCAGCGGCTGGGCGACTTTACGGTGCTGGTGAACAACGCCGCGCGCGACGACCGGCACTCGATGGAGGAGGTGACCGAGGCCTACTGGGACGAGCGCATGAACGTGAACCTGCGCCACCAGTTCTTCGCCATCCAGTCGGTGGCGCCGGGCATGAAGAAGGCGGGCGGCGGCTCGATCATCAACTTCAGCTCGGTGAGCTACCACGCCATGACGGCC
>Ga0075369_10000464_pt1 | contig 12437 bp, 15 predicted proteins | sample EndMethybrTD3034_FD_71400 | JGI IMG/M metagenome (GOLD analysis project Ga0075369, IMG submission 71400) | Populus endosphere microbial communities from Tennessee, USA - Endosphere MetaG P. TD hybrid TD303-4 | ecosystem: Host-associated > Plants > Roots > Endosphere | place: USA: Tennessee...
CCATTAGGGATGAGTGCGCGTCGGACGCAGGACGGTCGCGGCCTAATAATAGTCGCGTGATGCGAACAAATTTCGGGGACATGACGGCCGAAATTTTTCGTGAGCATAGCGACTCACTCGTACTTTAATCGAGATATAACATTTATTGCATTTTGGACAGTATCTTCAGCATAAGATTTTTTTCGTTTTTCGGCTTTACGCAAATTAATTACGCAGATTTTTACGTATTCATGAAACGGATTTGAATACTTCATAACTATAGTTCTTTCATCTAACAATGAGATAGAGAAAACACGAAGGGCAGAATCGAAGAGACTGCAATAGATGTGTGTGTGTGTGTTGGCGTACGAAATAACAAACACATTCAAAACCTACATAAATTATATAAGCATCACCCTGATCATTAGGTTTAGTAAAGAAAATTACATCAATGGGGACCCAGTTCTTTTGTCTGTTTTTGATACTTATATATTGACATTAAGCTTTCTCCTGTGAGCATTAAAATTAAGAAAGATTATCTATGAAAAATAGATAATATCAATTTAACAAAGGAGAAATCACGTTTCTCAAGCATTATCATCGCTATAAAAAAATAAAATTTTAAATTAAGCTCACTCCTAATTTCTTAGCGACTTTCGCTAAAGCTTTGTCTTTAGTTGCTAAAGGCATACCCAAACGTAATGCTAATTCAAGATAACTCGCATCATAGCTGGTTAGTTTTTCTTTAAAAGCCAATTGACTGGTTTCATGAAAGGCACGATAGGGAGTTTCCTCATCGACTTGTATCGATAAGCGGCTGATTAATTCTAGCGATAAGATAACATGTGCATAACTAATACGCTTACGCCTTTCGGCAAGAATTAAAATATTACTCATTTCTAAAGCCCAAAGACTAGGCACATATGCCGTTTCTGTTTCTAAACGCTCTAATAATGACCAGGTATGTGCACTGGCCTCATCAGCAAAACACCAAGACAAAGCAATAGAAGCATCTAATACAAAGCTCATTAACGCCGTCCTGCATCACGTAACTTTCTCCAGTCATCTTTTAAGGTATGCTCATGGCTCAGATCCTTAAGGGATGATATAGCGTTTTTAACACGTAAATGATTAGCGGCGGTCGCGGGAACCAACTTTGCCACCACGCGACCGTGTTTAGTAATAATGATTTGTTCACCCTTTTCGACTTTCTCAAGTAATGCTGAAAAATGGGTTTTGGCTTCAAAACTTCCTACCGTTTGCATCATTACCTCATGATTAAAATTAAACTAGTCTTAAACTAGTTTATCATAGCTAAGCAGATTAACAAGTCCATACCACTCAGTATGTCATGAGCAAAAGGTTTAATGAAGCTCTTTTTTGTGCATTGGGATAACCAAAATAAGCAAGAACTTCAATCGAAGTATAGCGTTTATTACATTTAGGACAATGTCTTCTTCGTAATATTTTTTTTCCCTCCTCTGTTTTACGTGAATTAATAACACGGGTTTTGACATATTCACAACATGGATTTAAACACTTCATCGCAGATTTCCTTAATATAAATTCAATGAAGAAAAAAATTAATGTTAATAATTAGTTATAAATTAATTTAATTTTTTAGCATTAAAAATTATAACTATGTGTATTAACTGGTTATTTGTTACAAACGACGTATCGTTCCCGATTGCATGATATAACTTCTTAAGTGCTTAGGTTCATCTTTTGATAAACGACATTGCATTTTTAATCTTTTGTGACGTATTTTTCTATGCAAGCGTAATTCTCTTACGAATGGAAAACTATTTACTAATAATGATAAAAATTTGCGGATTTTAGAACATTTTGAACATGGATTCATATTTTTCTCCTTTAATAAAAAATAAATTTATATTTTTTTTATTTTTCTCCCTCTCTAAGTAAACGATTTTTTTGCTTACCCAAATATTTTATGCTCCTTGGTTTAGGAATATATTCTGTAAAACCACTTAATAAATTTTGTCGTTCAATGCGTCCGGTTAGATACTCCGGCGTTTTATCTATTTTTTTTAATGCAACACGATTTCGATAGCGACGTTCGAATTCTTTTTGTAAAAAAAGCAATTCTCGTTCTGGTTGTTGACATAAAAAAATCCACCCGCCCAGATCATGAATTACGTCGTGAATCAATGAATCAATGAATAGTACACTCTCATAATGACCTACTTGACGAATGGCTGTTATGACCTCTGTCCAAGCAGCTAAACTTTTGCTTTCACTATCTCCTTCAATTGCTTTTATCCAATCAGCAGGACTGGGAAAATTTCTTTTGGCATAATTTGGATTTTTTAAAAAATCCCATAAAGCCTCTTCAAATACAGTGTAAGAATATTTTTTCAAACAATTCCAATAGGTATGTAATAACAAAGAAGAAAGCTTGCGATTATAAACTTCAGCTAAAACCATTAATCCTTGTGTAAACTTCTCCTGGTCACTGGTGGTCATAAAACTTTTTCCTATTTAATACTTGAAAACTACTAGATTTATCGGATGGTTGCGCGAAATCAGAAATGGGAATCAGCCATTTTTTAGCTGTTTGTAAATTATGATCAAAAGTCATTGGAAATGTATGACGTGAAGAAGAAAACTTTAATTTTTGTTGTTGTTCCCTGGTCAACCACGTATGAATATGTCTTAGAATATGTCGACGTTGTTTACGTTTATTGAGATTTATCTCATTCCAACTAACCAGTTTGTGTAATTCTTGTAAAACATCCACTTCGTTATAAATACACTGCCATTCTGCAAATTCTCTCTGGGTTACCTGATAGAAAGCATTGTTTTCAAGCGGGATGGCTAATAAATACTTTGTCTTCGCTGCAACGGGTGGCTTAGCCACTAAGCTAACCGGGGACTCTTGAAGAAATTGAATTTCATTATTCTCTTCCTGTTCCTGTTCCTGTTCCTGCTCCTGTTCCTGATTAGAACAAGGATTAATAGATGCTTGTTTTGCTTCTTTAATGCCACATTGCAGCAAGGTTTCGCTAAAGGCTAATGCAAAGGCTTTGCCTAGGCCTTGAATAAATGACTCTAATTTATAATATGCTTCATTTTTTAGTGCGCATTCTGGGATTTCGTCCCAATGCACTGCCCAGCTTCGAACGACATTAGGAGATTGAGGTTTATTATATTTAATTGCATTAGGGATAAAAATAACGCGTGCTTTTAAATCTGCTTTTACCAAGCCTTGCGCTATGACTTCTTTTAACGCGCGCCTAAATCCTAATGCTGACCAGGCCAGCTCTTCCGCCATCGCCCCGGCACCCGCACGATAAAGACCTGGAATTGAAGTGGTATGTGGATTACTTAATAGATAAAGAAATAAAGCCTGGCCACTTGGTTTAAGCGGTGTTAAGGATCGAAATTTTTTATCACACCAAATTCTGACATCTAACATTCGATAACACATAATTTTCCTTATTTAATAAATCAAACTGAGAATCTATCGATACAGCATCAATTCCTATTTTATTTAGGTAATTTTTTTGACAATATTTTTTCAGTTAAAACTGAACTTAATTTTTTTGCTTTAGAAATGCTTATGATTCGTTGATCAACTTTTTCAATTAGTTCGGCATTAGCAAACAATTTTATTTTCTTGGCATTCTGATAAGTAAAATGACTACCAAAACCTAATCGATGAGCAATCAATTGTCGTAACGTCATTTTTTTTTGCAGGGTAACTTGTGCATCTTTATTCATAAGTCGCGTTTTTTTAGAATCCTTTTCATTTGGATGCAGTGAATTTTTTAAAATAGCTAAATCCGTGCGAAAACCTTGTCGACTTCCTAAAAATTTTTCTAAAGCAATACCTATATCAACCCGTTCACTGATCAGAAAATTTTTGGTAAATAATTCACTCGAATAATGGCCATTGGCCAATCCAATCAAAGAAACACGCCAAGCCGGAATAGTTTTTTTGAAGTGTAATTTATATAAATAAAAAGTTTTTTCCCCAAAGATCAATGTATTGTTCTCATCAACACAAATGGGACGTTGTTTAAACAGTGGAAGTAATTTATCTTTCTGAGAAATTAACAGGGAATTTTTTTCCGCTGTGATGCGTTCTAAGGCAACATAAACCAGTTCACAAGGGGGTAAATCAAAATTAGGTAATTGTAAAGTTAGATGTTTTAAACGCTGTACGATATGAAATGGCACTAAATCTTTCCAATGAATTTCTCCACCGGTTAAATATTCTATTTGTAAGGCGTATTCTAAAGGTATTTTACTCACTCCTTTAATCCAGGCATACACATGTTCACGATGTATACCTAATTTTTTTGCCATATGCTTGACTGAACCTAAACTACAAATGGCTTTATCTAACATTGCTTCTTGCATGAACTGACATCCTTATTTTTTGGTTCTACAAAAAGTTTAAACAATACAAATTAATTTTTTTTACTTCTTCATTGCGTATCCTAGTCTAAATAAAATGAATATTAAGTAAGAACTAGGAACTGTTATGCAACCCCGTTTAATTCGTTTACGTGATGCACCAAAATATTTAGGTAGGGATAGAAATCGATTTAATAACGAAGTTAGGCCTTTTTTAATTACGGTAAAAATTGGACAACAAGGAATTGCTTTTGATCGTTTAGATCTCGATCAATGGGCCGACGCCTACAAGAAATATCAAGGTAAGCCCGCACAACGTCCGATACAGTGGCAAATGAAGGAATTACAAGCTTTGGCAAAAGAAAAAAAATCTTCTAAACAAACTTCCAACGCTATTGATAAAGAATTTCAACAATTGCTTGAACAATTGTTAGAAAAAAAAACTACTCGTATATTACCTTAATGATAATATCATATTGCTGCCAAGGTAATATTAAGGCAACTAAAAATTTGACGACTACTTTTTACAGATGATTATTTTTAAAAATTTTTTTACGCTGTTATTTGCGTATATTACTTCAGTAATTTTACGATTATGACAGATTAGCCTTCTTAGGTTATAAGTGTGAATGTAAAGGAGTAAGCAATGGCCAATAAACGATTACCAGGTCTAATTAAAAGAGGAAAAATCTGGCATATTAATAAAATAATTTATGGTCGACGAATTTGTGAAAGTACAAAGTCTTCATCTTTAGCAGAAGCAGAACGTTATCTAATTTATCGCCTCGAAAAAATACGCGAGACAAGTATTTATGGAATAAGGCCAACACGTTACTTTCGGCAAGCTGCTCTTAAATTTTTAAATGAAAATCAACATAAAGCCAGTTTGCATACGGATGCACGCTTACTCAAACAGTTAGATCCATTTATCGGTCATTTATCATTGACAGCGATTCATCGTGGCAATCTAGAAAGTTATATACAGACACGTAAAATTGCGGGAGTAAAAAATCGAACCATTAATTATGGATTACAAGTAGTGCGTCGGATTTTGAATCTCGCTACGCAAGAATGGGTAGACGAAAATGGTCTAAGTTGGCTAGCCGCCGCGCCAAAAATTCGTTTGTTAACTGAGAAAAATAAGCGCTTGCCTTACCCTTTATCTAAAGATGAAGAGCAACGTTTATTGGAACATTTACCCTTTCATTTAAAACAAATGGCTATATTTGCAATAAATACCGGTTGTCGTGATCAAGAAATTTGTCGCTTACAATGGCAATGGCGAATTGAAGTCCCCGAACTTAATACTTATGTATTTATTATCCCCGCCCATTTAGTTAAAAATCGGCAAAATCGATTAGTTATTTTAAATCAATGCGCCAAGCAAGTAATTGAAGCTCAGCATGGAAAACACCCAATATACGTTTTCACTTATCGGAATAAACCCTTATCACGCATGTTAAATTCTGCTTGGCTAAATGCACGAACTAAAGCGCTGCTACCACAGTTACGCGTGCATGATCTAAAACATACCTTTGGTCGACGCTTACGTGCAGCGAATGTGAGTTATGAAGATAGACAAGATCTTCTTGGACATAAAAGCCAACGTGTAACCACCGATTATTCTAATGCAGAACTTGCAAACCTCATTTCCGCAGTAGATTCAATTGTAACGCAAAACAGTAGTACCAATGTATTTACGTTATTGAAACATTCAATATCATCTACTTTCATCCGATAAAAGACAAAAATTAATAAAATTTTCTAGTAATACACTTACTTAGCACTATAAATTTCAGTTTTATGTTATCGATCAGTGATAAATTATTTTTATAATAAAACGTATTAAGTATATTGACCACTACATTAGCGCTAGTGCAAACAATATCAGGTACTGAAGCAGCTATATTTCAGTAACACAAGTAACATCGTATTAATTTCCAAATATTGGTTTTATTTAGTATTGAAACTGTTAGCTGAATATACCCGTGTATAAGTTTAGATTATTAAATTATTTTTTCTCATATTCATCAAGCTTATTTTTAAGCTCGTCCTTCTGCTGTTCAGACTTATCTAATTGTTCTTTTAATTCTTTACCTTACTTTTCACAATCATCTAACTTATCTTTGACCTTCTTGATCGCATCTTCCAACTTTCTTTTGTCGAGTTCGTCTTTTAATTCCTTGTCTTTCTTCTCACAGAGATCCAATTTTTCTTTGTTTTTGATACTTTTTGCATGTCTGTGAGAGACGCCATGCAACGTCGTCATACACATTGAGATAATTTAAATAATTCAAAAAAAGACTAAATTCAAACAATTAGTTAAACCAGTGACTGACTGTTAATCATCCACTCAGGAATAAGATTAATGAAAAGATTAGAGACAAACAACCTTCAGATCCTTAGATTTACAGCAAAATAATGCCTGTAACCATCGTCTATTTTTAGTGCAATTGTTCTATCATTTGCTACCTAAGCCTGATAGAATAGCCCACTTTTAGAGCTAAAGATGTTACTTGGCTCAACTATTATAGCCAGGAACTTTTTAGTGAACTTTAAAGAATTTAACTTAAACGCCCAAATTTTATCCGGAATTCAAGCCGAAGGTTACGAAACCGCCACACCTATCCAAACCAAAGCCATACCGGCTATCTTGCAAGGTCAAGATATCGTAGGCTTAGCGCAGACCGGAACCGGCAAAACCGCTGCGTTTGCCTTACCACTACTACAACGCCTCCTAGCCGGACCTAAAGGTCAATTACGCGGCCTAATCCTTGCCCCAACACGAGAATTAGCCGACCAAATTTGCGTTGCTATCAATAAACTCGGTGCTAAAACCGGATTGCGTTGTGCCACTATTTATGGCGGTAAAGTCAATTATATTGAACAATATCGAACATTACGTGGAGGTATCGATATCGTCGTCGCTTGTCCAGGTCGTTTGCTCGACCTACTCCAAGGAGGAAAAAGCAAGCGTGAACAAGCACATCTTAACCATATTGAAGTACTAGTCTTAGATGAAGCCGATCATATGTTTGATCTGGGATTTCGCGAGCCTATTTATGATATTTTAAAATATTTACCCAAGCAGCGCCAAAACTTGCTTTTTTCTGCCACAATGTCGTCCGATATCCGTTTATTAGCGGGCAAGGTTTTGAATAATCCTGTTTCGATAAAAATTGGTGAGTCTGCCCCTGCGAATACTGTCACACAAACACTATACCCTGTCTCAGAAGCGCTCAAGACTGATTTACTGGAAACCATTTTACAAACGAATACCGTTCAATCGGCCATTATTTTTACACGCACCAAACATCGTGCTAAGCGTTTGGCCGAACATCTTGGCCATCTTGGTTACAAAGCGACTTCCTTTCAAGGTAATTTATCTCAAAATAAACGAAAAATTGCGCTCGGTAAATTTCGGCATGGAGAATTAAAATTCTTAGTCGCCACCGATATTGCCGCTCGAGGCATTGATATCGATCATATATCCCATGTAATTAACTTTGATATGCCAAATACTGCCATAGATTATACGCATCGTATTGGACGTACCGGACGTGCCTCTAAATTAGGTGCTGCCTTTAGTTTGATTACTAATAGCGATAGACGTCAAATCCGCTCTATTGAACATCTACTTAAGAAACGTTTAGAAGAATGTATTATCCCTGAGTTTGATTATAAAGCAAAAGCTAAAGCGCCCGCTGAACTAACTAAAACCGAACGACCCAGACAATTTTCCTATGCTCATCAAAATTCAGCGCATAGAAAACCGAAATCTCGCTCACATCCAAAAAGCTTTGCTGGTAACCGAAGAAAAAAAGCAACTGATTAATCAAGTAAACTTATATTGAATAATGCTATTTTTTTAAAGATGTAAAAATAACGTATCCTTGGAATTTATTGTACAATAGCCGACTATTCTGACGAATAGAATAAAACTTTTAGGATGGTAATAGGCTATGAATTTTCTCGATGATTCGCAACGTGTCAAAACTGGATTGGCCGAAATGCTTAAAGGTGGCGTGATTATGGACGTCACTAATGTTGAACAAGCACTCATTGCTGAAGCCGCTGGCGCTTGCGCTGTGATGGCGTTAGAACGAGTACCCGCTGACATTCGCAAAATGGGTGGTATCGCTCGGATGACTTCCCCGACAATTATTAAAGATATTATGCAAGCCGTGTCGATTCCAGTGATGGCCAAGGTACGTATTGGTCATTTTGTCGAAGCACAGATCTTACAAGCCTTACATGTCGATTTTATCGACGAAAGTGAAGTACTGACCATCGCTGATGATGAATCACATATTGATAAACATGCCTTCGAAGTTCCTTTTGTCTGCGGCTGTCGCAATCTTGGTGAAGCATTACGCCGCATTGCCGAAGGCGCGGCGATGATTCGTACTAAAGGTGAAGCCGGTTCAGGCAATATTCTTGAAGCCGTGCGACACATGCGCGCTATCACCCGCGAAATCAAACAACTGACTATTTTAAAAAAAGAAGAACTGTATGCTCAGGCAAAAATCTTAGATGCCCCCTTAGAATTAGTGCTCTGGGTAGCGGAACACACTAAATTACCCGTGCCGCACTTTTCTGCGGGTGGTGTGGCAACACCCGCCGATGCCGCTTTGTTACGGCAACTTGGTGCAGAAAGTGTGTTTGTGGGCTCGGGAATCTTTAAATCAGCCGATCCTGAAAGACGTGCTTCTGCCATCGTTCAAGCTACCACACATTTCGATAACCCCGAAATCTTGCTGAATGTTTCACATGATTTAGCTGAAGGGATGAGTGGTTTTAATCTACAGTCCGAACCAGAAATGATCAACAATTTGGTTTAATTATGCATATAGGAGTTTTAGCGTTACAAGGTGCTTATCAAGCGCATATCAATTGTTTAAATAAGCTCGGTGTGTTTTGTTCACTGGTTCGAGATCGTCGCGCATTAATGGCCAGTGATGCCTTAATACTACCCGGTGGTGAAAGCTCAGTCTTGATCAAGCTGCTCAAACAGCAGCAACTGTGGACCAGTCTCATGGGTTATGAGAAACCTATTTTAGGTATCTGTGCCGGAGCTATACTCTTAGCTAAAACCGTATTAGCACCCACTCAAGATAGTTTAGGCCGTATCAGCATTTGTGCGACGCGTAATGCTTACGGTAGACAACTTGCTTCAAAAGTTGTCAATGGACACTGCTTAGTCAGAGATCTCGCAATGGAAATGGTTTTCATCCGCGCACCTAAATTAACTCCCCTAGAAAATACTGAGATTAAAGTATTAGCAACCTATCAAGATCAAGTGGTTGCCGTGCAAGAAAATAATGTTATCGCTGCCAGTTTTCATCCTGAACTGAGTCAAGACCATTATTTGCATCGTTATTTTACTAAACAAGTCGGATGCAGTGCCGCAAAAGCCTGTTAAACATTGGATGGATTGCCGCGCGCTACGCGCGGCAATCTCTTCACATCTAACGCTATTCTGATTTTTCCGAATTCGCGACTAGATTCCCAGTAATAATACTCTCTTGAAGTTGCGCAGCAATATCTTTTAACCCGCCTAGCGAATGCGGTAACAAGATAGTCGTGCTTTTACTGTTAGTACCAATTTCTTTCAATGTGTCAAAATATTGTGTAATCAACGCCAAATTCATGGTATCAGCTGCTGTCACTCCCGGAATCGCTTTTTGAAATTCACCTACAGATTGTTGTAAACCACAGATAATCGCTTTACGTTGATTAGCAATTCCCTCACCTTGTAAACGTTTACTTTCTGCTTCAGCTTCTGCTTGTTTAACTTTCAAAATCTTTTCTGCTTCCCCTTTTGCTTGTGCAGCAACTTGTAAACGTTGTTGTTCATTGATTTCATTCATGGCATGCTTCACTTTCTCATCAGGATCAATATTGGTGACCAAGGCTTTCACAATTTCATAACCAAATTCTTGCATGGTGCCGGTTAATTCATTTTTTACAGCATTTGCGATACTATCTTTCTTTTCGAAGACTGCATCTAAACTCATGCTTGGAACTTCAGCACGTACCAAATCCAAAACATAAGCGGTGATTTGTTCTCTGGCATTCTCTAGTTTATAAAACGCATCATAGACGCGGTCTTCTTTAATCCGGTATTGAACGGAAACCTGAATTTTGACAATCACATTGTCTTGAGTTTTGGTATCTAAGGTAACCTCTAAGGGATAGATTCGCAGTGAAATAGCGCCGGCAATACGCTCGATGAAAGGAATTTTGAAATTTAAACCGGCATGCGCACAACGTGTATATTTCCCAAAACGCTCAATCACATCAACGGATTGTTGACTGACGGTAAAAAAACTCTTAAATAGCAAGATTACAATCGGTATGATGAGAATAAGTAGCAACGATAGGGACATGATAGCATCTATGGTTAAAATTTAATCTATATTAACATAGAGTTTCACGCACAGGCCATACCAGACCGCGTTTTGAGATAAGGAGTTTCAGATTCTAAGGTTTCCTTGCAAACAAGGTAAGCCTTCAAAATATCGCCACAGTCGCTTATGTTTTTAAAAGCAGATTGTTTAAACAATTGTGAGAGAACCAATTTCTTATTTCCAAACCTATCGCGTGCATATAGAATTTCATGTAAAATAATTCCTGCAAATTCATCTATAAATTCTTTAATATGCTCTTTAGAAATCAATGTTTTATTATTCCCAATTTCTGTACTATCTTTCTGTAAAACATTCAAAACTTTATTAAACAATATTGTATTTTCTTCACATCCATCCTTTAACAAGGTACTCGCAAGTTGTTTTAATCCTTCAATTTTCTCTTGTATTTTTGGCTTTTCTGAAAAAAAAATAAATCTGGAAGATGAACATTTTTTTAATTTAATCTGCAGCTCATAAATTTTTACACTGATTTCTTTTAACAGAAAAATACGATTACCTTCAAGGTCGTTGTCTTTAAGTCTGGCAATACGACATTTTCTGTAATAATAGTTATTACTTGCATCATGGAAGAATACATTCTGTTGTGGTAATTGCGCCACTAAAGGCTCTGGCACACTGCTGCCTTTTGCATAGTAATAGATAGCCTTTACCACATCGATTATTAAAAAAATGCTTGCGAATGCCAACATGACCCAAAACCAAGGTCCAGTCACTAAACCTAAGCTCAGTAACGTTAAAAGGAGTGTTATGGGCACTGCAACGATTAATATCTCACGATGTTTCTTGAGATTGTTTTCATATTGCTTTTTTAACCAAACCTGATCGAGAGCACTGTTAGCCTTTTTATAATGAATAAAACTAAAACCTAAGGTAAAAAAATTAATGGTAAGTTTCGACAAACTGTAAATAAGAAAAAAAATTTTGATATTATGATAAAGAGCTAGACTTAAGAATGCTATACCATGCGCCAGCATCACAATCATGAAAGCCAGCATCAACAAGGAAATTAATACTTTAAAAACAGCATATAAAAGTTTAGTTACTTCAACTAGGTTTTTATTATCTTGATTAGAAAAATAATCAATGATCGTTAAAAAAGCTCTAAAAAAATGTAGAAAATATAAAAAAATATATAAGCCTTCAAATGCCCCTAAATAAGCACCATGTAAAATAGCTTTAAGCCATTCATCAATTTTATTTTCCTTAAGCCAATTTTTGGTAATACTGCCGAGTCGTTTTAACACAAGCAAGATCAGCCGCCAAAGAGCAATGGAAGCAATAGATCGATACATTTCCTGCAGCTGAAACAATATAGCTCTGTTTAAGCGCCGCAATTTTTCGAAAGCTAGATAAGCTTCAAGCGCGGCAATCCTAAATTCTAAAAGAAACCATTCTTCGCTAAACACAGTAATAGGCATAATCTACTCTATGACATGTTCCTTAATGACATACTGATGGTATGAAGCGGCTCATTATAGTTAAGTTTCCTTTTACTATCCTTAAGTATCTGCACTTGGTACCCGCCCTGCTGTGCACAGTACAAAAATCCAAGAGGTTCTGCAATTAGCGTATTAGGAATTAAGGCATGTAAGGAGAATATGAAGTCAACGATACGACAAAAAGGGTTAAGAATAAGTTCACGAATAA
>Ga0075369_10000465_pt1 | contig 12424 bp, 12 predicted proteins | sample EndMethybrTD3034_FD_71400 | JGI IMG/M metagenome (GOLD analysis project Ga0075369, IMG submission 71400) | Populus endosphere microbial communities from Tennessee, USA - Endosphere MetaG P. TD hybrid TD303-4 | ecosystem: Host-associated > Plants > Roots > Endosphere | place: USA: Tennessee...
AGCTGTCGCTGGTCCTGTCGGGCAAGTGGCCGCGCGCCTGCGTCAATCCCGCGATCCTGGAGAAGTCCAAGCTGGTGCGCTGGCAGCCCTTCTCGATGGAGCGCGGGCCGGGGAACTGAGCCCGGTGTCATCCCGAGGGCGAAGCCCGAGGGACCTTTAAAGCAACAGGAAGGGTCCCTCCCCTTGGCTGCGCTCGGGGCAGGCGCTGCGTTCGGGATGACAACGTCGCCGCAAGTGCCGCAAGCCTTGAACGCGATGCCGACGCGGCCTAGCCTGTCCGTTCGGTAGTGCTTGCCGGCCGTCATACAACGAAGGGCAGTTCCCGCCCGACGGCGGACGCTCACCATCTCCAAGGAGAATGAGCATGTCGAACCACTTCACTGGACTGAGCCTCGGTCCGCCACTGGGCGACCAGCGACTCGACCTCTGCGATCTCTATGCCTTCCAGTCGCCTTCCGACCCGTCGCGGACCGCGATCATCCTCAATGCCAATCCCTCCGCCGATGGTTTCCATCCCGACGCCATCTATCGCCTCAACATCGACAATGACGGTGATTGCCTGACCGACCTCGCTTTCACCTACGTGTTCTCTCCCGTGACGAACGGCCGGCAGACCGTCAGCGTCTTCGTGGCCAAAGGCGCGGAATCCCGCTCGCCCGAACCGGTCGGCACGAAGATCGTCGCCGACGCCGAGGTCTCCTTCGGCGCCGCGCCCAACATCGTCAGGTCCGGCGACTACACCTTCTTCGCTGGCACCCGCAGCGACGCCTTCTTCTTCGACTACGATGGAATCAAGAACCTGTTCGATACCAGGGGCGGCCGGAACTTCACGGCGCTCCATCTCGGCGGCAAGGCTCCGTGGACCGGCGTGGATTCGAACACCGAGGCCAATGTCGGGTCGACGGTGATCGAGCTGCCGACCAGCGAACTCGCCGGCAAGCCCGGCGTGCGCATCTGGGGACGCTGCAGCGTGCGCCGCGACGGCAAGCTCCTTCATGTCGATCGGGCCGGGCATCCCTCGGTCAGCAGCTTCTTCAACACCGACGACACCAAGGAGGAATACAACGCCAGCGAGCCGGTCAACGATCGCACGCGCTGGCTGGAAATGTTCATCCATCTGATGGGCCATACCGGCAACTACACGCGCGAGGAAGCGATTGCCGCGATCGACGCCCATGCCCTGCTGCCCGATATGCTGAATTTCGATCCGACGAGGCCCGCACAATATCCCAATGGTCGCGTGTTCACCGACGACGTCATCAACCACCGACTGTCGTTCCTCTCCAAAGGCGACATCCCGCCCGACGGCCTCACGCCGCACACCGACACGCTGCGGGAGTTCCCCTATCTTGGCACGCCGCATCCGGTGAAAACCTAGAGCACGTTCCGGCTGGTTGGCTCAGCCGGACGGACTGGGCGCCAAAGCGAACATCTCGCGCATGCCGGTCGTGCCGCGCAGCTTGTGCGTCCCCAGGCTGAGCACGGGATGGCCGCACCGATGAGCGATGCTCTCGGACAGCAACAACTCAGCCTCGAGCGCCTTGCCGAGGGCCTCCATGCGACTCACCTCGTTGACGGCCGGGCCGACCACGGTGAAGTCGTGGACCAAGGCGCGGCCCATGCTCTACCGGTTCCCGCGCCTCATGGGCATGACCTTGGGCTTCATCTCGTTCGGCCATGTCGCGCGCGCGGTGTCCAAGCGGGCGGCGCCGTTCGGCTTCCAGATGCTGGCCTACGATCCCTACATCGAGGAGCTGGTGATGTCCGAGCACGGCGTGCAGCCGGTCGGTTACGACGAGCTGTTGCAGCGTTCCGACATCATCTCGATGCATGCGCCCGGCACCAAGGACGCGCATCACCTGATGAAGGAGCAGCACTTCCGCAAGAAGAAGACGTCGCTGTTCGTGAACACCGGCCGCGGCTCGACCGTCGACGAGGCGGCGCTGATCAAGGCGCTGCAGGAGGGCTGGATCGCCGGCGCCGGGCTCGACGTGATGGAGGTCGAGCCGATCGGCAACAACAACCCGCTGCTCGGCATGGAGAACGTCATCATGACGGCGCACGTCGCCTCGGCGTCGAGCCGCTTCGACGTGGCGCGCAAGCGGCGCGTCGGCGCGGAGCTGTCGCTGGTCCTGTCGGGCAAGTGGCCGCGCGCCTGCGTCAATCCCGCGATCCTGGAGAAGTCCAAGCTGGTGCGCTGGCAGCCCTTCTCGATGGAGCGCGGGCCGGGGAACTGAGGCACCCTGTCATCCGCGGGGAATGAACCCGGGCACGCCGGTCTCCACGACGCTGTTGAACCGGATCTTCGTCGTAACCCGGTTCCGAATCTCCTGCATGGCATCTTCCGGCAGCGTCGAAAGCTCGAAGTTCTCCCGGAGGCGGCTGGGCTTGACCGACGTGGTCAAGAGCGCGGTGCCGCGCTGTATCGCCCAGGCGAGCACGACCTGGGCCGGGGTCTTCTGGAGGCGCTTGGCGAGCGCCACGATCACCGGATCATCCAGCAAGCGGGGCTCCATCGCATGCCCCAGGGCCGCGAACGCAAGCAACACGATGGCATGCTGCCGGCAATAGTCGAGCAGGTCCCATTCGGGGAGGTATGGATGGGATTCGACCTCCACCACCGCCGGCTTGATCCGCGCGGCTGAAACGATCTCCTGCAGTTTCTCCAAATTGACATTCGACAAGCCGATCGACCTGCACTGGCCCTCGTCCACCAGCCTCTCCAACGCCTGCCATGTCTCCACCAAGGTGACGCCGGAATCGTAGATGATCTGGCCGCGCGCGTCCTTCGGCTCCTGCTCGTCGCCCGGCTGGAAAGCAAAGGGCGTATGGATCAAGTAGCAATCGATATGGTCGACCTGGAGTCGCCGACGACTCGCCTCGAAGGCGGCCTTGACCCGCTCAGGGCGGTGATTGTTGTTCCAAAGCTTCGTGGTGACGAACACGTCTTTCCGCTGAATCGCCCCCGTCTTGAACACCTCCTGCATTGCATCGCCGACCGCCTGTTCGTTGCGGTAGCGTTCCGCGCAGTCGAAGTGACGAAACCCGACCTCCAATGCAGCCTTGGTTGCCTGTCCGGTCACGAGGGGATCCGGAATCAGCGTACCAAACCCGAGGGCAGGAATTTCACCGGATCCGTGGCTGAGGGGCATCTTCGCAAAGCGAAGAGTGTCGGGCGCTGCCATGCTTGTACTCCTTGGTTCACGTCATTCGCGCTTCACCGCATCCGCTCGACCCACTGAGCGCGCGAAGGCCCCGGCTCAAACGCATCGCCGAAGTATTGGGTCTCGCGGGCCACCTTCCCGTCCTTGAACTCCATGATGCTCACGGCGTAGGACGGTTGCCCGTCGTAAGTGAGGACGAATTCAGTGACCCAAAGGTCGGCAGCGCCAAGGATGCGCCGCACCGTGAAGCGCTTCTTGCTCGGCTGCGCGAAGCGGGACGCCTGAATGTTGCGCCGGCCACGGACGCGCTCGCCGGACTGCGGATACTCGAGCACGGCGTCCTCCCGGTAGATCTGGTGCTCCACCTCGAAGTCGTTCGCATCGGACGCAGCCCAGTGGAGATCCAAAGCCGCCCGAACCTCCCGGTCTTCCATCTCGACCTCCCTGGCGTGCTGTCAGAGCTCCAAAGCGAACATCTCGCGCATGCCCGTCGTGCCGCGCAGCTTGTGCGTCCCGAGGCTGCGCACGGGATGGCCGCAACGATGGGCGATGCTCTCGGACAGCAGCAACTCAGCCCCGAGCGCCTTGCCGAGGGCCTCCATGCGACTCACCTCGTTGACGGCCGGGCCGACCACGGTGAAGTCGAGGCGCCGGGCCGTGCCGATGTTGCCGTAGATGACGTCGCCGAAATGGAGAGCGATGCTGAGGTCGAGCGCGGGCCCGCCCTCGGCCGCGCGCCGGGCGTTGAGCGCGGTGTTCCGGCCACCGGCATCCACCGCCGCTGTCACGGCGTCGCGGCACGCCTGCTCCGCGCCGATGCGGTCCGAGGGGAAGACGGCAAGCAGCCCGTCGCCCAGGAACTTCAGCACCTCGCCGCCCCGTTCCGTGACCGCGTCGCCGATGCATTCGAGATGCTGATTGAGCCAGCCGACGACTTCCGTGCCCGGGTTGGCGTCGACGAGCGCGGTGAAGCCGCGAAGATCGGCGAGGAGCAGCGCCGCCGAAATGACCTGGCTGTCGCCGCGCCGGATCTTCCCCTGCATCACGTGGGCCCCGGTCTGCGGACCGAGATAGGCCCCCAGCGTTTCGACGGCAACGCGCGACAGCCCGATTCGATAGGCGACCAGGCTGAGGGCCGGGAGGACACGACCGACAGCCTCGACTTCGTCCTCGGTGAAGCCGCCGGGACGGTCGGTCGTCATGGAGAGCGCCGCGCCGCGAAGCGCCGTGCGACCCTGGCTGAACGTGACGAAGCGAAGGGCATATTCGGTCACGCCGAGAGCACGCAGATCCTCGAAAAGAGCGAACCTCCGCACGACCTCCGGATCCTCGAGGTTAAAACGTTCCCGGAACAGGTTGCGCTCGAGCAGATAGCGAATCGGACTGCGCTGGAACTCAGGGCCGTAGCTATCCTCGGGAGAGAGGGCGTCGCTTGCCAGACCCTTGTCACGCGACCATTCGAACCTCAGCAGCGCCGCCGCCGGCTCGATGGTCGGCATGCCCAGGTTGGTCCGGAAGAGCGGAATTCCCTGCGCGACCAGCCGTTCGCTGATCCCCTTGAAGATCGCTCCCAGGTCGTCGCTGGTGCGGCCCTCCTCGAGGATCCAGTTGATCAGCTCGTCCATGCTCAGTCCGGCACCTTCGGGATGATGCGCTGCTGCCGGTCGCGGATCGCGCGGTCGCATTCGGCGAGGCTGACGAACGGCCCCAGCACGACCTTGCCGCCGTCGTCGACGGCATACCAGCCGGCCTCGGTGACGTTGTAGTCGCCGACGTCGTCGGCGTGGACGTCAACGGCGCTCAGATCCCCGGAATTGGCCATTTGCTCGCTTTCCTGCCGCGGCGCTGCTACACAAATGGTGACGCGGCAAGGGAGGGACAATGCTCAAGCGTCGGTTGCCATTGATCGCAATGCTGGCGTGCCTGCAAGCTGGGAGCCTTGCCGCACAGGATCGCACCGAATTCGGGCCACTACCTCAGGCCGGCGATGCCGCGCAGGCGCTGCCGGGCGGTGAGAAATACACCTTCGGAAGCGCCGCGCCTGCCCTCTCTGGCAGCGCCAAGCTGCCGTCGGCCCTCGAGCGCATCGACCAGCCCGAGCCGCCGCTTCGCCTGCGCGGCGCCCGCGAGATCGAGCTCTATCGCACGCTTGCGCCGTCGGTCGCCCTGATCATGACGGACGAAGCGGAAGGGTCGGCGTCGTTGATCGCCACGAAGCCGCTCGCCGGCGGCATGCGGTCCGGCGTGCTGTTGACCAGCGCCCATGTCGTCGGCAACGCCCGCGAGGTCTCGGTCGTCTTCAAGCCGCAGAAGGATGGCGACAAGATCACCAAGGCGCAGGCCGTTCCCGGGCGCGTGCGCAAGCTCGATCCGGTGCGCGATCTGGCGCTGGTCGAGGTGGAGAGCGTTCCCGCCTACGTCGCCACGATTCCCCTCGGCAGCATGAGCGAGGCGCAGGTCGGCGCCGACGTCCACGCGATCGGCCATCCCGAGGGACAGACCTGGACCTATACCAAGGGCCTGATCAGCCAATTCCGTCCTGACTACACATGGGGGCCGCACAAGGTCGACGTCATCCAGACGCAGACACCGATAAATCCCGGCAACTCGGGCGGGCCGCTGATCAGCGACGGCGGCAAGCTGATTGGCGTCAACTTCTTCAAGCAGCAGGGCGAGGGCCTGAACTTCGCGGTGGCGATCAGCGACATCGAGCGCTTCCTGAAAGCGGCACAGGATGGCGCCTACGAGCCCGCCGCCGCCGCTGCCGCGAAACCGTGCGAGGTCACGGTGGCGTATGAAGGGCGCAGCAAGGACGACAAGGCGTTCGTCCGCACCCTGGACACCGACTGCAGCGGCAAGGTGAATGCCGTGCTCATCATTCCTGACGACAAGTCGTTGCCGATCGAGTTCCACATGGACCTCAACAAGGACGGCAAGACCGACGTCTGGATCCTCGACGAGGACCGCGACGGCAAGTGGGACATCTCCTTTTGGGATACCGACTTCGACGGCAGGCCCGACCTCGTCGGCCATCATCCGGATGGCGACCCGAAGCCGACGCGGATGGAGAAGTATCAGCCCAAGTCTTAGTCTTGCCGGACCGCGGGCCTCCAGGCCCGCGGTCCGGCAAGAGTCTAGCGTCTCGTCCAGCTTTCCAGATTATCCGTCCCCGGCGGCACGTCGCCTTTCACCAGCGCCTCGACCTGGCGCACCGTGTCGAACGCCTGGCTCTCGCTGGCGGGCGGAGTGAGCCCGCCGATGTGCGGTGTGGCGATGACGTTGGCCAGGCGGGCGAGCTCGGGCGAGGGCATCTGGTCGGCGGCGCGGCCGACATCCATGGCGGCGCCGGCGATGCGGCCCTCGGTCAGCACCTTGGCGAGCGCCGCTTCGTCCACGAGGTTGCCGCGCGACATGTTGACGAAGAAGGCGTCGGGCTTCATGCGCGCGAAGGCCGCTGCGTCCAAAAGGTTCTCGGTCTCCTCGTTGGCGACGGCGAGGCAGATCACGTAGTCGGCCTGGCCCAGAAGCTCCTCGAGCGGGAGCTTGATGAAGCGGCGGTCGTCGACCTGGGCATAGGGATCGGACACCAGCACCTTCATGCCGAGCGTCGCCAGCATCGGCGCCAGCGCCCGCGAGATGCGGCCGTAGCCGATGATGCCCGCCGTGCTGCCGCCGAGCTGGCGGCCGACCCGGATCTCGGGCTTGGCGCCAGCCTGGTAGTCGGCGACGGCGCGCGAGACGCCGCGCGACAGGTCGACCATCAGGCCGAGCGTCAGTTCGACCACCGACTGCACGAAGCCCGCCTCGGCGTGGGTTACCAGCACGCCGGCCTTGGACGCGGCCGCGACGTCGATGTTGCGGATGTCGATGGCGCTGCGCATCACCACCTTGAGCCCGGGCAGGCCTTCGAACACTTCGGCCGGCACTGGCGTGGCGCGGTCGGCGATGATGAAGTCGGCGCCGCGGGCCATGCCGATCACGCCGGCCGCATCGAGCGGCGCTGGGCCTTCGTGCAACGTGACCTCGACCAGTTCCTGCAGGCGCGCCAGCGCCCGCGCGCCGTAATACTGGCGCCGCGCCTGCGGCACATGCGTAAGCAGAAGCTTCATTCTGGATGACTCCCTGATCCCCGGTCTAATCTAGCGGATCGGGAGGAAAACACGATGACCGCCGCCGCCAAGAAGAAGCAACCCGCCGATCTGCGCAGCGCGCGCTGGTTCGCGCCCGACGACCTGCGCGCCTTCGGCCATCGCTCGCGCGCCATGCAGATGGGCTACGCGCCCGAGGACTGGGTCGGCAAGCCGGTGATCGCCATCCTCAACACCTGGTCGGAAGCCCAGCCCTGCCACATGCACTTCAAGAGCCGCGTCGACGATGTGAAGCGCGGCATCCTGCAGGCCGGCGGCTTTCCCATGGAGCTGCCGGCACTGTCGCTGTCGGAAAGCTTCCTGAAGCCGACCACGATGCTCTACCGCAACCTCTTGGCCATGGACGCCGAGGAGCTTTTACGCGGCCATCCCGTCGACGGCGTCGTGCTGATGGGCGGCTGCGACAAGACCACCCCTGCCCTGCTCCTGGGCGCGATCAGCATGGACATTCCCGCGATCTACCTGCCGGCCGGGCCGATGCTGCGTGGCAACTGGAAGGGCAAGGTGCTGGGCTCGGGCTCCGACGCCTGGAAGTACTGGGACGAGCGGCGCGCCGGCAAGATCTCCGACGACGACTGGGTCGACGTCGAGGCGGGCATCGCGCGCAGCTACGGTACCTGCATGACCATGGGCACGGCCGCCACCATGATGGCGATGGCCGAGACGCTCGGCATGTCGCTGCCCGGCGCCTCGTCGATCCCGGCGGCCGACGCCAACCACATCCGCATGGCGTCGGAAAGCGGCCGGCGCATCGTCGACATGGTGTGGGAGGATCTGACGCCGGCGAAGATCCTGAGCCGCGATGCCTTCCTCAACGCCATCACCGTCGCCATGGCGGTCGGCTGCTCGACCAACGCCATCATCCACCTGATCGCGATGGGGCGCCGCGCCGGGCAGGACATCGGGCTCGACGACTTCGAGCGCGCCAGCCGCAAGGTGCCGGTGATCGCCAACATCCGGCCCAGCGGCGACAAATACCTGATGGAGGATTTCTTCTATGCCGGCGGCCTGCCCGGCCTGTTGAACGAGATCCACGACCACCTGCATCTCGACGCCATGACCGTCACCGGCAGGACGCTGGGCGAGAACGTGAAGGGAGCCGAGATCTACAACACCGACGTCATCCGCCCCGTCAGCAACCCGATCTACAAGGAGGGTGCGCTGGCGGTACTGAAGGGCAACCTGGCGCCCGACGGCTGCGTCATCAAGCCGTCGGCCTGCGCGCCAAAATTCCTGAAGCACACCGGGCCGGCCCTGGTGTTCGACGACTATCCATCGATGAAGGCCGCGATCGACCGCGACGACCTCGACGTCACCGAGGCCACAGTGCTGATCCTGCGCAACGCCGGTCCTCAGGGCGGCCCCGGCATGCCGGAATGGGGCATGCTGCCGATCCCGAAGAAGCTGGTGCAACAGGGCGTGCGCGACATGGTGCGGCTGTCGGACAGCCGCATGAGCGGCACCAGCTACGGCGCCTGCATCCTGCATGTCTCGCCGGAGAGCTACATCGGCGGGCCGCTGGCGCTGGTGCGCACCGGCGACATGATCTCGCTCGACGTCGACAAGCGCACCATCAACATGAACGTCTCCGACGATGAGCTCGCGAAGCGCCGCGCGGCGTGGAAGAAGCCCGAGCCGCGCTACGAGCGCGGCTATGGCTGGATGTTCACGCGCCACATCAAGCAGGCCAACGAAGGCTGCGACTTCGACTTCCTCGAGACCGGCTTCGGCGCGCCCGTGGCCGAGCCGTCGATCTACTAGGCGTTCATGCTGCCTGATCTCATCGAGGTCGTTCCACCGAGCGGGCGCAAGGAGTCGAAGGTCGTGTTGCCGGGCTCCAAGAGCTTGACCAACCGCGCCCTGATCCTGGCTGCGCTCGCGGCCAGGCCCGTGACCCTGCGCGGCGCGCTGTGGAGCGAAGACACGCAGGCGATGGTAGAGTGCCTGGAGCGGCTGGGCTTCCCTGTCGAGGTGGCGGACGATCCGGCCGAGCCCGCCAACCGCACGCTCGAGGTGCAGGGCGCGGGCGGCCGGATCCCCAACGCCGGCACGCCGGAGCAGCCGCTGAAACTCTTCGTCGAGAATGCCGGGACGGCCGCGCGCTTCCTGCCGCCGATGCTGTGCCTGGGCCATGGCAGCTACCATGTGAGCGGCATCGAGCGCATGCATCAGCGGCCGCAGGCCGCGCTGGTCGGTGCGCTCCGCCAGCTCGGCTATCGCATCGACACGCCGAACGACCGTCTGCCCGCCGTTGTCCACGGCACCGGTCCGCGTCCGGGCGCGGCCTGCAGCGTCAGCGTCGAGGAAAGCTCGCAATTCGCCTCGGCCCTGCTGCTCTCGGGCGGCATCGGCGGTTGGCAGATCACCGTCACCGGCGGCAACGAGGACGAGCTGCCCTATGTCGACATGACTCGCCGGCTGATGAAGGACTTCCCGTGGCACGGCGGCACCTACGACATCGAAGCCGACGCCTCGGGGGCGAGCTACTTCTGGGGCGCCGACTGGCTGCTGCGCGACGTTGGCAGCCGCGTCACCGTCGTGCCGACGCCCGTGAGCGGCATGCAGGCCGACCAGAAATTCCTGGACCTCGTCGCCCAGGGCACGTGGCGTCCGGCCTACTCGCGCCAGACCGACCTTGCCGACAGCATCATGACGGCGATCGTGCTGGCGCCATTCGCGCCAGCGACCACGCGCTTCACCGATCTCGGCCGGCTGCGCGTGCAGGAATGCGAGCGGGTGAAGGCGCTGCGCACGGAACTCACCAAGTGCGGCGCCAAGGTCGAGGAAAGCGGCGACACGCTCACCGTCCATCCCGGACCGCTGCACGGGGCGGAGATCGAGACCTACAACGACCATCGCGTCGCCATGTGCTTCGGCATGCTGGGATTGCGCGTACCCGGCATGCGGCTGATCAAGCCCGCCTGCGTGCGCAAGACCTTTCCCAACTTCTTCGCCAAGCTCGCCGAGCTTGGCACCGTCATCAAGGGCGCAGACGGCAAGTCGCTGAGCGGCGACGCGTTGCTGGCCTGAAAGGGAGAAACCAATGAACTCACTCGACAAGCTCAAGACGGTCAGCACGGCCACGGCAGCGACGGCGCTGTTCAAGCGCGGCTTCCGCACCCAGGCTATCCAGAACGTGCACCCGCTGTCGCCCAACCAGCCGACGCTGGTCGGCCCCGCCTTCACCTTGCGCTACATCCCGGCGCGCGAGGACCTGAACAAGCTGGACGTCTTCCGCGACCGCAGCCATCCGCAGCGCAAGGCGGTCGAGGACTGCCCGCCGGGCGCGGTGATGGTCATGGACAGCCGCAAGGACGCGCGCGCGGCTTCCGCGGGCGCGATCCTGGTGACCCGCCTGATGAAGCGCGGTGTGGCGGGCGTGGTGACCGACGGCGGCTTCCGCGATTCGGCGGAGATCGCGGCACTGGGCATCCCGGCCTATCACCAGCGTCCCAGCGCGCCCACGAACCTGACCTTGCACCAGGCGATCGACATCAACGTGCCGATCGGCTGCGGCGACGCGCCGGTGTTTCCCGGCGACATCATCCTGGGCGACCAGGACGGCATCATCGTCATCCCCGCCAACCTCTTGGACGAGATCGCCGACGAGGCCTTCGAGATGACGGCCTACGAGGACTTCGTCACCGAGCAGGTGCGCGCTGGCCGCGGCATCTTCGGCCTCTATCCCGCGACCGACCCGCAGTCGCTGACCGACTTCGCGGCCTGGCGGAAGAAGAACGCGCGTTAGCTCGTCTTCATCACCGTCGCCTCGCCCAGCAGGGAGACATGCGCCGCCACGATGCGCCAGCCGTCGGCTGTGCGCATCCAGGTGTGGCTCTGGCGGCCGGTCTTCGTCTGGCCGTGGCGGCGGAACTCGCAGTTGGCGGTGCCGAGGTCGCGGCCGTAGGTGACGATCCAGACTTTCAGCAGATCGCGGTCGACCACGAAACCCGGGTCTCGGCCGGCGCGGAAGGCGGCGATCTGGTCATGGCCGTAGAGCTGCTCACCGACGCCGTAACGCAGCGTGTGCGGGCTCTTCCAGAAGAGCTCGTTGAGCACGGTGACGTCGTTGGTGTTCAGCGCCTTCTCATAGCGCTCGAAGGCCGCCGTCACCTCGGCAACGACTTCGGGGATGTTGATGTCCATTTGATGCTGATCCTCTCAACGAGTCGTCCTGATGACGTTAGGCGGGTGGTGCGCTCGCAACGCCCTGCTTCTCGAGATGGCGCGCGACGCGCAGCGCGGCGGCCTCGTTGTAGTGGTTGGCGATGACTTGCACGCCGATCGGCATGCCGCCCGGCTTGCGCAGCGGCACCGCCACGACCGGCAGGCCGATGAAGGAGATCGGCTGGGTGAACAGGCCGAGATTGGCGCGCACCGCCAGCTCCACGCCATCCAGCTTCATCATCACCTGGCCGAGCTTGGGCGCCGTGCAGGGCGTCGCCGGTGCCAGGATGATGTCGACTTCTCCGAACAGCTTCTGGACCTGGGCGCGATACTGCCGGCGGAAGCGCTGGGCCTTGACGTACCACGAGCCTGGCAGCAGTGCGCCCGCCATCAGGCGCTCGCGCGTGTCGGGATCGAAGTCCTGCGGCCGCTCGCGCAGGCGCGGCAGATGGAGCTGGCCGCCCTCGATGGCGGTGATGACGTAGGCGGCGGACCGCGCCACGCCAGCTTGGGGAATGATGACGGTTTTCGTGGCATTGAGCGCCTTGGCGACGGTGGCGACGGCCTCGAAGGCCTCCGGCTCGCCGCCTTTGGCAAAATAGTCGCCGGCGACAGCGATGCGCAGGCCGCCGATGCCCTCGTTCAGGAACGGCGCCGTCGGATCGGCCGGCCGGTCGGTGCAAACCGGATCGTCGGGATCCCAGCCCTGCATGGCGTCGAACGACAGCGCGAGATCCTCGACCGAGCGCGCCAGCGGCCCCAGATGATCGAAGGCGTCGACGAAGGGAAAGGAGCCGGCGCGGCTCAGCCTTCCATAGGTCGGCTTCAGTCCGAACAGGCCGCACAGCGAGGACGGCACGCGGATCGAGCCGTTGGTGTCGGAGCCCAGGGACAACGGCACCTCGCCCGCCGCCACCGCCGCGCCCGAGCCGCCCGACGAGCCGC
>Ga0075369_10000467_pt1 | contig 12414 bp, 12 predicted proteins | sample EndMethybrTD3034_FD_71400 | JGI IMG/M metagenome (GOLD analysis project Ga0075369, IMG submission 71400) | Populus endosphere microbial communities from Tennessee, USA - Endosphere MetaG P. TD hybrid TD303-4 | ecosystem: Host-associated > Plants > Roots > Endosphere | place: USA: Tennessee...
CGCCGGGTGGGGGAGACGGGATGTGGCGCGGCTCGATCCGCGTGAAGTTCGGGCCGACGGTTGCGGTGTTCCGCGGCGAGGCGACGCTCGCCTTCGACCATACGGCGCGCACCTGCACCATCGAGGGGCGCGGCATCGACGGCCGCGGCGCCTCGCGTGCGCTCGCCACCGGCAACGTCAAGGTCACCGGCAAGGAAACGACCGAGCTTGCCATCGACGGCAACTTTTCCGTTTCGGGTCCGCTCGAAACCTTCGCCAATGCCGGCGGCGTGCATGTCGCGCGTGCCCTGCTGGCGGAGTTCTCGACCAATCTCGCCAAGCTGGTGACCTTGACGTTGCCGGTGGCGAGCGCACGCGAGGCGCCACGGCCGTCGATGCCGCGGCCCTCGATGGTGCAGGTGCGCGCCGTGTGGTCGAAGGCGAGCGTCGCCTCGCCGCGGAACACCGCAACCGTCGGCCCGAACTTCACGCGGATCGAGCCGCGCCACATCCCGTCTCCCCCACCCGGCGAGAGGGTCTCGGGCGACAGCGTGGCGCCGGGAATGCACGCGGCCACCAGCGCGGGGTCGCTCAGGAGCGGCCAGACCTCGTCAACCGGCAGCGCGATCGTCGTCTTTTCTGCCAGGGCGACCATGGTCAGGCAGCGCGCGGCTGACCGAGGGCGTTGCGTGTAATGGTGGCAGGCCTGTCGTTACTCATGCCGAAGTCTACGCTGCCCGAAGCGCTGGTAAAGGCTTCTGCTGGCGACGACGCGAGCAAAGCAACCAATGCGTCGCAGCGCGGTTCTTCCTTTCGCAATCGTGCGTCGTCGCCTCATCGGATCTCTTCGAGGAGCGCCTTGGCCTCGATCAGGTCGGGCGTGTCGAGACCTTCGGTGAAATAGCCGAGTACGGGCGCCAGCAGAGCGCGCGCCTCGCTGGCCTTGCCCTGGCCCAGGTAAAGCCGCGCCAGGCCTCGGACGGCGCGCAGCTCGGCGGACTTCGCGTCCAGTCGAAGGGCGATGGCGCGCGCCTCTTCATAGAATCGTTGCGCTGCTGCGAGGTCGGGCTCGGGACGAGCCGCCGCCAGGTCGCCTCTCGATCGCAGCACGCCGCCCATCCACAGCTGCTCGCCGCGATGCGCGATGATCTCCTGCGCCTGGTCGAGCGTCGCCTCGGCCCTGTCGTAGTGGCCGGCGCGTCGCTCGGCGTCGGCCAGCGCCACGAGGAACGGACCCGTCATGACGCCAGCCAGCGACCGATAGCGATCTGTCGCCTCGCCCATCTCGGCCAGACCATCCTCGGGCGAGACGATCAGGGTACGTGCCCAGCCGCGCAACACCTCGCCGGCCACGCGATAGACCGCAGAGTCGTGCGCGCTGCCCAGCGTCACCAGCCGTTCGCCGGTCTCTCGTGCCGCGGCCGCGTCGCGCCGCATCATGTGTACGAAGCCCGCCAGCCACAGCGCATGAGCGACGCTGGGCGCGTGCCCGGTATCCCTCGCGTAGGTGATGCCGCGGCGCAGGCTCGTTACCGCCTGGTCTGGATAGCCCATGATCCAGAGTGCGATGGCGTCGTGCCCGCAGCCGCAGGCCGCCGGGTCGTGCCCGCCGTAGAGCACGGCGTGCCGGCCGTGCTTGTCGCGGTCATAGAGCGCCAGGCCTTTGCTCACGTGATCGTGGGTGGCGACGGCATCGCCGAGCCACAGTGTCGTCACCCAGGCGGCGTGGTGCGCCTGCAGGCGCAGGCCGGGATCGTTGATCTGACTGGCCGTGCGGAACAGCTCCTGGATGAGGCTGCTCACCGCTTCGCCCTGCAACGGTCCCTGGGCCGTCTTCATCCAGCGACCCCACACCGCGGCGAACAGGGCTCGGTCGTCGCCCAGTCGCTCGGCGAGCGACTGGGCTCGCAGATAGGCCATCTCCCCGCGCGCGCTCGAGAACCCTTCGTGCGCCATCAGGGACGGCCCCAGCGCAAGCTGTAGCGCCAGCTCGAGCTGCAGGCCATCGGGTGTCTCGGCGAGGTCAGCCAGCGCGGCGATGCCGTGGCCGAGATGGGCGATGGCCTCGATGTTCGCTGATCGCGCGGCCTCTCGCCGCCCGGCATCGAGCCAGTAGGAGGCCGCGCGCAGCGGCTGGCCCGCCTCGGCGAAATGATGCGCCAGGATTTCCGGCTCGCCGGCGCCGGTTTCCTGCAGGCGTCGTTCCAGGGATGCAGCCAGACGCTGATGCAGCGTCTGGCGCGGGCCGCGCAGCAATGTCGAGTAGGCGATGTCCTGCACGAGAGCGTGCTTGAACTGATAGACCGCGGCCGGTGGCGCGCCGATCTGGAACACCAGGCCGGCAGCGACGAGCTGATCGAGGTGGGCCGGGATCTCCGTTTCGCCGCCGGGCGCCGCGGCGGCGAGCAGGTCGTAAGAGAATTCACGGCCGATGGCGCTGGCGGCCTGCGCCACCTCGCGCGCCGCCGGTCCCAGCCGGTCGAGCCGCGCCATCAGCGACGCCTGCAGGCTGGGCGGCACCGCAGATGGTGCAGCGGCGCCGCGCGCCGCCGTGCCATCGGATTCCAGGACGGCCTTGGTCACTTCTTCGAGGAACAGCGGTACGCCGTCGGTCCGATCGAGGATCTCGTCCAGGAGGTCGGACGCCACCTCAGCGGGGCCGGCGAGGGCACGGACCAGTGCCTCGCCGTCGCGTCGCTCGAGCCGCGGGAGGGTCATCGTCGACACGCGCGGGCGGCTCGTCCAGTCCGGCTGGAACTCGGGACGACAGGTGGAGATCAGCAGGCCCGGCATCTGATCGAGGCGCGCGATGACGCGCTCCAGGAGCTCTCCCGAGCTGTGGTCCAGCCAATGGAGATCCTCGAATATCGCCAGCACCGGCCGGCGCCGTGTGAGATCCTCGAACAACCGCACCAGCGCGTCGAGTATCCGTTCCCTGCGCTGGTCCGGCGTCAGTTCCTCCAGCCAGCGCGCTTCGAGCCCGGGTATCGACAACAACTCCGCGAACAGCGGCAGCTCGGCCTCGGCGGGTCCTCCGACCAGCAGGGTCTCGAGCTTGGCCCGGCGCGCGGCGGCATCGTCGTTGCGTTCGATGCCGGCGGCGCGTTCGAGCTGGCGAGCGATCGGGTGGAATGCACTTTCACGATGATGCGGCGAGCAGAAGTAGCGCACCGTGACATGCGGCTCGTCGGCGATACGTTCGCGCACCGCCTCGGCCAGTCGCGACTTGCCGAGACCGGGTTCGGCCGAGATCAGCACGGCGTGTCCTCGGCCGGTCTTAAGCCCATTCGCCCACAGGTCCATCAGCCACACGATCTCGGCATCGCGCCCCACCAGCGGTGTCGTGCTCGAACGCAGCGCCTTGAAGCGGTTGGGCGTGGCGTTCTCGCCCAGCACCCGCCATGCCGGCTGGGGAGCCTCTATGCCCTTAATATTTTGTGGACCGAGATCGAGCAGCACGAACAGGCTGCCGATCTGGCGGCGCGTGGCTTCGGAGATCACGATCGCATTCGGCCGCGCGAGCGACTGCAGGCGCGCGGCGAGATTGGGCGTCTCGCCGACCACCGATTGCTCTTCCGCCGCGCCGCGTCCGATCAGGTCGCCCACCACGACCAGCCCTGTGGCGATCCCGATCCGGACCTGCAGCGCCTGCTGCGCCGGCGTCTGCAGGGCGCCGATATCGGCAACGATCTCCAGCGCGGAGCGCACGGCGCGCTCCGCTTCGTCCTCATGGGCGCGCGGATAGCCGAAATAGGCGAGCAGCCCATCGCCCATGAACTTGGCCACGAAGCCGTCGTGACGTGTGATCACGGCAGCGCAGGCCGATTGATAGGCGCGGATCACGTCGCGCATGTCCTCGGGATCGAGACGCACCGACAGCGCCGTCGAGTCCGCGAGGTCGCAGAACATCACCGTGAGTTGCCGCCGCTCGGCGCCGCTCGACGGCGACGGAACCGCCCGCGGCGCAGGCGGCGGATCGGCGGCGATCGACGCCGAAACGGCGGCGAGCACGCGCTTCCTGTCGCCGACCGTGAGGCCGAGTTCCTTGAGATCGTCGTCGCTGAGAGATGTGACGATGTCGAGGTCGATGGCATGCTCGCGGAACAGCGCTCCCAGCCGCGAGAGGTCGAAACGCGACAGCCACTGCTCGATGGTGTCGGGTCTGCTCATCGCCTCGATCTGAGCCGCTCACTACGCGACAAAAACATGGATGGCTCCTGGCCACTCCGGCCAACCTCTCGTGAGCCGGAGGGGTCGCCGAGGGCGAACGCCGGGATGCTGTGGGACGACTGAGGCCGCGGAAAGGCAGTGCCCCACAAGCGGCCGCTACTGTTGCTGGCCGGACACAGGAACTTGCACGCACGGCCTGTCACCCGAAGCGGGCTGTGAGACGGCGCCAAGCACAATATGTAGTTGCATGCGCGTCGAGCAGGACGTTCTGTCGAGGCGCTTCAATCGTGCGTTTTCGAATACGACCGAAACTTCGACGATTATGCCGCGTGTTGCTGCTGGAGTTCTTTCTGCATGATCGTCGTGCGCCAGTGGATGCGCGCCTCGTCGAGCGGATAGCCGCCGCAGGCCTTGTGCAGGCCGCACCGATTGTCCCAGATCACGATGTCGCCGACGCGCCACTGGTGCTGGTACTGCGCCGGTGTCTCGACCATGTAGGGCGTGAGCTCCTTGACCAGCTCGTCGCTCTCGGCCTCGCTCAGCCCCTGGATGCGCACGATGTGGTGTGGATTGGCGTAGAGCGAGGTGCGGCCGGTCTCCTCGTGAACGCGCACGATGGGATAGACGGCCGGCGGCTTCTGCCGGTCCTCGGGCTCCAGCAGCTCATGGCCCTCGCGCTTCTTGCCGCCATAGATGTATTCGGCCTTGAGCCCGGCGATGCGCTGCTTGAGGCTGTCGGGCAGGGCCGCGTAGGCCTCGTACATGCTGGCAAAGGCCGTGTCGCCGCCGCTCGAAGGAATGGCGACGCCGTAGAGCTGCGTGCCCTTGCAGATCTCGGTGTCCCATGGCGAATCGGTGTGCCAGTGGCCGCCGCGATTGTAGATCACCTGGTTGACCTGACCGTCGGCCTTGCGCGTGCCGATGCCCATGACCGTCAGCTCGGCATGCTCCGGGTCGCGGGTCTTGCGAACACGGTGCGGTTTCAGCCGGCCGAAACGGCGCGAATAGGCCAGGAACTCTTCCTTGGTGAGGGTCTGGCCACGCACCACCATCACGACGCTGTCGAGCCAGGTCCGGTAGAGCGTGGTCCATTGGTCGTCGCTCAAGGAGCGCACGTCGACGCCGGTGACCAGGGCGCCGATCTTGGAATGAGGCCGTTCGATCTGCATGGGCTAAGTCTACGCCCACCCAGACGCTGGTAAAGCCTCACCGTCTGGCCGGTTGCATCGCGGCTCTGGCTTTCGCAATCATGAGCTGGCGTCCATAGTACTGTTGGGCGACGAAGGAGACGGATCATGGATCTCGGATTGAAGGGTAAGAAGGTCGCCGTGACCGGCGGCAGCAAGGGCATCGGCCGTGCCATCGCCGAGGGGTTCGCCGCCGAGGGCGCCGGCGTGTCGGTCTGTGCCCGCAACGCCGCCGAGGTCGATGCGACCGTGGCGGCGCTGAAGGCCAAGGGCGTGAAGGCGTTCGGCCAGGCCCTCGATGTCGCCGACGGGCCGGCGCTGTCGGCCTGGGTCGCCGCCGGCGCCGGGGCGCTGGGCGGCCTCGACGCCCTGGTCTGCAACGTGAGCGCACTCGCGGTCGGCGATTCGGCCGAGAGCTGGCAGAAATCCTTCTCGGTCGACATGATGCACACCGTCAATGCCGTGCAGGCAGCCGTGCCGTTTCTCGAGAAGTCGAGCTCGGGCTCGATCGTGCTGATCTCCAGCGTCTCGGGCTTCGAGGTCGATTTCGCCGCCGGCTCCTACGGCGCCATCAAGGCGGCGCTGATCCACTACGCCAAGGGCCTGAGCCGCCAGCTCGTCGGCAAGGGCATCCGCGTCAACTGCGTGTCGCCCGGCAACACCTACTTCGACGGCGGCATCTGGCAGAACATCGAGAAGAACATGCCCGATCTCTTCGCCTCGACGCTCAAGGTCAACCCGACAGGCAAGTTCGGCACCGCCGAGGAGGTGGCCAACGGCGTCATCTTCATCTCGAGCCCGATGGCCAGCCGAATTTCTGGGACCAACCTGGTGATCGACGGCGCGCTCACGGTCGCGGTCTAGGGGAGCGGTTCATGAGCGGACATGGCAAGCACACGATCCATCGCGATTGCATCCACCACGGCTGGGACAATTCCTTCAAGCCGCGCCTCACCATCAAGCCCGGCGAGACCGTCGAGTTCGAGACGCTGGATGCTTCGTCGGGCCAGCTCTCGAAGACCTCGACCGCGGCCGACCTGGCGAAGCTCGATCTTGGCCGGGTCAATCCGGTCACCGGCCCGGTGTTCATCGACGGCGCCGAGCCGGGCGATGCGCTCAAGGTGACGCTGCTGTCGTTCAAGCCGTCGGGCTGGGGCTGGACGGGCAACATCCCGGGCTTCGGTCTGCTGGCCGACCAGTTCCCCGACGCCAAGCTCCATCATTGGCACTATGACGCGAGCCTTGCGCCCGCGATGTACGGTCCGGGCGGTCGGGTGCCGCTAAAACCTTTCACCGGCACGATCGGCGTGGCGCCGGCCGCGGCCGGCCTGCACAGCATCATCCCGCCGCGCAATGTCGGCGGCAACATGGACGTGCGCGACATCGCCGAGGGCACCGAGCTCTTGCTGCCGGTCGAGGTCGCGGGCGCACTGTTCTCGGTCGGCGACACGCATGCCGCGCAAGGCGATGGCGAGGTCTGCGGCACGGCGATCGAAAGCCCGATCGACGTCGCGCTGAAGTTCGACCTGGTGAAGGGCGCCAACCTCAGGATGCCGCGCTACGTCACGCCCGGTCCGGTTACCAGCCATTTCGACAAGAAGGGTTACGAGGTCACGACCGGCATCGGCCCCGACCTGATGCAAGGCGCGCGCATGGCGGTCAGCGAGATGATCGACCTGCTGAGCAAACGCTTCGGCTATTCGCCGATCGATGCCTACATGCTGTGCAGCGTCTGCGCCGACCTGCGCATCAGCTCCATCGTCGACGTGCCGAACTGGGTCGTCTCGATGTACTTCCCGCGGATCGTCCTGGAGTAGAGCCGCCAAGACGCTGGTAAAGCCGCGCCGATTCGCCCAGCATCCTCCGCAAAACAGAAGCGGAGGAAATCGTGCGTCGTATTGCGGCTTTCGTTTTCGCTGTTCTGCTTGCCTTGCCCGTGGCGGCCCAGGAAGCCTGGCCCAGCCGGCCGATCACCATCGTCTCGCCCTACGCGCCTGGCGGCGCCAGCGACTACCTTTCGCGGGTGCTGGCGGAAGCGCTGAAGGCGCGGCTCGGCCAGCCGGTGCTGGTCCAGAACGTACCGGGCGCCGGCGGCGCCGTCGGCTCGATCCAGGCGTCGAAGGCCAAGCCCGATGGTTACACCCTGCTGCTGAACCATATCGGCCTGTCGACCATCCCCTCGCTGTACAGGAAGCTCAATTTCGATCCGCTGGCGTCGTTCGAGTTCATCGGCCTGTTCGCCGAGGGGCCGATGATCATGCTGGCGCGCAAGGACTTCGTGCCAACGACCTTCGCCGAGCTGGTGGCCTACGCCAAGGCCAACAAGGAGAAGCTGACCTTCGCCTCGTCGGGCCTGGGCAGCGCCACGCATCTCTGTGCCATGCTGTTCCAGGAAGCCATCGGCACGCCGCTCACCATGGTGCAATACAAGGGCGCGGGGCCGGCGATTCTCGACATTCGCAGCGGCCAGGTCGACGTCATCTGCGACCTGCCGACGACCACCTCCGGCGCCATTCGCTCAGGCGATCTCAAGGCCTTCGTGCTGACCGCGCGCAAGCGCCTGGCGTCCTTGCCCGACGTGCCGACGGCGGTGGAGGTCGGCATGCCGAGCCTCGACATGAGCACCTGGTTCGGCCTCTACGCGCCGCGCGGCACGCCCATGCCGATCATCGACACCCTGAGCAAGGCGCTGCGCGAGATCGTGGTCGACAAGGGCGTCGCCCAGCAGCTCGAGAAGATCGAGACCGAGCTTTTCCCGGCGGACCAGGCGACGCCCGAGGCGTTGCGGACCAGGCTTTCCTCTCAGATCGACCTGTGGCGGCCGATCATCGAGAAGGCCGGCATCCAGGCGGAGTAGAGCCGTGACGACACGTGCTTCCTTGCGCGAGAAGGGCGAGGCCATGCGCCGCCGCCTGTTCGGATCGGACGATGGGGCACCCGCCTTCATGCGCACCCTCAATACCGAGGCGAGTTACGGCGCCATCTGGAGCCGGCCGGGCCTTGCGCTCGAGGATCGCATGGTGTGCGCCCTGGCGGCCCTCGCCGCGGTGCAGCGCCTGAAGAAGCTTCGTCGCCATGTCGCGGCGGCGCTCGATCTCGGACTGTCGCCGCAGGCCATCGTCGAGATCCTGATCCAGATCGGCATCTACGCCGGGTTCGCGGCGTCGGAGGAGGCGGTGGAGGCGGCAGGCGAGGTGTTCGGCGAGCGCCAGATCGCCATGCCGCCGGAGCCGAGCCGCGACGACTCGCTCGAGGTGCTGAGCGAGCGCGGCCGCAAGCTGATGGCGGAGCTGCACGGCGATCGCGCCACGCAGGGCTATGCCGCGCCCGGCAACGAAGTGACCGGCGCGCTCTATCCGCTCGCGATCCAGTATGGCTATGGCGAGATCTGGTTTCGGCCGGGCCTCGACTTGCGTCGCCGCGCGCTGGTCGCGGTCGCCGCCTTCACGGCGCTGAAGCTCGACGGCCAGGTGAAGAAGTTCGGCCAGTCGGCGCTCAACATGGGGCTGAGCCGGACCGAGGTGATCGAAGCCATCGTCCAGACGGCGCCGCTCAGCGGATTTGCCCCGGCGCTGAATGCGCTGGGCGGTCTCAGTGAAGCTCTTGGAGGCAAGGCATGACCCACAACGCCCCCGAATTCCGGCATCCCGACGAGATGGAATGGGAGATGGGCCGCTTCAGGAACGTCACCAAGTTCCTGTTCCATCCCACGCCCGAGCGGCCGACCGTGCCCAATGTCGGCTTCCTGCGCTACGAGCCGGGCGCCGGCTTCCCGTTGCACAAGCACGACTTCGCGCAGGTCTGGTACATCATCGAGGGTGAATTCCAGATGGGTCAGCGAAAGTACGGCCCCGGCACCTTGGTCTACATGGAAGACCCGCATTTTGAGGACGAGATGCGGACGGAAACCGGGGGAACAGTGCTGTTCGTGCAGTATCCTGGCCCGACCACCGGCGGCCGGCCGATCTACGAAGGGCGAATGAACGTCACGCAGGCGCCCCGGCCGGAAGACCTCGACCTCGAGCACTGAAGTCAAAGGAAAGGGCCCACCTGATGGGGATCAGGTGGGCCCGCCACACGACCCGACGATGGGGGAAGAGAGCTTGCCGGAGGCAAGCTCGTCGGGACGCACCGAAGAAATGCCCGGCCAGGGCCCCGGTTACCGTACGCAACGGTACCCTCCGGCCGCAACCTGACGGCCGCGACGGCGTTATTGCCTTTGGGTGAGCTGGGGAACCTGAATGCCAGATACATTCGGCGTGACGCGCCCGCGTATCCTGATCGCGGAAGACAACTATCTCGTGGCGGAGGAACTGGGCGAAGTCGTCCGTGGCTGCGGCTACGCCGTGGTTGGTGCCGCGCCGTCGGTCGAAAGCGGCTTGGCCCTGATTGCCGGGAGCGCCGTCGATGGCGCCGTGCTCGATATCGACCTGGCCGGCACGCCGAGCTTCCCGATGTGCCGGGCCCTCACGGCCAAAGGCGTGCCGTTCCTTTTCCTCAGCGCTTACAGCGCCAAGACGGTCGTGCCTGCCGAGTTCAGCAAGGCACCTCACCTGTCCAAGCCTCTGGTGGCTGCGGACCTGAAGTTGGCTCTCCAGAGCCTGGTCGGCAAGGCCGCCGACGCTGCTCCGAAACTACGCGAACCAGTCTTCAGCAATGCCATCCTCGATGCGCTGCCGCCGGCGGCGAAGACAGCGCTGGCGGCGTCGCTCGAGCATGTTCCCCTCCGCCGGGGCGAGGTTCTGGATCTTCCTGATCGGCCGGTCGGCTACGTCTACTTCCCGGTGGAAGGCCTCATCTCAGTCTTCGTCGGAGCGTCGGCGGCAACGCGTATCGAGGCCGCCAGTATCGGTCACGATGGCATGACGGCGCCGGGACTACTGCTTGGCGATAGCAACTCGCCTGGCCAGGCCGTAGTCCAGGCCGCCGGCACCGCTTGGCGCATCCCGGCTGACACGCTGTACCAACTCTCGGAAAATGACTCAGAGCTGCGCCACTACCTGCTTGGCAAGGTCGGCGGCTCGCTGCGCCACCTCGCTGAAACGCTTTCGTACAGCGGGCGCGCGACCATCGTCGAGCGGTTGGCGCGCTGGCTGTTGCAGGCGACCTGGCGCCTGGGCAGGCGACGACTCGAACTGACACACGACGCACTGGCAGAAATTCTCGGCGTGCGCAGACCGAGTGTGACAACCAGCCTACAGTTGCTCGAGGGCCGGCATCTGATCCGCTCGACGCGGCGCGCCGTCGTGATCCTCGATCCCACGGGCTTGGCGGAACTGGCGCGGCGCTGATCGCGGCGAGGTTGCATACAAATCGGTCCGCCGACTGCAACTGCCATAGCGATCACGGCATTAGTGCGGCATGCCACCCAAGCAATACCAAGCGCGGCCGCTCGTGTTGCGCGAACTCACTTTGCTCCGCGCACTCGGCGCCAGCCTCCGCACCTCCAGCTATCGCGCCGTCAATCTAAGGCATGTGGCGATGCCGCTCTCCCATCCGCCGACGCGACCGGATGCTTTCGCCGTATTGCCTCGCAAAGGCATGCCGACGGCTAAGCTCATGCCGGACAAGAGGTGAGCTGAGCCGCTCAAATGATCTCGGTCAGGACGTCGATGAGCTGTTGCCCGAGGATCGGCTTGCCGAGCCGGCGCACCGGGCGCAGGTCGACGGGAATGATGTCGGCGTCGTCGTAGCCGGTCAGGAAGATCGAGAAGGCGCAGAGCCGGGCGGCGAGTCGGTCGGCGTCTGTTGCGCCGACCGTACGCAAGACCGCCCCGGCGAGCCTGCTGCCGGAACCTGGATCCGCGGCGGCCGACGAAGACGACGCCGAGGACCTTCCTGTCTATCAGCCGGTCTATTTCTTCTTCGACAGCGAGCATTGGCGTTCGCGCGCCGAAGGCGCGCTGGTGCGGACGCGCAAGGCGATCACGGAGCATCGTCGGCAGATCATCAGGGCGTGCGATGCCAGCGATCGCTGGATCGAAGCCTCGCAGTCGCTGCTGAAGACCAGCGCTCCGATCAAACCGAACTGGCTCGCCGCCGCCAAGTAGTCGCTTCTGTTTTCGTACGCGCCGCTATGATCCAGTCATTCGCGCTCTGATGAGCTCAGTGCCACGCGCCGTGCGTAGCAGCTCTTCGCCATAGGGAAGGGCGCCGAACAAGGCCACGCCCAGCATGACGGCCGCCAAGTACCAGCCGGGCAGAGGGATGTGCTTCAGTTCCAAGGCAAACCGGGCTTTGCCGATGCCGAACAGCGACAGGAAGTCGGGCCAATGTAGGATGGCGACGACGGCGGTGGCGACCGCGGGCGCCATCTCCAGCACACCATGTACATGCTGCTCCGCCGGTGAGACGCGACGCGTGGCGTTGGCGTAGCGCACGTCCCACACGGCGGTCGCCTGGTGAAGCACCAGACCGATCACCATGATCAGCAACACGGTCGCGTTGATCTCGAGGAACAGCGCCGCCAGCAGCGGCACGCCGACCAGGCCGAACTGCAGCAGATGCAGCAACGATTCGAACATCCCGCTGGTGCGCTCGATGGCGGAGGCGCGATGGCAGAAATAGTCGGCGAGGCCGGCCAGCAGCCATACCGGCACGACGACATACATCAGGAAGGTCTGCAGCAGGGCCTCGGTCGACATCTGCGCCGCGCATACAGTCACGTGGCCGTGGGGACCACGCTGAGACGTACGCTGTGCGGCGGATCGCCGTCGGCCACGAACCATCCTTCTTCGATCGCACGCCGCACAGCGGCGGCGCTCGCCTCGTCGTTGAGTCCCAGGCGCTGGGCAATATCGTGCACCGGCACCCAGTGGCAAGGCCGGCCGCGGGCCAGCCGCACGACGTCTTCGCGCATGGCCTGCGCCGCCCGGACGGCTACGTCAACTCGTTCGCTCATGACGCTGAAGGAATGTCCCTGTCGGCCGGTGGTTGCGTACGAAGGAACTGTCATCCCAGCGAAGCGCCTGCCCTGAGCGAAGCCGAACGGAGGGCTTTAAGGTTGCACGACAGGACTTCGCTCAGAGAGGCGCTGCGCTCGGGATGACAGCGGGACCTTGGCTACCGCCGCGCGGCC
>Ga0075369_10000468_pt1 | contig 12412 bp, 8 predicted proteins | sample EndMethybrTD3034_FD_71400 | JGI IMG/M metagenome (GOLD analysis project Ga0075369, IMG submission 71400) | Populus endosphere microbial communities from Tennessee, USA - Endosphere MetaG P. TD hybrid TD303-4 | ecosystem: Host-associated > Plants > Roots > Endosphere | place: USA: Tennessee...
GGCGGCCTGGTCATCGACGGCATCGACGGCCCTAAGGAAACGCAGGTCGCGGCGTTGATAGGGCGCATCGACCGCAGGGGACGCATGCTGTGGTCCCTGCCCAAGGGACATATCGAACTCGGCGAGACTGCCGAACAGACGGCGATCCGCGAGGTCGCCGAGGAGACCGGAATCCAGGGCGGTGTGCTCGCCGCGCTCGGCAGCATCGACTATTGGTTCGTCACCGAGGGCAGGCGGGTGCACAAGACGGTGCACCACTACCTGATGCGTTTCCTCGGTGGCGAACTATGCGACGACGACGTCGAGGTCAGTGAGGTGGCCTGGGTACCACTGCACGAACTCCCGTCCCGACTGGCCTACGCCGACGAACGCCGCCTCGCCGAGGTGGCCGGCGAACTGATCGACCGACTGCAAGCCGACGGGCCCGCGGCCCTGCCCCCGCTGCCGAGGTCAGCGCCCCGCCGCCGTCCGCAGACCCACTCCCACACCCGCAATCGTCGTCGCGAAGACACCCCGCAATCCCCACCCGGCCAGCGGACGAACGGATGCGGACAAGGCCCGTGATCTCCGCGGCGCTGCCGCGCTGCAGCCTCCGGTCGACGCTGCCGCGCCTGATCTCGGTCATCGCACTGCTCGTGCTGGTCGCCGCGCCCACGGCCCCGCTAGCCGCAGCCGAACCCGGGTCTCAGACCTTCCTGCAGCTGCGCGTCGACCGGATCAGCCCCGAACTGGTGACCACCACCAGCGAACCCGTCGTCGCGGTGACCGGGGTGGTGCGCAATGTCGGTGACCGCCCCGTCCGCGACGTCATGGTGCGCCTCGAGCATGCGCCCGCGGTCACCTCCTCCGCCGGGCTGCGCACCAACCTCGCCGGGAACCTCGACCAGTACGAACCCGTCGCCGAGTTCATCACCGTCGCGCCCGAACTCGACCGCGGCCAGAACGTCCCGTTCACGCTGGCCTACCCGTTGCGCTCCCAGGAGGGGCGCCCGGCGCTGCACATCGAACAACCCGGCGTGTACCCCGTGCTCGTCAACGTCAACGGAACACCCGACTACGGGGCACCCGCCCGTCTCGACGACGCCCGCTTCCTGCTGCCCATACTCGGGGTGCCGCCGCAGCCTGCCGCGGACGGGGCGGAGAGTTCGGCCGCCGACACGCTGGCCGACGCCGTCCCGCCCGATACGTCCGACCCCGTGCGACTGACCGTGTTGTGGCCGCTGGCCGACCGGCCCCGGCTCGCCGCGGGCGCACCGGGCGGCACCACGCCGGTACGGCTCATCGACGACGACCTGGCCGGGTCGCTGGCGCCGGGCGGACGGCTCGACACGCTGCTGTCGGCCGTCGAATTCGCCACCAGCCCGGCCGTGGACCCCGGTGGTCAGGTCGCCCCTGCGCTGTGCATCGCCGTCGACCCCGACCTGCTGGTCACCGTCAACGCCATGACCGCCGGGTACGTCGTCAACAACGCATCCGACGCCGGGCTCGGCACCCCCACCCGGCCCGGCGCCGGGCAGCAGGCCGCAATCGCCTGGATCAACCGGCTCAGGGTGCTCGCCCAACGTTTGTGTGTGGCGCCGACGCCCTACGCGCAGGCCGACCTGGGCGCGCTGCACCGGGTCGGCGACCCCGGCTTGAGCGCGATCGCCATCGACACGCCGGGCGATGTCGTCGACCAGATCCTGGGCATCACCTCCACGCGGGGTGCCGCACTGATCGCCGACGGCCCATTCAGCGGTTCGGCCACCGCCCTGCTGTCCGCCCAGGGGCCGACGGTCGCGATCGCCGCAGCCGACGCCGTCGCGCAGGACGACTCCACCGGCGTGCCGGTGACCGCCGACGTGACCCCGGTGCGCTACAGCCCGCAGCTGGTGACCGCCCCCTTCGATCCGGCGGTGGGCGCGGCGCTTGCCGCCGTCGGCACCGACCCGGTGGTTCCGTCCTATCTGGACGAGTCGCTGGACATCCCGGTCAAACACGACTCCCCGGTCACGCGCAGGCAGGACGCCCTCGGCGCACTGCTCTGGCGCGGCCTGCTGCGGAACGCCGTGCCGCGGAACCAGATCCTGATGCCGCCGGCGGTCTGGAGCGCGCAGCCCGACGATGCGCAAGCGGTGATGACGGCGGTGGCCACGGCGATCCGCTCCGGGCTGGCGGCCCCGCGACCGCTCGCCGCGGTGATCGCGGAAACGGCGGCGGTGCCGCTCGACCCGATGCACGCCCCGCCGCCGGACAGCATCGGCAGTACCCGAGGGCGGTTCGACGACACCGTCATCTCGAGCGTCGCGTCGTCGTCGGGCCGGCTGTGGGGATTGACCGCGGCGCTGACCACCGACGTCCGGACCGGCCTGACCGGTACCCAGTACACCGCGCCGCTGCGGGAGGACATGCTGCGGGCGCTGAGCCAGTCAGTGCCGCCCGACGCCCGCAACGGCCTGGCGCAGCAGCGCCTGTCGATCGTCGCGGACACCATCAACGACCTGTTCGGTGCGGTGACGATCGTCAACCCGGGCGGTTCCTACACGCTGGCCACCGAGCGCAGCCCGCTGCCGCTGGCGTTGCGCAACGATCTGCCGGTGCCGATCCGGGTCCGCCTCGGCGTCGACGCACCGCCGGGTATGACCGTCACCGATCTCGGTGTGATCGAACTCCCGCCCGGCTACCTGCCACTGCACGTGCCGATCGAAGTGCACTTCACCCAGCGTGTCGCGGTGGACATCGCGCTGCGCACCGCCGACGGCCTGCCGCTGGGTGAGCCGGTGCGCCTGTCGGTGCACTCCAACGCCTACGGCAAGGTGCTGTTCTTCATCACGCTCTCGGCGGGCGCCGTGCTCGTCGCGCTGGCGGGCCGCCGACTGTGGCACCGCTTCCGCGGCCAGCCCGACCCGGCCGACCTGGACCGGCCCTTCATGCACCGGCCCAAACCCGACCCCCTCGACGTCGCGCTGGCCTACGACCGCGACGGCAAGCGTCCGCCGCTGACCCGCACCGGCGACGAGAAATGAGCGCCACACCCCCGCGGCGCACCCCGCGCGGGACGGCACCCCGTCAGGCGAGCCGACCCGAACTGTCCGATGCCGCGGTCGTCTCGCGGTCATGGGGGATGGCGTTCGCCACGCTGATCAGCCGGATCACCGGCTTCCTGCGCATCGTGCTGCTCGCCGCGATCCTCGGCGCGGCGCTGTCGAGTTCGTTCACCGTGGCCAACCAGCTGCCCAACCTGGTCGCGGCGCTGGTGCTCGAGGCGACGTTCACCGCGATCTTCGTACCGGTGCTGGCCCGTGCCGAGCGTGACGACGACGACGGCGGCGCCGCATTCGTGCGCCGTCTGGTTACCCTGGCCACCGCCCTGCTGCTGGTGGCGACCGTGCTGTCGGTCGCCGTCGCACCCCTGCTGGTGCGCCTGATGCTCGGCGACGACCCGCAGGTCAACGAACCGCTGACCACTGCGTTCGCCTACCTGCTGCTGCCGCAGGTGCTGTTCTACGGGCTGTCGTCGGTGTTTATGGCGATCCTCAACACCCGCAACGTGTTCGGCCCGCCCGCCTGGGCCCCGGTGGTCAACAACATCGTCGCGATCGCCACCCTCGGTCTGTTCGTCCTCGTCCCCGGCGAGCTGTCCGTCGACCCGGTGCAGATGGGCAACGCCAAGCTCTTGGTGCTCGGCATCGGAACCACGCTGGGTGTGGTCGCGCAGACAGCGGTGCTGTTCATCGCCATCCGCAGGGAGCGGATCAGCCTGCGCCCCCTGCTGGGCATCGACGCGCGGCTCAAGAAGTTCGGGGCGATGGCCTCGGCGATGGTGCTCTACGTCCTGATCAGCCAGATCGGTCTGATCGTCGGCAACCAGATCGCCAGCACCGCCGCTGCGTCCGGGCCCGCGATCTACAACTACACGTGGCTGGTGTTGATGCTGCCGTTCGGGATGATCGGCGTGACGGTGCTGACGGTGGTGATGCCTCGGCTGAGCCGCAACGCCGCCGCCGACGACATTCCCGCCGTGCTCGCCGACCTGTCGCTGGCCACCCGGCTCACCATGGTGACGCTGATTCCGATCGTGGCCGTCATGACCGTGGGCGGCCCGGCGATCGGCAGCGCGCTGTTCGCCTACGGGAATTTCGGCGAGGTTGACGCCGGCTATCTCGGCATGGCGATCACCCTGTCGGCGTTCACCCTGATCCCCTACGCGCTGGTGCTGCTGCAGCTGCGCGTGTTCTATGCGCGGGAGAGGCCGTGGACGCCCATCGTCGTCATCGTCGTGGTGACCGCGGTGAAGATCGCCGGATCGCTGGCCGCACCCCACCTGACCGACGATCCAGAGCTGGTCGCGGGCTATCTCGGGCTGGCCAACGGGCTGGGATTCCTCGCCGGCGCCACCGTCGGCTACGCGTTGCTGCGCGCCAGCCTGAACCCGCCGGGCGGGCGCCTGATCAGCAGGGAGGTGGTGCGCACCATCCTGGTCACCATCGCCGCGTCGCTGACCGCAGGCATGGTCGCACACACCGCCGACAGGCTGCTCGGGCTGGAGTCGCTGACCACCCGCGCTGGCGCCGCCGGCTCGCTGCTGCGGCTGGCCGCGCTCGGCCTGATCATGGCGCCGATCGTGGCGGCGGTCATGATCGTCGCGCGGGTCCCCGACGCGCTGGCCGCCGTCGCGGTGGTACGCAGGCGCCTCCGTCGGGGCCCGGCCGTTGCCACGGCACCCGCGCAGCCGCCCGACCGGCCGCGCCCGGACCGCGCGGTCACGTACGCTGATCCGAGAAATTTCCCTCCGGAGCGGCGTCGCCCCTCAGCGGCACCCACCGGGCAGGGGCCTCCGGCTGCGGTTGCCGGAGCGGGGATGCGGAAAGGACGAGCGGTGGCCGACGAATCCGCGGCTGACGCCGCATCGGGCCAAGACGGCACGCCCACCAAACGAGTTCGGCGGCCGAGCGCCGACGAGTTCCAACCCGACGTCGCCGAGGAGTCCGGCGGCACGGCGACCACCGAGGTGGTCGCCCCGCCGTCGGTCCGTCCCCCGGCCGACTACGGCGGCGACCCCACCCGCGAACCGCTCGCGTTCGATCCGCCGCGCGAACCCCCGATCGAGGCGGTCACCGCCGACGAGGACGTCCACCTGATCCCGGGTGCGACGGTCGGGCGTGGCCGCTACCGGCTGCTGGTGTTCCATGGCGGCCCGCCCCACCTGCAGTTCTGGCAGGCCCTGGACACGGCGCTGGACCGTCAGGTGGCGTTGACGTTTGTCGACCCCGACGGGAAGCTGCCGGACGAGCGGGTGCGCGACATCCTCTCGCGCACCATGCGGCTCGGCCGCATCGACAAGCCCGGCGTGGCACGGGTGCTCGACGTGACCAACACGGGCTCCGGGGGTCTGATCGTCTCCGAGTGGATCCGCGGCGGATCGCTGGCCGAGGTCGCCGACACCGCGCCGTCGCCGGTCGGCGGCGCCCGCGCGATTCAGTCGCTGGCCGCGGCCGCCGATGCCGCCCATCGCGCCGGCGTCGCGTTGTCGATTGACCATCCGAGCCGGGTCCGCGTCAGCATCGACGGCGACGTGGCGCTGGCGTTCCCCGCGACGATGCCCGATGCCACCCCCGACGCCGACGTCCGGGGTATCGGCGGTGCGCTCTACGCGCTGCTCGTCGACCGGTGGCCGTTGCCGGAATCCGGGGTGGCCAGCGGCCTCGCGCCCGCCGAGCTTGACGCAGCGGGGCTACCGGTCGAGCCGCGGGCGGTCAATCGCGACATCCCGTTTCAGATCTCGGCGGCGGCGACCCGCGCCGTCCAGGAGGGCGGCGGCATCCGAAGCGCCCCAACCCTGCTCAACCTGCTGCAGCAGGCCACCGCCATCGCCGACCGCACCGACGTGATCGAACCCGTCGACGAACCGCAGGACGCGTCGCCGCCGAGCCGGTTCCGCGGCGGGCCCGACGACGACCCCGACGCGGCCGCCCGCCGCAAGAAGGGCCTGCTGATCGGCCTCGGTGTGGGTGGTGCGGTGATCGTGCTGGCGCTGATCATGCTGGCGACGCTGCTGAGCCGGATTTTCGGCGACGTGGACGGTGGACTCGACGAGGATCAGCTCGGCCTGAACGCACCGACGGCGACGACGTCACAAGGCGCCCCCGACTCTCGCGGCGGCGCCGTCGTGAAACCCGTGCGCGCCACGGTGTTCTCCCCCGCGGGCGGCGCCGACTCCCCCGACACGGCAGGCAACGCCATCGACGGCGACCCGGGCACGGCGTGGTCCACCGACACCTACAGCGATCCGGTTCCGTTCCCGAGCTTCAAGAACGGTGTCGGGCTGATGCTGCAGCTGCCGGAGCCGACCCGGCTCGGCTCGGTCGACCTCACCGTTACCAGCACCGGGACCCGGGTCGAGATCCGCTCGTCGCAGTCGCCGACGCCGTCGTCACTGGACCAGACCACCTCCCTGACGCCGCCGACGCCGCTGCGACCGGGTTCGAACACGATCAACATCACCGACGCCCCGCCGACCTCGAACGTGCTGGTGTGGATCTCCACCCTGGGCACCGTGGACGGCGAGAGCCGCACCGACATCTCCGAGGTCACGCTGCGGGCCGCGCCCTGACCCGTGGCGGGGACGGCGTCCGCAAACATGTGTCATGGAGGTCCCCGCACGCCGTTTAGGGTTCGGCTGTGGGGAGCTTCGGGGACGTTCACGGGCCATTCGGGGTGCGGCATGGAGCCGCTCCGCCAGACCGGGAGTGCGCGACGCCGGGGTCGGCAGGCCGCTCTGACGCCGAGTTGCTGGCAGCGCATGTGGCCGGTGATCGCCACGCCTTCGAGGAGCTGTTCCACCGCCATCATCGTCAGCTCTACCGGCTGGCCCGGATGACCAGCCGCACCGCCGAGGACGCGGCCGACGCCCTGCAGGACGCCATGTTGTCGGCTCATCGCAGCGCGCCCGGGTTTCGCTACGACTCGGCGGTGAGCAGCTGGATGTACCGGATCGTGGTCAACGCCTGCCTGGACCGGCTGCGGCGCGCCAAGGCGCACCCGACCACCGAGCTCTTCGACGACATCGGCCACGTCGGCGACCCGGCTGCGCGCATCGACACCGCGATCGTGGTGCAGCGCGCCCTGATGCGGCTGCCCGTCGAGCAACGCGCCGCAGTCGTGGCCGTGGACATGCAGGGCTATTCGGTGGCCGAAACCGCACGCATCCTTGGAGTGGCCGAGGGCACCGTCAAGAGCCGCTGCTCACGCGCGCGGGCCAAACTGGCGGAGTCGCTGCGGTACTTCGACCGGACCGCGCCGGACTGCCCCTCGGCGCCCGCATCGGCGACGAGGGAACCACACTCCCCGCCCAGCCGTCCTACCCACGATGCGGGCTGGTTGGCCGCGGGACAGAACCGAGGTGCGGGCAGGGGTGTCGGAACCACGAATGACTGACGGCAGCGGTTCTGTCCCGGCGTTGACGCCCGCACTACTCGCCGACCTGCAGGCCGGACTGTTGGACGACGCCACCGCCCGGCGGGTTCGTGAGCAGGTGCGCAACGACCCGCAGGCGGCCCACCGACTGGCCGCGCTGGACCGCGTCCGCGCCGACCTCGCGAACCTGGGCGCCGACGCGCCGTCCGCTCCCCCGGTGCCCGGCGAGGTGACAGCCCGCGTGGTGTCCGCACTGCGCAACGCACCCCCGCCGAACGTGGTCACCGGCGACACCGGGCGGGAACCTCCCGCCCACACGGCGCGGCCTGCGGCGCTGCGCCACGGGCGGCTGCTGGCCGCGGGTGCCGGCGCTGGTGCCGCGCTGGCCGCCATAGTCATCGGTGCAACGGCACTCGTCGGTACCCCGGCAACGACCCGAACGGCGGGCGTGACCGCCGAACAGATCACCGTCGGCCCCGTGCACGGCGTTCCGCTGTCCGACGCGCAGATCCTCGCGCTGATCACCCGGCCTGCCGACCTCGGGCCGCTCGGCGACCCCCGGCGGTTGGAGTCCTGTCTGACCGGGCTGGGCTATCCCGCCGACACGAAAGTGCTCGGGGCGCAGCCGCTGACCGTCCGCGGCCGCCCGGCGGTCCTGCTGGTGCTTGCCGCCGACAGCCCCGAGCGGCTGGCCGCACTGGCAGTTGCGCCCGGCTGCGACGCCGCGCGCGCAGGCCTGCTGGCCGACACGCGCGTCACGCGCCCGTAATCTGTCCCCAACCGACGGGGGAACAGCGCGGCTTAGGCTGGTGTTGATACCCGTGCCGGACAGTAGCGGCAGAAAGGCGCACATGACCTCGACATCCACGGTTCATGACGTGATCATCATCGGCTCCGGCCCAGCCGGCTACACCGCCGCAATCTATGCCGCCCGCGCCCAGCTCAAGCCGCTGGTGTTCGAGGGCACGCAGTTCGGCGGCGCGCTGATGACCACCACCGAGGTGGAGAACTATCCGGGCTTCCGCAGTGGCATCACCGGGCCCGAACTCATGGACGAGATGCGCGAGCAGGCGCTTCGATTCGGTGCGGACCTGCGCATGCAGGATGTCGAGGCGGTATCCCTGGACGGTCCTGTGAAATCTGTCACCGTTGACGGCGAGACGTTTGCGGCCCGCGCGGTGATCCTCGCGATGGGCGCCGCCGCTCGCCATCTCGGCGTGCCGGGCGAGGAGGCGTTGCTCGGCATGGGCGTCAGCACGTGCGCCACCTGCGACGGGTTCTTCTTCCGCGACCAGGACATCGCGGTGGTCGGTGGTGGCGACTCGGCCATGGAGGAGGCCACCTTCCTGACCCGGTTCGCCCGCAGCGTCACCCTCATCCACCGCCGCGACGAGTTCCGCGCGTCGAAGATCATGATCGAGCGGGCGCAGAACAACGACAAGATCATCTTCCGGACCAACACCGAGGTGGTCGCCGTCAAGGGTGATCCGAAGGTCACCGGGGTTCGGCTGCGCGACACCGTCACCGGCGAGGAATCGGATCTCGCGCTCACCGGCTTGTTCGTGGCGATCGGCCACGACCCCCGCTCGGATCTGGTCGGCGGGCAGATCGACCTCGACGCCGAGGGTTACGTGCAGGTCCGCGGCCGGACCACCGGCACCTCTCTCGAAGGTGTGTTCGCCGCCGGCGATCTGGTGGATCACACCTACCGGCAGGCGGTCACCGCGGCGGGCAGCGGTTGCGCCGCCGCCATCGACGCCGAACGGTGGCTTGCCGAAACAGCCTCCGCCGCAATCGAAACCACCGAAGCCGACAGCCTGATAGGAGCACAGCAGTGACCGAGGACAGTGCAACCGTTGCCGTTACCGACGACTCGTTCGCGGACGACGTCCTGTCCAGCAGCACACCCGTGCTGGTGGACTTCTGGGCCAGCTGGTGCGGCCCGTGCAAGATGGTCGCACCGGTTCTCGAGGAGATCGCATCGGAGCGCGCCGGTGCGTTGACGGTGGCCAAGATCGACGTCGACGCGAATCCCGCGACGGCCCGTGACTTCCAGGTGGTGTCGATCCCGACGATGATCCTGTTCAAGGACGGCAACCCGGTCAAACGCATCGTCGGGGCCAAAGGTAAAGCCGCACTCTTGCGTGAGATCGCCGACGTCGTCTGAACGGCTGTCCGACGGCGTCTTTGGCGCCGGCTCGCCGATGCGGCGGGTCACATAATGGCCTGCCGTTTTCCGTAAATGGGTCGTTGTCTGCGACAATGCCTTCTAGCTTGTCTTGTTTCAGTCAGCGCTGACCGCTGACCCCATGACCGAAAGGCCAGCCTGGAGGGCCAGTATGTCGAGTCTGCGTCGCGGCGACCGCGGAAGCGCGGTTACCGAGATCCGGGCCGCGTTGTCCGCGCTGGGACTGATCGACAGTCCCGATGCCGATCTCACCACCGGCAAGCATGTCGCACTGGACGTGTTCGACGCCGAACTCGATGACGCGGTACGCGCATTCCAGCAGCACCGCGGACTGCTCGTCGACGGTGTCGTCGGCGAAGCCACCTACCGGGCGCTCAAGGAAGCCTCCTACCGACTCGGCGCGCGCGCACTGAATCATCAATTCGGCGCACCGATGTACGGCGATGACGTGGCGACGCTGCAGGCGCGGCTGCAGGACCTCGGCTTCTACACCGGTTTGGTGGACGGACATTTCGGCCTGCAAACCCACAACTCGCTGATGTCCTATCAGCGGGAGTACGGGCTGTACCCCGACGGCATCTGTGGCCCAGAAACGCTGCGCTCGTTGTACTTTCTCGGTTCACGGGTCACCGGCGGTTCGCCACACGCGATCCGCGAAGAAGAACTGGTACGTCGCTCCGGTCCCCGCCTGTCCGGAAAGCGGATCATCATCGATCCGGGCCGCGGCGGCGGTGACCACGGGCTGATCATGCAGGGCCCGTCGGGTCCGATCAGCGAGGCAGACATCCTGTGGGACTTGGCGACTCGACTGGAAGGCCGGATGACGGCGATCGGCATGGAGACCTTCCTGTCGCGGCCCGCCAATCGCAGCCCATCCGATGCCGAGCGTGCCGACACCGCCAACACCGTCGGTGCCGACCTGATGATCAGCCTGCGCTGCGCCACCCTGGCCAGCCCCGCCGCCAACGGTGTCGCATCGTTTCACTTCGGCAACTCACACGGTTCCGTGTCGACGATCGGGCGTAATCTCGCCGACTTCATCCAGCGAGAGGTTGTCGCGCGCAGCGGTTTACGCGACTGTCGAACCCATGGACGCACCTGGGATCTACTCCGTCTGACCAGGATGCCGTCGGTGCAGGTCGACGTCGGCTACATCACCAATCCCCGCGACCGTTCGCTGCTGGTGTCCACCCAGACGCGCGACTCAATCGCCGAAGGGATCCTCGCCGCGGTGAAGCGGCTGTACCTGCTGGGCAAGAATGACCGTCCCACAGGAACATTCACGTTTGCCGAGCTGCTGGCGCACGAACTTTCGGTGGAGCAGGCCGGTCGGTTGAGCTCTGGCTGACCAAGCCAGCAGACCACTTATACGCAGCGGCTCGCGCCCGCACCCACCGGCTGCTGCAGCTGCGCGCTTTCCAGCAGACGCTCCAGCGCCGCCTCGACGTCGGCTTTCCAGCCCAGTCCCTGCTCCAATTCCAGCCGCAGTCGCGGGAAGTACCGGTGGGGTGTCACCACCGTGAACCCGACCTCGCGCAGGAACTCCGCACCGATCGTGCACTCCTCGACCGAGCAGTCGCCGAGCACTTCCACCACCGCGCGCAGATCCTCGGGCACCACCGCCGCGTCCGTCAGCTCCGCGACGTCGGCGGTGTGGCCGAACGCCTCCAGGGCGCGCACCCCCCGTCGCACCAGATCACCGATGACGGCGGCGAGCAGGCCGGCGGGTAGGCCGTCACAGCCCTCCCCCGTCTCGACCCCGATGGTCGTCAGCAGCACCGCGTCGGCGCTGACCGGACCGGACGGAAACAGCTGTGCGCGCGGCACCGCGCCGGGCGGCGCATAAAAGGCGTAACCCAGGCAAGGCTCGTCGCCGGTGCCCGACCGGCGCAGCGGATCATCGGGACCGGCGGATGCGGTGTCCGGGCAGTCGACGGCGAGCTGGCCGCACGAACCCCACTCCAGCATGACCATCGACAGCCACGCTTCCTTCTCGAACTCGGGGTCGGTCAGGTGATCCTGCCCCGATTGCATACCGCGAAGCGTCGATGGATCCATCTCCCAGAACACACATCGCCTGGCGTGTTTGGGCAACTGCTCGAACGCCTCGAGGCGAAGGGGTGCTATTCGTGGTGACACTTAGAACTCCCCAGTTTCTACGCGGCATCGATCGACCTGGCGTGGTGCGGTTGCCTCTCCAGGATAGGAGAGCAATCCATCCGCGGCGCGCCGTGGTGGCGTTTGCCAGCCACCCCGCCGTGGGATCGTCGAAAAAGCTTGTTGCACAGAATCTTTCCTTCGAGCACGGAAACCCGCGGGCAGTCAGTGTGGGTCGAGTGTCACAGTGACGTAATTACCGCGGGTGGTCGGTCAGGCCTTTGCGTCGCTCATCAGGTCAACGATGCGCTGAAGGTCGTCCACCGAACCGAACTCCACCACGATCCTGCCCTTTCGTTTGCCGAGGCTGACCGTCACCCTGGTGTCGAAGGCTGTCGACAGCCGCTCGGCGACATCCTGCAGGCCGGGCATCTGGATGGGTTTGCGTCGCGGCGTCGGCGGGGTGTCGGCATCCCGGTTGGCCAGGGTGACGGCTTCCTCGGTGGCGCGGACCGACAGTCCCTCGGCCACGATGCGCGTGGCGAGCTCCTCCTGCCGTTCGGGTCCGCCCTCGAGGGCAAGCAGTGCCCGTGCGTGGCCCGCCGAAAGCACGCCGGCGGCTACCCTGCGCTGCACCGCGATGGGCAGCCGCAGGAGCCGGATCATGTTCGTGATGAGCGGACGCGATCGCCCGATGCGGGACGCCAGCTCGTCGTGGGTGACGCCGAACTC
>Ga0075369_10000471_pt1 | contig 12399 bp, 11 predicted proteins | sample EndMethybrTD3034_FD_71400 | JGI IMG/M metagenome (GOLD analysis project Ga0075369, IMG submission 71400) | Populus endosphere microbial communities from Tennessee, USA - Endosphere MetaG P. TD hybrid TD303-4 | ecosystem: Host-associated > Plants > Roots > Endosphere | place: USA: Tennessee...
TCGGCCGCGCGGCCGAACAGTCTGCTTATCGCTCAACGACTTTGGCCCGTCGCCGCTCCACGATACGTTCGAGTGACCCGGCCGCGAGGGCTGGTGACCACCTCGTAGTTGATGGTGCCGAGCAGATCGGCCCAATCCTGCGCCGTATGTTCGCCCTGCGTGCCGGGACCGAACAGGATGGCGTCGTCACCCTCGGCCACGTCGATCCCGCCGGGACCGAGGTCCACCACGAACTGGTCCATGCAAATGCGGCCGACGCTGCGGCGCAGCCGGCCGTTGATCAGCACGTCGATGCGACCGCTCAACGTCCGAAAAACACCGTCGGCGTAACCGATCGGCAGCAACGCCAGCGTGGTGTCGCGTTCGGCGATCCAGGTGTGACCGTAGGACACACCGTCGCCGGCTCGCACCGACCGGATAAGTGCGACAGGGCATTTCAGTGTCATCGCCGGTTGCAGACCCATGTCACCGCGCTCCGGTATGGGGGTCTGCCCGTATACCGCGATACCGGGCCGCACCATGTCGAAGGCCAAATCGGGGCGGGTCATGGCGGCTGGAGAATTGCAAAGGTGCGCGATCTCAGGGCTCAGGCCCTGATCGCGGGCCTGCGCCAGCATGTCGCTCAGCCGTTGCGCCTGAAGGTTGTTGACGGGGTTCTCGGGGTCGTCGCCGTGCACCAGGTGCGACATGATGCCGCGTAGCCGGATCGCGTCGTCGGCCTGCGCACGTCGCAGCGCGGTCAGCATCTCCGGGTATTCGGCGAAGCTCACGCCGTTGCGGTTCAGCCCGGTGTCCACCTTGACGGTGACGGTTGCGGTGCGACCGGTGTGCTCGACCGCGACGAGCAGTTCGCGGAGCTGGCGCGGCGAGGACAGCGCGACCTGGATGTCGGCCTCCAGCGCGGGGGCGTAGTCGGTACCCGGTGAGTGCAGCCACGCCAGCAAAGGGGCGGAGATACCGTCGCGGCGCAACGCCAGGGCTTCGTCGATGGTGGCCACACCGAGCTCGGCCGCCCCGGCGGCCAGCGCGGCACGCCCCACCTGTGTGGCGCCGTGGCCGTACCCGTCGGCTTTGACGACGGCCATCACCTGGGCCGACCCGGCGAGCTGGCGCAGCAGCCGCACGTTGTTGGCGATCGCGTCGAGGTCCACCACGGCCTCGGCGGCCGCAGTGGGGGTCAGCGAAAGCTCGGTTGTTTGCATGGTCATATCACCATCGCCGATTGTCCCAGAACGTCCGGCGGGCAGGCCGCCAGGACTAGTGGGCAAACGGCTGTATCTCGTCGAAGTGGCCGCCGGGCTTCAGCTCGTCGAGGTGGGCCATCACGGTGTTGAGGTCGTCGCGAAGCACCCTGCCCAGGTCAGCGGAGAAGCCCTCCCGCACCACAATGCGCAGCATCGTGATGTCGGTCGCACCCTCCGGCATGGTGTAGGCGGGCACCTGCCACCCGTAGGAACGCAGCGCGTGTGACACGTCGAACTCGGTGTAGCCGAAATCACCGGCGAGCCGGAAGCTGACCACCGGGATCGCCGAGCCGTCGGACACCACCTTGAAATGCTTGCTTTCGCTCAGCGCGTCGCCGAGCCAGCGGGCGGTCTGCGACAGGCACTTCATCACCTGGCCATAGCCGGCCCGGCCCAGCCGCAGGAAGTTGTAGTACTGGCCGACCACCTGATTGCCGGGCCGCGAGAAGTTGAGCGTGAACGTCGGCATGTCGCCGCCGAGGTAGTTGACCCGGAAAACCAGGTCTTCTGGCAGATACTCCTTGCTGCGCCACACCACGAAACCGATGCCGGGGTAGGTCAGGCCGTACTTGTGCCCGCTGACATTGATCGACACCACGCGGGGCAACCGGAAGTCCCATTCGAGGTCGGGGTGCAGGAACGGCACGACGAAGCCGCCGCTGGCCGCGTCCACGTGCACGGGGATGTCCAGGCCGCCGCCTGCGGCCAGCTTGTCCAGCGCCGCGCAGATCTCGGCGATCGGTTCCAGCTCACCAGTGAACGTGGTGCCGAGGATCCCCACCACCCCGATGGTGTCCTCGTCGATGTTGTCGAGCACCTGCTCTGGTGTGATGACGTAGCGGCCTTCCGCCATCGGCAGATAACGCGGTTCGACGTCGAAGTAGCGGCAGAACTTCTCCCACACCACCTGCACGTTGGAGCCCATCACCAGATTCGGCGTTCGGCCCTTCCAGTCCTTCCCGACCTTCTCGCGCCACCGCCACTTCAACGCGAGGCCTGCCAGCATCACCGCCTCGCTGGATCCGATCGTCGACACCCCGACGGCGCTCGACGGGTCGTCGTCGCGCAGGTCCTCGGCGTGGAAAAGGTCGGCCACCATGCAGACACAGCGCTCCTCTATCGCCGCGGTGGCCGGGTATTCGTCCTTGTCGATCATGTTCTTGTCGAACGTCTCGGCCATCAGCTTCTCGGCCTGCGGATCCATCCAGGTGGTGACGAACGTCGCGAGGTTCAACCGGCTGCTGCCGTCGAGCATCAGCTCGTCGTGGATGAAGCGGTAGGCGTTGTCGGGATCCATACATTCATCGGGCATCCGCAGCGAGGGCACCGGTGCCATCGCGAGCCGCCCGGTATAGGCCGGGGCGATCTGTGGGACGTGAGGGGCCTTGTGCGGCATGGAGAGTCCTTTCGTTACAGGGAGGCGATGGCGGAACGAACGTGAGCGAGGATGCGTGACGCGGACGTCGGCGCCGGGTGGGGCCCCGGGTCGGCGGCCGACAGATTGGCGGCGCGGGCATGCACGAAGGCGGCCGCGGCGGCGGCTTCGCCGGCGGGCAGCCCGGCGGCCAGCAGTGCGCCGATGATGCCCGACAGTACGTCCCCCGATCCCGCGGTGGCGGCCCATGATTGGCCCGCGGGGTTGAGGTAGACCGGACCACCGGGTTCGGCGACGACCGTGACGTTGCCCTTCAGCAGCACGGTGACACCGAGCTGGTCGGCCAGTTTGCGGGTGGCGGCAACGCGGTCGTCACCTGGCGGCGCGCCGGCAAGTCGCGCGAATTCGCCTGCGTGCGGCGTCAATACGGTCGGTGCAGTGCGGCCGGTGACCAGGTCGGGGTGTGCGGCGAGGATGGTCAGCGCGTCGGCGTCGACGATCACGGGCAGATCGGTCTCGAGCGCGAACCACAGCGCGGCCGCCCCTGTGTCGTCGGTGCCCAGACCGGGTCCGACGGCCCATGCCTGCACCCGACCGGCTGCGGCGGGGCTGTGCGCGGCGATGACTTCGGGCCAATGCGAAAGCACTTGTGGGCCCGCGCTTCCCGCGTAGCGCACCATGCCCGAGGTGGCGGCGACGGCGGCTCCGGTGCACAATACGGCCGCCCCGGGATAGGTCGCCGAGCCGGCCAGGATGCCCGTGACGCCCTGGGTGTACTTGTCGTCCTTCGGGCCGGGCACCGGCCAGCGGGAGGCGACGTCGGAGGCGTCGAATCCCAGCACGTCGGTGGGTGGCAGCTCGAGGCCGATGTCGACCAACTCGACACGACCGCAATCGCCCAGGGCGTGAACGGGTTTCAGGCCGCCGAACGTCACGGTCAGGGTGGCGTGCACGTGCGGGCCGTCGGCGGCGCCGGTCTGCACGTCGACGCCGCTCGGAATGTCGACTGCCACAACCGGCACGCCCGCTTTGTCGACGGCGGCGAAGACCTCGGCCGCGCCTGCCCGCAGCGGACCCGAACCGGAGATGCCGACCACGCCGTCGATCACCAAATCGGTTGCCGGCGGCACGGTTTCCACAATTCTGCCGCCAGCACGGGTGAACGCGGTCAGCGCCGCCGTGTGGGTGCGATCCGGGTTGAGGAGCACCGCCGCGACGGCCGCGCCCCTGCGGCGCAGGAACGTCGCTGCCCACAGCGCGTCGCCGCCGTTGTCGCCGGAGCCGACCACGGCGCAGACCCGGCGACCGGAGATGCCGCCGGTCAGCAGCATCAGCTCGCGGACGATCGCGCTGGCCAACCCGAACGCGGCCCGTCGCATCAGCCCGCCTTCTGGCAGCGATGCCAGCAGTGGCGCCTCGGCTTCGCGGATCTCATCGGCGGTGTAGTAGTGCCGCATCTCCGCAACGATTCCATGCCCGCGACGCTGACAGCGAGGTTTCAGTCTCGGCGGGTCCGGCTGTAGTGGCGGCGCGCTGGTCAGACTGGCCATTTGAACCGTTTGGAACGTTGCGGACGTATCTTGACCGTCGGAACCGAACTCACCTTGGAGGGCAAATGCCATCCGCGTACAAGCTTCTTCAGATCGCCGTCGCGATCTTCGGCGCGTTATGTCTGCTTCTCTATCCCCTGGCCCTGGTCTGGCCGTCGGGGTGGGCATGGCATCACGGCGCGCCCCACGAGTCGGCGTACTTCATGATGATTGTCGGCTTGTACGCGACGCTGGGCGTGTTCCTGCTCAACGCGGCGCGAAACCCGCAGGCCAATCTCAGCCTGATCTGGTTCGCCGTCTGGTCGAGCGTGGTGCACGCCGCGATCATGGCGGTGCAATCCTTCGGCGGCGGACACCACATGGGGCACCTGTTAGGCGATGTCCCGGCGCTGCTCCTGGGTGCCGTGATCTTGTCGGTGCTCGTGCTGTCGTCCGGCCTCAAGCAGTCTGCGCCTGCATCACTCGGCTGAGCTCCCGTGAGAGTTGTCGGCGGCGACGACGGAGCGCTGCTGCCATGGCCATGCTCCTGTCATCTCCAACTGGAGAGAAAAGCTGAGGAAAGTGCGGATCAACACGATGCCGCCAAGCACCAAAACGCTCTCAGCCGTCGGTGTGACGGCGACGGTGCGGATGATGTCTGCGGCGACCAAGAATTCGAGACCGAGAAGTATCGCGCGGCCCAGCCGCCGCCGGAAGAATTCGTAGGCGCCGCCGTCCTCACGGCGACCCTTTCCAAAGGTCATGAAGACAGCGAATACGGCACCGCCTGCGATTACGGCGACACCGATCGCGTCTATCGCCGTGCCGGTTGCCTCGATGACCTCGACGAGCGACACGACGTCATCGTGTCACCGACGCCGCGGCTATCGCGACGACACGCCGTTGCCCGCCGCGTCCACGTCAGCCCAGAATGCGGCCGCCCGCTCGGCTATCTCGGCCGGGTACTCGCCGTTGATGGCATGTGATGCGTCGGCCCACAGCTCGATCTGTCCGTGCGGTAACAGGGTTCGTGCCCTCGCTGTCGCGAGGGCGGCGTCGAGCATCACGCTTCGCCCGGCGATCAGGGCGAGCACGGGAATGTCCAGCGACCGCAACTGCTCGTCGGTGAACGATCTCGGCATTGCCTTGCGCAAAGCGAAGTCGGTCGATCCGGCTGAGATCAGCGCGGCCTCGGGTAGCGAGTCGTCGACATCGGCGCCCCCGGATATCCAGCTGAACACCCGGCGGCGCACCGATTCCGGCACGGGCAAGAACAGCCCCGCGGACACCAGAAGTGCTTTGACCGGGATGGGCGCGAACGTCATCACCGGGTCCAGCAGCGTCAGCGACACCGCGCGGCCTGGCCGGCGGACCGCGTAGTTGACCGCTGTCCAGCCGCCGATCGACACCCCCATCACATGCGCGCGATCCAGCCCGAGGCCGGCAAGCGTTTCGTCGAGCCACTGCGCTTCGTCGTCGGGACCCGTGATCGGCTCGTCCTGCACGGACACCCCGGCCTCACCGAGCAGGTCGATCGCGATGACGGTGCGGTGTTCGAGCAGCGCGGGGATGTTGGCTCGCCACATCGGCGTCGAGGCGTTGCGGCCGGGGAGCAGCACGACCGGCGGGCCTGGCGCAGAGGACGGACCGTCAAACCGGTAAGCACACACGGTGCCGAACGAGGTTGGCACATCGGTCGACTGGCTCACCTGCGGAAGCTGGGCCATGGCGGTCTGATACACGCTCAGGAAGTGCGCGCAGGCTCGCTCACTCTTGAAGTATCCGACATTGCGGCGCCGCACTATTCGACGGTGACGGACTTCGCCAGGTTGCGGGGCTTGTCCACGTCGTAGCCGCGGGCCTGCGCGACGCCGGCGGCGAACACCTGCAGCGGAATCGTGGACAGCAAAGGCTGGAAAAGTGTTGCCACCGCCGGTATTTCGATCAGGTGATCGGCGTATGGCCGGACGGTGTCGTCGCCTTCCTCGGCGATGACGATGGTGATCGCGCCGCGGGCCTGGATCTCCCGGATGTTCGACAGCAGCTTGGCGTGCAAGGTCGGGGCATTCTTCGGCGAAGGCATCACGACGATCACCGGAAGGCCGTCTTCGATCAGCGCGATCGGCCCGTGCTTGAGCTCGCCTGCGGCGAACCCCTCGGCGTGCATGTACGCCAATTCCTTGAGCTTGAGCGCACCTTCGAGCGCAACGGGGTAGCCGACGTGGCGGCCGAGGAACAGCACCGTCTGCGACTGTGCGAACCGGTGAGCAAGCGCGGAGACCGGTTCGACGGTCTCCAATACCCGTGCGACAAGGTCGGGCATTGCCTCCAGGTCGCGGTACACGCGTTCCACCTCGTCGGGGTATTTGGTACCCCGAGCCTGCGCAAGGGCAAGGCCGACAAGGTAATTCGCGGCGATCTGCGCCAGGAACGTCTTCGTCGACGCGACACCGATCTCGGGCCCGGCTCGGGTGTAGAGCACGGCGTCGCACTCGCGCGGAATCTGCGAACCGTTGGTGTTGCAGATGGCCAGCACCTTGGCCTTCTGCTCCTTGGCGTGGCGCACCGCCTCAAGCGTGTCTGCGGTCTCACCGGACTGCGAGATGGCGACGACGAGAGTGTGGCTGTCCAGAACCGGGTCGCGGTAACGGAATTCGCTGGCCAGCTCGACCTCGACGGGCAGCCGGGTCCAGTGCTCGATGGCGTACTTGGCCAGTAGCCCGGAGTGATACGCGGTACCGCAGGCGACGACGAACACCTTGTCGATCTCGCGCAGCTCCTGGTCGGAGAGGCGCTGCTCATCGAGCACGATGCGGCCGTCGGCGAAGTGGCCGAGCAGCGTGTCTGCGACCGCGGTGGGTTGCTCCGCGATCTCCTTGAGCATGAAGTACTCGTAGCCGCCCTTTTCGGCAGCCGACAGGTCCCAGTCGATATGGAAGGGACGGGCATGGTCGTCATCCGGGTTGCCGTCGAAGTCGAAAATGTCATACCCGTCGGCAGTCAGCACCACCGCCTGGTCCTGACCGAGTTCGACGGCGTCGCGGGTGTGCTCGATGAAGGCGGCCACATCGGAGCCGATGAACATCTCACCGTCGCCGACGCCGACAACCAGGGGTGTGGAGCGACGGGCGGCGACGATCATCCCCGGCTCGTCCGCGTTGGCGAACACCAGCGTGAATTGGCCCTCCAACCGGCGCAGCACCGCAAGCACGGAGGCCGCGAAGTCGCCCGCGGTGTCGCCGTCGCGGTACTGCCGGGAGACCAGATGCACAGCGACCTCGGTGTCGGTGTCGCTGGCGAACTCCACTCCGGCGGCTTCCAGCTCGGTGCGCAGCGCGGCGAAGTTCTCGATGATCCCGTTGTGGACGACCGCGATCCGTCCGGTGGCATCGCGGTGCGGGTGGGCGTTGCGATCCGTGGGCCTGCCGTGGGTGGCCCAACGGGTGTGGCCAAGGCCGGTGCTGCCGGCCAGTCCGGAGGTGTCGGTCTCGGCCAGCGCGGCTTCCAGATTGGCCAACCGTCCGGCCCGGCGACGCACGGTCAGCCCGCCGCTACCGTCGACCAGCGCGATGCCGGACGAGTCGTATCCGCGGTATTCCATGCGGCGCAGCGCATCGACGACGATGCCGCAGGCAGGACGATGCCCGACGTAGCCGACGATTCCACACATAGGCATCCAGGGTAGTGCAGGACGCAGGTCACACCCGGGTGGGATACGGTCGTCTCGTGGCCCGCACGAAGAAGCTGTTCGCCGCTTTGACCCGGCGCGGCCCGCACCGCGTTTTGCGCGGTGACCTGGCGTTTGCCGGATTGAGCGGCGTCGTCTACACCCCCGAATCGGGGATGAATCTTGCGGGTGTGGCGTTCGGTCACGATTGGGTCGCGAGGGCCGACCGCTACCTCGGGACGCTGGAGCACCTGGCGTCCTGGGGCATCGTCGCCGCGGCCCCCGACACCGAGACGGGCCTTGCGCCGTCGGTGCTCAATATGGCGTTCGACCTCGGCACGACGCTGGACATCGTCGCCGGTGTGCGGCTGGGGCCGGGCAAGATCAGCGTGCATCCGACCAAGCTCGGTGTGGTCGGGCACGGATTCGGCGGGTCCGCGGCGGTGTTCGCGGCCGCGGGCATGCCGGTCAAACCGAAGGCTGTGGTCGCGGCGTTTCCGACGGTCACCAAGCCGGCAGCCGAGGCACCCGCCGCGACACTGCAGGTGCCTGGCTTGATTCTTACCGCGCCCGGCGACCCGATGACGTTGCGCTCCAACGCCGTTGAGCTGGCGCGGGTATGGAAGGGTGCGACGCTTCGCACGGTCAGCAAGGGCAAGGCCGGCGGCCTGATCGAGGGTCGTCGGCTGGCCAGGGTGGTCGGGTTGCCCGGCGCCGACCGCAGCACGCAGAAGGTGGTGCGCGCACTGATGACCGGATATCTGCTGCACACACTGACCGGCGACAAGACCTACCGCGACTTCGCCGACCCCGAGATCGACCTTCCCAAGGCGCCCGCCGTGGATCCGTTCTCCGACGACCCGGTGGACCTCGAGGACAAGGTGGTCGCATTATTGAAGCCCTGAGTCGGCCAACCAACCGGTTGGGTGTATAACTCGATGATGTCTTCAATGCGGACAGGCATCTTTCTGAACTATGCAAGCGGCTTCCTCGAAGCCGTCGACCAGGTCGTCGAGCTGGAGAAGATCGGCGTCGACATCGCCCTGGTGGCCGAGGCCTATTCCTATGACGCGATCAGCCAGTTGGGCTTCCTGGCGGCCAAGACGTCCCGGATCGAGCTCGCCACGGGCGTGGTCCCCATCTACATCCGCACCCCGACACTGCTGGCGATGACGGCGGCCGGACTCGACTACGTGTCGGACGGCCGGTTCCGGCTGGGCATCGGCACGTCGGGCCCGCAGGTGATGGAGGGCTTTCACGGCGTCGCGTTCGACGCGCCGCTGGGCCGCACTCGCGAGGTCGTCGACATCTGTAGGAAGGTGTGGCGTCGCGAGCGGGTGAAGTACGACGGGAAGTACTACCAGATTCCGCTGCCGCCCGAAAAGGGCACCGGCCTCGGCAAGCCGCTGCAGCTGATCAATCACCCTGTCCGCGACCGCATTCCGATCACCATCGCGGCTCTGGGCCCCAAGAACGTCCAACTGGCCGCCGAGATCGCCGAAGGCTGGCAGCCGGTGTTCTTCCAACCGGACAAGGCCGACGACGTATGGGGAGATTCATTGCGGTCGGGCTTCGCCAAGCGCGATCCCGAGCTCGGTCCGCTGGACATCATGGTGAGCGCCCCGCTGGCGATCGGCGATGACGTCGACGACCGATTGGCCTGGGCGAAGCCACAATTGGCGCTCTATATCGGCGGCATGGGCGCCCGCGGCAAGAACTTCTACCACAACCTGGCCACCAGCTACGGGTACGGAGACGTGGCCAACCACATCCAAGACCTGTACCTCGACGGCAAGAAGGCGGAAGCCATCGAGGCGGTGCCCGATGAGCTGGTACGCAATGTGTCGCTGGTGGGCCCGCACGGCTTCGTCAAGGAACGCCTCGCCGCGTACGCCGACGCAGGTGTGACCACGCTGCTGCTGCAGCCGCTGTCCGGTGACCGTCGCGAATCCGTGCGCTACGTCGAGGAATTGCGCGCGCTGTTGCCGTAGGCGATTAAGCGAATCGCTGATGGCCCTGTAGAGTGGTGTGCAGCGGCAACGTCTGTTCTGCCTTTTGCCGCTTCTCGATCGTCATACCGAGCGCCGCGGAATCATCCGCGCCGGGCAGGACGACCACACTCAAACTTTCGGAGCTTTAACCTTGTCTGTCCAAATCCCCAGTGGGACACCCGTGCCCACTTTCTCCGACCTCGGCCTGCCTAAGGCCGTTGTCGATGTACTCACCGCCAACGGCATCGAAACACCGTTTCCGATCCAGGCTGCGACGCTGCCGGATTCGCTTGCCGGCCGCGATGTCCTAGGGCGCGGCCGCACCGGTTCCGGCAAGACATACGCCTTTCTGCTGCCAATGGTGACACGACTCACAACAAGTGCGACCAAGCGCGCCCCCGGACGTCCGCGGGCGCTCATCCTCGCCCCCACCCGCGAGCTCGTCGCGCAGATCGACGCTGCCCTCGCGCCGTTGGCTGCCGCGACGAATCTGCGGTCGGTCACCGTCTTCGGCGGCGTCTCCCCGCAGCCCCAGATTCAGAAACTGCGCCAAGGCGTCGACATCGTGATCGCCTGCCCCGGCCGGCTGGAAGACCATGTGAAATCCCGCCACGCCGACCTGTCCGGTATCGAGATCACCATTCTCGACGAGGCCGACCACATGGCCGACCTCGGCTTCCTGCCGCCGGTCAAGCGACTGCTGGACAAGACCCCGCGCAACGGCCAGCGGATGCTGTTCTCCGCAACGCTGGACGGCGGCGTCGACGTCATCGTCAAGCGGTACCTGACTAACCCCGTGGTGCACAGCGTCGATTCGGAGCAGTCGCCGGTGACTGCCATGGAACACCATGTCCTGCACGTCGATAAGTCGGCGCGGGTCAGCGTGCTGGCCGACCTTGCCGCGTCGCCTGGCCGGAAGATCGTCTTTGCGCGCACCAAGCACGGCGCCAAGAACCTTGCCCGCCAGTTGAATTCCCGCGGTGTGCCTGCGGTCGAATTGCACGGCAACTTGTCGCAGAACGCCCGTACCCGCAACCTCGCGGCGTTCTCCGATGGTTCGGCCTGGGTTCTGGTCGCCACCGATATCGCCGCGCGCGGCATCCACGTCGACGACGTGACTCTCGTCGTTCACGCCGATCCTCCCGTGGAGCACAAGGCATACCTGCACCGCTCGGGGCGGACGGCCCGCGCAGGCGCGGACGGCACAGTGGTGACGCTGATGATCGACGAGCAGGTGTCCGACGTGCGCAGCCTCACCCGCAAGGCGGGCGTGAAGCCGACGATCACCCGGTTCAGCGGTGCATCCCATCCGGTGCTGCACGAGATCGCCCCCGGGGAACGCACATTCGGTCGACCCGTGGTTACTTCCCGACCGGAGCCGACCCAGCCCCACCAGCCTCAGCAGCGTCAGCAGGCGCGTCGGCGTCGCCCATCTCGCAGCAGACGGCCCGCGGGCGCAGCGCGCTAACGCCGCACCTGCGCCTGGACCAGAGTGGTTCCGCCGTCGACGCGGGAGCGATACCCTCGGGGTATGGCCGCGGTCGATCTCGACATGCGCAAACTCCGCTACTTCGTGGCAGTCGCCGAAGAGCTGAACTACGGCCGCGCCGCAGAGCGGCTGCACATCGCACAGCCAGTGCTGTCGCGCCAGATCCGCTCGTTCGAAACTGACCTCGGTGTGCAGCTGCTGGCCCGCGACTCGCGCGGAACCCGGTTGACCGCTGCGGGCAAACAATTACTCAAAGATGCCCGCTTCTTGCTTGCCGAGTCGAAAGCATTGCAGCAGCGCCTGCTTCGAGTTGCCAAGCCGACCGAGACTGTAACCGTCGGCGTGATGCCCGGCCTGCTGGCGACGGCGGCCGCGGCGGCATTCGAGGACGACGACCCGTCGCGCCGTGCCGTCGTGGTGCAAGTCGGGTGGGCCGAGCAGGTCGACGTGGTCCTCAGCGGAGACGTCGACGTGGTGTACGCGCGCGAGCCCTTCGACCCGAGCGGACTGGGCACCGCACCACTGCTGGAGGAACCGCGGGACGTCGTCCTGCCTGCCGCCGATCCACTCGCGAAGAAGAAGCGCGTGCGCCTGGCCGACCTGGCGTCCAGGCGGCTACTGCAGGACCCTGCCACTCTGCCGGAGTGGTATGCGATCGCCACCCCCGAGCACCGCCGCCCTGGCCAGATGGCGCACACCGTGGAGGAGAAGCTGGAACTTGTTGCCGCGCAAGAAGGTTTCGTGATCCTGCCGCGGTCGACGACGGCGTTCTACCGCAGGCCAGATGTTCGGGTGCTGCCGGTTCAGGACATCGGCCCGAGCCAGGTGACGCTGATCTGGGATGCGGCGACCGACAACCCGACGCGTGACGCGTTCGTCAGCTCGGCGCTGGCGTGCCGGCAACAGTCGATCTGACGCTCGGCTGCCGGTCCTTGGCGGCGATCTCAGCGAGCACACCGCATACAGCGCCGGGGCCGTCGCCAAGGACGCACCAGGTGATCACCGCGAGCGAATAGATCAGCACCGTCACCGGAACGGCGGGCGCCGTGTGCTCGAGAGCGGTGATGATGTAGATCCCGATGACGGCCGCGACACCGGCGAGGC
>Ga0075369_10000472_pt1 | contig 12395 bp, 7 predicted proteins | sample EndMethybrTD3034_FD_71400 | JGI IMG/M metagenome (GOLD analysis project Ga0075369, IMG submission 71400) | Populus endosphere microbial communities from Tennessee, USA - Endosphere MetaG P. TD hybrid TD303-4 | ecosystem: Host-associated > Plants > Roots > Endosphere | place: USA: Tennessee...
GAATTGTACAGTCGCGGTATGCGATCGAGACGCAATTCTACTGCGACGGTCTCGACCTTGTCCGTGTCGCGATTCGCTGCCATGGCTGTGCCTAGGGCGGTTTCTGTCGTTGGAGCCGCGAGCGGCTCCAACGACAGAAACGCGCGCACGGGAATACGTTGATCACACAGGGCACATTCCGTCCGGCTGTAGTCAGCCGGACGGAATGTGCTTTACGATTGTCGGCGACGGGACTGAACGATGTCTACCCGCAACCTCGACAAGATGATGACGCCGCGCTCGGTCGTGGCGATCGGCGCCAGCACGCGACCTGGATCGGTCGGCGAAGCCGTGACCCGCAACCTGCTGGCCGGCGGCTTCCAGGGCGACATCCATTTTGTGAATATCAAGGGCGGCGAGATCGCCGGACGCCCGGTGCTGAAGAGCCTGGCCGAGCTGAAGCAGCCGGCCGACCTCGCCGTCATCATGACGCCGCCGGAAACCGTGCCGCGGCTGATCCTGGAGCTGGGCGAGTGCGGCACGCGCGTCGCCGTCGTCATCACCGCGGGTTCCGGTGAGGACAATGCGCGCTGGCGCAAGCGCATCCTGCGCGCCGCGCGGCCGCATCTGCTGCGGATCGTCGGGCCCAACTGCATCGGCTACGCCGCACCCCGCGTCGGCCTCAATGCCAGCTTCGGCCCCAGCCAGCTCAAGGCCGGCCGCATCGCCGCCGTGGCGCAATCGGGCGCCGTCCTGGCCGGGCTTGTCGATTGGGGCACGGCGCAGAACATCGGCTTCTCGCACCTCATCTCCATGGGCGACATGAGCGACGTCGATTTCGGCGACGTTCTGGACATGCTGGCGCGCGACTACGACACGCGCGCCGTGCTGATGTACGTCGAAGGCATCACCCAGGCGCGCAAGTTCATGTCGGCTGCCCGCAGCGTCGCGCGCGTAAAACCGGTAATCGTGCTCAAGGCCGGCCGCCATGCCGCGGCGGCCAAGGCTGCGGCGTCGCATACCGGCGCCATGGCCGGCTCGGCCGCGGTCTATGACGCGGCCTTCGCGCGCGCCGGCTTGGTGCGCGTGCATGGGCTGGGCGAGCTGTTCGATGCCGCCGAGACGCTGGGCCATGGTGCCGCGCCGCGCAACGAGCGCTTGGCCATCCTGACCAACGGCGGCGGCACCGGCATCATCGCCACCGACCTGCTGATGGACGAGGGCGGGGAACTCGCCTCGCTGCTGCCGCGCACGCTGGGCGTGCTCGACAAGGCGCTGCCGCGCACCTGGTCGCACGGCAATCCGGTCGACATCGTGGGCGACGCCGATGGCGCGCGCTATGCCGCCGCACTCGATGCCCTGGCCGACGATCGCGGTGTCGGTGCGGTGCTGGCGATGAACGTGCCGACCGCGCTCACCTCATCGGTCGACGCGGCGCGTGCCGTCGCGGGCGCGGCCGGCGCCAAGGTCGTGCCGGTGATCGGCTGCTGGATCGGCGGGCCCGAGGCGCAAGCCGGCCGCAACGTCCTGCACGAGGCCGGCATCCCGGCCTATGACACGCCGCTGCGGGCGGTGCGTGGTTTCATGCATATCGTGCAGTACCGCCGCGGCCAGCGCGCCCTGCAACGCACGCCGCCCTCGGTGCCGCAGACGCGCTCCGATACCGCGCTGGTGCGGGCGATCGTGGCAGGCGCCCTGAAGCAAAAGCGCGGCATCCTGACCGAGCCGGAGTCCAAGCGCGTGCTGGCGGCCTACGGCATTCCCGCAGTGCCGACCGAGGTCGTGCTCGATGGCGCCGAGGCCGCGGCGGCGGCCGTGCGCATCGGTTTCCCCGTCGCGGTGAAAATCCTGTCACGCGACATCACGCACAAGAGCGATGTCGGCGGCGTGGCGCTCGACCTCGCCTCGGAGCGGGCCGTGCTCGACGCGGTGCGTGACATGATCGGCAAGGCGCTGGTGCTGGCCAACAAGGCCAGGATCGATGGGTTCGTCGTGCAGCCCATGATCAAGCGGCCGCATGCCATCGAGTTGATCCTGGGCGCAGCCGAGGATCCGGTGTTCGGGCCGATCCTGATGGTGGGACACGGCGGCGTCGCGGCCGAGGTGGTCGACGATCGCGCACTGGCGCTGCCGCCGCTCGACCCCGTGCTGGCCGAGGATGCGCTGAGCCGCACCCGCGTCGACCGCCTGCTGCGCGGCTACCGCGACCGGCCGCCGGCCAATCGCGGCGCGGTGTGCGACGTCATGATCCGCCTGTCCGAGCTCATCGCCGACGTCGACGAGATCGCCGAACTCGACATCAATCCGCTGCTGGCCGACGAGCAGGGCGTGATCGCGCTCGATGCACGCATCGTCGTGCGGCCGCCGGCGGCGCAGGAGCGGGCGGCGCGCTTCGCCATAAAGCCCTATCCGGTCGAGCTCGAGACCGAGGTTGTGGACCGCGACGGCAAGAAGCTTTTCGTCCGCCCGATCCGGCCCGACGACGAGCCGCTGATCCAGGCCTTCACGCGCCGGCTGACGCCCGAGGACATTCGCATGCGCTTTTTCGGGCCGATCCGCGAGATGTCGCACGAGTTGGCGGCACGACTCACCCAGATCGACTACGACCGCGAGATGGCTTTCCTGCTGCTCGACGGAAAGGTCCTTTTAGGCGTCGGCCGGCTGGCCGCTGACCCGGGCTTCGAGCAGGCCGAGTTCGCCCTGGTCGTGGCCTCCGACCGGCAGGGCCACGGCTACGGCACGTTGCTGCTGAACCACGTGATGCATTACGCCAAGGCGCGTGGAGTCAAACGCGTGGTGGGCCACGTGCTGCGCGAGAACCACAAGATGCTCGAGCTCACCAAGCGGCTGGGCTTCAAACGCGAAAGTGGGCGCGCCGGCGAGCCCGACATCCGCGTCGTGAAGGCCACGGCGTCAATGTAATTAATGTTTTGTCGGCGCCTCTGGACTGAGGCAAAATAACGGCGACAGGCCAAGGCTTTAGAACCGACTGTTCAGATGGCGTCTAGGAAGAACAGAAGCAGGAAGGCGAACAGAAGGAGTCCGCAATTGCCGCCCGGCCTCGGCGAGCGCCTGAGGCAGCGATTCGACGGGCTGTTTACGTGGCTTCATGCCCGCCGCTGGGTCGCCATCGTGGGTGGCGCGGTGCTGCTGTTCGGCGCCAGCCTGGTTGGTGGCTACTGGCTGGCTGAGCGCCTCGGAGCCGGTGACGGCGACCGCCTGGCAAGCGACACGCTGGAGGACATGAAGCGCGGAGCCGCGACCGGACCAGCAGCTGGGCCGAAATACGCGCGCATCGAAGATTTGCCCGACCTGCCGAAGTATACCGAGGTCGAGCCGGGTCAGTCGCTGCCGACGCTGGAGGAGAAGCCGCGAGCCAAGGTGCAGCTCGCCGCTGCGGCATCGAGCGCGGAGACGTGGCGCAGGAACGCCGTGCCGTTCCGAGACCTCAACAGCAAGCCGCTGGTCGCCGTCGTGATCGACGATGTCGGCCTGGACCGCCCGCGGTCGAAGCGTGCGTGGGAGCTGCCGGGACCGCTCACCATGTCGTTCCTGCCCTATGCCAAGGACCTGCGCGAGCAGGCGAAGGCCGCGCGGGCGAGGGGGCATGAGCTGATGCTGCACCTGCCAATGGAGCCCAACGGCCGCAATGATCCCGGGCCCAATGCGCTGCTGGTCTCGCTGAGTGACGCCGAGTTGCGCCAGCGCACGACGGCCGCCCTCGACAGCTTCGATGGCTTCGCCGGCGTGAACAACCACATGGGCAGCCGCTTCACTGCGTTCAAACCCGGCATGGAGACCGTGCTGCGCCAGCTCAAGGGCCGCGGGTTGATGTTCCTCGATTCGCGCACCAGCGCGCAGTCCGTGGGCGACCAGCTCGCCCAGGAGATGGGCGTGCCGTCGATCGTGCGGCACGTCTTCCTCGACGACGAGGAGACGCTCGACGCGGTGCGCAAGAAGTTCGCCGAGGCCGAGGCCATCGCGCGCCGTCAGGGCTTCGTCGTGGTGATCGGCCATCCTCACGAAGTAACTCTGCAGGCACTCGGCGAATGGCTACCCGGCGTGCAGGGCAAAGGCATGGCGCTCGCGCCAGCTACAGCCGTGCTGCGAAAGAGAAACGGCTGGGACTGATCTTTTGTCGCAACGGCATGAGATCCTTCGCTACGCTCAGGACGACACGTGGGAGGACTCAAAGTGCGTTACGCCAAGAAGGCGATGATCGTGGCTCCGCAGCCGGAGCCGACTGAAGCAGGCGCCGATGTCTTGCGCGAAGGCGGCAACGCGGTCGATGCCGGCATCGCTTGCGCCCTGGTGCAAGGCGTCGTCGATCCGATGATGTGCGGCATCGCCGGGTTCGGGTCGTGCGGCATCTACATGCCGGACAAAAAGTTCCACGGCTACATCGACGCCCATGCCCCGGCGCCGCTCGGGGCGCGACCCGACATGTGGGCCAACCTGATCGAGAGCGAGGCGCGCGACGGCTACGGCTTCATCCTTAAGGGCAGGGTGAACGACATCGGCTACAAGTCTATCTGCGCGCCGGCGAACCTGAAAATGTACTACGAGGCGCACAAGGAGCACGGCAGCCTGCCGTGGTCGCGCATCGTCGAGCCCGCCATCGCCTGGGCCGAGGGCGGCTGGACGGTGCGGCCGCACGTTCACTACTGGTGGTCCGACGACGGCGCCTTCGGCCGCGCGCCCAACCATGAGCGCACCGGCTTCACGCCGGCGGCCCGCGCACTCTTCTGCCGTCCCGACGGCAGCCCCAAGCGCGTCGGCGACCGCGTCGTCAACCACGACTACGGCCAGGTGCTGCGCACCATCGCCAAGGACGGCGCCGATGCCTTCTATTCGGGCGAGATCGGCCAGGCGATCGCCGAGGACATGAAGAAGAACGACGCGCTGCTCTCCATCGAGGACCTGAAGGCGTGGAAGCCGGTACGCAATCCACCCCTGTGGGGCGACTATCGCGGCTATCGCGTCTCGACCAACCAGCCGCCGGGTGGCGGCGTCATGCTGCTCGAGATGCTGAACATCCTGGAGAACTTCGATCTCGGCGGCCTGGAGCACAATTCCACGGAGTACCTGCGCGTCGTCAGCGAGGCCATGAAGCGCGCCACCATCGACAAGGATGCCCATGTCGGCGACCCGAAGTTCGTCGACGTGCCGGTCGAGCGGTTGATCTCGAAGTCCTACGCCAAGACCATGGCCGGAGAGATCATGCGTGGCGTGAAGGCCGAGGTGCCGCGCTTCAACTCGGGTGCGGTCTCCAAGGACACCACGCACATCTCCGTCCTCGACAAGGACGGCAACTGCTTCACCATGACCCATTCGCTCGGCATGCCGTCGGGCGTGGTCACGCCCGGCCTGGGCTTCATGTACAACGGCTGCATGGGCGTGTTCGATCCGCGGCCCGACCGTGCGGGTTCGATCGCACCGGGCAAGGCGCGCTTCAGCTCGGTCGTGCCCTCGATCATCTTCAAGGACGGTAAGCCGCACCTGATCATCGGCGCGCCCGGCGCTACCCAGATCGCCATGGGCGTGCTGCACGTCGTGCTGAACGCGCTCGACTTCGACATGACCATGGTCGAGGCGGTGAGCGCGCCGCGCTTCTCGGCGACGTCCGATACGATCGACGTCTCCAACCGCATCCAGTTCAGGGTCGAGCGCGAGCTGCAGGGACTGGGCTATCCGGTGGTGCGCAGTCCCTACACCTTCGGCTTTGCCGCCGTGCATGGCATCCGGGTGCACGACGATGGTCTCGATGGCGGCGCCGACCCCGGCCATGACGGCGTGGCGATCGCCGTCTGACGCGACAGGAGCGGACGCATGAGCACGCGCGACATGACGCAATGGCAGACCGCGATCTGCAAGGTCGTGAGCAAGGACGGTGAGGAGGAGATCGTGGTGCGCGGCCATCGCCTCAGCGAGCTGGTCGGCCGCGCCTCCTTCGCCGAGACGATGTTCCTGATGCTGCAGGGCCGGCTGCCGACGCCGGGCCAGGCGGGCGTGCTGGATGCGCTGCTGGTCGCCTCGATCGAGCACGGCATCGCGCCGCCTTCGATGATCAGCCGCTGCTTCGCCTCGTACGGCACATCGATCCAGGCGGCAGTGGGCAGCGGTATCGCTGCTTTCGGGGATCGCATGGGCGGCCTTGGCGAGCAGCTCGCGCAGCTGATGGCCGCGCACATCGTGCCGTTGGGCGATCCGGCGACGATCGGGGAGAAGCAATTGCACGCCGTCGCCCGGGCCATCGTCGATGGCGCGCGGCGAGAGGGAAGTCGTGTTCCGGGTTACGGCATTCCGTTGCACGGCGCCGATCCGCGCGCGCCCAGGCTGCTGGCGGTGGCGCGTGAGCACGGCATCCATGGTACCTATTGCCGATTGGCGGAGTTGATCGAGGCCGAGCTCGCCGCGGCGCGTGGCGGCGGGGCCGTGCCGATGAATCTCGACGGCGTCGGGGCGGCGATCGCGCTCGATCTCGGCTTCGACTGGCGGGCGACACGCCTGTTCCTGCTGACAGCGCGCAGTGTCAGCATGGGCGCACACTTCCTCGAGGAGCAGGCACAGGACACGACCTGGCGCCATCTCCGGGCCGACCAGATTACCTACATCGGCGCCGAGCCGGACCAGAAGTAGGGCTGCGCTACAGGTCCGTTACGTGTGGTAATTGCCACATAACGCCGGCCCGGCCGGGCCTAGCTTCCCCCCAGTTTTTTGCGTTAAGGGGAGGCGTTCATGGCGGTCATGGATGCGAGCCGCACCGCCCCATCGGCTGCCAAGGGCAGCGAGAGGAAGCGCTGGCGGACTCTGCAGAAACGCATCGAGCGGGCGCGCAATCTGCGCCGCTCGGGCAATCAGGCCGAGCAGGCCATGTGGGAGCTGCTGTGCACCCGCCCGCTCGGCGGAGCGCGCTTCCAGCGCATGCAGCCGATCGGACCCTACTTGGCCGCCTTCGTCTGCACGACGAAGAAGCTGGTGATCGAGATCGACGGTGAGGACGATGCCTTACGCGCGCAGTCCATGGAGCTGCTGGGCTGGCGGGTCGCCCGCTTCTCGCCGAAGGACGTCCTCGATGATCCAGAGGAAGCCTGGCGGGAGATCTTCCACCTGTTGCAGGCCCCTTCGACTCCGGCGCCGGGTCGCTTCGAGCGCTGACCTATGCCCCAGCGCCGGCCAGTTGCGGCCGTAGCCGCCTGAGGCCGCTCCTAGCTAGACCGGCCTTCGCCCAGAAGCCTCGGTAAGGCCGTTTCCCGCCCGCCAGGCGGTTGTATTTGTTTTGTGTGTGGGATTCGCCACAGTTCTCACGAGCGCGTTGGTATCTGCTCCACAATTGCCTCAGGCCATGGGACCGCGATCCAGGAGAGGATCGCCAGCTAGCCCATAGGATTGGCTTCAGGGCGCCGGCCAGCCCGGCCGTCGCCGCGGGGAGCGACGGCAATGGATATTGTCGAGCTTGAGTTTGGCTTGCATCGGCGCGAGGCCGAGAACTACACGGTCGAGCTGCGCGTCGCCCTGCCGGACAGCGAGGCTGACATCAGCCCGGCGGCAGCGCGATTCCCCCTCAAGAGAATCGATTTCGACGCTCTCCGCCTCCAGAAGTTCGACTCCGACGCCTACGGCCGCCTTCTCACCGACTTCCTCTTCTCCGACGAGAAGATGCGGCAGGCCTTCGAAACGGCCCGCGCAGTTGCCGACGCCAAGGAGATGGCGCTTCGCCTGCGCCTGCTCATCGGTTCGAGTGCGCCGGAGCTGCACGGTCTGTATTGGGAGTCGCTGCGCCATCCCGTCGACCGTACGCCGCTCTTCGCCGGCGGCCGCATCCTGTTCTCGCGCTATCTCACCAGCGCCGACTGGCGGCCCGTTCGGCGGCGCCCCAAGGCGGAGCTGCGCGCCCTGGTGGCAATCGCCAACCCGACCGACCTCGCGGCCTACCAGCCCGGCGGACGCCCCCTGGCGCCGATCGACGTGCCGGGCGAGCTGGCGCGCGCCAGAGCGGGACTGCAGGCAATCCGGTGCGACGAGCTCGCCGGCGGCGCGGCACGCGCCACGCTCGATCGGCTGGTGAGCAGGCTCAGGGAAGGCTGCGACATCCTCTATCTGGTCTGCCACGGCGCGGTCTTCGCCGGCGAACCCTACATCTGGCTGGAGGACGAGGAGGGCAAGAACCACCGGCTGTCCGGCAAGGAGCTGGTCGAGCGCATCCGTGAATTGCCCAGCCTGCCCGCCATGGTCGTCTTGGCCTCTTGCCAGAGCGCGACCGTGGATGGCGAGGCCCGCAGCACGGAGGGCGGCGTCCTGTCGGCTCTCGGGCCCGGCCTTGCCGAAGCCGGGATTCCGGCGGTCCTCGCCATGCAGGCCGACGTGGCCATGGACACCATGGCGGATTTCCTGCCCGCCCTCTTTGCCCAGCTGAAGCAGCATGGCCAGATCGATCGCGCCGTCGCGGTCGCTCGCGGCGTCGTGCGAGAGCGACCTGACTGGTTTGTGCCGGTGCTTTTCATGCGCCTGCGCGGCGGCTCGCTTTGGTTCACCAAGGGCTTCGAGGACAAGAAGAAGGAGGACGGCCGGCTCAGCAACTGGGAAGCCGTCCTCAGCCAGATCGAGACTCGCCGCTTGACTCCCATCCTGGGTCCCGGCCTGACCGATTCGTTTCTGGGGTCACGCCGCGATATCGCCCAGCGATGGGCCGAGACCTTCCGTTTCCCGATGGCGCCGCACGATCGCGACGACCTTCCTCAGGTTGCCCAGTTCATCGCCACGCGTCAGCGAGCTTCGACGTATGTTCAGAATGAGCTGATCCGCTACCTGCGGTCGGAGCTCCTCGCGCGTTACGGCCGCGACCTGCCTAATGACGTCCTCCGCCCCGCGGCCGATGAGATGCCTGCCGTCCATCTCAGCCGGCTGATCTCGGCCATCGGTAAACAGCGCCGCAAGGTCGATACCGCCGATCCGTTTGCCGTCCTTGCCCGGCTGCCGCTGCCCATCTACGTGACGGCGTCGCAGAGCGACCTCATCACCGATGCGCTGCGCGAGGCCAACAAAGAGCCTCAGATCGATTTCTGCCGTTGGAACGACGACTTGCTCGACCCGGAGGTCGCCCAGCCGAAGTTACTACCCGACCCCAAGCGTCCCCTGGTCTACCATTTGTTCGGCCGCCTCATGGAGCCGGAGTCCCTGGTCCTCACCGAGGACGACTACTTCGACTTCCTGATCGGCATGAAGAAGAACAAGGAGTTCATTCCCCACGTTGTCAGGCGGGCGCTCGCCGACAGCGGCCTGTTGTTCCTCGGCTTCCACCTCGATGACTGGAATTTCCGCATCATGTTCCGCGCCATCATGGACCAGGAAGGCGGTCGCGGGCTGCGCGACAAGTATGCCCACATCGCTGCCCAGATCGACCCCGAGGAGGGCCGCATCATAGAGCTGGACGGCGCCCGCGATCACCTCGAGAGGTACTTCACCAAGGCCGCCACCAGTATCTATTGGGGCAGCCCTGACGACTTCACATCTGATTTGGCTGACCGCCGTCAGCCGGCGGCGGTGGCATGACGACCGCCGCTCAGGCCGGCGCAGCGTTCCCCGCCGCTGCGCCCGCCGTCGGCCTTCCCGCCGCATCCGGCGTCGACCACGAGGCTCCGCCCTTTGTTGGCCCGCGCCCATACCCCATCCCGATCCGTAACGAGCAGCGGCTGTTCGGCCGCGACGAGCGACCGCTATTCGGCCGCGACCGCGAACGGCTGGAGCTGCTCGACCTGCTGATCGCCGAGCGCATCGTGCTGCTTTACTCGCCGTCGGGCGCCGGCAAGACCTCGCTGGTGCAGGCTGCCTGCGTGCCGGCGCTGCGCGAGGAAGGCTTCGTCGTGCCCGCGGTCGCCCGTGTCACTTTCGACTCGAAATTGGCGGCGGAGCCGGCCAACCGCTATGTATTTGCCGTGCTGCTGTCACTCGAGGAGGGGCGGCCAGACAAGCAGGTACCGATCGCCGACCTGGCGAAGCTGTCGCTACCCGAATATCTCGACAACTACTGGGATCCCGCCGTCAAGGGTGGCGGGCTGGTGCTGATCCTCGACCAGTTTGAAGAGGTCCTTACCATCGACCCGACCGACGTCGCCGACAAGCGCGCGTTTTTCAAGCAGCTCGGTCAGGCCTTGCGCAACCGCAAGCGTTGGGCGCTGCTCTCCATGCGTGAGGAGCATGTCGCTGGGCTCGATCCCTACCGCAACCTGGTACCGACACGTCTTGCCGCCACCTACCGCCTTGATCTCCTGGACGATGAGCAGGCCTGCCAGGCCATGCAGGGGGCAACCAGGCACGCTGGCGTCGATTTCACCGACCCTGCCGCGCGCAAGCTGGTCGACGATCTTCGCCGCGTCCGGATCGAGCGGCCCGGCAGGTCGGCCGTCGATGGGCTGGGGCCAACCGTCGAGCCGACCCAGCTCCAGGTCGTCTGCCTGCGCCTCTGGGCCTCGCTGGCCGCCGGCAAGACCAGCATCGAGGTGGACGACGTCAAGGCGCTGGGCAGCGCCGACACCGCGCTGGCAGACTACTATGCCGACGTTGTCGGGCAGTTGGGCGGCCGCGAGCGCTTCGTGCGCGACTGGATCGGGCAGGAGCTGATCACCGCCAATGGGCTGCGCAACCAGGTGCTGCGCGAGGATGCCCTGCAGGCCCAGCGCGTCAACGAGGCCGCGATTGCCCTTCTCGACAGGTGCTATCTTATCCGCGAGGAGCGGCGGCGGGGCGTTCGCTGGCTGGAGCTGGCCCACGATCGGCTGGTCGATCCGATCCGCAACGATAACCTCCGCTGGCGTGATCGGCATCTGATGCCGTTCCAGCGTCAGGCCGCTCTCTGGCAAAAGGAAGGTCGGCCGCGCCATCTCGAACTCGGCGGGGCAGTTCTCGGCGAAGCGGAGAAATGGGCGCAGGCGAATCGCAAGGCTCTCACGGCTGTGGAGTGGGAGTTCCTGGAGCGCTCGCAGCAGCGCCGCCGTCGGCGGATCAACCGCGCACTCACTGTGGTTGCGTGCCTTGCCTTCACGTTTGGCGCGCTGGCTTACTGGAAGTGGCTGGACAATCGGCCCTGGGCCTACTGGACCCATCTCGGCACTGCCGTGCCGTACGCGTTGAGCGACGATATGGCCCCGGTTGGCCGCATGAGCGAAGGGTCTTTGAAGAGCCAGATCGACCTGCGGTCGGACTTCGTCTCGCGCCTGCACCTCATGGTCACCCACCGCCAGGAGATCGACCCGCAGTTGGACCTCGTCTCGCGGCTGCGCCTCATGCTCACCAACCGCCATAAGCCCCAGGAAATTCACGACGTGCGGAGCCAACACGGCACGACCGTCAACGCCAAGTTGCTTGGCTACAACAAGGCGACAACGCTCCAGAAGGACGATCTGGTCGTGATCGGCGGCGTCGCACCGTTCCACGTCTCGCCGATCGAGTTTTCCTACTACCGGCCTCTTCCGCCGGCGCCGCGAGTGGCTCCATTGCCTGCCAGGACCTGGGGGCTGTTCATCGATGGTCCGTCGAAATCCGTCGAGCCTTTGGTCGATGACGTGTACTTCGTCGAACACGCCAGCGGGGAGAAGCCACCGATTAGTGACGCGTCGGTCAACCGCGGAAAACAGCACTTCTCGGCAGCGAACCAGGTCAGCATTGGGAGCCTCCTGCAGATATCGCGCCCCAGGAAGGACTGGCCCCAGATCTTGGCGCTCAAGGCGGGGGAGGGAGCCCCCCTGTCGGCGATGCTGGCGTACGGTGGCCAGATCTGGGTGGTGCAGATTCCGGCGGGTTCGGACGTCGCCGAACGACTCAAGGTCTTCGCTGCTGCCGAGAACGTCTCCAAGCTGAGCTTTTGCTACGGCCTGATTCTGAAGAGCGAGGGGCGGTCATTTGACTTCGCACAGACGAAGATTCGGTCATTCTCGGCCGATGACGAGCCGCCCGAGTGCAAGCTCGGTCCGTTCCAGGTCGTGACCCTTCGTTAGCCACCCGGCGCCAAGGCGACAGATATGGCCAACGAGCATCTCTTCCTCAACGGCATCGACGGCGCGACCGGCGACTATCTCCTGCCGCCGCAGACCGTGGCCGATGTCGCGTCGGCGGCCCGCGGCGAGGTACCCGACGCCAATCATCTGCGCGAACTCAAGATCAAGCTGCGTCTGGCGACGACCAAGGTGCTGGGAGTGACGGAGGGCGTCGATCCCGCCGACCTCGCCTCGGCTGGCTGGGGCGTCATCTTCGCGCACGATGCCGATACCGCGATCCGCGACGCGCTGGCACCCCTCCTGGCGCTGCGCCGCAGCCAGGCGGGCGTCCTCTATCGCGAGTTCGTCGGCGCCGATGGTTGGACTCCGAACGAATCCAAGACGGCGTTCCTCACCCGTCACCGCGTCGGGCCGGGCCCGGCC
>Ga0075369_10000473_pt1 | contig 12388 bp, 10 predicted proteins | sample EndMethybrTD3034_FD_71400 | JGI IMG/M metagenome (GOLD analysis project Ga0075369, IMG submission 71400) | Populus endosphere microbial communities from Tennessee, USA - Endosphere MetaG P. TD hybrid TD303-4 | ecosystem: Host-associated > Plants > Roots > Endosphere | place: USA: Tennessee...
GGGCCAAGCCGTCCAAGGTATGCAATGGTCGATGTCGAAGCGGGATTTCGAGAGGGCTCGACCTCAATCGCGCGCCTGGCGGCGGAGAAGCTGACGGCTGTGGGCGGCGGTCTTCATTGCGTATGGAGCGGTCGAGCCCTCTCGAAATCCCGCTTCGACATCGACCATTGCATACCTTGGACGGCTTGGCCCTGCGGTGACCTCTGGAACCTTGCTCCATGCGATCCGAAGATCAATCAGCACGAGAAGAGGGATCGCCTCCCATCTGCCGCGATATTCGCGGAGAGTAGAAGCAGGATGACGGACTGGTGGGATAGCGCCTACCTTTCGGACGGTGCCCTAGGCCCACGTTTCTTGAGGGAAGCCTTCGCGGCTCTCCCAGTGAAAGTCGGAGCAGGTTCTGATGAAATCTATGATGCCCTGGATTGGCGTCGGCTGAGGCTGCTGCAGGACCAACGGGTGCCGGAGTGGCATCGTCCAGTGAGCGCTGTGCGCTAGCGCCGACACAGCCGTCGTTCGACAGGCCGAAGCGACCCCCTGAATCCTGCCTTTCATTCATTTGGCAAAAGCAGCGGCGTCAAATGGCTGGATCTGGGACAATCCCGCCGTTTCAGGGCGATAGCTCGAACGGCAGCTCTCGCCGGTAACAGACGTTCAGCGGTTGCGCGACGGGCGTCGCAGGTTGGCAGAGGTTTGGGCCGGTAACGGAATCTCGGCTTTGAAGCTCGAAACCTACGAAAGCGGCCGCCATCTCTCGCCTGTTGCCAGTGGATTGATATCACCGCCTTCCGAAGCACTATCAAGGCGGCCAAGTGCGACGGGGCAAAATGGGACGATCTCTTCCTCGCTGGATTGAGTCGTCGGCTCTTTCCTTCAACCACACGTCAATTTATCCTCCGGGCGAGATGAGATATTGGGGCGAGGAATTTAGTGGCTACTGCGCGACGTAACGCCACAGCGGGACCGCAGCTATCCGGCTATGTCTTTCAGCTGGAACGAGCGCTCTATCATCTTGCCACAGCTGAAGACGGAACGACCATTGCCGTCGAATTCCCGGACGATGTCGCCGTCTTGCGGGAGGGCAAGCTAGCTCTTGTCGAGCAGGACAAGAACACCGTCACGCCCGGCCGCGACATGCTGCGCAATCGCAGCAAGGCATTGTGGCGTACGTTGCAGATCTGGCTCGGCCTTCACGAGGGCCCCGATTCCGCGACCTGCTGTCGATATCTGATTGTCACGAACACAGCCTCGACCGACACGATCGCCACCGCGCTGAAGCGTCGCCAGGCCGGCGAAATCTCTGCTGCCGAGGCGGTCGCGATCCTCCGATCGGACAGTGGCCCCAATAGCAAATCGCAGATACAGGCGACCATTGACGATGTACTCGGCCGGTCGGACGCTGTTCTTGCCGCGCTGATTGCCAAGATCGAGATCGTCGAAAGTAGCTCGTTGCTCGACGGCCGGAAAGTCCTCGCCAACGCCTTGGCGATCGATCCCGGGGTAGACGCCGAAACCGTGCTCGACAGCCTGCTCGGCTGGTCGACCAATATTCTGCGCACCTTGTGGCAGGAAGGAAAGATCGGTCTGATCGACCGCCGCGCCTTCGTCGCGCAATGCCGCCTAGTCGAGCGCTCGCTCATTCGGCAGCGCCTCCTGCCGCGACCGGCACGCGACGTCGTGCCCGATGATGAGGACCGCGCCAGGGTAAAGGCACGACCGTTCGTCGATCATCTTGGCCGTATCGACAGCGCCGAAGACGTCGTGCTTGAGGCGATCGATCATTTCCTTCAATTCAACATCGAGAAGCATCGGCTGACGACGCAGGGCGAGATTCCGGATCGCGAGTGGCTGGATCGCGGGGACAGGCTGACGACGCGCTGGCGCGGCGTGATCCGCCAGGTAACGCTCGACTTGCCGGCAGAGACCGATCTGGTTCGTGGTCAGCACATTCTTGCTCGGTCCACCACTGGCTACCACGAACAGCTCGGCGGCCAGGACTGTGGCGAGCTCTACATGACGGCGGGTCACTATCATCGTCTCGCCGACGAGAACACGGTCTGGTGGGACCCAGCCTTCAAGGCCGGGAAATAGCCGGTGCTGCAGGACCATGAAGAGCGCATCTTGCGTAATCCCGGACTAGGGGCGGCGGCCTGCTGGCATCTCGCGGCGCAATATGGCGAGCATGCGAAAGGCTCGCCCCCGTTGCTACCACATTTCTATGTCGCCATGGCGATCCTCCATCACCGAGCGTCCGTCGAAAAGCTGTACCGGATGCAGTTCGACAGCGGCATCACCAAGGCGGTGGCCGAACAGCCCGATATCGTTGCCGGACTGCAGCAAAGGCTTGAGGCCCGGGCGGGCAACACGCTGGCGGCCCTCCAGGTCGCGACATCGTCCGGCCTCCTTCAACGCGAAGGCGGACCCGGTTTCCCCAGCTTTCGCGCTCTTGGTGGATCGCTTCCCCCGTCGATCCGTCACGCCGAGGGCGGCACGTCCCAAATCTACGCGGCCGCGCGGCGGCTCGGCGCCTTCTTCGCAGCGGAGCCGCTCGCGGCTTTGTCCCGGCAATTGATGATTGAGTTCTGAGCCATGAAGCTTCACATCAAACGACTGATTATTTGGCCGGAAAATATCGAGCTGGAGCCTCGCATTGTTCAGTTCGAGCTCGACAAGGTCAGTGTCATCACCGGCTGGAGCGGCACCGGCAAGTCGTCGATCATTAGCATCATCGACTATGTGTTCGGCTCTAAATCCTGTCATATCCCTGTCGGCGAGATCCGGGATCTCGCGTCTTGGTATGGTCTCGAGGTCGAAACCGACGCGGGGCCGATGAGGATCGCGCGGCGCAAGCCCGACGGGCGATCGGTGTCGCGGGACATGTGGGTTCAACGCGGCGAGGATGCGCTCGGTGATTTGCCACATCAGCCTTGGATCAGTGGCACCGTCGACAGTTTCAAGCAGATGATGGACACGCTGAGCGGGCTGTCGGACCTGCGGCTGTCTCCCCAACAGGACAAGTCTTGGAACGAGCGCGCTTCGTTTCGCGACATGGCCAGCTTCAATTTCCTTCCGCAGCACATCGTGGCCAATCCGAACACGCTGTTCTTCAAGGCGGACTCGCACAGCCACCGCGAGAAGCTGCGCAACATCCTCCCGCTCGCGATGGGCATCATCACCAATTCCGATCTTGCGCGCATGCACGAGCTCAGTCTGTTGCGCGACGAATTGCGCAAGCTTGAGGGTGAGCTCAAATTGCGCCGCAACGGCCTGGATGCGTGGCGCGCGGATGCCACGGGAGCGTTTTTTCGGGCGCAGGAACTCAGCCTCATACCGGCGGGTGATCCGCCCCAGGGTCTTCAGGAATTGATCTCGGTTCTCCGTACCGTGGTGGACGCCAACGGGCGAACGGTGGAGGCGCCCGGCCGCGTCTCGGCGGCGGTGCAGCGTCTGGAAGCACTCAAGACTCAGGACCAGGAGCTGGACCGACGGATCGCCGACGGGAAGCGGCGGCTCAAAAGACTGAAGGCGCTCCGCCGGTCGGTCGGCGACTTCGAGGATGTGCTCGAGGAACAGCGCGCAGCCGTGCACGGATTTGGCTGGTTTCAGGCTCATCTCGGGCAAGAGCAGTGCGCGCTATGCGGCTCGGACACGGATGCCGCCAAGCGTGAGCTGGCGTTGCTGCAGGAGCCGATCGGCGAGCTCGAAGAACTCGGCGTCGGGACGGCATCAGCGGCGCCGATGGTTGATAGCGACATCGCACAGATACAGAAAACGCTCCTCGACGACGAACGGCAGTTGCTGGTGGTAAGGAGAACCCGCCTTGAGCTCGAGCGGGCAGCCGACAAAGAACGTGATGCTAATCAAAGTCTGGAGGCCGTGTTCAAATTTATCGGGAGCACGGAGCAGGCACTGCGCATTCTTGCCGACGTCGAAGGCGACAAGGGTTTGGCAGCGCGGGCGGCCGAGCTGGCCAAACGCATTGCCGAACTCGATAGCCAGTTTGACCTGGCCGCCCGTCTTGTTCGAGAATCCGAGGTCGCCAAGCGTGTGACAGCGTATATCAAGCGCTTCATCGACTATCTCGGCATCGAAGGTGCGGAAGGTACCCCTGTCCTTGACGAGAAGGAGCTTAGCCTTCGTTTCAATCGTGCACCCGGCGTGAAGCCGGACTTTTTGTGGGAGATCGGCAGCGGCGAGAACTGGATGGGCTATCATCTGGCGACCTTGCTTGCGCTGCACAGTGTCTTTCTCCGCCGCAACACAGCAAACACGGTACCGACATTCATCGTTATCGATCAGCCGAGCCAAGTGTATTTCCCGAGCGACTCCTTCGAGCAGGTGGTCGACGGAACCCCGCGATCGACCGCCCGGCCGGATCGACGCAGCCGGCGGCTCAACGACCTCGAAAGCACGAAGCAGATATTCAGCGCGCTGGCGCGCGCGCAGGAAAAATTCGATGGCGCGCTGCAGATCATCGTCCTCGACCATGCCGATCAGCACGCCTGGGGTGAACTTCCTAACGTGAAGGGAGTCGAGACATGGCGAAATGACAACGACTGGTTGATCCCGCAACATTGGATCACTGGCAGTCCACCGCCTGCGGAAACTGCTTCGGAATAATCTCGGTGACGCGCAAGGCTGGATAGATGGTTTCAGGGACGAGTTTGACCGGCGCTGCAGGCGAACACTTCGTGATGAGCGTTCTCCTAAGGCGCGGCCTGATCGCCGCGCTTGCTCCCGCAGGCGTTCCCAACTGCGATATCGTCGTCACGGACGATATTGGCGATCGCCTATGCGCCGTTCAGGTGAAGAGCCGCAACAGCACCGGCGCGGACGCGGGCTGGCACATGCGCAAAAAGCATGAAGCGTTGACCAGCCCAACGCTGTTCTACTGCTTCGTCGACTTTGCGATGGGCAAGGACTGCGGGCCATTCACCTACGTTGTTCCTGCTGCCATCGTGGCTCGGGCCCTTGCTGAATGCCATCAGGCGTGGCTGGATCAGCCGGGTAAGAAAGGCCAGAAGCGCAAGGACGGCGACATGCGGCGGTTTCTGCCCGACTACAGCCACCTACAATCCGGCAAATACGAGGCAGGGTGGCTAGAGCCATACCGCGAGGCGTGGCACCTGCTTGAACATCAGGCTGCAACTTGATGGCAACGAGACCCGCACCAAAACCCCTCATAAGCCCCTCCGACATGAAAGTGGTCGAGCGCGTCCTCACCATGGGCGAAGGCTATGTTCTGGATTTCAGCAATCGCACTTTCGACGAGTTCATAGGTCACGAACTCGGTCTGGATGCGACCGCGCCCCGCTTTTCAGCTAACGGCGGATCGAAGGCGAACAGACTGCGGACAATCCTTCATTCGCTTCCAGCGCCCCAGCAGGCAAGGCTGTTGCGCGCTTTCCTCAGCCATCGCGATAGTCCAGCGTTCACTGGCCACGATACGCTCGATGATGAGTGGCGCGAAACCTATCTTAAGATCATCACCAGCTTGGAGCAAAGTGTCTCCGATGCCGACGAAGTGTATTCAAACGAGGATGCGGTTCGGGTTTCATCAAGCGGCTGGACGGGACGAAGGACTATCCGCGAGCAAGTCGCAATCGTGCGAGAGCTTGCTCCAGTCGCGCTGGGTGAACTCGATGAGCTTGCGAACCTCGCTGAAAGCAAGAGGTTCAACGACCCCGAGACTGCCGATGCGATCCAATGTCTGCGTGAACTCCATCGACAACTAGGCGAATTGATCGAGGCGGTTGATCGGGGACAACTGACACGCGAAGCTGTCGAGGCGATTGAACGCAATCGGCAGAGGTTGACTGGCTATATTAAAGAGGGCGCGAAACTCTCGATCGTCGCGCCTGCGATGACGTTCGGTATCATACACTTACTTTCATGGATCAGTGGCGTGCCGGTCGACTCCACTCTGCTCTCGACGATCTACGGCGCGGTGGTTGGGGCTGATGTCCTCAAGTCAATTTCAAAGAAGTCGAGCCTAGCTGGCTGAGCCGATCGCTTTTAGACCCGCTGTCCAGGCCCAAGTCGCGTCAGCGATGCGACCGCGAGGTCGGCTGATACGAGCGCACTCGTGAGGCTGGCTTCGGCGGCATGAATACCTCCGTCCACACTAGAAACCGCTCTGTAATCAGGAGTCAGAACCGCGATCGAGCCATCGAGCTGCTGCTCGACGCGGCAGATGCCTCGATACTCGGCATCACCCGGCTCGCCGGACGCGGGACGGTCTTCGCGATGTATTCTCCACCGCGCGACAGCAACGCGAAGTGATTCTTCACGAAAGCGCTTCCAAAGATCCGCGGTGTCGGGCGTTGGCCAGTTTCCTGCTTGGGTATGCTGGACAATCGCGTCGCTTTCCAACCATGCCCGCATTTCGGGGCCGGAGAGAAAGTCCGCCGGATCATTCTCGATGGCCGCGATGGCGGCCCGCCGCGAAGGCAGTCCAGCACGGATCAACATGGACATCCGGTAGTCTGCAACACCGGTTTCCAGGGCCGCAGCACCGCCGCCGGAAATGGTGTCCGATTCCCACCCCATCACCTGCCGGCGGGTCCGGACGGCCTCCAGCGCCCACACCATCCGATAAGCGAAGGCATCCTCAACGAACCGCATATGCTCGGTGCCGATCGTCGTGACCGGAGCACCCGACACCCAGCCGCGCAGAATCGTCTTCCAGTTCGCCGGGATATCCCTGTCGGGCACGAACGGCCGTACCGTCATCAGTCGTTCCGCGAGAGCTTCCAGAGCATCCGCCAGGGCGTCAGCATCTCCGGCGAGTGCGGCGGCATCGGCCTGGTCGATCAACGGCGCGAGCACGTCTGCCATTTCGTCGAGAATGAGTCCGGTATCGAGTCCGACGCCCATCGCGAAATGGCCTCTACGTTGGACCTCAGTCGTATGGCTCCAGATGAGCCGGGCGCGCGATGCGAGAATGAAGCGCTGCCAATCGCGACCGTTCTCATCCTCGCGCCGCGCGATCTGCCGGGCCCACAGCGATCCGAGCAGGGCTTCGTCGAGCAGCCGAGGCAGATCCTCGGAATCGGCGTCCAGTGCCTCGATGAGACCGATCACCGTGGCATCCAGCTTTTCGACGAGATGGGAGAAGGGTTCCTCCTCGACTTCGCCCTCTACGTCTTCGGCATCGTCGCCGGCATCCGGAAGTCCGCCCTCGCCGGGGTCTATCCAAGCCTCTCGCGCGTTGGCGAGATACTCATAGGCATCCGCACGTTGGAACGTGCCGCGCTCGGTCAGGCGCTTGATGACCTCATCGATGATCTGGACGATCCCGCTCTGCAGAGCGCGCGATTTTGCTGAAGCCACCAACTCTCGCCAGTGGGTCATGCGCCAATCCTCGGGACTGTGCATGACGTGCAGGACCAGCCCTTCGACATCGACGAAGGCCCGACCCGCACGACCCGCGACATTCGCAAATTCCTCACCAGTGATGGCTTTGCCGGCCCGATAAAGGACTGGCGCAAGGAGCACGGCGGCGTTGAGATTGAGGCCTTGAGACAACGTCGGGGACGCGATCGTGACCTTCAAGATCCCTTGGGAGAGCAGCAATTCCACTTCTCGAAGGAATGGGTTTGGAAGACGGCCGTGATGCACCGCCACGCCGACTTTCAGACATTGCACTGCAGGATGATCGGCTCCGAGCCATTCGGTTCCAATTTCGAGCGCACGCGCGATGTCGGCCTCGTCGTCCAGCAGCGATGGCAGATAGCCGGCGTTGGTAAGTGCCACGACGGATTTTCCATAGCTCTCTACCCAATTCGCCTGGGTGATGAAGATGAGGGTTCGCTTGCCCTGATCGGCAAACTCCCAGGCCGAGAAGAGGGTGAGTTCCTTATTGTCCGTAGGCCGCCGTTTGCGGTCGCGACCGATCGGGTCGACGGCCTCGACGAAGCGCGCGAGAAACGGGCCGTCCACCTCGAGGTCGAAGCAGAGCTTCGCGGCGTTGGCTTGCCACGTTATCGCGCCGAAGCGCTGCCTAGTCGGTCGCCATGCTGAGCGCACAGGTTCACCCGCAACGTCGCTCCTGATCCAGGCCGTCAGATCGTCGAGCTGCTCGCCATCCGGGAGGATCGCCGATAGACATACGATCCGTCGATCCGCGTTGTCGGGTCGGCGCAGGAGACGTTGGACGAGGATTTCGTAGCGGATCTCGCGTTCCGCCGGTCCGATGAGATGCCCCTCGTCGAGGACGATCAGGCCGATATCATCGATGAGCGTGGGGTCGCTCCGAAGCGCGAAATCGAGTTTTTCCGGCGTCGCGATGATGATGTCGCGCGTTCGCAGCGCGTCTTCATCTCCCTGGGAGACGCCGGCGGCGCCATAGAGCGATGACACCGTGAAGCCGAGCGGCGCGAATGTCTTACGAAACGAGCGCTCGGTCTGGGCCGACAAGGCCCGGAGCGGTGTGACGATCAGCACACGGCGTCCCGCCGACAAGGTCATGAGCGCGGCGATCTCTGCGACCCGCGTCTTTCCGGCGCTCGTTGGAAGCGCGACGACCAGATCGTCCGTGACGTCAGTGGAGCGGCGTGCCGCCTCGCGCTGCGACGGCCACAATTCGACCTCGGCTGTCTTGCGGTGAAAGAGCGTCGCGATGAACAATCTTCGCAACTCGGCATACTGCGCTTCGCCGCCGGGAGGCGGATCGGTGGGAAGACTCTGATGCAGCGAGCTCGCCCATAGGTCGTCGATCAAACTCCGGCAAAGCCGGATGATCCACCACAATGGAACGACACCGGCGTTTGCCGCCAGACTTTGCGCTGCTGCCAGAATGGCTCGTGCCTCTTCCACGAGGCCGAGATCGCCCGTCTGGAGGGCGAAGTCGTAAAAGGCGAAGGCGCGGCACGCGCTGACATTCAGGATCGAGGCGATCGCGTCCTCTGGATCGACGTGATCCTGGTCGAGCGCAAAGACGAGGCCGTCGTCATCGATATTGTCGTCCGTCAGCCATTTCCGGACATACCGCCGCAACCCAGTCATATCGCGCAGGATCAGCCTCGAGAGTGCGATCTCGATCGGAGCTTCATTGAAGGCGCGACGGTCTTCACCGAACAGGGAATAGGCGATCGCCGAGTATCCGGCGAGATGATAGGCGGCAGCCGCTAGAGTGCGGTAAAATCCGCGTTCGACGGCGATTTCCGCACCGTTTCGGACGAGCGACTCGAAGCTGTTGGCTGCCAGCTCGAAGGCTTTGCGCGCGAATTCCGAGGGTCCCTCGCGCTCGCGCAGGCCGAGTGCGACGCGGAGCAACGAGAACCCGTGTTCGGCAAGATCGGTGGCGATTGCAGCTCCCAGCCGCACTGGTGCTTCCGGCGGGAGCACGCCGTCGCGCCTCATGATCGACCAAGCCGCCCCCCGGTTGAGCAAATGGCCCCACACGCCATCCTGCGTTGCGCGAGCCGCATACTCGTAGAGTTCGTCAATGCTCTCCAAGCTTCAGGGCCTCCGCGAAGATTTCCTTGATGAAGGCTTGGTGGTCCGCGACGTGAACATTGATTGAGTATTGGCGCCGATTGGTCGATGCGGCATCGAGATCGGCCTTTTGCGCAGCAGGCGCAGCATTGCCCGACAAAGTGAATAGCATGTGATCGATGCGATTTGGCCGCAGCGCATCAAGGCCGGTCTCGTCGCGGATCAGTCGACCGAGGGCGACGTCTGCCTCGTCAGTGCTTTCGAGAAGGCGGTCGGCAACGAACAGGAGGGAGTCCGGCGTACAACGACCGCTGTCACGGTCAAGCGCTGAGCGTGCTTGCGTGATCGTGGTCTTGCTCAGCGCTGCGCGGCTCTTGGATTCGCCCTTCAGCAGCCAGAGCTTGTCCTCCGGATCGAATCCGACGCCGATGAAATCATCGCCGCGCATCGCGACCTCTCGCCCATCCTTATACCGCATACGCCGGACAGGGACGCGAAAGCCGGTCTCCTCTTCGACCAGTTCGGAAGCCAGAATCTCGCCAAGATCGCCCGACCGCGCGGAAGGACGCGTAGGCAGACGTTTGCGAAGAATCTTTGCCGCGCCCGTGTAACCGAGACGCTCGACATCCTCGGCGATCCGCTCCGCACGATCATAATGCGTGCGGACGGTTCGAGCGAGAGCGCCTGCGATTTTGGCGCGACCACCCTCCTTCTCTGCGTAACACCAATAGAGCTTCTTCTGATCTTTCTGCTCAGTTGCGTCACACCATTCTTCGTACAGTGCCATAAGCCCCCCATTTCGATGTCATGCAACTTTGGCGCGTCTTCGTCGCTTGCAATTTGATCCAACCTAGGGGGCCGAATCTCAGAAATACTCACAGCCTGAATAACTGCGTTTTCCGGGATCGCCTATCAACGGACCGAACGGCGATAATTCGGGGGGCACAGTCGACCGGTCGGATTGCGCCAAATGAATGACGTGTTCCGGCAAAAGCTGACGCTCAAATCAGTGATGGTGAAAGTCTCGTGTTGGTCTGGAGCGGCCTTTGCCGGGCGGCGCCTCGGATGTCGGCTAACTGCGATCTGCTCTCTGACTCCGGACGGTCACAAGTGTCGAACCGAAGCCGCATCGACCCTCTGCTTTGGGAGCAGATGCGCTACCGGCTGAACGAATGGCCGATTGTTGCGATTGCCCCGCGGATTCCGGTCAGTCGCCAAGATCCAACTAAGCCGCCGTGCGCATCGATGGCGATGTGGGGAGGGGAGGCAGCGCCTTGGCTCGCGTCGGGCGAGCGTGAAACCGTTTTTCCGCTCGCATCGTTTCTGCTATGTTCAGAGGGGTAATGAGATGAACGCCATCATGCCACGCTCCAGCCTTGATCTTCGCGACCCAGATCTTCCGCGCCGTTGGGAAGGCTTGGCAGAATTCGACCATGCGGTAAGCCAAAATAAGGTCATGCAGTACCGCATTGGAAAAGCCTGGGCTGATCCATGGGGGCGGAGACTCACCATCGTTGTCACGACGATCATTATGCTTGGCTTCTGCTTTCTCGCCGGCGCCGCATTCGATTTCTGGTGAATCGAAGGATTACCACTCCTTTACATCGTCGGCACCGCCTTCGCTGGCACCGTTGGCGGTTCTGGTCGCGCTGTTCAAAGTGTCCTTCATCCCGCCAATTGTTTTGTGACCTTCGGCTTGCGCGCGTCGAACCTCGTCGCTGATGGAACCAGCTCCGACTTGAGGGATGCTGCTGGGCACACCTCCGCTAACGCTGGCACGTCCCCGCACATCATCAGGCCCAGAGATCGATGGCCGTGACACCGCTGGCCCGGGGGCCAAAACAAGTTGCTCTTCGATCTGATTGCGAAGCTGCTCGGCGTAGCTTTCGATGAACTTCGACTGCAGGGCTTGGCCTTCAGGACTTAGCTGGAACGTGACATCGTCGAACCTAGCATCACGGTAAAAATCGCGATTCCGCTCCACTTCTCCGAGACCCCATTCGCGATACGCTTGCGACAGGTTCAGCGAACCTGCGGCGCTGTTTCCCTTAAAAAGTGAGGCTTGGCGTTCAAGGCGGTTAGCGAGCTCCTCAGCCTGACGTGCCTCCCGGCTATAGGTTTGAGATTCGGTCAACGACGAGGTCAGGCCGCTAGCCGCCGAGGAAATTGACGAATTCGACGAAGTTCTTGTCGATCGAACGAACCCGTCACGGGCATTAGTCCAGTTACGGCTATCCGAGAGCTGAGTAAGGCTGCCAAAAATACGCGATCGATCCTCTGAGGCGATACCGATATCGCTGTCTGTCCATGTGCGTGTACCACCCCCCTTCAAACCTACGTTTGCGGAGGCGACGCCGTTTGTAACGCCAGCATTTGCGCCGGCTTCTCCACCGAGGAAAAATGCTGTCGAGATGTCGTCAGACGCTCGCCGAGAGAGACCGAACTGCCGCTGCAGGGATGTAGACGCCTGATCAATTTCACTAAAGGCGGTTTGAATGCTGTCGGAGTTCGAGGTCCCCGTTGCGCTCTCGAAGGAGCTTCCGCGGCTGAACTGGTCTCGCATTTCGCGAAACTTGCTCATCGCGCTTGCCGTCGATTCCGTGGCGACGTTGGCATAGCTCTCGCTGTTGGACCGGGCCTGGGATGCCATGGTTGAAAGCCGCGAACTGAACTCCTGGCCAAGGCTGGGCGTGAAGGGGTAGCTCGAGGTCGGGAGCTGATCGTAGCTGCCCTCGGGGAAGCTCGTCGTCATGGAACCGCTCTCGCTCAACGTGCGCGTCTGGCCGGCTCCGTAAGTGAAGCTCGGCGCGATCGTGCCTTGCGCGAACTGTCGCGTGAGGACGGTCGAGTTCTCGAAGCTCGTGTTGCCCAGCGCGACATTGCCGGTACTCGCTTCGCGCGCGGCTTCCTCGGCCGCGTTCTGGCTCGGATTGAGATAGCTGGTCGCGTG
>Ga0075369_10000477_pt1 | contig 12369 bp, 14 predicted proteins | sample EndMethybrTD3034_FD_71400 | JGI IMG/M metagenome (GOLD analysis project Ga0075369, IMG submission 71400) | Populus endosphere microbial communities from Tennessee, USA - Endosphere MetaG P. TD hybrid TD303-4 | ecosystem: Host-associated > Plants > Roots > Endosphere | place: USA: Tennessee...
GGCCGAGCTCGGCCATGAGATGGACTCAGGGTTCTTTCGCAGCACGGTCGGCTTCCCTTGGCTGGTCACGCGCAACCGGTTGATCGAGCTCTACGGCCCGAGCTTTGCGGTCGACGAGTTGAGGACCGTCGCGCGACGCATCTTTCAGGAGATGGTCGACAGGGATCTGCCGCTGAAGCCCGGTGTCGCCGAGCTGCTCGGCCTTCTCGACGAGCTCGACTTGCCGAGGGCCATCGCCACCACGTCGTCGCGCGCGACCGTCGACCATCATCTGGGGGCGCATGGCCTCGCCCACCGGTTTCATCACATCGTCGCCCATGACGACTGCGAGCGTCACAAGCCCGACCCCGATCCCTTCCTGAAGGCTGCCGCCCTGTTGGGGGTGCAGCCCCGGCATTGCCTGGCCCTTGAGGATTCGCACAACGGCGTGCGCGCCGCATCGGCGGCGGGCATGATGACGGTGATGGTTCCCGATCTCCTGCCGGTGACGCAGGAGATGCAGGCGCTTTGTCTGCACATCGTGGGCGACCTGCACGATGTCCGTCGCCTGTTCAGGTCGGAGCGTTCGTAGCAGCTCAGCGAACCGGCGAGACCAGCAGCGAACCGTATCGGGTCACGCTGTCGGCCTGGCTCCACACACCCATGGCGCCCGGTTGCGGCAGGCTGCGATCGGTGACGTCGAACAGGGGTTTGCCGTCGAGCGCCACCTCGAAGCGGTCATTGGCGGCGATCACGCGCAATGAATGCCATTTCCCGGCCTCGAGCGGGGCATCCTTGGCCGCGAGCTGGCTGCGCTTGCCCTTCTCGACACGATAGAGGCGCACCGAATTGTCCAGGGAATTGGCCCGCACGACATAGTAATCGCTGGCGCTCTGGGCGCGGAACATCAGGCCGGCGACCTGAGCGCGGGTGCCGCTGATCGCCTTGAAGCGCAGGGTGGCATCGAGGTCGCGGGTCACGGCTTGCGCCGAGATACACAGCGGGAAGCGAAGGTCGGCGGGGTCTTTGGCCGTTTCCGTCAGCGCCCAGCCGTCGGGCGCGTCGGGATCGGGGACCGGCTGCCAGTCCGGCGGACGGCCGACGCCGGTCATGCCCTGCGTGCAGGCGACCCGGCCGTCAGGCGTGGTGAGCGGCACGACGAGCTGGGCGGCAGCGGGGAAGGAGAGGAAGAGGGCCGCCAGGATGAGCAGAAATCGCATGATGTGAACCTGGAAAAACGCGTCGCGCTTGACCGTCGATGCGGGACGGAGGAGTTTACGCCGCGACCGAGTACGCGGAATTTTTAGGGGGGAATCAATGCGACTTTGCACCATCATGAACGGCGGCAAGGCCGTGGTCGGCGTCAAGACGGATGATGGCAAGATCATCGACCTCAGCAAGCAGATGCCGCGCGGCCCGAAGTCGGTCGTCGAGATCCTGGCCGGTGGCAAGAAGGTCCAGGCCGAGGTCGCCAAGGCCTGCACCAAGCTCAAGGCGGGCGCCACGGTATCGGCAAAGTCGGCCAAATATCTCTGTCCGATCCCGAACCCGGGCAAGATCCTCTGTATCGGCCTCAACTACCGCAAGCACGCCGAGGAGACCGGAAACCCCATCCCGCCGTATCCCATCGTGTTCTGCCGCTTCAACAATACGCTGGCGCCGCACAACGGCAAGATGCCGATGCCGAGCCACAGCACCCAGCTCGACTGGGAGGCCGAACTCACCATCGTGATCGGCAAGAAGTGCCGCAACGTGCCGAAGGAGAAGGCGCTCGGCGTGATTGCGGGCTATGCCTGCTTCAACGATGGTTCGGTGCGCGACTGGCAGTTCAAGGGCAGCCAGTGGACGCTGGGCAAGAACTTCGACGGCACCGGCGGCTTCGGCCCCGACATCGTGACCTCCGACGAATTGCCGCCGGGCGGGGCGCCCCTGCGCATCATGACCCGCGTCAACGGGGAGGTCATGCAGGACAGCAATACCGACGACCTGATCTTCGATGTGCCGACCCTGGTGCACGAAATCTCCAAGGTCATGACGCTCGATCCGGGTGACATCATCATCACCGGTACGCCCTCGGGTGTCGCTTCGGGGCGCACGCCGCCGAACTGGCTGAAGCCGGGCGACGTCTGCGAGGTCGAGATCGAGAAGATCGGCGTGCTGCGCAATCCGATCGTGCAGGGAGCTTAATTGGCTTTCCTCCCCTTCGCGGATCCCGCGAGGGGGAGGTGTCGCCGTCATACGGCGACGGAGGGGTCAGAGGCCCCATTCATGATGCTTATGACCCCTCCGTCGGCGTAAGACGCCGACACCTCCCCAGCTTCGCTGGGGAGGCTATCGCCGCGGCACGTGGTCGAGGCCGCCCATCATCAGGCGCGTCGCGAATTCGGCGGCGCCGGCGGGATCGACCGGGTCGCGCGCCACCATGACGATCGAAATCTCGAAGGCGACGCCGGCCATGGCAGCGGCGAGGTAGCTGACGTCGACATTCGGCAGCACGCCGGTGGCGATGGCGGCGCGGATGTCGTCGTTCAGGGCGAGCGCCAGGGCGCGCACGTCGGGCTTGTCGAGCAGGGTGCGGATGGCGGTGAAGTTCTTGCGGGCCAGCGCCAGCAGCTCGGCATCCTCGACGATGAACTCGAAATAGACCGCGTAGTGGGCGCGGAAGAATGCCTCGGCGGTCGTGGCCTTCGCTCGGCCGTTGTGATGGCGCTTCAGGATCTCGCCGGTCAGCTCGCCGACCACGGCCTCGAAGATCTCGTCCTTGTCCTTGAAGTAGTTGTAGAAGGTGCCGGAGGCGAGGTCGGTGCGGCGCACGATGTCGCGCACGCTCGCCGCGCCATAGCCCATCTCGGCGAACACCGCGCGCGCCGCCTTGAGCAGCGCCGTGCGGTTCTCCGCCTTGTTCTGCTCGCGCCGACCGGAGCGCTCGCGCTGTTCCACCGTGATTTGGCCGTCGTCGCCCATGCTCATCTTCCGAGTTGTGCCAGTTCGTGCCGCAGGCCCGCCACCATGTCGTCCATCGCCCGAGCCGCGGCGGATACTGTGCCACGCAGGCCGACGAAACCATGGATCAGCGAATCGAATTCGTGGTGGATGGTCTTCACACCGGCCGCCGTCAGGCGATCGGCATAGGCCTGTCCCTCGTCGCGCACCGGATCGAACCCTGCCGTATAGACCAGCGCCGGCGGCAGGCCCGAAAGATCGTTGGCCTTGAGCGGCGAGGCGCGCGGGTCGCCGATGTCGGCCTGGCCGTTGAGATAGTGACCGCGGAACCATTCCATGGCCGCGCGGGTCACCATGAAGCCCTCGCCACAGCTCCTGTAGGAGGGGGTGTCGAAGCTGAAGTCCGTGGCCGGAAAGATCAGCCATTGCAGGCACGGCGGACGCTCCTCGCCGCGCAGAAGCTGCGCGGCCACGGCGGCGACGTTGCCCCCCGCCGAATCGCCCGCGAGGACGATACGCGCCGGATCGATGCCCAGGCCCATGGCCTCGGCCTGCAGCCACCGGTAGGCAGCGACGGCGTCGTCGATGGCGGCGGGAAACTTGTGCTCGGGGGCGAGCCGGTAGTCGACCGCGACCAGCGCGCACCCGGCCCGGGCGCAGAAGTAGCGGGACACCAGATCGTAGCCTTCGAGGCTGCCCATCACCCAGCCGCCACCATGGAAATAGAGGATCGCCGGCAGCAGGCGCGCCACCGTACCGGCGGGCCGGTAGATTCGAATGCGCAGCCGCCCCGCGGGCCCGGCGATGGTCCGATCGACCATCTCGCCGATCGGCGCGGCGCGGCCGCCCATCTCGAGCATGAAGGCGTCGTATCCGGCACGCGCCTCGAGGACGGTGGTCTGCTCGATCGGCGGCTGGCCGCTGCGCGCCAGCAGTTGCAGCAGCCACTGGGTGCGGCCGTCGAGCGTGCGGCCGTCGACCGCGACCGACGGGCCGGCCAGGATATTCACCCAGGCGATCGGCATGCGTACGGCGAGGTTGGCGGCCTTGCCTTGCAGCTCGCGCGCGATCTCCTTGAACGGCATGACCCGTTCCTACCATCCCGCCCCGCCGTTGTGGAGCCTCGGGCTGCCGGCTAGGTTGGTTCCTCCGATGGCTGAAGCGACCCCAGACGGCTATGCCAACGAGCTGCGCCGCGAGATCCTGCGCAGCGAGATCCAGCGGGTGCGGGTGCTCGCCGTCGTCCTGGTGGCGCTGCTCGGGGTGACCCTGTGCGCCGTGAACTTTCTCCCCGGCCTGATCCACAGCATGTTCCACCAAGGATTGGCCTGGTGGCTGCCGCTCGCGGGCATCGGTCCCTTCGCCCTCTATGAAATCGTCGTGCTGTTTGCGCTGCGCTGGCGGGCGTCCCACGATAGGGACTTTCCGCGCTACGCGCGCTTCGGCAACGCCTTCTTAGAGACCAGCATGCCGAGCGTCTTGATCTTCGTGCTGGCGCATCACATGGCGCCGGAGGCGGTGTTCGGATTCTGGCCGCCGCTGCTCTATTTCGTGTTCGTGCTGCTTTCGACGCTCCGGCTCGACTTCTGGCTGTCGCTGTGGACGGGTGCCGTCGCGGCTGTGCAGCAGTTCCTGCTGGTCCTGATGTTCGTGCCGCTGGAGCTCTTCTCCGATGTGCCCGCTCACTCGCTGCTCTACAATCTCAGCCGCAGCATCGTGCTGCTGGGCTGCGGCGTCATCGCCGGTATCGTGGCCGGCAGCTTGCGCCGGCAGTTCGAGAAGTCGGTGGCTGCTGCGGCTGCGCGCGATCGCGTCACCAATATGTTCGGCCAGCACGTGTCGCCCGCCGTGGTCGATCGACTGCTTGCTTCCCACAGCGACCCGCCGAGCGAGCTGCGCGAGGTCTGCGTGCTGTTTCTCGACATCAGGGGCTTCACAGCCATGACGCGCAAGCGGCCGGCCGATGAAACCGTGGCGCTGCTGAACGATTTCTTCGCCGAGATGATCGAGATCGTCGATCGCAGCAACGGCATCATCAACAAGTTCCTGGGCGACGGCTTCCTGGCGATCTTTGGCGCGCCGCTCGACGATCCCAAGGCGGCTGTCAACGCCCTGGCTGCGGCGCACGGCATGCTGGAGGCGGTCGAGCGCTGGAACAAGACGCGGCCTGACAAGACGTTGCGGGTGGGCATCGGAATCCATCTCGGCAAGGCGGTGACTGGCACGGTCGGCTCGCCGCAACGCAAGGAGTACACGGTGATCGGCGATACCGTGAACCTGGCGGCGCGCCTGGAGCAGCTCACCAAGGAGACGGGCTCGCAGCTCCTGGTCTCGAGCGCCGTACATCTCGCGACGACCGGTGCCGACGGCGCGACTGATCTCGGGCCCTTGCCCATCCGCGGCTATGACGAGGAAGTGCGGGTATGGAAAGTGGTCTGAGCTGGTACTTCGCCTACGGCTCCAACATGAGCGCGCTCAGGCTGTTCGAGGAACGGCTGAAGCCGGAAGGCGTCGGCGTGGGCGAGCGGATTGCAGGCCGTCTCGATGGCTGGCGGCTCGCCTTCAACAAGCAGGGGCGCGTGCTGGGCACCGGCGCGGGCAACATCATGCTGGCGCCGGGCGAGGTGGTGCACGGCACGTTGAACCTTCTGCCGGCGAGGGGCTTCGAGGTGCTCGACCGCTACGAAGGCGTGGCCGGCGGACACTATGAGCGGCGGACCGTCCCGGTATGGCGTGGCGACACCGGAGTCGCGGTCGAGGCGATCACCTATGTGGCGCTGCTGACGGGCGAGGACCTGCGTCCGACCCGCGAGTATCTCAGCCATCTCCTGGCCGGCCGCGACCTGCTGCCGGCGGACTATTTCCGCCGGCTGAGCGAGACGCTGACGCTGGATTGAATTGGGAGTGCGGGCCTCTTGCCCGCCTCATTCATGAGCGGGCTAGAGGCCCGCGCTCCCAAGACTACTTCGCGCCGGCGAGCTGCTTCTTGCCCTTGGCCTTTGCCTTCTTCGCGAGCTCGTCGCGGGCGACCGGCGCCTTGCCGGTCTCCTGGAGCTCGGGAACGTCGGCTTCGTGCCAGAAGTTCAGCTCGATCATGACGCCATCGGGATCGTGAACGAAGACCTGCTGCAGGGGCCGTGCTGGCACCTTGCGCACTTCGTACGGCACGCCGTCCTTCTTGATCTGGTCGATCGTGCCGCGGATGTCGGAGCAGTTGATGGCGACATGGTCGATGGCGCCGCTGCCGTGATCCTTGCGGTCGGTCTCCGAGACGATGTGCAGGATCGCCTTGTCGCCGGCATACATCCACGCGCCGGGGAACATGAACGGCGGGCGGTCGCCATTCTTGAGGCCCACGTAGCGCTCATAGAAGCGCACCGTGGCGTCGAGGTTCTTGCAGTAGATATTCCAATGGTCCAACGAAAGTGCGGGCATCCATCCCTCCTACGTTGGCCGGCAGTCTACCCAGTCTGGCTCAGCCGTGGCAGCAGGAATTTCCGGCCTTTTCCTCATATTTGTCGTGATGGCGGACCCAGTGGGAAAGGTTCCCGCCAGGCGGCTCGTTGCGCCCCTTGGGCGTGATATCGAGGAAGCCGTAGACCGTGCCGACATCCTCGGTGCCGCGGGCAAATACCGAATAGGTATGGAAAATCTGGCCTGTCTCATCCTTTGTGAAGACGCTGAAGCCGGGTAGCTCGTCGCTCATCCAATCCCGTTCCTCGAAATTGTAGAAGACCTTGCCCTGGGCCTTCTGCTCTTCCGTGAACGACACATTGTAGTCGAAATTGAAGTCGCAGCCAGCCGACGACACCCATTTGAAGGGCCAACCCATGCGCTTATGGAAGGCCGCGATCTTGGCGTACGGCGCGCGCGAGACCGCGACCACCATCACGTCATGATGGACGAGATGGATGAGCGAGCCCTCCATCTGGTCGGCGCCGAACGAGCAGCCGACACAGCCTTCCTGCCAGTCCGGCCCGAACATGAAATGCTTGACGATGAGCTGGCTGCGACCGGCGAACAGGTCGGAGAGCGTCTCGCGGCCGTCGGGGCCGTCGAACATGTAGCTCTTGTCGACCTTGACCCAGGGCAGCTCGCGGCGCTGTCGCGCCAGCTCGTCGTGCGCGCGAAGATGCGCCTTCTCCTTGGCGAGCAGCGCGCGCCGCGCTTCCAGCCATTCGTCGCGCGAGACGGTCTTGTGCGCCTGCATGATGACCTCCTTCAGTGGACGGGATCGGGACGGTTGAGGACGGCGTTGAACACCGTGCTGGGCACGGCGACGCGTTTGTCCTTGTAGATCGCGCGCAGGTCGCTGAAGTGGCGATCGGGCGCGTGCGAGAATTCGGCCAGGCGGTCGATGAAGGGCAGGTCGAGCTCGGAATCGGTTTGAGCCATGGCGCCCCACACGTCCCACGGCAGCATCTCGCGATTGTTGAGCGCGGCGACGTCGCGCACGACGTTGCCGGCGATGAACCACAATCCGTGCATGTCGAGGATGCCGAATGCACCGGGATCGGCCTTGCCGGTCCGGCACAGTCGCCAGGCGTCGCCTGCCACCACGAACTGGTCGCGCGGTACGTCGAGCGGATCGAAGGCGATGCCAAACAGCTCACGCTGGCGCCGGTCGAGCTGGGCATCGACCAGCAGCCAGCGCTGCGCGCGTTCGTTCCAGTATTCCGTGACCCAATGATCGACGAACTTGCCCTTCTCGAAGTAGGCGCCGAAGCCGCAGCGCGCCCGTGCCGCCATTCCCTGCCGGCGCAGCATGGCGACATGCAGCAGAGTGAAGTGCCGGCAGACGCCGACCACGCGAGCGGCCGGCGGACGCGCCTGCGGCAACGGCCGGCTGTCCTGGCGGGTGATGCAGTCGAGCATCTTCTCGACGCCGCGCACGTGGGCCTGCTTATGCTGCTCGGCTGACAGGGTAACCCCGTAGGCGGGCGCGATATGCTCGTGGATCAGCACGCCCTGTACGACCTCGGCCAGCCTGCCGACGTCCCGCGGCAGTCCGTCGAGCAAAGCGGCCTTGGCTCCGGCGTCGCTCATCGAGATCGGGGCGCGAAAGGCGTCGGTGTTCATGGAAAGACCTTCTCCAGATTGTCGAGGGCCAGCGTCCAGCCGCGGCGATGATCGTCGCGCGCCTTCTCATCGAAGAACTGCTCGTGCGTCAGGGTGAGGACGGTGGTCTCGCCGTCGGGCTTGAGATCGACCGTGACCTGCGATTCGCGTTCGGGCGTGCTTTGCCAAGCCCAGGAGAAGACCAGCTTTCGCTCCGGCACGATCTCGCGATAGACGCCGCTCACGCTTTGGTGCTCGCCGTCCGGCGTGTGGAACTGCACGCGAAAGCGGCCGCCGACCTTGACGTCGGCCTCGGCGATGGGCGTCTTGGGATGGCCGGTGACGCCCCACCAGCGGATCATTTTTTGCGGCTGCGTCCAGGCCTCGAAGAGCTGCGCCGGCGACGCTTTGAAGCGCCGCTTGAGGGCGAGGCTGGGTTTGCTTGCCATGAATCTTCCTCCAGGAATGCCGCGAGACGGTCGAGCTGCTCGGTCCAGTAGCGCTCGTAGTGGGCCAGCCAGTTCATCGCTTGCTCCATGGGCGCGGCCTTGAGCTGGCAGGTCACCGTGCGGCCTGTCTTGGTGCGCTCGATCAGGCCGGCGTCCGACAGCACGTCGAGATGCTTCATGATGGCGGGCAGGGAGACCGGGAAAGGCCGCGCCAGCTCGCTGACGGTGAGCCCTTCCTCCTCGTCGAGCCGCGCCAGCAGGGCGCGCCGGGTCGGATCGGCCAGGGCAGCGAAGGTGCGGTCGAGCACGGCAGCTTGATAGTTAACCATAGAGTTAAGTTTATGGGCGTTGGCCGCACCGAGTCAAGCTGGCCTTCGGTCCATCTGGTGGAAAGGGTCGCTCATGTGGGAGGCTGCCTGCCTTCTAGGAGTTGCCTATGACTCAGCGTCTCGATTACCAAAAGCTTTCGACCCCCGGCGTGCGCGCCGTCGGCGGCGTCTACATGTACGTCACGAACTCGGGCCTGCCCAAGACCCTGCTCGACCTGGTCTTCCTGCGGGCGTCGCAGATCAACGGCTGCGCCTACTGCATCGACTCGCACTCGCGCGACCTGCAGAAGGAGGGCGTGCCAGTGGAGAAGATCATGCTGCTGCAGGCCTGGCGCGAGGCGGGCGATCTCTTCTCGGCCAAGGAGAAGGCCGCCTTGCAGTGGGCCGAGGAAGTGACGCTGGTCGCCGAGACCCACGCCTCCGACGAGGCGTTTGCCGCCGTGTCGGCCGAGTTCCAGCCCAAGGAGGTCTCCGACCTCACCATCGCGATCGGCCTGATCAATCTGTTCAATCGCCTGGCGATCAGCCTCCGGCGGCCACCGGGCAGCTAGCCAAGGAAGGCTGTGATCGCGGCCACCGTCGCTGCCGGCTGCTCTTCCATCAACCAGTGACCGGAGTCTGCGATGCCCTGACCGGTGACGTCGCTGGCGACGATTCGCAGCACGTCGGCCTGGACGGTGCCGAACGACTTGTCGGCGCCGATTGCCAGCACCGGCATGGCGAGCTTTCCCTTGGCGGCGAAAGCCTTGTTGTCGATGGCGTCCTGGGCGAAGGCAGCGAACTGCTCGAAGGCCGAGTGCATGTTGCCCGGCCGCGCGTAAAGCGCCGCGTAGTGATCGCGCGTCGCTTCGTCGATTGCCTTGGGATTGGCCGACAGGTCATTCCAGAAGCGGTCGAGATAGATGCGCTCGCGGCCGGCCACCAGCCGCTCCATGTCGGGGCCGCGGAAATTGAAGTGCCAGAGCATCGGGCTTTTCAGGATCTCGTCCCACGGCCCGATGCCAGGCAGCGGCGCGTCCATCGCCACCCAACGTGTCACACGGGCCGGGAACTGTGCGGCGAAGGCGTAGCCCACCATGTTGCCGATGTCGTGGGTGACGAGGTCGGCCTTTTCGATACCGAGCTTGTCGAGCACGCGGGCGACATCTTGCGCCTGGGTCTTCTTGTCGTAGCCCGCGGGCGGATGGGACGACAGGCCCATGCCACGCAGGTCGGGCGCCACCACCGTGTGCTTGCCGATGAGTGCGGTCGCCAGCTCCGCCCACATATCGCCGGTATCGGCGAAACCGTGCAGCATGATCACGGCCGGTCCGGCGCCGCCGGCCCGGGTGTGGATGGTGACGTCGCCTGTGTCGATCTCCTCGACGCGCGTGCCGGATGGAAAGGGCTTGATCACTCTACACCTTCTCCATCAGCGCCTGAGCTGCCGCCGGATTGCGGACCTTCGCGCCCGAGATGAAGTAGACGAAGGCGTCGCCCTTCTTCGTCCATGCTTTGGCACGCTTGGCCCACTGGTCGAGCTCGGCAGGCTTGTAGCCCGTCTTGACCTTCTCCTGCGAGCCCATCAGGCGGGCGTAGGTGAAGTCGGCGGTCGGCTCGTCGATCTCCGGGAAGTCTTCGTCATGGGCGAAGACGATGGCGGCGTTGTACTTGCGGGCCAAGTCGTAGAAACGCTTGTCCTTGAAGCTGTCGTGCCGGACCTCCAGAGCATGGCGCACGGGCAGCTTGCCGACCTCCTTGGGCAACAGCTTCAGGAACGCCTCGAAGTCCTCCGGGTCGAACTTCTTGGTGCCCATGAATTGCCAGTTGACCGGGCCCAGCCTGTCCTTGAGCTCGACGATGCCCTGGGCGAAGAAGCGCTGCACCGATTCGCCGGCTTCGGCGAGCACCCGGCGGTTGGTGCAGAAGCGCGAGGCCTTCACGGCAAAGACGAAGCCGTCCGGCGTCTCGTCGTGCCACTTTGCCCAGCTCGTCGGCTTGAAGCTGGAATAGTAGGTACCATTGATCTCGATCGAGCTCAGCTTGCGGCTGGCATATTCCAGCTCGCGCTTCTGGCTGAGGTCGTCGGGATAGAAGACGCCGCGCCACGGCTCGAAGGTCCAGCCGCCGATACCGACATAGATCTTGCCTGCCATTGGATGCTCCGCGATGGGCTTTGGCGGTACAATGGCAGGCCGCCCACCATCGGGTCTAGCGTGCTCGTCTCGCCAGAGACCACGCCGCGTTGGCGATGCGTCGCTCGAAGAGCAGCAGACAACCACCCAGCAGCGCCGCGCCGATCGCGACCTCGAGCCACCAGAATTGGTGAGCCGGGGTGGGCAGGAAGGCGATGCCGAGGGCGACCGCGAGCGAGCACAGAAGCGGCGGGGTCAGCAGCGGCAACAGCGCAAAGCGCCCGAGCTCCAGGCGCCGGCGGGCGATTGCGAGCATCGTAACGCTCATCGTCTCGGCCGCCAGCAGGGCCGCGATCGCACCCCAGCTACCGTAGCGCGGGATCAACACGATGTTCAGCGCCAGGCTGGCCACGGCCGACGTGGCGATGATCTTCAGGTGGAGCTTCTGATAGCCCCAGGCCAGCAACGGAGTGCCCAGCCCGATGTTGGTGAAGGTGAGCGCCACGACCAGGCACAGCCATTCGAAATAGGGGCCGGCGGCGGCGAACTGCGCGCCGAACAGCAGATCGTTGACATGCCGGCCGCAGGCCCAGCCCAGGGCGGCGATCGGCAGGCCCATCCAGACCATCAGGGTGGCGAAGTCGTGTGCCACGCGCTTGGCCTGCTGGGTGTCGCCAGCGACTTGCGACAGCACCGGGAAGTAGGCGTTCATCATGGCGCCGCTCACCACGGTCGAGATGAACATCAGTTTGTAGGCCGTGGTGTAGAGGCCGACCTCGGTGTCGCTGTGGCTGAAGCCCAGCAGGATGGCGCCGCCGTTGTAGACCACAAGTACTGCCAGCAACGACAGCGCGAGCGGCCACGCCTCGGACAGGAGCTTGCCGCCCGCAGCGAGGCGCGGGCGCACGTCGGCCAGGCGCAAAATGCCGTGGTGCTGCAGGTACCAGAAGTAATAGCCCACCAGGGCCAGCGAGAAGGGCAGCGTGTAGGCGGCGAACAGGTAGATGTCGTCCGGCTCGCGGATAAGCAGGAGCAGCGCGGGGATCTGCAACAGGTTGATGACCAGCGAGGCGATGGCGGGCCCGGCCATGCGCTGGTGCGCCTGCAGGACCCAGATGGTGCTGCCGGCATTGATCAGGATGATGACGCCCTGGATCAGCAGCAGGGTGCTGGCCTGTCCGCCGCGTGGATCGAGGATCGCGATCACCGCGACGGCGGCATAGGCCGCGAGGCCGAACAGCATCTGCAGGCCGAGCACCAGCGAGGTGATCGACGTGGCCTGCTTGGGGTTGGCGGCGATGTCGCGTTGTCCCACGAGGGCCAGGCCCGGGCTTGCGAGAAGGGCGAGGAAGGCGAGCAGGGCCGCGTTCCAGTTCACCTGGCCGATCGCGGCCGGACCGAGCACGCGGCGGCTGTAGGCGGTGGCGAAGATGCCGACCAGCAGGACGATGCCGCTGACGGCGGTCATGGCGATGAAGTTCGTGGCGATCGTGCGTC
>Ga0075369_10000478_pt1 | contig 12366 bp, 7 predicted proteins | sample EndMethybrTD3034_FD_71400 | JGI IMG/M metagenome (GOLD analysis project Ga0075369, IMG submission 71400) | Populus endosphere microbial communities from Tennessee, USA - Endosphere MetaG P. TD hybrid TD303-4 | ecosystem: Host-associated > Plants > Roots > Endosphere | place: USA: Tennessee...
GCTTTGCGCCTTGAAGGGGCCTCTCCACGGCGGGGCGCCGGGTCCAGTGCTCGATATGCTTGACGCGATTGGATCAGAAGCAAACATAAGTCCCTGGCTGCGAGCTGCATTGGCCCGGGGCGAGCGCTTGATGGGCTTCGGCCACAGGATCTACCGCGTGCGAGATCCGCGTGCAGACGTGTTAAAAGGGGCTGTGTCGGCTCTCGCGGACGGCTCCGATCGTATTTCCTTTGCGGGGAAGGTGGAGGAGGAGGCGCTGGCCCTTCTAAAGGAAAAGAAGCCCCTGCGCCCACTGCAGACAAATGTAGAATTCTATACGGCGCTTTTACTGGAGGCCGTTGGTTTCCCTCGCGACAGTTTTACGAATGTGTTTGCAGCAGGACGAATGGCGGGCTGGACAGCCCACGTGCTGGAACAGGAGCGCACCGGACGGCTCATCCGGCCACAATCCCGCTACATCGGCCCTCAACCGAGATGAGATCATTGTGTCGGTGTGATGCGTGTTAAGACTAATACAAACGTCGCCGATTGGCAGTTTGAGTCCATAATGTCATCGAAATTGCGTCGGCCCACCCTTACCAAGCAGATTGAATGCCAGACGTTTGGTTTGTCGTTTCACTGAGCGATCTCTGGCGCTCCTGCCAGATCGCATCGGCGACAATTCTGCTTATGTCTCTCTCGCCACGGCACAGGTGCTTAGACGTGATGACCCAAGCCATCATTTTTACGTCTTCCGGATAATCGCTCTGATCAACTGGCATTGCACTAGGTCCATTTCTCTTGGGTTGACTAAGCAAAAGTTGCATTGCGCAGACCTGTTGTCACCCAGGCTCAAGGTGCAGTTCCAAAATGTAGAGACGCCCGACGCTTGAAAGCGCCGGAGCCTCCAGTTTCGGCCTGGTTCAGGATGCGCATACGAGGTTGCCTTACTCTCGCTGACGATCGACGAAAAGCATTTTTCCAAAATCGCTCAAAATCGATTGCCTCAGCGCATTTCTTATGTCCTGTTCGAATTCGTCGGGTGATCCTTGTTGAGTACTTACGTAACTGAGTCCTGATGTAGAGGCTGCATGGATGAAGCTGCTGAACGCGACTTCATCATTCACCAAGCCTTTAAGCGCTTTCGTGCAGGATACTACGGCCTCTTTGTACGATTTATCGCGAGAGCCTGGCCACTGATCAAGGAGATAGGATGCCGCACCACGTGTCGATGAGATGCGGGTGTATATCCGCTTCTGGCCGCCAAGCTCGATCTTAACCGTACTGTACCACCTTCCAGGTTCCATCTGCGATCTCCAAGCAAACAAAGATTATATTACTTTGTTGTCCTTGCGCGAGGCTTGTTCAAATCGGCTGAACATAATGGATCAGGAAATATTACGCGTCGCGATTATTCTTATGTTTGATTGCAGTGGTGGCCCCGCCTTACCTACCACATATAATTGCGATGCCGAGCGAGGTGCTGCTTGAGCAGGTTAGGGGCAAAACTTGCGTTGCGAGTTGAGGCCGCAAGGGCTTGCTCCCAAAACGCAGTGAGCGATGAGGGCAACGGACTGATTCATATGGGACTTTTAAAAATAATCATTTGGATGGATTCGTCAGAAGTTGCCAGTGCGCGAAATCAGCCTAGGACCGCATTGTCGCGCAACACGATTGCGAAGTGGCTGAGAGTTGGCGCGAGCGAACCGACGTTCACGGCAACAGCGCGTTTGAGGTGAGGATTTGCGCCAACTACATCAATCCTGCGGATATGATCCGGAATACAGTGAAGTGGTCAAGCAGTCGCTGTCTGCAATAAAACCGTCTGTGATCATAAAGCACACCAAAGCTCTATATTGGATAATTGCTATCTACTGCTCACACACTCAAGCGATGGTCTATCTGAGATTTTCTGTTGGCGAGGCCGCCAGGTTTTTAAGATAATGACCGTACGAGCTCTTTCCAAGCTTTACCGAGAGTTCGTGAAGTTGCCCGTTGTCGATGAACCCCATTCGAAGTGCCACTTCTTCGGGTGAAGCGATCTTGAATCCTTGCCGTTTCTCCAGTGTGCTGACGAAGTTGGCCGCTTCTAGCAGGCTATCCGGTGTTCCGGTGTCGAGCCACGCATAGCCACGCCCCATCAATTCCACAGAAAGTTCGCCTCTTTCAAGATATATGCGGTTGATGTCGGTGATCTCTAATTCACCGCGCTGCGAAGGCTTTAGATTAGCGGCCATGTCGACAACCTGTTCATCATAAAAATATAGACCTGTAACGGCCCAGTTGCTTGCAGGAGACAGGGGCTTCTCCTCAATTGAGAGAGCTCTCATCGACGCATCGAATTCCACCACACCGTAGCGTTCTGGATCTGTTACGTGATAGGCAAAGACACGGGCGCCTTTGTTCTTATCTTTGGGTTGCATTAATTCGGCCAGCCCGTGGCCATAATAGATATTGTCTCCCAAGATTAGAGCCGATGGGTTCTTGCCCACAAAATCAGCGCCAATGATATATGCTTGCGCCAAGCCATCGGGGCTCGGCTGAACGGCGTATTTAAGGGAAATTCCCCATTGGCTTCCATCACCAAGCAACCGCTTAAACGCTTCATTATCGTGTGGAGTAGTGATAATCAGAATTTCACGAATTCCGGCCAACATCAGCGTTGTGAGTGGGTAGTAAATCATCGGTTTGTCGTAAACCGGCATCAACTGCTTGGAGACAGCCATTGTTATTGGAAATAGCCGCGAGCCAGAGCCTCCCGCCAAAATGATTCCCTTCATGGGTTTTCCTTTAATAGGTTTCGACAATTCATTTCATTCATTTTGTCTAAAGTGTTTGCTGTGCACCACCATGCGATTGATCTAATGCCAGCAATCGCCGCGCTACGGCTCGGGCAGATATTTCCCACTGAGGAAGTTTTATACCGTAAACATCAGACAACTTGTCTCCCGACAGGCGTGAGTTGAACGGCCTTTTTGCGGACGTGGGATATTCCCTTGTTGTGATGCGGTTCACTGCAACCTTTTTGCCGGTTTTTTCCGCAAATGTATCAAAGATCACTTCTGCAAAGTCAGCCCACGACGCCTCACCACCTCCCGTTAGATGGAAAATTCCCCTCAATCGCTGGTCTGTGTCTCTCATTAGTTGTTCAGATGCATACAGAATGGCATCCGCAATATCGAGTGCGCTTGTTGGGGTACCGTATTGGTCAGATACCACGTTGACGACGTCGCGTGTTTCCGCCAGCCGCAGCATGGTCTTGAGGAAATTCTGACCGAACGGTGAGTAAACCCAAGCTGTCCTCAGGATGGCGTGATCTGGGTTGGCTTCACTAATCCCAATTTCGCCATCAAGTTTAGACCTACCGTAGACTGATATCGGATCGGCTGCATCGGTCTCAAAATACGGGCCGTCTTTATCGCCGGAAAAAACATAGTCTGTAGAAATATGGATGATCGGTATTCCCGCTAGCTTAGCAACTTCTGCCAAGGCGCGAGGACCGCGTCCGTTGATAGCAAAGGCGCTATCTTCGTCGCTCTCGGCTTTGTCCACTGCAGTATAAGCCGCAGCAGAAACTAAGACATCAGGTGTCATTCTGAAAATGGCCTCTTTGAACCCTGCTGGCTCAAGAAGATCAAATTCAGGGCGGCCAAGTTTTATGATCTCAACATTTCTATTGCACGCTCTTTCGACGAGTGATGACACGACTTGACCGTGCTTGCCGGTGACTGCGATACGCATAGCCTACACCTTCTTCAATATGCCAAGTCTTTCACCTGAATATACTTCTTGCCGCAGAGGCTTCCACCACCATTCGTTCTCGATATACCAGCGCACGGTCCGCGCAATACCACTATCAAAATTCTCTTGAGCTTTCCAACCGAGTTCCGTCTCAAGCTTCGTCGCGTCGATAGCATATCGAGCATCGTGGCCCGGTCGGTCGGTGACGTAGGTGACGAGTTCCGCGTGGGGACGTTGGGATGGACGGAGTTCGTCCATAAGTTCACAGACACGCTTAACTACTTCAATGTTACGGCGTTCGTTGCGACCGCCGACATTATATTTTTCGCCGATGCGACCGCGTGAAGCAATGAGGTCGAGCGCCCTTGCGTGATCATCAACATATAGCCAGTCACGAATATTTATACCGTTACCGTAGACCGGTAAGGGTTTGCCTTCCATTGCATTCAAGATGGTTAGTGGGATGAGCTTTTCCGGGAAGTGATAGGGGCCATAGTTGTTGGAACAATTTGATATGATGACAGGTAGGCCGTATGTGCGGTACCACGCAATCGCGAGATGATCACTTGCGGCTTTTGATGCGGAATAGGGAGACGAAGGGTCGTAGGGTGTCGTTTCTTCAAAAAGACCATCGCCGCCCAGCGAGCCATATACCTCGTCGGTCGATACATGGAGAAAGCGGAAACCATCTTTCTTGGGGCCAGGAAGGCCATTCCAATATTGGCGAGCCGCTTCAAGGAGTGAAAACGTACCGATAATATTTGTTTGCACGAAATCACCTGCACCGGCGATTGAGCGATCTACGTGGCTTTCGGCTGCAAGATGCATGATCCGATCAGGTTTGAACGATTCCATTGCCTCCGACATTTTTTGCTGGTCGCAAATGTCTGCCTTTAAAAACTGATGGTTGGATGCCCCTTCAACTTCTTTCAGGGAGGCCAGGTTGCCTGCGTATGTCAGCTTATCGATCGTTAGGACTTCAGAGCCGACATTATTCACGAGATGCCGAACGACTGCGGAACCGATAAAGCCTGCGCCGCCAGTGACAATTATTCGCATTGATTACTCCGTACAGAATACTAGAAGTATGTAGGAAGGTCGAAAAGTTTTGGTTGCGCACGGTCTTTGTCAGATAAAACGACATTGTCCAGTTTTATTGGCCAGTCGATACCAATATCCCGATCATTCCATAGTAGCCCGCGGTCGTGCTCGGCGCTGTAAGGAGCGGTGACCTTGTAGGAAAGGACGGTATCCGGCGCGAGCGTAGCGAATCCGTGCGCGAAACCTGCCGGTATCCATAGCTGATCGCCATTTTCTTTCGAGAGTTCAAGGCCATACCATTGACCGAAGGTGGGCGATCGTTCGCGGATGTCGACCGCTACGTCAAACACTTTTCCTGCAATGCAACGAACCAGCTTTCCCTGAGCAAAAGGGTGTAATTGAAAATGCAGGCCACGTACGGTGCCTACGGTGGCTGAAAGTGACTCATTTTCTTGTGCGAAGGTCAAGTCCGCGACATGTTGGCGAAACCAGCTTTCCTTGAACACTTCCGAAAAATAACCGCGATTGTCGCCAACGCGTTTTGGAGTAATCTTCACTAGTCCACTTAATGGTAGATGCTCGAGGTTCATGATCGACGTAGTCCCTTATTTTTTCTCGTTATAAGTGTCCTTCTTTTCTTTGCAAGTTAATATTCCATGTAAATTGCTCCCTATTGTGTAACGATTGCAAATCGGTAGTGAGTGCCTGGGTAACTGATTTTCCAGGCGCGAATTCGGATGATCGGGAATTCGGGTAACGACGTTCCGCAGATAGGCATCCGGATCACGGCCATTTAGCCTTGCCGTTTCGATCAGCTCCCAAGTGGCGGCTGCCTGTTCACCACCCCTATCTGATACGGCGAACAGACCGTTTTTGCGTCCTAGCCCATGGGCCGGATTGCTCGTTCAGCAGCATTATTGGCAATCTCGGTACTACCGTCATCAAGGAAACGGGAGAGCGATGCCCATTGGAAAGCGCGTGGCGGATCGCCTCCACCGTGCTGGATTTTTGCGGCATGCGTTTGAGATTGTTGCCCAGCGGTGATTGCAGGGCGTCGACCCTGGGCTTGGTTCCATCCTGCCGGACAGCTTTCGGTGCCATTGCTGCCAGCGGAGGTGATACATCTGGAGGATACGCAACTTCTCATCGACGGAGATAGGCTCGTTGCTAAATAGAAGCGCCGCCCCGACAACTTATAAATGATTCAGGAACTACACCCCTTTATCGCGGACGCGATACGCGCCGCACTACTGCGCATAGACCGGTTCGTTTATGATCTCGAGAAGTCTGGCGGCCGCTAAGCGCAGAGCGAAGTGCTGTATCAACCAAACAATTTGATAAAGACCAAGTTGTGCATCGGCAATCGCGCTCGTTAGTCATTGAAGTTGTTATAAATACCAGCGCCACCTGAGACAATGCTGATTGGCTGGCCGATTATCGTGACAAAGCGCGTAAAGTCGATAGATGGGTGGCGCGATGCATATATGACGTCGCGAGCTTTCACATCAAAGTTCTGACCGACCAGCATGCTTCCGGCTCGCGTCATGTCGAAACGATAAACGATGGGGTAGCGTCCGAATTTGTCCGGGCGCATACCCCGATGGATTAAGTCATTAAACTTCTGCTTGCCAATGAGGTCTATGACAATGTCTGGCTCTTCGTACCGGAACACGAAATATCCCTTCATGTCGCTGGTACCCGCTGAGCCACCTCCGGCAAGTGCAACGGCTTCCAACAGGTTAAGGTCGTTCGCACCAAATTCGAGACGGTTGTTTGCTTTCACTGATCCAAGGACGGTGAACGTGCGAGGCTCGCGGGTGACGAATACTTGGTCTCCCGGTTGAACGTAGACATTTTCCTGCGGGTTTTGCACTAACGTTTTGAGAAGCACTGTTCCCGTCTTCGACTGCCGTGTCAGTGTCACGTAGCTTTCGTAAGGTTGTGCTGTCGGTCCACCTGCTTTGGCAAGCACCTCCATAATCGATTCAGGAACAAGATTGAGCGGCACCACGGCCGGGCTCTTAACAGCGCCGGATACTGTGACGTTTCGGGACGCAGTGCTAGTGCTGTTGATAATGACGTCCGGTTCGACAGCCTTGCTTGCAAGTGCCGTCAAAATAGTTTGTCGCGCCTGCTCCAACGTCTTGCCCGAAAATGTCACGAGGCCAACATAAGGAATGGCTGCCTTGCCATCCGGTTGCACCACAATGTCCAGTGTCGTTTGCTTGGAGTCGCCTGTCGAAAAAAGACCATTCGAGCCCGCTTCGAAGATTGTGATCTTTAACTGATCTCCGATGCCAATCACCGGTCTTTTCACCCCTCCGCCGATACCGAACCGACTTTGCAGCAGTTTTCCGTCAAATTTTGATATCAGCGTCGCGGAATTTACGTCGATGTCGATGACATCGAATACAACATTTTGCCCTGTGGAAGTGCGCGTCATCGACTGTTTGGACTGTTCAAGCACGTCAGATGCCAATGGTCCGTCACCGGGAAGGTTGTTGCACGATGTCAGCCCTAGCCCCACCAATAACAAGCCAGCTTTCTTCACAATTTCCCCATACATAAAACTCAAAGGTGCAAACCCAATAGCAAGAAACTATTAATGATGGCTACCCTGCCGAACCCTTCTCCAAAAAAAACCTTTGCAGCGCGACGAAAATTTGGCATCAGAAAAGCAGCGCACCAGTTGTACTCGTTCGTCAGTGTTTTCGCTGTGAACTAATTGGCCGTTTTCTTGCGGCTACGCAAAGTTGCAAAATTTGAGTTTTTTCGGGGCTAAGCTGGAGACAGATCATGTGCCGGTGATGCCCTAAGTGGATGAATTATGGCAGTCGAAATTCTCGGACACGCATGCGTTGCTCCCTCCGCAAAAAATGTGCAGGAACTGCTTATTCTCTTAAAACAAGAGAAGTGCGCAGTTACCGCAATACCAGCTGAACGCTGGAATCCGGCGCGTTTCTGGCATCCTGCAAGAAGCGTTCAGGGTAAAGCATACACGTTCGCGGCTGGCGTGATTGATGATGTTTTCGCGTTTGATGCCGCCTTGTTCGGGCTATCGGCGCGCGAAGCAGCTCAGATGGATCCGCAACAGCGCATTCTTCTCCAAACGGTGTGGCGTGCGCTTGAAGATGCGAGGATAAATCCTCAACAACTCAAGCGGGAGCGCGTTGGCGTCTATATTGGCGCGTCGTCTTTGGATAGTGGCAACCTCCAGGTTGAGGATCCGGCTTCCGGCGGGCCTCACTTCATGACCGGCAACACACTTTCGATCATTTCAAATCGAATTTCACATATATTCGGTCTCAAAGGCCCAAGCATGACGATCGATACGGCATGCTCTTCGTCGCTCGTAGCGCTTCATCATGCCAGGCAGGCTCTCGAGGACGAAGAAATCGATACCGCTATCGTCGGTGGCGTCAATCTTCTTCTGCATCCTTTTCCATTCGTCGGATTCTCGCAGGCCAGAATGCTGTCGCCGGAGGGGCTCTGCCGAGCTTACGCGGAGAATGGGGAAGGATATGTTCGCGCCGAGGGTGCAGGGGCCGTCATATTGAGGCGCGCGGACCGTGTAGCCGGCGAGGGCGCACGCAGCCGCGCGACATTAGTCGCCAGCGGTGTTAACTCGTCCGGCAGGACCAATGGTATTTCGTTGCCATCCAGGGAAGCGCAAGCGCAGCTATTGAGTTCACTCTATAATGACACTGGCCTTGACTGCAACGATCTGGTGTTCGTTGAGGGGCACGGAACTGGGACTAAGGTAGGCGATCCGGCAGAGCTGTGGGCTATCGGAACCGTCATCGCGCAAGGCAGGTCCAAGCCGCTCCCGATCGGGTCAATCAAGTCCAATATTGGACATGCGGAGCCTGCATCAGGAATATTGGGGCTTATCAAAGCGATGCTGGCGTTGGAAAATGACTTCCTGCCCGCCACATTGCACGCTGATGTCCTAAACCAGACGATTGACTTCGATGGTTTGAATATTGAGGTGAACCGTGCCGCACGCCCAATAGAACGGGGCGAAAAGCGCCGACTTGCGGGCATAAACTCGTTCGGTTTCGGTGGCACGAACGTGCACGTGGTGATCTCCGATCCACCGGAACCTATTCCTGTCGATACGGCGCCATTTAATGGCTTGTTTGTTTTGTCCGCCCACACGCAGTCGGCGCTTGAGTCGCTGTTGCAGGACTACGTTTCACGGCTGTCTTCGTCTTCAGCCGAACAAGTTGAGCAGCTTGTTTCCTCCAGTAATAACATGGCGCTCAAACACCGTTTCGCAGCCTTTGGCGATAGTGCCAGTGACATAGCGTCAGTTCTATCGGGTTATCTGCGCAATGGGGAAGGTGATCGTGCTTACGTCGGCCAAACGCCGGGCAAGTCAGTCAAGACTGTGTTCGTCTATGCTGGTAACGGATCCCAATGGGCTGGAATGGGACTTGACGCTTACAAGGGCAATCCAGACTTCAGGGCCAAATTTGATGCCTTCAGCGACCTGTTTTTAAAGCAGGCCGGCCTTGACCTTTCAGCACTGCTTGAGGCTGGAGATTTGGAAAGGAACCTGCGCGACACGCGAGTGGCGCAGCCGATACTCTTTGCCATTCAGGCTGCCTTGACGGACTGCCTTAAAGAAAAGGGTGTTAAACCGGACGTCGTGCTGGGCCATTCCGTCGGGGAGGTGGCAGCTGCCTACTCGGCGGGTATCCTCTCAGCAAAGGATGCCGTTACGATCGTCGCTGTTCGATCCAGGCATCAGCATTCCCTGGCGGGCCAGGGCGCGATGGCGGCTGCCGTGATGTCGGAGGCGTTTGCCGTCGCCTTTGCCAAAGAGCATGGTCTGGATAACATTGTCGTCGCCGGGATAAATGCCCACAACTCGGTGACGATTTCCGGTCCGATTGAAGAGATCAAGCAATTCAAGGCTTTGTCTCAAGTGTCGCGTCATGTCGTGCATGTGCTTGATATCGATTACCCTTTCCATCATCCTATCATAGATAGCGAGAAGATGGCGTTTCTGCGGGATATGCCCCCATTAACGCCGAAGTCCGGCCATACACCCTTCATCTCAACAGTGACTGGATCGATGATCGACGGCGCCCAGCTCGATTCCGAATACTGGTGGAGGAATGTCCGTGAACCGATTGCCTTCGAGGCGGCGGTCAGTCTTGCCGTTGAGAATGGTGGCAACCTTTTCCTGGAGATATCCCCTCGACCCATTCTGTCGAGCTATGTGACAGAAACTGTAAAGCAGCAATCCGCAGCTGCAGTGGTTTTGCCCACACTCAGCCGCCCTGGCCTCGATGGCGATTCTGACCCCGTCACGTCCATTGTACTTCGCGCAGTGGCACACGGCGTCGACGTACCATCGACTTCGATGAATTACATAGCACCATGCGACCTACCGATCATTCCGTTCGAGAATGTCAGCTATCGACCAAATTCGACAACCGACGGAATCAACTTGTTTGGGCGCGATGGCGCCGATGGCACATACACCCTCCTTGGTTGGCGCACCGATCCCAACTCCTCCGCCTGGAAGAACCATTTGGACGCACAGCTGTTTCCGGATCTTGCCGGGCATGTAGTTGACGGCAAACCCATTCTCCCGGGCAGCGCATTTATAGAAATAGCGCTTCAGGCTGCGCGGCAGTTTTACGGCGTTTCGGACGTGGAGATCACGAACCTCGAAATTTTCCGCCCGCTGGAGCTGCGGGAAACCAAGCTCATCGAGCTGTCGACCAAACTTTCACCCGAAACCGGTTTTATCGAAATTGCCTCACGTGAGTATCTGAGTGACAATGGGTGGACGATCCATGCCACGGCACGCAGTCGCAAGCCGACTGAAAGTATCGGTAGTGTGAGGCTTCGGCCTTCCAGTACCGCAAAAGTCCATCAGATCGGTGGCGCGGAGGCCTATCAGACGGCCCGGAGCTTTGGTCTGGACTATGCCGCCTGTTTCCAACTTCTGAATAAGGCCGAAGTCTACAACGAGAAGCATATCCTGGTAGAGTTGCAGCCTGCTGCCGCTCCTGTCCATCCCTATCTTAGCTATGGTCTCGATCCGGTCTCGACCGATGCTGCGTTCCATGGCCTTGTTGCTCTTTTCGCTTTGTTGACGGGCGAAGCCGACGGTGCCCCCTATATTCCAGTGCGGTTTGGTTCGGTTCGGTTCGCTTCATCAGCGAAGGCTATCGCAAGTGCCGTCATCGAGATTCAACGCTTCAGCCCCCACAGTCTCAAAGCAAGAATCGATCTCATCGCAGCAGACGGAACACTGGTGTCATCTCTTGATGACTGTCGCTTTCGCCGCACTTGGCTGCGACAACATACGACCCTGGAAACGGCCACGTTTCATTATGAGGCGGTGCCGGACGCCGTCGAAGCGACCGTTTCGACTAAGCCCGCCAAAGTGGATGGACGCGGATACCTGCCAATGGTCGATTCCATCGCTCCCGCTGAAGGCACGATTATTCTCACCGCCGCCGTGCTTCGGGCTTCGTTCGATGTCGCCCGGCTGCTAGCCGACGGCAAGGACGCTGTCACGTTTTCTGCGCTGCCGGGAAATCAGGGTTTTCAATGCTATCTTTCGAGTTGTCTTTATGCGCTCGAGGATGCTGGGATGGTGCAGTCCAATGAGGAGGGGTGGCTGTTGCGGCAGCCCTGCGAACTGCCGTCGGTCGAAGAACTTCTTGGCCAGATCAACATCCGTTTTCCCGACCGTGTTGCCGAGGCTGTGCTTGTCAATAACGCTTATAGAGAAACGCTGGCGCGGCTTTCCGTTCAGTCTTCCTTCTCACGGACTGAGGGCAGCGTTTCGTTCATGAGCGAAGCAACAATGGACCATGTTCGCCACCATACCGCCTTCGCGCGCGAGCGCGAGTCACTTGTGTTGGCGGCAGTCGAGAACGCGCTGGGAGATGTCCAGCAAGGTGATGGCTTTACGATCATTGAGATCTGCGCGGTATCGCCGGCTTTCAGTCAAAGGTTGGCCGAACTGGCAGCGCTTAAAGGTGCGCAGCTCATCATCGCTGAGCCCTCCGACCATTTGCGTCGGACGCTCGAGATAGCTTTTGAGCGCAATCCGTCGATTTCCTGCTTGGACCTAGATAATCCTGTTTCACTAACTCGGGCTAATCTTGTCGTTAGCGCCAGCGGCGATGTCTATGGAAAGCTAAGCGGGGACAAGCGCCTGCAAGCCGTGCAACGTATCGCCGGCTCTACCGCTGCGAACGTTGCTATCGTTGATCTGGCATCGTCCGGGTTTGCGGATTTTGTTTTCGGCCTTACGGATGGCTGGTTCTCCGGCAGCGCCACGCCCGAGTTTCCGATCGGGAAATTCGCCACCGAGGCACAATGGCGTGCGCTTCTTGCCGAGTGCGGCTTCTCGCAAACACATATCCGGCAACACGAAAGTGCCCACGGCGCACTTTTGCTCGTAGAAGCTCAGGGGCCGGGCGCTCTCGAGGTTAAATCGGCCAAGACGATGCCGTTTGCGGCCGTAGTGGAAATAGTTGATGGCGAACACGCGTCCTCGACGGTCTTCGAGCCACTGCGTTGTACGACAAGGGGTGCCGAAGCGGAGTTCGCAACGTTCTTCACGGACAAGGA
>Ga0075369_10000479_pt1 | contig 12339 bp, 5 predicted proteins | sample EndMethybrTD3034_FD_71400 | JGI IMG/M metagenome (GOLD analysis project Ga0075369, IMG submission 71400) | Populus endosphere microbial communities from Tennessee, USA - Endosphere MetaG P. TD hybrid TD303-4 | ecosystem: Host-associated > Plants > Roots > Endosphere | place: USA: Tennessee...
GCCCCTGCTTGAGTATCCAACCCTCCGCGACATCCACCAAGCGCGGGAGCGGCTGAAACCGCACATCCGACACACACCCTTGCTGCGCGCGGAAAAGATGGAGCCCGCCCTCGGGTGCCAGGTGTATCTCAAGCCCGAGATGCTGCAGATCACCGGGGCCTTCAAGATCCGGGGCGCGCTGAACAAGGCCCTGTCAATGCCGCGCGAAGCGGTTGCCAACGGCATCATCGCCACGTCTTCAGGCAACCATGCCCAGGGGCTGGCTTACGCCGCGCGGATGCTGGGTGTCAAGGCGATTCTGGTGGTGCCTGTCACCACCCCGAACATCAAGGTGGAAAACACCCGGGCACTGGGCGCGGAGGTGATTCGGTTTGACGGCGACACCGCGGCGCGATGGAAGCGGGTCCACGAGATCGCGGCAGCGAACCACTACGCCGTGGTGCACGCATTCGAGGACCCTCTGGTCATGGCGGGCCAGGGAACCATTGGCTGCGAAATTCTGGAAGATCTCAAGGACGTGGACACCGTCATCATTCCCATGGGCGGCGGGGGTCTCATCTCCGGCATTGCCACCGCCATCAAGGAAACCAAACCCTCCGTGCGCGTGGTGGGCGCGGAACCGGCGCTGACCCCCAAGTACTTCCACAGCCGCATCAACAAGGAGCGCACCTCGCTGCCGCTGAAGAACACGATCGCCGACGGTTTGCGCATCAGTGTGCCGGGCCAGAACCCCTATCCCATCATTGAAAGGTACGTCGATGAGATCGTACTGGTGGAAGACAAACACATCGTCGACAGCATGCGCATGCTGGCCAGGGACGCCAAGCTCATTGCAGAGCCGGCAGCCTCTATTGGCATCGGCGCCCTGCTCGCTGGTGGACTGAGGGTGGCGCCGCAGGAAAGAGTCTGTGTGGTGTTGACAGGCGGCAACTGGGATCTGTGCGACCTCGCCGAGGTCCTTTCAGCCGGGTGAATGATCGCCGACCAAGGTCGTTGATCGTGCGGTTCGGAGTCGCGATGTAGGGGCGGTTTGTGCCTCGGCGGGCAATGCGCATGGAAATGGACTATGCATCGTTGTTGATCCGTTGGTCCTGCCTAGGGTGCATATCGTTCAGGCTCCAACTCAACTTCAGTGGAGCCGCAATGAAGACCGTTCTTATTGCTGGCTGCTCGTCGCCACTTGCCGCGAAGACACGGACCGCCGCGGGCGATCTGCTCGGTCAGGCCAAGCTTTTCTCCCGCAAGCTGGCCAGCACCGGCTCGAGCTGACGCTGCACGGCCTGCAGCAGCGGCTCCAGTGCTGCCGCTTCGCCGCGCAGGCGGCAGGCTTCCTCCAGCGCCGTGGCGGCGCGCTGCAGCGCCGGCATGCCCAGGGTGCCGGCGGCGCTCTTCAGATCGTGCGCGCAACGCATGGCGGTGTCACCGTCGCCTTGCTCGGACGCGGCGCGGAAGCGAGCGAAGAAGTCGATCTCGCGCTCGTGGAACATGACCAGCAGCCGGCGATACAGCGCCTCGTCGCCCATCAGCGCAGCCACGCCGGCGCGCACGTCCAGCAACGGCGGTGGCTCCTGCGGCGCGGTCGCCGGCAGCGCCGGATGCACCCAGCGGGCCAGCGTGGCGAACAGGTCGTCGACGCGGATTGGCTTGGCCACGTGGTCGTTCATGCCCGCTTCCAGCACCTTCTGGCGGTCGCCGGCCATCGCATTGGCCGTCATCGCGATCACCGGCAGGTCCTTCAGTTCGGGGAGCCGGCGCAGCGCGCGCGTCGCCTCGTAGCCGTCCATCACCGGCATCTGGCAGTCCATCAGCACAGCGTCGAAGCGCTCGCGTCCGAGGATCGCCAGCGCCTCCTGACCGTCACCGGCGATGTTGACGACGATCCCCGCGCGGTTCAGCAGGTCGCGCGCAAGCTCCTGGTTGATCGGGTTGTCCTCGACCAGCAGGATGCGCGCGCCGGCCAGGCCCGCCTGGCGTGCCTGCAGCAACTCCAGGCGCTGCTCGTTGCGGCTCGGCCCGGCGCGCGGACGGCCCAGCGCGTTGGCACAGGCATCCAGCAGCCCCGAGGGCGTAACCGGCTTGGGCAGCAGTCCGGCCACCCGCAGCCCGCGCGCGGCGAGCTGGCGTTCGGCCTCGTCGCGACTGAAGGCCGTCACCATCAGCACGGTCGGTGGGGCGTGCCGGCTGGCCGCGTTCCCCAACCGTTCCAGGCAGCCGATGCCGTCCAGGCCCGGCATGTGCCAGTCCAGCAGCAACAGCCTGAAGGGCTGGCCCTGCGCGTCGGCCTGCGCCACTATCTGCAGCGCCGCTGCGCCGTCGGCTGCCGCCTCCGCCCGCAGGCCGAAGGCCGTCGCCAGCGCGCGCAGCAACTCGCGCGCAGCGGGGTGATCGTCGACAACGAGCACCCGCATGCCGTTCAGTTCGGCGTACTGCGGAGCCGGTGCAGCCTCGGGCTGCAGGCCGAACGGCACGCTGAAATGGAAGCAGCTGCCGCGCCCGGGCTCGCTGTCGACCCCGATCTCGCCGCCCATGCGCTCCACCAAGTGGCGACAGATCGCCAGCCCGAGCCCCGTGCCGCCGTAGCGCCGGCTGGTCGAGGCGTCGGCCTGCGTGAAGGGCTGGAACAGTCGCGCGCGGGCTTCGGGCGTGAGGCCGATGCCGGTGTCGCGGACCTCGAAGCGCAGCGTCACGCGCCCGCCTTCGCGCGCGCTCTCGACCACCGCAATCGTGACCTCGCCGCGCTCGGTGAACTTGACCGCGTTGTTGCTCAGGTTCAGCAGCACCTGGCCCAGCCGCGAAGGGTCGCCGACGAGTGCGGTCGGCAGCGCGGGCGGCAGCGCGAACAGCAGTTCCAGACCCTTTTCCTCGGCGCGCATGCCTACCAGCGTGGCGAGTTGGTCGAGGACGTCGCCGAGCTTGAACGGGATGTCCTCCATCTCCAGCCGGCCGGCTTCGATCTTCGAGAAGTCGAGGATGTCATTGATGATTCCCAGCAGGGACTCGGCGGCACGGTGCACCTTGTCGACGTAGTTGCGCTGGCGCGCGTCCAACCCGGTCTGCAGCGCCAGGTACGACATGCCGAGGATGGCGTTCATCGGCGTCCGGATTTCGTGGCTCATGTTGGCCAGGAACTCGCTCTTGGCGCGCGTGGAGGCTTCGGCGGCGTGCTGGGCTCGGGCCAGCTCTTCGGTGCGTTCGGCCACGCGCTGCTCCAGCCCTTCGGCCACCTCGCGCGCAATGCGTGCACGCTCGTCGAGCCGCGCATGGAGTGCGAGCTCGAATCGGCGGTGCAACTGGCGGACGCGCCAGCGATACGCGAGCCAGAGCGTCGTGAGCAGCAATGCGGCGACCAGGCCGCGGAAATACCACGTCGCATACCACGGCGGCGGAATGCGGATGCCCAGCGCGAGCGCGCTTTCGTTCCAGTCTCCGCGCGCGCCGCGAGCCTGGACCTGGAACGTGTAGTCGCCCGTCGGCAGCATCGTGTACGTCGCGCTGCGCCGGGCACTGTCCGTCTCGTTCCATTTCGTTTCGAACCCTTCGAGCCGGTACCGATAGCGCGTCCGCGCCGGATCGACATAGTTCAAGGCAGCGAAGTCGAACGACACGATGCTGCGCGGTTCCAGCTCCAGCGACGCGGCGGACCAGATGGGCTGCTTCAGTGGCCCGCTGCCCGGCAGCACCGGCTCGCCGAACAAGCGGAAGTCGGTCAGGAGCACCGGCGTTGCGTGCTTGCGCTCGACGACCTGCCCGGGAAAGAACGCCACCAGCCCCTTTTGCGAGCCGAAGAACATTTCCCCGCTGGCGCTTCTGGCGGCGACCACGGGCGCACCGAACCGATCGGTCAACAAACCGTCCGACGCGTGATAGTTCGTGAAGGTTTCGGCTTGCCGATCGAACCGCGACAGCCCGTTCGGGGTGCTCACCCACAGGCGCCCATCGTCTTCTTCGAGGATCCCGAAGACCGTCTCCGCGGGAAGCCCCAAGCGCGAGCCGTACGACTTGAATGTCGCGTCGCGAGGATCAAGTTTGCCCAGCCCGCGGAACGTCCCGACCCACACGGTCCCTGCGCGGTCGACGTGAACCGAACTGACGCGCTCATGGCCAGGTGGATGAGCGGCACTGAGCTCAGCCTCGAAGTCCCTGAAGGTGCCCGTGCGCGGGTCGAAACGGTGCACGCCTTTCGACAACGTCGCCAGCCACAGCGAACCGCTCGCGTCCTCCGCAATCGAGCGGTACTGGACCAGGCTTCTCGATTCCGGGCTGTAGGTCGTGAAATCGTCGGTCGCGGGCTCCCAGCGGCTCAGGCCGAAATCCGTCGCGACCCACACGCTGCCGGCGCGATCGACCCGCAGCGCCGTGACGCGGTCATGATTCAGCGATCGCGGGTTGGACGCACCGTGGGTGTACGTCGTGTACCGTCCCGAACCGGGATCGAAGCGAACCAGACCGTTGCCTCTCGTGCCGAGCCACAGGTTGCCGGAGCGGTCCCTCGCGATCGCGCTGACACCTGCCGCGAAGACCGGCTGGTCGATCTGCGTGACGTGATCCGTCGTGCGGTCGACACGGTTCAAGCCGCGGTCCGTGCCGATCCACAGCGTATCGGGATCTTCCGCATACACCGCGGTCACCGAACCTTTGCCCAAGCTCTGCGGCCCCGCTTGGTGGTGGCGGTACGAGCGGAAGCGCGGACGCTCGGTATCAAAGCGGTAGACGGACCCCGCCTTCGTCGTCGACCAGAAGCTCGCATCGCGATCCTTGAACAGGCCGACGACCAAGTCACCGCGCAAGCCGTCGGGATCATCGGGATTGCTCTGGTACCAGATCGCCTGCGCGCGGTCCGGCGTCAGCTTCACGAGGCCAAGCTTGGCGGTGCCGAGCCAGAGCGCCCGGTCGCGATCCTCCTGAATCGACACGACGCCGGAGGACTCGTTCGTCGCCAGTCCGCCGTTGCGGAACGCATAGACCGTGACTTCGCCGCTGGCGACGTTGACCGAGGCCAGATCGCCTCCGGACGACAGGCCGACCCACAGCGTTCCGCGGCTGTCCAGGAACGGCCTCGATGGAAAGCCCATGCAGACGAACTTGCGTCCGGAAGGCGTTGTCAGCTTGATGTGACGGGTGACCTTGCCCGAGCGCCGATCGAGCGTGTAGAGCCCCTCGCTGCTGGTGACCCACAGGGTGCCGTCGTTCACGGGCATGGTCGCGATGACGCGCGTCTCGCCGACAGAAGGCGTATAGCGTGGCCGATGACACGTCGTCTTCGACGTGACCGGATCCAGGGCCGTCACGCCGTCATCCGTCGCGAGCCACATCACTCCGTCCTGATCCTCGGTGATGTCGTGAGAGATCGCGACCGTGCCGCAGGCGTCGTTGGGCGACCGGTACTGCGTGAAGCTGCCGGTCGCGGGGTCGTAGCGATTGAGCGAGTCGTCGGCGCCGATCCACAGCCGACCGCTCCGGTCCGTCGTCAGCGACTGACCGATGATGTAGCCGACGCTGTTCGCGCTCTTGGCATCCGGAACCTTCATGAATCCGTAGCCGTCGTAGCGCTGCAATCCGTCCGCGGCGCTCAGCCAAAGAAACCCGTACCGGTCCTGCGCCATCCTTTGCACCGCATGAGAGGCGGATGGCGACGGCAGCGGGTGAAACTGGATCGGCGCGCCTGGGACGAGAGCAACGTCGACGACGGAGATGTCCTGTGCTCGAGAAAACCCGCAAGTCGCGAGCGCGGCCAGAGCGGCGGACAGCGCGGCGACCTTACGGATCCACCTCTTCATACACCGCGTACCTCCCCACACTAGTATCGCTCTGCGTGCGGCATTGTCTTGCCCTGGATAACACGGGGCGCGAGAAGGTCTCAGGTCCCCACTTCGTCGACCGGAAGAAGACCCCGCGCGCGAAGCATCTCCAGACATCGAACGGTATCCGTGGGCGTTTGCACCGGCGCGGTGTCGGTCTTCCATCCAATCTCCGGCCGTATCGATCGAATCCGGAGCGCATCGGTCATTTCGTTGCGATCTGCTGCGTCGCCGACGAAGGAGGAAGCCAGCAGGATCCAGCGTTCCACGTCGCGTCGGATGGTCTGGTCGTGTTCGATCAGCGGAAGCGCGCTTGTCAGCGCGGCGCGGGCAGCGGCGTACTCCTTCATCGCGAACAGCGTCCTTCCCCCTAGGGCTGTGCAGACGCCGCGTTCCACCATGCTCGCCGGCGAGCGGGCGGCCGCGTCGAGCACTTCGGCAATGCGGTCGAGGTGATTGGTCTCGAGATACAGCGCAGCGAGCTGCAGGAGGGCGATCGTTCGCCCCTCCGACGATGTATCGACACGATCGGCGTCCAGGACCGCAGCCTCGAGCGTGGCAATCGCGCGATTGACATCGCCGCTGGATAGCGACGCGGCCGCCGCCGCTCGCGCATGCCGGGCAGCGCGTTCGACGTCACCCGCTTCTCGCCAATGGAAGGCCAGCCGCTCGTCGGGCGCCCCCTGGTGCTCGAGCGCCTTGGCTACTTCGCCGTGCATGAACTGTCGCACCGCGTCCGGAATCGCTTCGCGGACCGCGGCCTCCACCAACGGGAACGCGAAACCCTGCGCGTCGAAGACACCGGCAAGCAGCAGTTCGTTCCATTTCTCCGCGACCTTCCAGGAGGACAGCCCCGCAATGCCCGCGGCCAGGCCAACGCTGAAACTCGATCCCGCGACGCTCGCGAGCTGCGCGAGCCCTTCGGCGGTCGAACTGCACGCCCGCAGACGTTCGAGCAGAATGGATCGAATCTGTGGCGGCATCCGGCCGGGCGCACCATCCAACGAAAATCCGGAGTCGATCAACTCGACCAGCACGCCAGGGGTCCCGCCGCTCAGCTCGACGAGTCGGTCCGCCATCGCGATGCGCCCCGGCCCGGTCTCGGCATCGCCCAGCAGTTGCAGCACGGCGTCACGCTTGAGGCCGGTCATCTGGATCAGCCGCAGGCGACCCTCCAATGCAAGCCTTTCGCACAGCGCCCGGACCTTGCGGCGCGCACGCATGGGGCGATAGGCCAAGACGAAGTCACACCACGGCATGAACTGGCCCCGGCCGCTCAGAAGCTGCGCGAGTACCTCCAGACTCATGTCGTCCAGCAAATGAATGTCGTCGAAGACAAGCGTGCGATGGCCGGCGCGCTGGAGGACGACGGCGACGTCGGCGGCGCCCTGCGTCAGCATCGGCAGCTTGGCGGCGGCGATGGCGGCAGGGTCGGCCGCGCACAGCCGCGTCAACGTCCTGACCGCTACGCGTGACTGCATCTCGCCGCCCAGTATCGCGGCCATCCTTTCCACGTGTTGGGCAAGTCGAAGCAGACCGGCCAGGGGCGCCTGGCCATCCGCCGAGTCGGCGGCCCAATAGAAGTCGCCGCGCTGCCGCGCGAAGTGAGACAACAGCGCCGTCTTCCCCGTACCGCTCGCGCCCTCGACGATGACGACACGACGCGACTCCAACGCGCGCGCCATTTCTTCCAGCTCACCTGCGCGCTGAAGGAAGGCACGGCCAGGCGGCGCGTCTACGGCACTCTTGGCGTCGCTTCGCATGCGCAGGATGTCGCGGTGCAAGGCCGAGGTGGTGGGGTCCGGCTGCGTCCCGAGTTGCTCGTAGAGCTCGCGTCTGCATCGTTCGAATGCTGCGAGTGCGCCGGCGCGATCGCGCCGCTCGACGAGCACGCGCATCAGCGCGCGATAGCCCACCTCGCTCAGCGGATTCAATGCGATCAGGACCTCGGCCGCTGCGGCGGCACGCATCAGGTCTTCGCGCTCGCCGCGAGAGTCCAGCCAAACGGACAGGCATCGCGTGACGCGCTGCTGCATCTGCTGGCGCGCGCAATCCAGCCAGGTGCTGACCTCTGGCAGATCATCGAAATCAACGCCGTGCAACAGCCGCAGGCTCGAGGCGCCGAGCTGCAGGCAGTGTTCGACAATCTCCGAATCGCCGGCGGCAACATCCACGACCACATCGGGCAGCAGCGCGAGGCGGTCTCCCGAGGCGAACAGAGGCACGCCCACGGCTTGCTTGAGCCGATGCAGCAGCACGCGCAGATTCGTGCGTGCCGCGCCCTCCGAGCGGGGCCAGAACATGTCTGCGGCTCGATTGCGTGGCAAGGGACCGTCGAGCGCCACCATGGCGATCAGCACGGAGGCCCGAGGGTCCGGAAAAGCCGCCTGGCGATCGCCCGCCATCCACAGAGGCGGTCCGAGCAAACGGATCCGCACGGGGTCACCCGTGCCTGCGTCGATTCCCGTGCGCTCTTCGATCGGCTCAGCTTGCATCGCGGCGCCGCTCGTCACAACGGGCCCGCCAATCCCTCGCGCACCAAGCGCAGCAGCGCACGGCGCGTGAGCGGATGTGAATTGCCTCCCAGTTCATCCTTGAACATGAACAGGTTTCCGGCGCCGCTGATCGACATCACCCGCGCCTCGAGCCAGGTGCCCAGAAGAAACAGCTCGATCACGGATCCACGCCGCAGCGCGTTGACCCAACGCTCGGCATCGCTGGCCGGCATCGCGGAGACATAGCCCCCCGTGCTGGCGCCGCCGGGCGATTCTCCTTCGAACTCGCGTGCGCCCCAGAACGGCTTGCGGCTGCGGTCCTCGGCACCGATGATGTAGGCGGATGCCGGTTGGAGATCGGTTTCCAGCCATTCGTGACGAGCCAGAGCATCCGGACGCACGAACGCCGCGGCCAGTTCGTGCTTTTCGACGCTCGGCACCGAGACGCTCGTCATGCCACGCTCCAGGACTTCGAGCAACGGGCTGATGTCCATCGAACTCCGTGCGACCCACGCCGTCGCGGAGGCCTGGACTTGCGCGACCACGCGTTGAGCTGCATCCCAATACTCGGCGTAGGTGCCGGACTCGGCTCCCTCCGTGAGCTCGGTGCGGGCCAGCACCTCGGCCCAATCGACCAACATGAACTGGCGCAACCGGAAAGGCATTTCGGTGTGCCCCATGAGCGCATCGATCTGATTGCGATGGCGATTGATCGCGGCACCGAGGACCTTGCGGCGGCCGTCCTCCAGGCGCGCAAGGTGATGCATGGCGTTCTCTTCGTTCGCCAGCAGATGCTGCGGCCGTGTGCGAACGAAGTTGTCGATTGCGTCCAGGTGCGGCGCAATGTCACGCAAAGACCTCGTATCCAGCGGCAGCAGCGCCTGGATCGTGTGATCGGCGAACAGGATGAAGTCGTCATGCGCCAATCGATCGCGCAGGCAGTTCGCCAACGCGTACTCCGCAAGCTTGCGGCTGACCGACCACAGCCGATGCTCGGGAGCGTAAAGCGTTTCGGGTGAGCCGAACGCAAAGCGCATGACCGCCATCTGCAGGCCGCTCAAGACGCGCCTCAGCTCGGGAGTGAAGCGGAAGTCCGACAGCACGGCATCGATGCCGGAGATCACGCCGCGAAACACCTGGTCGCGCGCATCGAGCGGCCGAAGATCCTGCGACGGGTCGAGCGACGCCGGCATGCTCTCCACAGGTACCGGTTCAACGACGTCGGCGCCAGCGCCTGGTTCGCTGATCGCGACATCGACCGGGATCGCGACAGGCCTGTGATGGTGGTTGCTGCGCTTCACGACGAAGCCGGCGGTTGCATCGGCACGCCCGAACCAGGCGATCGCGCTGGCACACGTCCTGCGCGCGAATTCGACAATGGCATCCGGTGCGACGCGCAGGCAGTCGGCGCGCTCCTCTGCGTTGAGCGACATCTCTTCGGTCAATCGCCACACGACGCGGGCATAGGTCTCCGGGTGGAACGGGCTGTCGCGCTCGCCGGCAACCTTGCGGCCGAGCTGCCTCGACAGACCCTGCTCCGCCTCGCGGATCTCCCACTCGGTCTCGACGAGCACGCGGGCCGCGATGCGGGACACCTCGATGCTCTCGTTGACAACGTCGTCGTCGACCAGCCCGACGTCATCGGACAGCGCCATGCCTCGAAACGGCACGCTGATGCCGCCGAAGCGCTCGGACATGCTGGACTCGAGAAGCTCCACGAGGCGCTTGGGCAGAAACGGCTGCATACGGTCCAGCGCGCGCCTGGCATGGTAGAGACGACTGGCGCAGCGCATGCTGTCTGCGGCCCCATGAGCTGCGTCCAGGGCGGTGCCGGCGGCTTGGCACCACGTCGCCGCTGCCGCCTGCAACTCCATCCGGCAACTGTCGAACCAGTCGCTTAGCAGATTCTCTTCGTCCATTGAACTGTCTCTACATGGTGTCGGCGCACTGCGCCGCTTCGCGCCGCGCTTTCTACCAGCCCCGATTGCTCACGGCGGCAAGGCAGCGCATTTCTTTTCCGGGTGGGGGAAGCCTGATTCGGCAGCGGGCGGCGCATTCGGGGACAAGGGGCGTGACTATGCCTGTCAGGCGTTTCCTGACCGTTTCAACGCGGGCCGCCAGCCTCGCCCTCTCCCATCCAGCGTCGTTCGAAACGCTGCCGAAACGCCCGGCAAGAAGAATCCGGCAGCAGCATGAATCCATCCCTCACCTCCTCTCGCGCCGCGCATCCGCCTTCATCCGGCGCCAGACGGTCGCCGTGGTGGCACTTGCTCGCGATTCTGTTCAAGCGGCCCGACAGCCGGCATCAACGCGTGGCACGCAAGCCTGCGCACCTCGAGCCAGCCGCGACGTGTCCGTCGCCGGTCGAGCCGCAGACCGCATCGACGCCGACGTTCGGCTCGATCACCCGCTCCGTCCCCATACCGATCGAAGCCCTCACGCAGATGCTGAACGTCGCCCCGACGATGCGCACCCGGCTGAGGCACCTCGCGCTGGTCGAGCATTCCTGCTTGCGCTCGCCTGCCGATCCCTTCGCGCACCTGCCGCCACGAGCGATCGAGATTGCGGTGCGTCAGCTCGATGCCGTGCTGCCCCGGCACCCTACCCTCCGGGTGTTGCGTCTCCAGTTGGAGCGCCACCTCCAGACGCATCGAACTCGAACCGATGCACTGCTCGCAGCAGCCGACTTGAAGTGGCTGCCTGAAGGGGCCCCCGCGACGACGAGCGCATGCCTCGCACCCGATTCGATGATCGGCGGGCCCTGGGGTGTCACGGATTTCCTCGAGACGCTGCCGTTCGAGCGACCCGTCAAGGCCAGCCGCCACGGCCACGACTCGAACCATCCTCCCTTGTTGTCGCGATGAGCCCGCTCGCAATGACCCCGACAAGACTGATGAGCCGAATCGTGATCGGGATGCTGAGCGTCTCGGTGGCGGCTTGCGGCGGTGGATCGAACACTGCCGAAGACGCGCCCGCTGGAGCGACGTCCGGGACCACGCCTACTTCCGCACCGGCACCCGCGTCGCCCCCTGCTCCTGCTCCTGCTCCTGCTCCTGCTCCTGCTCCTGCTCCTGCTCCTGCTCCTGCTCCTGCTCCTACGCCCGCACCTGCACCTGCGCCGACACCAACTCCGACTGCGACTCCCCTGCCTTCTCCCACGATCACGTGGCCCGATCCCGCATCGATTGTCTGGGGCACGGCACTTGGCACGGCGCAGCTGAACGCAAGGTCGAACGTCCCTGGCAGCTTCACCTACTCGCCGGCCGCGGGCGCGAAGCCCGAGATCGGCACTCAGTCACTTTCCGTCACCTTCACGCCGCAGGATGCGACGAAATACGCGACTGTCGCCGCCACGCGTACGCTGCTTGTCAACAAGGCCGAGCCACCGGTCCGATGGGACTTGCCTTCGGCCGTGCTCCAGGGTTCCTCGCTGACGCCCGCTCAGATCACGACGCCGCCGTACGCGCTCTACGGCATTCGAGGCACGGCCGATCCGGCGTCGTACACGACCGTGGACGGCAAGCCGCTGAGTGCTGCGACAACGAACGTCGCGGGGACCGCCATCATCCAGGCCACGTTCGTCCCCGCGGACAGCACGCACTACAGGTCGGCGGTCGTCAGCACTGCCTTGACCATCGCGCCTGCCTCGAACACGGCGGCGATCGACTTCGGAGTTCCGAAGCAGGCCATCCGCGGATTCGGTGGTTCGGCGGCCTGGTACTACAGCAAGATGTCGGACGATCGCCTGAACCTGCTGTTCGGCACCGGCGCCGCAGACAGCCTCGGATTGAGCATCCTGCGGCTGCGGATCGCGCCCGCGGATTGGAGCGCTTCAACACAAACTGCCGACACCGGCCAATGGACCGCGGAGCTGGAAAACGGCGCGGCCGCCCAGGCGCGTGGCGCTCTCGTCTTCGCTTCGCCGTGGTCGCCTCCGGCGAGCATGAAGATCGTCAACGCGGATCGCAGCAACCCCTTGTACAGCGGGCGCCTCGATCCTGCGATGTACGCGAACTACGCCAAGTATCTGAACGCCTATATCCGGT
>Ga0075369_10000480_pt1 | contig 12338 bp, 11 predicted proteins | sample EndMethybrTD3034_FD_71400 | JGI IMG/M metagenome (GOLD analysis project Ga0075369, IMG submission 71400) | Populus endosphere microbial communities from Tennessee, USA - Endosphere MetaG P. TD hybrid TD303-4 | ecosystem: Host-associated > Plants > Roots > Endosphere | place: USA: Tennessee...
CCGATCGGCGCGTGGATGGCGACCTATCTCGGTGCCAGCGACGCGCTCGCGGGCATCAACGAGACGGGCAACGCGGCGGTCTCCTATCTGGGCGGCGTGTTGGCGATCGTGTCGACCTTGGTCTTGGTGGCCACCATGGGTTTGAACGCCTACAGCGGAATGCTCACTGTGGTAACGGCTTTGGACTCGCTGCGACCGGTGCAGCCGACGCGGCGGCTGAGGGTGATGACGATCGTCGTGCTCGCGGTGGCGTGGTTCGTGATGAGCCTGCTGCTGACGAACGCGACGACCGCGCTCAACACGACGCTGCTGATCATGCTGTACCTATTGGTGCCGTGGACCGCGGTGAACCTGACCGACTACTTCTTCGTCCGCCGCGGCCACTACGCGATCACCGACCTGTTCACGCCCGACGGAATCTACGGGGCTTGGTCGTGGCGGGGCATCACGGCGTTTGTCGTCGGCATCGCCGCCGAGATCCCCTTCGTCGTGCTGCCGTTCTTCGTCGGACCGGTGGCAGCGGCGATGGGCGACGTCGACATCGCGTTCATCGTCGGCCTGTTGGTGTCGGGCCTCGTCTATGTGCTGCTGACCCGGTCACTCGACGTGTCGCATGAGTTGGCGCTGATCGAATCGCATCCGAAGCTCGCCGACCCCGTCAGCTAGCTTCGCTCACCACTGATCGCGCCGTTCGGCCACCAGTGCCGAATGCGGGACTGCGCCACCGTCGGGATTTCGTTTCGCCGACCACGCCGTGCCTTCGCACACGAAATCGTGCGGGACCGGCAGTGAGCTTGGCAGCAGCGGAAACCCGGGCACGGCGTCCGCAATCGGCGCGACGGGTACGACGACCGGTGGCACCGGTGGAATCGCCGCAGCGGCCGGAACCGGCACAACTGGTACCGGGGCTGCGGCAGGCACGACACCCGCAGCCTCTGTCACCGGCGCGGCCTCAGGAACCGGGGCGGCCAGCGGGGCTGCCGGCACGACGTCCTCGACCGGCGGAGGCGGAGGCGGAAGAGGCGGCGCGACGTCGGCCACCGGGGCGGCCTCGATTGGAGGTGGCGGAGGTGCCGGCGGGGCGGTGTCCGCCAACGGCGCGGCGGGCGGCGCGGCCTCGACGGGCACAGGGGGCGGCGGCGGTGCCACACCGGCGGCGTCGGCAATAGGAGCCACGGGCGGCGCAGGCGGGAGACCGGCGACCACGGGCACGGGTGGCAGCGGCGGCACTGCGCCCAACAGCGGAGGCACCGCGACCGGCACGGGCGGCGCGGCGGCCGGCACGGCACCCGCGGCATCAACCAAAGGTGCCGCAACGGGCGGCGGTGGCACCGGGGCCGGGTTCGGTGCGGCGAGCGCCGTCAGTCCTTGCATGAGGCTGGTGAGCGGGACCGGTGGCGCTGGTTCAACAGGCACGGGCGGCGGCGCGGGCGGGGCGAGCGCCGAGGCGGCCGACTGCAGCGCATCCGGAACGGCAGACGGGGCGGCCGCGAAATTCTGCATCATGCTCAGGCAGGGCACGCCGGGACTCGGGTCGGCGGTGGCGGTAGCGCTCAGCACGACGACCGGCCACGTCACGCTAATTGTCGCCACAGCAAATAAAATCAGGCGATTCGTGGTGCGTGACATGGTCTGCGCGAATCTCGTCGGCGGTACGGCCACTGGTCGATCGTTCACTTTGGTAATGAAGTTACTCAAGAGAAAGTTGTGACGGTTACCGAAACGTTGTGAAGTGGTGCCGCGTCGGTGACCGCAGAAACGAAACACACTGCGCCGCAATGTGGTTTGCTAGCAAACTTTCGTTTGCAAGCTTCAGCCGTACAGCTCTTCGAACCGCTGGATCGACCGTTCGATGTCGCCCTTGACGGCTCGGGCGGCGGCCGCCCCGATGGGCCCGAACAAGGGCCTGCCACCCAGTTCGAGCTTGAACGTGAACGCGCATCCGGTCGCGGTCGGCGACACCGTCATCCGCAGCGCGTACTTGGTGCCGCCGACGCCATTGCCGGTCAATTCGAGCAGCCGCGGCGGCTCAACCTCCCGCACAGTCCACGTCACTCGATTGCGCAGACCCTTGGCACCCGCGACGCCGACGATCGTCGTTCCCGTCGTAAGTTCGGCCGGCACCTCACCGCGCCAGCCCTGGTGCATCACCAGCCAGTCGCCGAGCTCGGCCAGATTCGATGCGTGCGCCCACGCATCGTCGGGGGGCAGCGACAGCTCGCGGGACAGCTCCAGTTTGGCCACGCACCGATGCTAGGACGGGCTTCGGCGACTAGTCCCTGCGGATCGGGTCCCCTTCATGCGAAGAGACCGATTCCCATTGCTACCAGGCGGGTTTCTGGAACACGAGCCAGCGCATCTCGATGGGAGATTCCTCGCGCGGCAGGTCGAACACATCGCGGCCACTGACCCAGTCGGCATACCAACTGGTCTGCGGCCATGCGCCCTGGGGCAGGTGCGCCATCTCGTACTCGTACACGGAATCATCGGACACAAGGTGAAGCGGCAGGCCGGCGGCCGCCGTCGACAACTCCTGCGCAGTGAAAATGGTTGTGTAACACTGCTGTCCGAGTTCGCGTGCCGAATCATCGGGTGTGTAACCGGGTTTCGCGAGGAAGGCGTTGAACACCAGGTGGCCGCCCGCGACCAGGCACTGGCCGGCGAGTTCGAACACGGCGCGCAGCTGCTGCGTCGTGCGGAAGTCGGACACCACCTCGGACAGCAGGATCAACTCATAGTCCCGGCGCAGGTCGTCCTCGGTGGAGAAGATGTCGCGCTCGATCACGCGCACGTTCAGCGATTCCCGTTCGGCTTCGGCGCGAATGATGTCGGCGAACTTCGGCGTCATCTCCACCACGTCGACGGGGTGGCCACGGCGCGCCAACGCGAGGGTGTTGCGCCCGGTTCCGCCGCCGATATCCAGCACCCGACAGGCTCTGGGGTCGAGCGCTCGGTTCGCCAACGCCAATACGCGGGCATCCGGTTCCGTGCCGAACAGGGGCGGCTCGCGGGTGCTGATCCAGTTTTCGTAGGCCCCCTCGACCGTCCACCATTCGGCCTTGACGTGATAGTTGAGCATCGTGCCGACCGGTGCGTCGTAGGTGATGACGATGTTCGACCGCGGCGAGTTCGCATACGCCTCGGCAAGCTGGCCTTCCAGCACGGACTTCAGGTGAGCGAGCTGTTCGGCGTTGAACGGTCTGCCCAGAGTCGCAAACAGCGTCTCGCACTGCGACACGTACTCGTCGATCATGTCGGGCACCGCGGGCACGGTGATCTTTCCGTTGACGATCGACCGGCGCTGCAGCCGCCGAGCCATCGCGTCGCGCACCACTGGGTTGACCGAGCGAAGGGGTGGATTGTCCATCGATGCAAACGTTAGGTAAGCCGCGACGGTCGCGCACGACTATTCCGTAACGTGTCGCCCTCGGTTAGGACTCGAAGGCGCACACAGCCGCTGCGAGCGAGTGACGGGATTCGAACCCGTGTAAACGGCTTTGCAGGCCGGTGCCTAGCCACTCAGCCACACCCGCAACAGGACACGACCTTGCCATGGGCACCGGCCCGCGCCGAGCCTTTGGATCGGCGTGATCGCTAGTCGTCCATCGGAACGCCGACCGCCTCGACGCCCTGCGGCCAGCCTGCTGGCGAGTCTTCCCATTTCTCCTGGCGCCCATACGGCGTGAGATCGAGGAACGGATAACCCGGCGCTGAGTGGTCCAGCCCGCGCGCAAACGCCGAATAGGTGTGGAACACATCGTCACCGCGCCGCAGGAAGACGCTGGCGCCGGGCCAGTCTCCGCGCAGCACGTCGTCGGTCAATCCGTCGGTATGCAACTCTTCGACGGATTTGTAGTTGTACTCGATCGGTGCCCTCTTCGGGTCGAGCGTGACGTGGTAGTCGTAGGTGAAGTCGTTGTCGCGCGACGAGTACCACGGAAACGTCCAGCCGTGCTCGGCCCGGTAACGCGCGATGCTCGCATACGGCGCCCGCGACACCGCCGCGAACGTCACGCCCTTCGCATTCAGCAATGCGCGATCCCTTTCGGTGAACGTGAGGTCCGCGGCCATCGTGCAACTCGGGCAGCCCTTGTCGATCGCATCGATCCACATGAAGTGATGGATATACAACTGCGGGCGGCCCTCGAACATGTCGATCAAACGCAGGTCGCCGTCGGGTCCCTCGAACACGTAGTCCTTGTCGACCTTGACCATCGGCAACCGGCGTCGTTCCGCGTTGACGGCGTCACGCAGATGGGTGACCTCGCGTTCGCGCGCCAGCAGCTTCTTGCGGGCGGCGAGCCATTCCTCGCGGGTGGTGATGTCGGGATAGCCGGCGGGAGTTGTGGGCATAGGGAATCTCCTAACGAATAGGCGTCGCAAATATGGACTCCGCGGCGCGCCGAAAGTCATCGGTCCATCGCCGCGGGGTTAATTTGTTCCCATGCTGGTGTGGCTGGCCGATCCGCCGTTCTTCGGCGGCCCTGGGCAGGGCACGCGACAGATCGTCGAACTGTTCGTCGCGTTCGGCCTGACGTCGTTGATCGGCCTGGAGCGCGAGATCCAGGGCAAGAGCGCCGGGGTGCGCACCCAGACCATCGTCGGCACCGCGGCCGCGCTGATCCTGCTCGTCAGCAAGTACGGCTTCACCGACGTGCTGCAGGACGGCCTCGTCGTCGTCGACCCGTCCCGTGTCGCCGCCCAAATCGTCTCGGGCATCGGCTTTCTCGGCGCAGGCATCATCATCTTCCGCCGCGGCTCGGTGCACGGGCTGACCACTGCGGCCGCCGTTTGGGAGTCCGCGGCCATCGGCATGGCAGCCGGGGCAGGCCTGCTATTGCTCGCGATCACCGTGACCGCGATGCATTTCCTGATCATCGTGGGCTTCATGCCGCTGGCGAAGCGGTTGTCCGCCCGGCTGGCCGGGTCAGTCACCATGCACGTCACCTACGACGAGGGCCGCGGTGTGATGAGTCGGCTTCTGCAGGCCTGCGACCGCCACCAATGGCAGCTCACCGATCTCGCCGCCGACTCCGCGGGCGAGCACGTCAGCGCGGGCAGCTCAGGTGTGATGCTGACTCTCTCGGGCAGAGGCATTCTGACCGCGCCGACGGTGCTGGCCGGCATCGACGGCGTGACGGCGATCCGCCAGCTCGACGACGAACCCGACTAGTCCGACCATGACCTTTAATGGCTGGTGTGACCATCGGACTGATCTGCGCGATCCCGCAGGAACTCGCCCACCTTCGCGCCGTCCTCACCGACCCTCGTAGCACGGAAGCCGCACATACGGTCTTCGACACCGGCACGATCGACGGACACGAGGTCGTGCTGGCCGGTTCAGGCATGGGCAAGGTCAACGCCGCGCTCGTCACGACGCTCTTGGCCGACCGATTCGGCTGCCGCACAATCGTTTTCACCGGCGTGGCCGGCGGGCTGGATCCGCGGCTGGCCATCGGTGACATCGTCATCGCCGACCTGCTGATCCAGCACGACGCCGGTGTCGTGGAAAACGAGCGCGTACGGACGTATCAGCCCGGCTACGTACCTGTCATCAACCCCACCGATCGACTCGGCTACCCGGTCGACGCCGAACTGCTGAACCGGGTCAAACAGCGGTTGGCGGGTATATCGATTCCGGGCCAAATCGTCTACGGGACAGTGCTATCCGGTGATCAATATCTGAACTGCGAGACCACCCGCGATCGACTGCGCGGCGAGCTGGGCGGACAGGCGATCGAGATGGAGGGCGGTGCGGTCGCGCAGGTGTGCGAGGCATTCGGTATCCCATGGCTGGTGATCCGGGCACTGTCCGACCTCGCAGGCGGCGACGCCCTGTTCGACTTCACCGCGTTCGTCGATCAGGCCGCCGAGTCCTCGGCGACGATCCTGCGCCGCCTGCTGCCGGTGCTCTGAGGACGTCCACTTCTCGTAGACGCGAGCACGCCGATCGCTGCCAACACTGCGAAGGCGGAGAACAACCAGCGCGCCGGCGCCGCGTCGCCGGTCTCCGTCAGGTTGACCACCACTCCGGCCAGCCCGGCACCGAAGGCACCGCAGATCAACTGCACGGTGTTGATGGCCGCGGCCGCCGCCGGCCCTTCTGCGGGATCGTCGACGCGACTCATGGCCCACGCCGAAAGATGGGGCCACGCAATACCGACCCCAACGCCAGTGATCAGCAGTGCCACCGCCCACACCGCGACAAGACCGAACGATGCCCGCTCGTATTGCGTCACCGCGGCCAGCGCCAGCCCGGTCGCCATCACCAGCGGCGCGACGGCAACGGTCGCCCTGATCACCCGTTCGCTGCGCAGGGACGCGCTGCTGATTTCGCCGACGGTCCAGCCGATGGCGAGCCCGGCGCCAAGGAATCCGGCGGCGACGGGGGTCAGGTGCGCCAGTCGCTGACCGAAGAGCGGCACATACATGTCGGCCATCGTCGCGGCCATCAACAGCCCGAGCGTCAGGTAGATCCACTTCAACGGACCGGGGCCGAACGTGCTCGGCGGCAGGACGGCCGCGGGCAGACGCCGGTCCACGTAGAGGAACACCGCGACCAGCACGGCGCCGAGGGCCAACAGCACCGCCGTCGCGCGCCAGTCGTGCGGGATCCCCGCCACGCTCACGACGAGGGCCGCGGTGCCCAGCAGAACCAGTGACCAGACAGGAATCGGGACGCGCGACTCGTCCACTTCGGCGTCCCCTCGCGCGGGCAGCGCGATCGGCACCAGCACCGCCATCGCCGCGGTCAGAATCACCAGCACACCGAAAGCCCAACGCCACAAACCGAATTGGGCGAAGAGGCCACCGGCGGCGGGCCCGACCAAGGTGCCGACTCCCCACATCGCCGACACCAACGCTGAGGCCTTGGTCCACAACGAACTAGGCAGCGCCGTATTGATCACCGCGTAGCCGAGACCGGCGAGCAGGCCGCCCGCTGCGCCCTGGACCGCGCGGCCCGCAAGCAGAATCTCCATCGTCGGCGCCGCCGCACACGCGAGACTGCCCGCGCCGAAGACGCTGAGGCCCAACAGATATGCCCAGCGCGGGCCCAGCCGGAGCAGCAGCGAGTGCACGGTGGTGGCGGCCACCACCGACGCGACCAGGTACACCGTCGTCACCCACGCGTAGTAGCGGTGACCGCCGATGTCGGCGACCGCGCTCGGCATCAGGCTGATGGTCAGGAACTCGTTCGTGGCGTACAGCGCGACCCCGCCGGCGAGCACCGTAGAGGCCCCGAGGTTCTTGGGGCCGAGCAGCTCACGCCAGCTGCCGGCGCTGATCGCCGCGGTATCGGTCACGCCGCTCACCGTAAGAGCTCAACCGCTATTGAGGTCAAGTCTTTCGAGGGTGCGCGATTCGGACAATTAGCTGTCCAGATGGCACTAGCGTGTTCATCGTGGTAGCTAGAGTGCGGACGCGGCATAGACGGTTGCGGTGGATCATCGCCGCAGCGGCGGTCGCGGTGCTCGCGGCTGGATGCGCCCGCGAAGAGTCCGCCAGTGGAAGCATCGACCTTGCCAAGTTGGACGTAGGCACTTTTCCCACCACGCCGCGCGCCGTACCAAACCAGCCGTCTCCGCAGGAGGCCACTCTTCTAGAAGGCATTCGGATGGCCGACGCCGTCGCCGACTCATCGCAATTCGATTCGATGCTGCTTTATGGCTGGCGGGCCGACCCGATCCCCGACGCCGCCAGCCTCCTTCCGCTGCTCGGCGAAGCGGGTAAGGGGGTGCTCGACCAACACGGTTGGCTGGCCGGGTATCGCGCCGGCTTCGCGGACAGGCCGCCACCGGCTGACGGCGCGCCGCCGGAGACGTACATCGGATTGTCGATCACGCTGCTGCGGTTTCCCAACGACGAAGCCGCACGCGCCGCTGCGGCCGCGCTCGACATCACCAACTGGAAAGACTTGGCCAAGACAATCGCGGTGCCGCTACCCAAGCACCCGGAGGTGGTGGCGCGCTACACCCCGGGAAACGGGGCGGTGCTTGCGGACACTGCGATCGGGCCGTTCGTCGTGCACCTCATGATCGACGCACCACCCGCGGAGGTGGAAAACCACATTGGTGACCTCGATCCGGTTGTCGATGCCGAGCGCAAGCTGCTGCAGGATTTCCGGCCCACCCCGGTCGAGGCGATCCCGACGCTGCCGCGGGACCCCGATGGGTTATTGAGCCGGATGGTCAGCACCGACCCGGCCCGCCCGACACCGGTGTCGGCCAAATTCGCGGTGTACGGCCCAACTGGGGCACTGCATTTCCAGCCGCCGACGTTCCGCAAGGACAAGCTCTACGACAAGTGGGGCGTCGACCGGTTGGCCGTCTCTGGCACCCAAAACCTCTACCGGCTACGTGACCACAAGTCCGCACTCGAGATGCTCGCCGAGTTCACCGCAGAGGCCTCCGGCCGTGAACACGAGATCGACGCCGACCCGAACGTCCCGAACGAACGCTGCTTCCAGGCCAACAATTCACCGCCAAACGCGCCGGGATTCGTATGCCGCATCGTGTTCGAGAACTTCTACACCTCACCCCGCGCCGATACCGCGATCAGCGCCAAGCAGAAGGCGGCCGCCCAGTACGCGCTCCTCGCCGCTGGCAAGTGAGCGCGATTGCTACTTGAGGCCCGCGGCGTCCATACCGCGCAGTTCCTTCTTCAGGTCGTGGATCTCGTCGCGGATGCGCGCCGCCAGCTCGAACTGCAGATCCCGTGCGGCGGCCATCATCTGTTCGGTCAGATCCTTGATCAGGTCGGCGAGCTCGGCGCGCGGCATATTCGTGGTGTCGCGGCCCTCGATGATGCCCGCACTGACGGCCCGGCCTGGCTCCCCCTGCGCGCGACGGCCGCGCGAGGCGTTGCGGCCGGAACCGCCGACCTCGACCGCTTCGGTGTCGTCGGCCTCGCGGTACACCTGGTCGAGAATGTCGGCGATCTTCTTGCGCAACGGTTTTGGATCGATACCGTTGGCCTCGTTGTAGGCGACCTGTTTGGCCCTGCGACGTTCGGTCTCGTCGATGGCTTCGCGCATCGAGTCGGTGATCTTGTCCGCGTACATGTGCACCTCACCCGACACGTTTCGGGCGGCACGGCCGATGGTCTGGATCAGGCTGCGGGTCGACCGCAGGAACCCTTCCTTATCGGCGTCGAGGATCGACACCAGTGACACCTCTGGCAGGTCGAGACCCTCGCGCAGCAGGTTGATGCCGACCAGCACGTCGTATTCACCGAGCCGCAGCTGCCGAAGCAGCTCCACGCGACGCAGCGTGTCGACTTCGGAGTGCAGGTACCGCACCCGGATGCCCATCTCGAGCAGGTAGTCGGTGAGGTCCTCTGCCATCTTCTTGGTCAGCGTGGTGACCAAGACCCGCTCGTCGCGTTCGGTGCGCTTGCGGATCTCGCCGATCAGGTCGTCGATCTGCCCCTTCGTCGGTTTCACAACCACCTGCGGATCGACAAGGCCGGTCGGGCGGATCACCTGCTCGACGAACTCACCACCGGACTGGCTCAGCTCGTACGGTCCTGGCGTGGCAGACAGATACACCGTCTGCCCGATTCGGTCGGCGAACTCTTCCCACGTCAGCGGGCGGTTGTCGATGGCCGACGGCAACCGGAAGCCGAAGTCGACGAGGTTGCGCTTGCGGGAGATGTCCCCTTCGTACATCCCGCCGATCTGCGGCACGGTGACGTGCGACTCGTCGATGACGAGCAGAAAGTCCTCCGGGAAGTAGTCCAGCAGCGTGGCCGGTGCGGAACCCGCGGGCCGGGCATCGATGTGCCGTGAGTAGTTCTCGATACCCGAGCAGAACCCGACCTGGCGCATCATCTCGACGTCGTAGTTGGTCCGCATCCGGAGCCGCTGAGCCTCCAGCAGCTTGCCCTGGCCTTCCAGCTCGGCCAGCCGCTCCTCGAGTTCCTGCTCAATGGTGGAGATCGCGTGCGCCATCCGCTCCGGGCCGGCCACGTAGTGGGTGGCCGGGAAGACCCGCAGCGAGTCGACCTTGCGAACCACGTCGCCGGTCAACGGATGCATGTAGTACAGCGCCTCGATCTCGTCGCCGAAGAACTCGATGCGGACCGCGAGCTCCTCGTACGACGGGATGATCTCGACGGTGTCGCCGCGAACCCGGAACGACCCGCGGGTGAACGCCATGTCATTTCGGGTGTACTGCACGTCGACGAGGAGCCGCAGCAGCGCGTCGCGCGGAACCTCCTGGCCCACCTCCAGCTCGACCGAACGGTCCAGATACGACTGCGGGGTACCCAGGCCGTAGATGCAGGACACCGACGCGACCACCACCACGTCGCGGCGGGACAGCAGGCTCGACGTCGCCGAATGACGCAGCCGCTCCACATCGTCGTTGATCGAGCTGTCCTTCTCGATGTAGGTGTCGGTCTGCGCGATGTACGCCTCGGGCTGGTAGTAGTCGTAGTACGAGACGAAGTATTCAACGGCGTTGTGCGGCAACATCTCTCGCAACTCGTTGGCCAGCTGCGCGGCCAGTGTCTTGTTCGGCGCCATCACCAGGGTTGGCCGCTGCAGCCGCTCGATCAGCCACGCCGTCGTCGCCGACTTGCCTGTGCCGGTGGCACCCAGGAGCACGACGTCGCGCTCCCCCGCGGCGATCCGGCGCTCTAGCTCCTCGATGGCCGCCGGCTGATCGCCCGCGGGCTTGTGCTCGCTGACGACCTCGAAGCGACCGCCCACCCTGACGATCTCGTCGACGGCGCGGTACTCCGAGTGCGCAAGCACGGGATGTTCGGTAGCGAAAGCCATATTCACCAGGGTAGAACCCACCACCGACATCGGCTGTTCCCCAGGCTCAGACCCCGGTGAAGCGCGGCTGACGGCGTTCGACGAACGCCTGGATTCCCTCAGCACCGTCGCCCGTCTTGAACAGGGTGACGACGTCGTCGACGAAGCGGTCCTCGGCGGCCTGCTCACCCTCGCGGTTGGCGCGCTGAGCAGCGGCAAGGGTCGTGCGCACGGCCAGCGGCGCCGACCGCGTCGCGATCCGTTCCGCCAGCTCAACGGCACGATCGCGCTGTCGCCCCGGTTCGACGACCTCCTGCACGAGGCCGATCCGCAACGCCTCCGCGGCGTCGAATTCGTCGCCGGTCAACAGCCAGCGCATCGCGTTGCCCCAGCCGGCGTCGCGCGGCAGCCGGGTGGTGGCCCCGCCGAACGGATAGATGCCCCGCTGAACCTCGAGTTGGGCGAAGCGGGCATCGGCACTTGCGATCCGGATATCGCCGGCCAGCAAGAGTTCGATGCCCAGGGTCAGGCACCACCCGTGGGCAGCGACGACGATCGGCTTCGTCCACGGCTGCCCGTCATTGCGCCAGGGGTTGCGGGCGTCGTCGGGCCAGTCCAGAGTCCCGTCCATCAGGCGGGGGCCGATTTCGGCGAGGTCGAGCCCGCCGGTGAAGTTGTCGCCCTCCGCGTACAGCACGCCCGCGCGCAGGTTGTCGTCGCGTTCCAGGCGTTCGTAGGCACGGCCGAGTTCCTCCAGCATCTCGACGTTGAATGCGTTTCGCTTTGCCGGCCGGTTGAGCCCCATGTGCAGGACGTGATTTCGTTCATCGACTATGACAGTTGGCATAGTCGCGAGCCTAGACTATGATGACTGTCATAACCAGCGATAGCCGAGACCGGATGATCCAGAGCGCCGCTTTGCTGTTCAGAGAGAACGGCTACAGCGGCACGGGTTTTCGCGACGTCATCGAGCACAGCGGAGCGCCGCGCGGTTCGATCTATCACCACTTCCCCGGTGGCAAGGAACAACTCGCCGCGGAGACGGTGGCGTGGGCCGCCGCCGTGATCGAGCGACGCATCGCCCGCGCAGCGCACAGCGGCGACCCGATCGCCGCGCTTGGCATTTTTGTCGACTCCTGGCGAGAAGTGCTCGAAGACAGCAACTTTCGCGCGGGTTGTCCAGTCGTTGCTGTGGCCGCCGAGGCCGACGCCGGGTCGACCGCGACCGATGCGGCGGCCGCCGCGTTCACGCGTTGGCAGGATCTGATCGCGCGGACCCTGCTCGACTCGGGTGTCAGTCGCACGGATGCACGGCGATTAGCTACGACGGTCGTCGCCGCGATCGAAGGCGCGATTCTGCTGTGCCGGGTGCGGCGCGACATCCGTCCGTTGCGTGACGTCCACCGTGCGCTGGAGGCGACCCTGCGCACCGCGATTTCCTGGCACGACCGGTGAGCCCGGCGCGCCTATGCTGAGAGCATCCACGCGCCAAAGCACGAAACATTCGACCTGGTAGCCCGCACCAACACCGATCCGAAGGGCATCGTGCGGGCTGTTGACGTCTACACCGTCGAGCCCT
>Ga0075369_10000482_pt1 | contig 12299 bp, 10 predicted proteins | sample EndMethybrTD3034_FD_71400 | JGI IMG/M metagenome (GOLD analysis project Ga0075369, IMG submission 71400) | Populus endosphere microbial communities from Tennessee, USA - Endosphere MetaG P. TD hybrid TD303-4 | ecosystem: Host-associated > Plants > Roots > Endosphere | place: USA: Tennessee...
GCCCGTGCCGGCGTCCTGCGCCAGGAGGTCCTGCAGCGCGGCACCACCCAGGAAGGTTGGATCTCGGGCGTGCTCGACCGAGACATGCTCGATGCCTCGTGCCTGGTGCTGCCCGAGATCGGCCTGCTGGGCTCCGATGACCCGCGCTTCCACGCCACGCTCGATGTCGCCGCCAAGCGCTTGATGAAGAACGGTTTCATGATGCGCTACAGCGAGGCCGACGATTTCGGCAAGCCGTCCAACGCCTTCCTGCTCTGCACCTTCTGGTACATAGACGCGCTGGCCAGCGTCGGCCGCCGTTCGGAGGCGCTCGAACTCTTCAATAACTTGCTCGCGCGCCGCAACCATGTCGGGCTACTATCCGAGGATATCGATCCGAAGACCGGCGAGCTGTGGGGCAATTTTCCACAAACTTACTCGCAGGTCGGGCTGATCCTGTCGGCCATGCGTCTGTCGCGAAGCTGGGAGGAGGGGCTATGGCACGCATCGTGATCGTCTCCAACCGAGTCCCGATTCCTAAATCCCGAGTGCCTGCCGCGGGTGGCCTTACCGTCGCGCTGCGCGATCTGCTCATCCCGGGCTCGATGTGGTTCGGCTGGAGCGGACGGCTCGCGGCCGAGCCGTCGCTGCAGCCCGCCCTGGTCGAAGCGCGCGGCGTCACCTACGCCACGGTCGACCTGACGGCCGAGGCGCACCGCGCCTTCTATGTCGGCTTCGCCAACGGCGCGCTGTGGCCGTTGCTGCATTTCCGACTGGGGCTGATGCATTACCGCCGCGAGGATTATCTCGGCTACCTGGCGGTCAACCAGACGTTCGCCACGGCGCTCGGCCAGGTGCTGCAGCCCGAAGACTCGGTGTGGGCGCACGACTATCATCTGCTGCCGCTCGGCCGCATGTTGCGCCAGCAGGGGTTCACTGGCCCGCTGGGCTTCTTCCTTCATGTGCCGTTCGTGCCGCCCTCGATGCTCGAGGCGATCCCGGTCGCGCGCGAGATGGTGGCCGATCTCTGTGCGTACGACGTCGTCGGCTTCCAGACCGAGGAGCATGCCCGCGACTTCCGCGACTGCGCGCAGCGCCTGCTGGGCGCCATGGTCGACGGCGAATGGGTGCGCCTGAACGGCCGGCGCATGCGTGTCTTCGCCGATCCGATCGGCATCGATGCCCAGGCCTTCGCTGAGGAGGCCGAGCGTTCCGCCAACGACAAGCTGGTCCATCGCGTCTCGGGCAGCCTGTCGGGCCGCTTGCTCGCCGTCGGCGTCGACCGCATGGATTATTCAAAGGGCCTGCCCCACCGCTTCGAGGCTTACGGCCGCCTGCTCGAGCGCCATCCCGAGCACCGCCGCCGAATCCACTTCCTGCAGATCTGCCCGCGCTCGCGCGAGGAGGTCGACGAGTACCGCAAGCTGCGCGCCGAGCTCGACCGGCTGACCGGCCGCATCAACGGCCGTTTCTCCGAGTTCGACTGGACACCGTTGCGCTACTCGACGCGGCCGGCGCCGCGCTCGACCCTGGCCGGCCTGTATCGCATCAGCCGCATCGGCGTGGTGACGCCATTGCGCGACGGCATGAACCTGGTGGCCAAGGAATTCGTCGCCGCCCAGCCCGACGACGATCCGGGCGTGCTGGTGCTCTCGCGGTTCGCCGGCGCCGCGCACGAGCTCACCGAGGCGCTGATCGTCAATCCCTTCGATCCTGACGCCATCGCCGACGCCATGCACGCGGCGCTGAACATGCCGCTAGCCGAGCGCCTCGAGCGCCACGTTGCGCTCAAGGCCAAGGTGTTCCGCACCACCGCCAGCGTTTACTGCCAGCGCTTCCTCGATGCGCTGCACGCGCCGGCGCTGAAGCTGCAGGCGGCGTAGCCTCCACCGTCGGTTGGTCGCCGGCCGCGAGGTGATGGGCTACGCTCCCATCACCCGCCCATGAGCATCATCTCGCGCCTCTGCATTTCGGGCTATCGCTCACTGCGCGACGTCAGGCTGGAGATCGGACAGCTCACGGTCGTCACCGGCGCCAACGGCAGCGGCAAGTCGAGCCTCTACCGCGCGCTCCGCCTGCTGGCCGACGTGGCGCAGGGCCGGATCATTCAGTCGCTGGCGCTGGAAGGTGGCCTGCAGTCGGTGCTGTGGGCGGGACCCGAGCAGTTCTCGCGCGCGATGAAGGCGGGGACGCAACCCGTGCAAGGAACGGTTCGCAAGAATTCCGTCAGCCTGAAGCTCGGTTTCTCTTCCGACGACTACGGCTTCGCCATCGATCTCGGCCTGCCGCTGCCCGACTCCAGGCACTTCTACAAGGATCCTGTCATCAAGACCGAAAGCCTCTGGACGGGGCTCGTCCTGAGCCGCGCCAACACATTTGCCCAGCGCAAGGGGCCGGCAGTCAGCCTGCGCAATCAGGAAGGCGAGTGGCGGTTGGCCTACGACAGGCTCGCGTCCTACGACAGCATGCTTACGCACTGCAGCGACCCGCGCGATGCTGTCGAACTGCTGTTGCTGCGCGAGAACATGCGAGGTTGGCGCTTCTACGACCACTTCCGCACCGACAGCGAGGCGCCGGCACGGCGTCGCCAGATCGGCACGCGGACGCCGGTGCTGGCCTCGGACGGTGCCGACCTGGCGGCGGCCATCGCTACGATCCAGGAGGTCGGCGCCGAGGAAGAGCTCGCGGCGGCGGTTGCCGATGCCTTTCCCGGTGGCTCGATCGGTGTCGAGGATGCCGGCGGCTACTTCGAGGTCGAGATGCGCCAGCACGGCTTGCTGCGGCCCCTCAATGCCTCCGAGCTCTCGGACGGCACCTTGCGCTACCTGCTGCTGGTCGCCGCCCTCCTGTCACCGCGACCGCCGACGCTGATGATCCTGAACGAGCCCGAGACCAGCCTGCATCCCGACCTGTTGCCGGCCCTGGCGCGGCTGATCGCCAGGGCGTCCAAGGAATGCCAGATCATCGTCGTCTCGCACGCCGCGGCGCTGGTCTCTGCGTTGCAGGAGGCCGGCGCCAGGCGGATCGTGCTCGAAAAACAGTTGGGCGAGACCGTCGTGCCCGGCGAGGAACGGCCGGTGTGGAACTGGCCGACGCGCTAGATGCCGAAGGCCGGCGGATAGACGACGCGGCCCGCGCCGCCTTTCAGCGCACCGGGGACCAGCTCCAGCGCCATGAAAGCATCACTGGAGAAGGGCGACGCGAGAGGCCGCGCAAGTGCGGCCGAAAAGCCGAAGCGCGGATAGTAGTCGGGGTGGCCGAGCACAATGACGGCCCGCCAGCCTTGGTGCTGCGCTCGCCGCAGCGCCTCACGAACCAGGGTGCTGCCGACGCCCTGCCGCTGCCGGCCGGGCTGCACTGACATCGGTGCCAGGGCGAGCGAACGCACGGGCTTGCCGGCAACGGTGACATCGAGCGCACTCAGGAGAATATGGCCGACCACCTCGGTGCCATCGAGCGACACGAGCTCGATGGAAGCGAGGCCTGCGTCACGCAGATCGACGATCAGTCGGGATTCGTAAGTCCCGCCGAACGCTGCGTCATTGAGGCTGCGGATCGCGTCGTCATCTGCCGGCCCGCGTTCGCGGATCGTCACATCAGCTCGCCCAGCGCGCCGGTGACGTGCCGAGCGGCTCAGGTGGCTTGGCGAAGAACGGCGGCGTGTCGCTCAGTTGCACCACCGGTTTGAGATGCCTCAGATGACCGAACAGGCCATCGCTTTCCATCAGATAGCGCGCGAGCTCGGGCTCGGGCAGCTCGGCCACGCCGTTGCTGGGCTCGACCGTGCCGAGGTTCGCCAGCCAGTGCGCGACCTGGACCAGCGACACGCGCACCAGCCACGAGCCGCCCTGCTCGGCGTGGCGGGCCAGCCCGACCATGGCGCCGAGCGCACCGAGATAGCCCGCGATGTAGTCGAGCGCCTGGACCGGCAGGTTGCGCGGCTTGGCGAGCGAGCCCTGGGTGGCCGAAAGGCCCGTGACGTTCTGCACGATCGAATCGAAGCCGCGTCGGTCGGCCCACGGGCCTGCATGGCCGTAGGCGCAGATGCTGACGCAGATGATGCCGGGCCGGAGCGCCGCCACGTGCTCGGGCGAGAAGCCGCGCGCGGCAACGGTGCCGGGGCGATAGCCCTGGGTGAAGATATCGGCCTCGCGCAGCAGGTCGGTCATGGTCTTGATGCCGGCGGGCTGGGTGAGGTCGACCCAGGCGCAGCGCTTGCCGTGGCCGGTGTCCATCAGGATCTCGGTCTGATAGGGCAGGTGAGGGGCCGCGATATGCAGCACGTCGGCGCCGTTCTCGGCCAGCACGCGGCCGCTGGTCGGGCCCGCCAGCACGCGCGTGAGGTCGAGGGCGCGCACGCCGCTCAGCGGGCGATCACCTTTGGGCAAAGGCCGCGGCGGCGCCTCGCCGATCTGGACGATGTCGATCAGCGGCAGCTTGGCGACGGCGATCCCGTGAGGATGGGCATTCCATTCCTCGCGGCTGCGCACCAGCCCGCCGACACAGCCGCCGTCGGCGATCGCCTGCTCGATGGCAAGTCCGTCCCACTGGGCGACAGCCTCGGCCAGCCCCTCGCGCGTCTCGGCCTTGGCGCCCGTGATGCGGAGCGCGCCGGCGCGATGATGCGGATGGTTGGTGTGCAGGAACATGATGCGGCCGTCGCGCGTCGGGTAGTGGCCGGCCAGCGGATCCCACGACACCGGCTTCGCGCCGTTCTGCAGCACGTAGGTGTTGGAGCGCAGCGACGCTGTCGCGGCGTGACGGTCGACGGTCACGCCCTGCGGCTTGCCGGTCCTGAGCCGCCACAGGTCGGAGACCGCGAGGCCGACCGCACCCAGCGCCGCCGATCCAGCGGCCGCGACGCGCCACGGTGTGACGAACACCGGATCTTCACCGCCCGTGATGGCGAGAGAATCGTCGCCGCGCTTGGCGCGGCCGATCTGGGCGAGGATCTTGTAGGCGAGGTCGGTGCTCACGTCTCGGCCATGATCTTGGTGAGGGTGGCCATCAGGTCCTGCGGGCAGGTGATGTGCGGATTGTGACTGGCATCCATCTCGTAATACTTCCAGGTCGAATCGCTTTTCGCGCGCTCCGCGAACTGGCGGAACGTATCACCGGGTCCGCTGCGCTTGGCGTAGATGTAGGCACGCGGCAGCGGCGGCTCGCGCGAGGTGAGCCTGAGCTTCTGCTCGAAGGTCTTGATCGGCTGCGAGCGCCGGCGCGGCATCGCCCAGGTGACGTCCTCGGGCGCGGTGTCGGTTGGCATCGGGATCGGCGGGATACGCCAGCCCGCGCCTTCACCCATCGCCTTGCCGCGCATGTTCTCGGTCGCGTCGGGGCCGACGAGGTCGAACAGGCTCTGGCCGTCCTGTGGCGCGAAGGCGTCGATATACACGATGCGTGCAATGCGCCGGCGCGCCTTGTCGGCAACGCCCGTCGCCACCATGCCGCCGTAGGAATGGCCGAGCAGGGTGACCTCCTTCAGGTCCTCGCAATCGAGCACTGCGGCAACATCGTTGATGTGGGTGGTGAGGTCGATCTCGTGGTGGGCGAGGTGGGCCCGCTCGCCCAACCCCGTGTAGGTCGGCGAGAAGAACTGATGGCCGGCCGCGGCGAACAACGGCCGCATCTTCTTCCATGCCCAGGCGGCTGACCACGCACCGTGTGCAAGAACGATCGTTGCCATGCGACCCCCCTAGAAGCTGGCGAAGCCGATATTTGAGTGCTATTACGAATTACTCGCAATGAAACCCAATCCAACCATAGCACTCGGCGAGGCCCGCGTGGGCTTTCGTGGCCGCATCCACCAGCTCTCCGTCAACGGCTCCAGCACTGGCCTGCCCGGCCCCGAGCTGGAGCGCCGGCTGATCGAGCTCGGCTTCGTCGAGGGCGCCGACGTCGAGCTGCTGCACCAGGGCCTGTTCGGCGGCGATCCCATCGCCGTGCGCGTCGCCGACACGACGATCGCGCTGCGCCGCCGCGAGGCCATGGCGATCCTGGTGATGGCGGCAGCCTCTACATGACTGTCATAGCCCTCGTCGGCAATCCCAACTGCGGCAAGACCGCGTTGTTCAATGCCCTGACCGGCAGCCGCCAGAAGGTCGCCAACTATCCCGGCGTCACGGTCGAGAAGAAGGTCGGTCCGCTCACGACGCCGGCGGGGCGGTCGATCCAGGTCGTCGACCTGCCCGGCACCTATTCCTTGCGGGCGCGCTCGCCGGACGAGGAGATCACGCGCGACGTCGTGCTGGGCCGCCTGAAGAGCGAGGTCGTCCCCGACCTGATCGTCTGCGTCGGCGACGCCTCCAACCTCAGGCTGGCGTTGCGGCTTGCGCTTGAGCTGAAGCGCGTCGGCCGGCCGGTGATGCTGTCGCTCAACATGATGGACATCGCCCGCAAGCGCGGCATCTCGATCGACATCGAGCGCCTGTCGCACGAGCTTGGCGTGCCGGTCGTGGAATCGGTGGCGGTGCGTCGTGGCGGCATCGACGCCCTGCTGGCCGGCATCGACAAGCGTCTCGACGAGCAGCTCAAGACGAGCGAGTCCGACTGGAACCCGCCCGATGCCGGCGCCTTGCGCGTCGGCCAGCGCGAGGCCGATCGCCTGCTGGCGGCCGCCGTGCGCGGGCCGGGCGAGCGCGATTCGCTGACGGCGCGGGTCGACGCGGTGCTGCTGCATCCCGTGGTCGGGCTGCTCATCCTGCTGGCCATCCTGTTCGTCATGTTCCAGGCGGTCTTCGCCTGGGCAGCACCCGCCATGGACGGGATCGAGGCGGCCTTCCACTGGCTGGGCGATCAGGTCCAAGGCGCGCCGTTGCCCGACCTGCTCAAGAGCTTCCTCAAGGACGGCCTCATAGGCGGCGTCGGCGCGGTCATCGTGTTCCTGCCGCAGATCGTGATCCTGTTCTTCTTCATCCTGGTGCTGGAAGACCTGGGCTACATGGCGCGCGCGGCCTTCCTGATGGATCGCATCATGGGCGGCGCGGGCCTGCATGGCCGCGCCTTCATCCCGCTGCTGTCGTCGTTCGCCTGCGCCATTCCCGGCATCATGTCGACCAGGGTCATCGACAACCGGCGCGACCGGCTCACCACCATCCTGGTGGCGCCACTGATGACCTGCTCGGCGCGCATCCCGGTCTACACGCTGATCATCGGCGCCTTCATCCCCGACCGCGAGGTCTGGGGCTTCGTCGGCCTGCAGGGGCTGGTGATGTTCGGCCTCTATGCCTTGGGCATTGTGGGCGCTCTGACCGTGTCGTTCGTCCTGAAGCGGCTGATCTGGCGCGACACGCCGGGCGAGCCTTTCATGCTCGAGCTGCCCGACTACAAGATGCCGCGCGCCAGGAGCCTTGCCATCGGCCTGTGGGGACGTGCGACGGCCTTCCTCAAGCGCGCCGGCACGACCATCGCCTCGATGATGATCCTGATCTGGTTCCTGGCGAGTTTCCCGCAGGCGCCCGAAGGCGCCACCGACCCCGCGATCAGCTACAGCCTCGCCGCCATGATCGGCTCGGCGATCCAGCCGCTCACGGCGCCGCTCGGCTTCAACTGGCAGATCAACGTCGCGCTGATCCCCGGCATGGCGGCCCGCGAGGTCGCGGTCGGCTCGCTGGGCACGATCTACTCGATCGCCGGCGGCGAGGAAGCTGCCGAGCAGATCGGCCGCGCCCTGGTCGCAAGCTGGAGCCTCGGGACGGCGCTTGCTCTGCTCGCCTGGTACGTCTTTGCGCCGCAGTGCGCCTCCACGCTCGCCGTCATCCGTCGCGAGACCGGCGGCTGGCGGTGGATGTGGATCACCTTCGCCTACATGCTGGCGCTGGCCTATGTCGCCGCGCTCTCGACCTACCAGATCGCCCGCGCCCTCGGCGCCGGCTGACGAGACGACCGAGGCCTTGATGTCCAGACCGCAGCGCACTTTTCGCTATTGGCTGCAGCAGCTCCACCTCTGGATCGGCCTGATCCTGCTGCTGCCGCTGGTCATGATGGGCGTGACCGGCGCGGTGCTGGTCTACGGCCACGACATCGAGCATCTGCTGGGCCAGGGCGAGCCGCCGGCCAAGACGGTCGGCGAATGGCGGTCGCCGGCCGAGCTCATCGAAGCGGCGCGCACGGCTTCGAACGATCCGAGCCGCATTCCGATCGCCGTGCGCTGGCCGATGGAAGTGGGCGAGCCCGCGGCCGTTCGCCTGTCGCGGCCAGGCATGGCGACCGAACGGCAGCAGTTTCGTGGTGGTCAGCAAGGCCAAGGCCAGGGTCAGGCGCAAGGCCGCGTCCCCACGCAAAGCCCGTTTGCCGGCAGCCTGCAGATCCTGATCGATCCGGTGTCGCTGCAGGTGCTCGAGACGCAGCAGGCAATGACGGGCTGGCTGCGCTTCTTCCACGACCTGCACGGCCATCTCTTCATCGCGGGCGGCCTCGGCCGTGAGCTGGTGGGCTGGTTGGGTGTGGCGTTGCTGGTGTTGGGCTGCTCGGGCCTCTATCTCTGGTGGCCCCGCCCTGGCCAGTGGAAGGCGGCCTTCGTCGTGCGCCGCACCGCCAAGGGCGTGCGCCTCAATCGCGAGCTGCACGGCGCGGTCGGCATCTGGAGCCTGGTGCTGTTCATGCTGGTGAACTTCACCGGCGTCTATCTCGCCTTCCCGCAGCAGATCTCCTCGGCGGTCAATGCCGTGTGGCCGGGCCGCGACATGCGCGCGGCGATGTTCCAGGCGCGCGTCGAGCCGATGCGCGGGGCCCAGCCGATGGGCGTCGACGAGGCGGTCGAGCTCGCGCGTTCGAAGGTGCCCGATGCCCGCTTCCTCAACGCCTTCCTGTCGATCCGGCCTGACCAGGCGACGCGCGTCAGCCTGGTCCGCGGCGATCATATCGAAGGCGCGCCCGTCATCACGGTGATCATCGATCCCTTCCGCAAGAGCGTGGTCGACGTGTTCGATCCGCAGACCATGAGCACGGGCGAGCGCATCATCGCCTGGCAGCGCGCGCTGCATTACGGCATCGGGCTCGGCGGCGGCTACAAGTTCCTGGTGTTCGTGTCGGGCGTGATCATCCCGGTGTTCGCCGTCACCGGCTTCCTGATGTGGTGGCTGAAGCGCCGCAACCGCCGCGCCGGCGAACGCGCCAAGGCCGTGATCCAGGCGGAGGCTGCGGCGAGGGCGGCCGACTAGGTCTTCGCCCCCAGATCGTACAGCACGATCGCGCGCCGCGGCTCTGGCGGCAGCGAGCGCCATAGGCTCGGATCGACCACCGTGCCGTGCGTCCGTACCCAGCGTTCGAAGTCGCGCGTGCGTCGATTGGTGGCCAGCACCACGAAGCGCACCTCGCCGCGCTCGACGGCCTTGGCGAAGGCATCGACGCTCATCACCGGGTCGTTGCCGAAGAAACCGCCAAACGCCATCACCGGCTGGCCGGTGCGGATGATCACCGGCGCCGCCAGCAGGGCATTGGGCGCGGCCAGCAGGAAGCGCGCATTGCCGCGATGCTCCTTCAGGAAGGCCTGCAGCTTGGGATCGTCGGTCAGCGCCCCCCAATTGCGCGACAGGATCGGTCCGCGGCCATCGTCGATGCCGAGCCAACGCGGCAGGCTGGCCGACGGCAGGGTGAGGTTGCCTGGGGCGAAGACCGCACTCAGCGACCAAAACGCCGGCAGCACCAGCAGAGCGACGCCGCCGATGACGGCAGGCGGACGCTTGGCGCGCCACTGCGCGGCAAGGGCGGCCAACAGCGCCACGACGGGAAAGCCCACCCAGGCCGAGGTCCAACCCAGGGACGCGCCGGCGACATAGCCCTGCCACAGGGCGGCGGCGCCGAGTCCTACGGCGAGATGCGTCGAGCCGCGCTTCCACAATTCGAAGCAGCCGATGCCGGCCAATGCCGCGAGCGGTGGCCCCAATGTCGCGAGGTAGTAGCCGTGGAAGATGCCGCCGGCCAGGCTGTAGACGATGCCGTAGGTCAACGCCCAGACGCTCCACAGCGCCACATGTGCGCGATGGCGGCGCCAGGCGAACACCGCGCCCAGCACCGCGAGCGGCAAGGTCCAGGCGAACTGCATGGCCAGCGCGGGCGCGGCGAGCCGTAGCGGCCCCACCGGCACGGCGTCGTAGGCGACGAAGCGCGTCGTCTGGGCGGGCGTTGGCGTGGGCGCCGGCGTTGGCCTGTTGCGCACGAACCGCTCCAGCCCGTTGTGCATGACAATCAGCTCGAGCATCGAATTGTCGTGGCTGCTGCCGGCATAGGGCCGCTTCGCCTTGGGTGTGAGGTCGAACGCCACCGCCCAGGACAGCGACACGATGCCGAGCGTGACGGCAGCCGCCGTCATCCAGCCAAGCCGCTGGCGCCAGTTGAGCGTGCCCGCGAGCAGCCATCCCGCCAGCAGGGCCGGTCCGCACACCAGTGCCGCCAGCATCTTGGTGTTGAAGGCAAGTCCCAGCAGGGCCATCGCCACCACCAGCGACAGGCCGCGGCCGCGCAGCGCGGTCCGCGCCGCCAGCAGCAGGAAGAAGATCAGCCAGGAATCGGTGTTGTTCGAGCGGTCGACAGCGACGGCGATGGGCATGATCGCCAGCAGCAGGGCTGCGACGATGGCAGCCGGCGCACCGAGCGGTCGAACCAGGCGATAAAGCAGGGCCACCGAGGCAATGCCGGCCAGCGCCTGCGGCAGATGGATCGCCCAGCCGCTGTAGCCCAGGACCGCAGCGAAGACCGTCTGGATCCAGAAGGCGATCGGCGGCTTGTCGAGCGAGATGAAGCCCGCGGGATCGAACGAATTGTAGAAGAACAGCCAGACGCCCTGCAGCATGCTGCGCACGCCCGCGGCGTAATAGGCGGTGCCGACGCCATTGTCCTCCAGCCGCATCAGCCGCAGGACGGCTGCAACCAGCAGCACGGCGGCGAACGCCGCCCATTCAATCCGTCGTCTGCTCGCCTGGTCTGTCAATCGCCTCCCCTCGAGGGGTCTACGCAGGATAAGGCAGCCTCATCCCGGACAGGGGGCTGACTTTTCCTCAGGACGGCAGGGGCCCGCGGAAGACGAAGAAGGCGCCGCTGCAGATCAGGGCGAAGCCGACGATGTGGTTCAGGGTGATGCGCTCGCCGAGATAGAGCACCGAGAACAGGGCGAACACCGAAAGGGTGATCACCTCCTGCATGGTCTTGAGTTCGGCCGCCGAATAGACGGTGTGGCCCCAGCGGTTGGCCGGCACGGCGAAGCAGTATTCCACGAAGGCGATGCCCCAGCTCGCCAGCACCACGATCCACAACGGCCGATCGGTGAACTTCAGATGCCCGTACCAGGCGAAGGTCATGAAGACGTTGGAGATCAGCAGCAGGACGATAGGGGCAACGGCAGGGGGCAGCCAGGTCATGTCGGTTACTACTCCGCTTTGATACCGAGCTTCTTGATCAGGGGTACGACAAGCTTCTCTTCCTTGTCGAGCATGGCCGCCAGCTCCTGCGGCGTGCTGGATTTCGTCTCCGCGGTGAGATCGGCGAACTTCTTGATCACGGCGGGATCGGCGAGCGTGGTCACCATGGCGGCATTGAGCTTGGCCAGGATCTCCGGCGGCAGCTTGGCCGGCGCGAACAGGCCCGTGTAGGTGCTGAAGGTGAAGTCCTCCAGGCCCTTCACGCCCGATTCCTTCATGGTCGGCACGTCGGGCAGCTGCGGCACGCGCTTGTCGGACGACACGGCGATGGCGCGCATCTTGCCCGCCTTGATATGGCCGATCGCGGCATTGACCTGGTCGACCTGCGCCGGCACCTGGCCCGCGATCAGGTCGAGATGGGCCTGTCCGCTGCCCTTGTAGTGGACCAGCGTGTACCTGGTGCCGGTCGCCTCGCCGATGAGCTCGATGGCGATGTGGTTGGTCGTGCCGACGCCCGAATCGGCGACGGTGAACTTGCCGTCCTTGCCCAGCGCAATGAAGTCGGCCAGCGTCTTGATCGGCGAATCGGGCGGCACGATCAGCACCGCGGGCACGGCCTGGATGTGGCTGATCGGCTGGAAGGCCGTGCGCCAGTCGTAGGGCGCATTGCCGTAGATCGCGGGCACCGCGACCAGCGAGTTGGCCGAGACCAGCAGGTTGTAGCCGTCGGGCGCCGAGCGGGCGATGACGTCGCTGCCGATCATGCCCGAGGCGCCGGCCTTGTTGTCGACGATCACCGTGACGCCCAAGACGTCCTTCAGCTTCTCGGCGATGATGCGCGCCGTGACGTCGATGTTCCCGCCCGGCGCATAGGGCGCCATGATGCGGATCGGCTTGTCGGGGTATTTGTCGGCCGTCTGGGCGGCGGTGGAGCCCGCACCGGCGAGAAGTGCCAGCAGACTC
>Ga0075369_10000483_pt1 | contig 12299 bp, 7 predicted proteins | sample EndMethybrTD3034_FD_71400 | JGI IMG/M metagenome (GOLD analysis project Ga0075369, IMG submission 71400) | Populus endosphere microbial communities from Tennessee, USA - Endosphere MetaG P. TD hybrid TD303-4 | ecosystem: Host-associated > Plants > Roots > Endosphere | place: USA: Tennessee...
GCAGGTCTCGGGGATCTGCGGCGTCTGGCGCATGATGTCGGTGATCGGGAAGCGATCCTCGCGGGCCAGCGCCATGTACATGCGCGGCATCAACGGGAAGTGGAATGCCATATGGCATTCGTCACCGTTGCCGAAATACTCCTTGGTATCCTCGGGCCACTGGTTGGCTTCGGCCAGCAGCATGCGGCCGGGATAATGGGTGTCGATCTCGGCGCGGATGCGGCGCAGCACGTCGTGGGTCTCGGGCAGGTTCTCGTTGTTGGTGCCCTCGCGCTCGACGAGGTACGGCACCGCATCGAGCCGCAGGCCATCGACGCCGAGGTCGAGCCAGAAGCGCATGACGCCCAGAACCGCATCCATCACGGCCGGATTGTCGAAGTTGAGGTCGGGCTGGTGGGCGTAGAAACGATGCCAATAGTAGGCATTGGCGGCGGCATCCCAGGTCCAGTTCGAGCGCTGGGTATCGACGAAGATGATGCGCGTGCCGGCGTATTTCTGGTCGTTGTCCGACCAGACATAGAAATCACGCTCGGGCGAGCCGGGTGGCGCGAGGCGGGCACGTTGGAACCAGGCGTGCTGGTCGGACGTGTGGTTGATGACGAGCTCGGTGATGACGCGGATGCCGCGGCGATGGGCCTCGTCGATGAAGCGCTTGGCGTCGTCGAGCGTGCCGTATTCGGGATGAACGGCGGTGTATTCGGCGATGTCGTAGCCGTCGTCGAGGCGCGGCGATGGATAGAACGGCAGCAGCCACAGCGTGTTGACCCCGAGCTCGGCGATGTAGTCGAGCTTGGAGATCAGGCCGGGGAAATCGCCGATGCCGTCATTGTCCGAATCGAAGAACGACTTGATGTGGAGTTGATAGATGATCGCGTCCTTGTACCAGAGCACGTCCTGGGCAACGGGCAACTGGGTGGCAGCCAGGGGCGCGTTCATGGCCGAGCTCCCATCGGCGTGATTCGCCAGATGGCGAACGGCAAATCGGCAGGATCGAGCCGCACGTGCTGCACCTTGCCTTGCCAAACGAACCGGTTGTTGCGCATGAGATCCTCGACTTCCACGGCGCCGTTGTCGGGCAGCCTCCACTCCCACAAAGGCACCTCGAACGACGCTTCCTGCGCGTGGTGAGGATCGAAGCTGACGGCGACCAGGATCATCTCGGCGCCGTCGGGCGACGGCTTGCCGTAGACCAGGACCTGGTCGTTGAAGGCGTTGTAGAAGCGCACGCCGAGATGACTGTGGAGCGCGGGATACAGTCGACGCAGGCGATTGAGCGCGGTGATCTCGGCGACGATGTTGCCGGGCGCATTGAAATCGCGCCGCCGCGCCTCGTACTTCTCCGAATCGAGGTATTCCTCGCGGCCCGGCAGGGCCGCGGCTTCACAGACCTCGAAGCCGGAATAGACGCCCCACAGGCCGGACAAGGTCGCGGCCAGGGCGGCGCGGATCAGGAAGCCGGCACGGCCCGAGCTCTGCAAGAAATAGGGATTGATGTCGGGCGTATTGACGAAGAAGTGCGGCCGGTAATAGTCCGCCACGTCCGTCGTGGTGAGCTCGCGCAGATAGTCGGCGATCTCGCCCTTGTTGTTGCGCCAAGTGAAGTAGGTGTACGACTGCGAGAAACCGACCTTGGCGAGGCGGTACATCATGGCGGGGCGTGTGAAGGCCTCGGCCAGGAAAATCACATCGGGATGCCGGCCACGCACATCGGCGATCATCCACTGCCAGAAGGGCAACGGCTTGGTGTGCGGATTGTCGACACGGAAGATGCGCACGCCTTCGCCGGCCCAGTGCAGGACGACATCGCGCAACGCCAGCCACAGCTCGGGCACCGCCCCTTCGGCGTAGAAGTCGACGTTGACGATATCTTCGTACTTCTTGGGCGGGTTCTCGGCGAAGCGGATCGAGCCGTCGGCGCGGCGGCGAAACCATTCGGGATGCTGCTTGAGCCAGGGATGATCGGGCGAACACTGGATGGCGAAATCGAGCGCGATCTCGAGGCCATGCTCACGGGCAGCCGCCACCAGCCGGCGGAAATCCTCCGGCGTGCCTAGCGCCGCGTGGATCGCGTCATGGCCGCCGTCGCGGGCGCCGATGGCATATGGACTACCGGGATCGTCGGGCGCGGGCTTCAGCGTATTGTTGCGGCCCTTGCGATTGGTCGTGCCGATGGGGTGGATGGGCGGGAAATAGAGCACGTCGAATCCCATGTCGCGAACCCGCGGCAGATGGGCAACGACGTCGTTGAAGGTCCCCAGCGACCGGGGAAAAAGCTCGTACCAGCTCGCGAACTCCGCCTGCGGCCGCTCGACCTCGACAGCGATTTCTGGATGCCGGCACGGCAGATGCCGAACCTCCGTGGCCGCGACCAGATGATGCGTGTCGGCAGCCGTCAACAGCCGCACGGCGGCAGCGGCGTCGGCGCGATCCAGTTTGGCGATGAGCTCACCCAGGCCGAGCCGCCGCAGATGGGCGACGGCATCGGCGATGTCGACGGTGACATCGACGCCAGCATGGCTCTTGACCTCGAGAGCGTGGCTCAGGCTGCCGAACTCGTCACGCCAGGCTTCGATGGTGAAGAAGTGCCGGCCGATGCGCCGAGGCATCATGCTGCCGCGCCAGCGGTCGTTGCCGAGCGGAGCCATCGGCGAGCGCCGCCATTCCGATTCGCCGGCTTCGCGCCACAGCAGCTCCGCCGCCAGGACATCGTGGCCGTCGGCGAAGATGTCGGCCTCCACTGCGATCGGTCGGCCGACGATGCGGCGGACCGCGAAGCCCGGTGCCTGGGGGACGACGCGATCGATCACCACCGGAGAACGGGTCACCGCGGCGCTGGCCGAGGCCAGTTCGTCGCCCTTTACGGGATCGACGGCAGCAAGCTCAGCCATCAGCACCTCACCAGGCTGCAGTCGATCGGGCACCGGCCCTCCATCGAGGAGGCGGGGTTCGCCCAGCACGGCGCCACCAACCGGATCGAGTGGATCCAGGCTCACCGGCACGGCGTGGTCCACGGCCAAATCGTTGTTGATCAGAACGACAAGTCCATGCTGCGCTTGCCGCGGATCGGCCGCATCGAGGCGCGCCAGCGCCGTCACTGGCGCCGACGATCCTGTCAGGCGACGAACACACTTCGTCGGCAGGCGCTGCCGCTGGAGATCGGTCGTCGCTCGCCGGACCTCGTCTTCGACGCCAGCGGCAAAATCTTCCGGCAGGAACAGGCCGTCGGTCGTGGCGACAGCGAGCTGCAATGCACGACGGCGCGCGGCGGTGTCCGCCGGCAGGCCGCGCGCTTCCGCCACCACGCCGATCGCCGGCGCAACACGGGCAAGTGAATCGAGCTCCTCGCCGTACCAGGCGGCGCGTCCATCCCACCAGGCCGTGGAGGCGAAGACACCGTCGAGGCCCGCTCCGGCCAACTCGCCATGCTTCGCCCAGGCGAGGCCGGGGGTCCAGGCCCACAAGGTGCAAGCGCTCTCGCGGCGAGTCGCTGCAACAATCTCACGCAAGGCGCCGGCCGGCAGGAGATCAAGGCCCAGGAGACGGAAGGCCGCTGCTCCGGCGTCGGCCAATCGCACAAGGTGCGAAGCCCACCATGATGCGATCCGGTCGGCGTCGGGCCGCACCGTGACGGCATGAGCGATCGACCCATCGGCTCGCGGATCGGCGACATCGCTTTGGTACCGGCGCTCGAACAGATCTCCGGCCTCGTGGGCGCTCGCCCCGTCAAACGCCAACCGGTCGAGCACGACATCGAGACAAAGGCCCAGGCCCCGCGGCTTGCACAGCGCGGCCATCTCGCGGACCACATCTTCGATGGACCCACCGATTCCCAGGCCAGGATTGGGCTTGGCAAGATCGCTGATCAGCAGCGGATCGTTGCGTCGCGTCAAGAACGGGTTGAGGCAAACGTGGTCGAGACCCAGGTCGGCGGCGCGGGCCAGCCGTGGCCGCCAATCGGTGCCCTGGAAGTCCTCGACATGGCAAATGCCGGGCGTCCGCAGCTGCGGACGCCGACGAGCCTCCCCCACCCCGGCCGATCCGGCCGTGGACTTCAAGCACCTGCCCATCTGATAGAAACCGCTGAACCCGCCTCAGGTTGCGAGGAACGGTCGCGATTTCAGGGATTTATTGGGAAGATTTGATGACTCGCGGGCCGGTCGCCACTCCAGCTGGCCATTCCACGGCCTCAGAGAAAGGTGACTCGCGCCTCGCGCCCCAGCATCTCCGGGAATATCACGCCGTCATCGGCCTGGATCTCGACCTCGATCTGGCGGACACTGGCCACGCCCATATCCGCCTCGCTGCGCTTCTCGCGTTTCACGGACATGGGGGCGATAGCGATCTTGCCGCGGTACACCGTGGGGGTGCCACGGAACGTGACTTCGACCGGCGAGCCCACCTTTAGGCGCTGCAAGTGCAGTTCGTCGACCGTCGCGAAGACGCGCAATTGCTTCATGTCGACGACTTTGGCGATGCCCAAGCCCGACGCCATCTCGCCCTCGCGTGAATTGATCTGGGTGACGACGCCGTCGATGGGCGAGCGGACAAGGGCCTCTTCGCGGATTCGCAGAGCCTGATCGACCGCCGCCTTCAGCCTGACGATATCGGTGGCATTCTGCTCGAGGTCGATCTGCAGCCGCCGCTTGTTGAGGGCGAGGCTGGCCTCCTGGTTCTTGATCCTCTGCTCAGACAGCCAGACTTCGAGTTCCTTTTCCTCGGGCGGCCTGCCCGAACGATTGCGCAGTATGGTCGCCAGCCGTTCGTTTTCGATTGCCGACTTCAGAGCACCTTCCTCGAGCTGAAGATCGATGACGCGCGTGCCCTTCAAGGTGGTTTCGCGCAGCCGCTCGGCCTTCAAAAGGTTGTTCTCGGCGATCTTCAGGTTGACCTCGGCCGTGGGATAGCTGCCCATCACGGCAATGATCTCGTCGCGCTTGACGCTCTGGCCTTCCTTGATGCGCAGTTCCTTCAGCACCGCACCGCCATTGGGGTCGTTGGCGATAAGCACCGTGCCGGCCGGAGCCTCGGTGTAACCGCGCGCGATCAGGGGACCGCCGGTGGGCAGGGCGCCTGTCGAGCCATTGGCGGCCTGCTGGCTGCGGGCAATCCATGTCGCGGCCACGGCGACGGCCACCAGCGCGACCACGCCGGTCATGACCCGCTTCATTGTTCCGCTCTTCGCCACTGCCCGCTGCCCGCCTGTTTGGACCCCATCACCACGGGGAACATTTGCGCAAAAAATGATTATCTTTCAATGGGGTCGAGGCCCAATTCACTGCCAATATAGCGGCCTATTGTGGCCAAATTCGACTTGACCCTGCACTGCTTTATCCTGATCCCGTCCGGCGGCAACGAACCGCGAGCCTATGACGCAGGGACGCTCCCGGTTATCTGGCCCCGTTGTCGGGCTCCGCTACTTGGTCGCCTTGTCGAAGGCGAGGCCAAAGCCCAGCAGCGGCACGTCTATATTGATCGTCCGCTTGTTGGGATCCTGGAGCGTGAGCTTGAGGGTCGTGCCGTTTCTCAGTGACGCCAGGAACGGGTCTTTCAAGGGAAGCGAGACGATGCAGCCGGCATTGGTGCAGGTCTGCACCGGAAGTTTTTCCACCGCGCCATTGTCGACCTTGAGCTGGACCGGCTCGGTCAGGCTGATGCCGAGGGGAAGCTGGATGGTCAGGCTCGGCGCCTTGGTCTCCGGCGCGATGCGGGCGGTGAGCTGCGCCACGAGCTGCTTGTCGTCGCGATTGATCATCTGCTGGACGGCGCGGCAGTCCAGGACCTTGCCGTCGCTGGTGCACTCGACCCGCCAGCCCGCGACGGGGGCGTCCTGCGCCGATGACGGTACCGTCGCGATAAGTCCAGCGACGAATGGCGCGATAAACGCCAGTACGCGATGGCGGCTACCTGATGTCATACTGTTAGGCTCCTCCCTCGGGCGCGATAATCGCGAACTCCCGGCGGTATGCAAGGGGGCGTGGCGCTACATCTTCAGGAGCCATGCCTCGACGTTGCCCTTGCCCTTGACCTCGATCTCGCCGCGCGCCTCGAACGTGAACTGGTCCTTCAGCGTCTCGTAGACCGGGCGCGTCACCTGGATCATGTCAGGCAGGCCGCCCGATTCCATGCGGCTCGCCAGGTTCACCGTGTCTCCCCACAGGTCGTAGATGTACTTGCTCTTGCCGATGACGCCGGCCACGACCGGGCCGCTGTTGATGCCGACCCTGAGCTTCATCGAGACCTGGTACTCCATCGCGTGCTCGCGGGTGATGTGCACCATGCGGATCGCCATGCGCACCATGCGGGCGGCATGGTCGGGCACCGCCAACGGCAGGCCGCACACCGCCATATAGGCGTCGCCGACCGTCTTGATCTTCTCGATGCCGAGCTCGTGGGCGGCCTCGTCGAAGCGGCTGAACAGGCCGTTCAGAAGCTCCACGACCTCGGCCGGCGGCATCTCCGACGACATGGCGGTGAAGCCGACCAGGTCGGCGAAGGCCACCGTGACCTCGGCGAAGCCGTCGGCGATGCCCTTCTCACCGCCGCGCAGTCGATTGGCGATCGGCGCCGGCAGGACGTTCAGCAGCAGTTCCTCGTTTTCGCGGTTCTTGCTCTCGATGAGGACATTCTTCTCGCTGATCTCGTCGACCATGCCGTTGAAGGCCGCGCAAAGCTGGCCGATCTCGTCGCGCGTGCGCACCGGCACATGCGCATTGTGGTCGCCGGCGGCGAAGCGGCGCACGCCGGCCGTGAGCTCGCGCAACGGCCCCAGCAGGGAGCGCGAGAGCCAGGCGCCCGTCACCAGGACGACGATCAACGCCAGCCCACCCACGATCATGAGATCTCGCTCGAGGCGGCGGACCGGCGCGAAAGCCTCCGAGGAATCGAGCTTGACGATCAGCGCCCAATTGACGCCGGCAATGCGCACCGGTCCCCACGACGCCAGGGTCGGGATGCCGCGGTAGCCGAGGATCTCGCCGGTGCCCTCGACGCCGCCGAGTGCGGCGCGGGTTCCTTGAGTATCGGCCTTCTGCTGCAGCACAGGCGTACCGTAACGGCGGATATCCTCGATATCCTGCGGCGTGGTTTGGCCGCCCTTCAGTTCCTCGAAGTACTGGTCGCGGTTCTCGAAGAACATGCGCGGGCTGGAGCGGACCAGGAGGTCGGGGCCCACCAGATAGGCCTCGCCCGTGTCGCCGAAACCCTCGTGCCGCCAGCGCCGACCGCCGGTGACGATGTTGTCGATCTCGTCGATCGACAGCTGCGCCACCAGCACGCCGATGACGACGCCCTGGTCGATCACCGGCGCGGCCATGAAGGCCTGCGGCGCGCCATCGGCCGGCATGTAGTCGGCAAAATCCTCCAGGCAGGTCATCGACGGGTCCGGCGCCTGGGCGCAGCGCGCCGCAGCGGCCGCGAGGTTGGACGTGCGATAGGGACCGGCGCGCAGCGAGGTCCCGAACTCGGGCTCCTTCTCCACGGTATAGATGATGCGCCCGGTCCGCGGATCGACCAGCAGCAGATCGGCGAAGTTCAGTGTCGACGCGGCGGTGCGCAGAAGGGGGTGATAGAGCGCGTGGAGCTTGCTGTAGGCGCCCATGCCCGCCTCGTCGACCAGCTTGCGCCGCTCCTTGGGATGCGGATTGTCGACGATGTACCAGTCCTGTAGGAAATACGCCGCCGCGCCAACGGGCAGGAACTCGTCGAGTGTCGTCTTGGGTCCGAGCAGGCGACGGACCATCGGCATGTAGTCCTTCTCGTACCACCCGACGACGCGCTTCCGCATGTCGTCGGGCACCGGCTGGATGTCGAGCTCGTCGACGGCCTCGCGAAAGCCCCGCATGGCATCGACCACCATCTTGGACGAGGACAGCAACCGCATGTCGTTGCGGATGGTCCGGAAATAGATAGTGACCTGATGCGCCTTGCTCTCACGTGTGGCCGTGAGCTGGTTGAAGATCGTCTGCTCGAGCGCGTCGCGCGCACGGACGTAACCCAGGATGCCGGTGATCAGCACTGCGACAGCGCCCAGCAGGATCAGGACGGCGAACAGCTTCGCCGCCAGACCCCAGCGCGTTGGTTGAATGGCCGTCGCCTCGGCCATGATGAAACGTCAGCTCTTCTTTTGTGTGTAGGCGCCGCCGGAGTTGGCGGCACGCACCTCTGCCGCCGTACGGGCCTTGCGCAGGAGCACCAGTCGGCGCGCCTCGTCGTCGAGCATGGCGCGGGCATTCTTGACGACCGCCTCAGCATGCGCCGGCGGGAACTTCACCGCACCGTTCTCGTCCATGTGGATCAGATCGCCTGGCGCCACGTCCATGCCGCCGACCGAGACCGGCACGTTGACCGCCTGCACGGCCATCTCGCCGTGGCCTGCGGTGACGCCGCCCAGCAGGAGCTGGAAACGAAGCTTGCGAATGGCGTCGATGTCGCGCGACGGGCCGTTCGAGATCATACCGATGCAGCCCACCGCCATCATCGAGCTCACCATCATCTCGCCCGCGAGGCCCGCCTTGTTGTGCAGCTCGGGCGGCCACTTCTGCTGGATCACCAGGATCGTCGGCTTCTTCATGGCGTCGAGCGCATCGACCACATCCATGAACGACAGCCGGCCGGCGAAGTTGGGATCGGGCAGGCCGTAGACGCAGGTGACGGCGTAACCGACGATCGGCCCCATCTCGGGGTAGAGGCAGCGGATGCTGGTGTCGCTGTACCAGTTCTCGGTCCACGGATTGTAGAGGCCGAGACACAGGGGATTCTTCGGATAGGTCGCCACCACGTTGGTGATGGTGGGCGTGTCGATCTTGCGCAGCTCGGCGAAGATGTCGTCGGACAAAGTCATGGACGTATCGGGCATGGAACGTTTCCCCTGTGGTCGAAGTGCGGTTCTTGCGCGAATGGGGCCCGGCGGCAAGGGCCAGTGCTCACGGGACGAAAACCATGAAAACGAAGACCGCGAACAGCACCAGATGCACGAAGCCCGGCAGGATATTGGTGCGACCGCCGGCGAAGGTCACGAGACTGACCGCGAAAGTCAGGACCAGCAGGACGGTGTCGTGCATGTCGACGCCGAGCTCGAGCGGCTGCTTCAGGACGATCGCCAGCAGGGAAACGGCAGGAATGGTGAGGCCGATCGTGGCGAGCGACGAGCCGAGCGCGAGGTTGAGGCTTTTCTGCAGTTCGTTGCGCCGGGCGGAGCGCAGGGCAGCGACGGTCTCGGGCAGCAACACCAGCAGCGCCACCAGGAGGCCGACGGCCTCGGTCGGTGCGCCAATCGACACGACTGCCGTCTCGATCGACCCAGAGACACCTTTGGCAAGCAGCACGACGGCCACCAGCCCAACCAGCAGCAGCACGACGCTTTCCCAGAGCTGACGCTGGCCGGGCGGCGCATGGTCCTCCGAAGCGCCACCGAGGTCGGACAGGAAGTAATCGCGGTGGCGCACGGTCTGCACGTAGAGGAACACGGCATACAGGATGATCGTCACCAGGCTGACGAACGCGAGCTGCGAGGTGTTGTAGAACGGGCCGGGGATGCTGGTGGTCCAGGTCGGCAGGATCAAGGTCAGGGTGGCAAGCGGCATCAGCACGACGAGGTAGGCGCTGGCGCCGGGCAGGCGGAAGCCCTGCTCGCCGTAGCGCAGGCCGCCAAGGATCAAGCAGAGGCCGACGACGCCATTGCATACGACCATGATCACCGAGAAGACCGTCTCGCGCGCCAATGTCGGCTTACCCTCGCCCGCCAGCATGATCGACAGGATGAGCGCGACCTCGATCACGGTCACGGCGACGGTCAGCACCAGCGTGCCGTAGGGTTCGCCGGTGCGGTGGGCGATCACGTCGGCGTGCCAGACACAGGCGAACACCACGCCCATCAGCACAAGCAGACCCACCAAGGGCAGCACCAAGCCAAGCGCGGAGTCATTGGCCGGGAGCGACGACAGGGCGAAGGCCGCCGCAAGACCTGCCAGCGGCACTGCTCGCCACGCTAGCGTCCGGTAACGGCCAGCCATCCCATTGCCCCACCTCAAAAAACTGCAGACAACCGATATACGCAAGCCCCGACACGGAAGCGAGGCGGACTTGGTGCAGATTTTGTCAGGGTTGATGACTATTTTTGCAGGCACACGCTTTGCGTGAAATCGGTTAGGCTCATCGTCTGTTTCGCCGAGGGGGCCGGACGAAGTGAAAAACCGCATCCTTGCCAGGATGGGAGCAATCGCTGTCCTCGCTGTCATGGTCGGCGCGGGCTACCTCTTCCTGCAGCACACAGGGCGCGACCGCGCGGCCGTCGCAGCGATGGCACAGCCCGCCATGCCGGTGAGCGTGGCAGTCGCGAAAACGAGCAACGTACCGGTCTATGTGCGCGGCATCGGCACCGTCCAGGCTCTCAACACCGCCGTGATCAAGACGCGCGTGGACGGCACGATCGTCAAGGTCTCCTTCCAGGAAGGACAAGACGTCAAGGAAGGCGATCCGCTCTTCCAGATCGATCCGCGGCCCTTCCAGGCCGTGCTCGACCAGGCCTCCTCCAATCGCGCCCAGAACGAAGCCAAGCTGAGAGGCGCCCAGCTCGACCTCGAGCGTTACCTCAAGACCTCGGCGCAGGGCTACGAGCCCATCCAGATTCGCGACGAGCAGCAGGCGCGCGTCGATGCGCTCAAGGGCCAGATCGCCGCCGACGAAGCGGTCATGCACTCGGCCCGTCTCAACCTCATCTACGCCGACATACGCGCGCCGTTCGACGGCCGCACCGGCACGCGCCTGGTCGATGTCGGCAACCTGGTGCAGGCCTCGCAGGCCACGAGCCTGGTCAGCATCACCCAGATCAAGCCGATCTACGTGAACTTCACCGTGCCGCAGGACGTGAACGAGCAGGTGCGGCGCATGCAGAAAGCCGGGCCGCTGGTCGTCATCGCCTATGGTGGCAAGGACAGGGAACTGGCGCGCGGCACGCTGTCGGTCGTCGACAACCAGATCGAGACGGCGACCGGCACGCTGCGGCTGAAGGCAACCTTCGAGAACACCGACGAGCGCCTGTGGCCGGGCCAGTTCGTCAATGTGCGCCTGCAGCTCGAGACCCGCACGGACGCCGTCACCGTCCCGCAGCGCGCCGTCATGCAAGGCTCGAGTGGCTATTTCTGCTTCGTCGTGCGGGCGGACGGCACGGCCGAGCGACGAACGATCGAGATCGGTTCCGTGCAGGACGGCATCGCCGTCATCGACAGCGGCGTCGCGCCCGGCGACAAGGTCGTGGTCGACGGCCAGTTCCGCCTGTCCGACGGCGCCCGCGTGAGGGCCACCGAGCCGGCAAGCTGAGGCCGGTCATGAACTTCTCGGAACGCTTCATCCGCCGGCCGATCGCGACGTCGTTGCTGATGCTTGGCTTGCTGGTGTTCGGGGCCTCGGCCTACCTCCTGCTGCCCGTCGCTGCCCTGCCCGACGTCGACTTTCCGACCATAACGGTGACGGCCAACTTGCCCGGCGCCAGCCCCGACACCATGGCCACCAGTGTCGCCACGCCGCTGGAACAGCAATTCGCCGCCATTCCCGGCCTGGTAGCGATGACATCGTGGAGCGGGCTGGGCTACTCCGTGATGTCGCTGCAGTTCGCGCTGAGCCGCAACATCGACGGCGCGGCAACCGACGTGCAGACCGCCATCAACGCGGCGGGCGGCCTGTTGCCCAAGGACCTGCCCAATCCGCCAACCTATAAGAAGGTCAACGCGGCCGACCAGCCGATCCTGATCTACTCCGTCCATTCCGACGACCTGCCGATCTACAAGGTCGACGACTTTGCCTTCAGCGTGCTGGCGCAGACGATCTCCGCCATCCCAGGCGTTGCCCAGGTGAACGTTGCCGGCCAGCAGGACTTCGCCGTTCGCATCCGCGCCAATCCCGCTGCGCTGGCATCGCACGGGATCGGCATGGAGGACATCCGCAAGGCGATCGCGGCTGCCACGACCAACCAGGCCAAAGGCACGCTCGAGGGTCGCTTCCAGTCCTTCGTGCTCGACGCGAACGATCAGCTCTTCCAGGCCGAGGGTTACCGCGACGTCATCGTCGCCTTTCGCAGCGGCGCCCCGGTGCGCATCCGCGACGTCGCCGACGTGGTCGATGGCGCGAGGCTGCCGCGCACCGGGGCGTGGCACAACAACAAGAAGGCCGAGGTCCTGCTGGTCTACCGCCAGCCGGGCGGTAACACGACCGAGATCGTCGACCGCGTGCGGGCGACCATGGCCGAGCTCGTCGCGTCGGCGCCGCCCGCCATCAAGGTCGACCTGGTGTCCGACCGCTCGACG
>Ga0075369_10000484_pt1 | contig 12297 bp, 9 predicted proteins | sample EndMethybrTD3034_FD_71400 | JGI IMG/M metagenome (GOLD analysis project Ga0075369, IMG submission 71400) | Populus endosphere microbial communities from Tennessee, USA - Endosphere MetaG P. TD hybrid TD303-4 | ecosystem: Host-associated > Plants > Roots > Endosphere | place: USA: Tennessee...
TTGACCATCGGATCGTTGCGGCGCCATGCGGGATCGCTGGTCGGCCCCCACATGTTCGCCGCGTTGTATCCGCCGGCATCCTTCATTGAAAGGCCGATGAGCGTGGGCCACAAGCCGTTTGAGGGGTTGAGATATCCCGAAAGCGAGCCGGCGAAGATGAACTGCATCGGGTGCCAGATGGCCATGGTCAACGCCGCGCTGCCCGACATCGACAGCCCGACAACAGCATTGCCTGTCGGGGTCTGACCCTTGTTGGTCGCCAGCCATCCTGGCAGTTCTTGGGTCAGGAACGTCTCCCATTTGTAGGTGAGTGTTCCTGCGCTTCCCGTCGCCGGTTGGTACCAGTCCGAGTAGAAGCTGGATTGCCCGCCAACGGGCATGACGACGGAGATGCCGGACTGGTAGTACCACTCGAAAGCCGCGGTGTTGATGTCCCAGCCGTTGGCGTCGTCCTGGGCCCGAAGCCCGTCGAGCAGGTAGACGGAGTGCGGACCGCCGCCCTGGAATTGGACGCGAATGTTGCGGCCCATCGACGGCGACGGCACGTCGAGGGACTCCACCGGTAGCCCCTCACGCGAATACGCTGCGGCCGTCGGTGCGTCAACCGCTGCCGTGACGAGGACCGGTAGCAGTACTCCGAGGAGTACTGCGCATATTCGACCAAGCCATGGCATCACGACCGGAAGCTAGCAGCGAAACGGCGACGATCTCTGCGTGACGCGCGTGGCTTGACCGGCTTGTTATCAAAGCTCGCGTGTTGAGTAGTTCGGCGCGGCAGACGTAATTCGAGCGTGATACTGGACGACGTGGCTGCCTGGACCGCGAAGATCGCCGCAGCGTTTCACTCATTCCAACGTGCTGCGAGTCGTACCTTCCGGCGCAAGGTCAAATCGACGCCCTTTCCCGAGAAGAACAACGGTGTGCCGTTCAACGCCTCAGGCGTCGTGCAAGTGGCGGCACGCCGGTTCGTCTTCATCGACAATCACGACTCGTCGGCCCTATTCGAATTCGTGCTCGACGCCGACGGCGAAGAAGTCGAAGGGATCCGGCGGCGCCCGCTGGTGGGCGTGGCCGAAGGACAATTGGGCGATCCCGAAGGCCTCACCCGTGTCGACGTGGACGGCGAGACCTTTCTCATCGCGACATCCTCGCTCTCGATCGCGAGGGGCCGAGTCAATGACGGTTTGGTGCGCGTCCGCTACACCCCCGAGGGTGACCTGTCCGCGGAGGCGATGGATGGTTTCCGGTCGTGGTTGCTGGCGCAGGATCGCTCACTCGACGAGTCGGGCGAACTGGAACCGGATGCCGGCGGGCTGAACATCGAAGGCGTTACCTGGGATCCGCGCACCGATACACTCCTGTTCGGCCAGCGCGGGCCTGCGAGTCCCGGACGCATCTCGATGATTCGGGTCCCCGTCGATACCGCCGCAGCCACGTGGACGACGGCGGCGCTCAGCAGTCCAACTATCTTGCTCGCCCGCATACCGCAATCGACGGCGACACAAGGGATCCGGGACATCTCCTACGACGAGCAGACCGGAGACTTCCTGATCCTGCTCGGCCGTTCGCTCAGTCAAGGCGACGAACCGTTTCAGCTCTGCGCCTGGGACGGCGGCAGCGACGAGGTCAGCCTCATCGACGTCAAGTTCCATCGATCCATGAAGCCGGAGGGTGTCACGACGTTCTCGAGCGGCGCCAAACGGAAGATCCTTCTAGTCGACGACGGTGGTGGCTATGCAGTATTGAAAGCCCGCCACTGAGAACGCTGATCAGTAGAAGTACACCGTCGACCCGCCGGGTTCCTGATGGATCCGCGCCCTGCCCGCGGGCGTGATGTCCTCCCCGAACGCCGCACCCAAATGGGTCCGGACGCTGGATAGATTGAAGTAACCGGTCAACGCGAACTCGTCGTTGGCGTCGATGGCGTCCTGCGACCGGCCGGGGACGATCGAAAATTCTTCGGCATGATCGGTGTTACTCGGCGGACAGGTATAGAGGAATTTATGCCCCTGAGTTGTCAACAGCGTGTCGCTGGCGTGTAGCACGCGGTCGAAAGCCTGGTTGGTCAGCGACCTACCACTTCCAAGCGTGTTGAAGACCCAGAGATCCGACTTGTCGTTGTCGTCCCGGAACGGCAGCCGGTACACCTCGAAGTTCACCGGAGGGACCGCACCCGGCGGAATGGTCTCGGTGTTGCTGGCGTGCATGCATTCACCGGTGCGCTGGTGGAGGATGTAAACCGCACTGGCGTCGGGCAGTCCCGCACAGATGTAGCCGGCCGATTCGGCCAGGCGTAACTGCTGGCGGACTATCGCGATCTCCGATACGGCATTGGACACACCCAGGTCGACGAGTAGCGCCTCCATCTTGTCGATCAGCGGTTTGAGCACCGTCTGCTGGATTTCGCGGGCGAAGATGGTCTCCCGGTAGGTCCGCACCTGGTCGATCAATTGTTTCCGCCGCGCGGCATCGTTGCGCACGAGCTTGCCGATCAGCCCCTGGCGGCCCAGCCTGAACGGGACTCCTTGCCGGAAGGTCTGATCGATGCCCCACGGGATCAACTTGAACTTCACGTTGTCCACGCCGGGCGTCTCGACGGCAGCGACGTCGTTGTAGATGTAGGTGTTGTTCGTGTTGTGGGAGTAGCCGTCCCAGTGCTTCAGATAGAACTCCATCGCATGGACTTTGATGAACTGCTCCAGATCGAGCATCTGGGCCGCCCCGTCGACTCCGTGGGCGGCGATGTGTTCGTCGGCGAGCTTCAAGTCGGCCTTGTTCTCGAACTGGGAGAGGTCTTCCACCGAGATGAAGTCCAGGCGTTCCTCGAGGAAGTCGTCGTGATGCTCGATTTCGTACAGGTTGCCCTTCATGTTCCCGTTGAAATTGCGCTCGATGTAGCGCTTCATGATCGGCTCGGCGTTGACATAGATGCCCGGGCTGTTGACCTCGGGAACCCCTTGGCCGATCAGCGTTCCATTCACGAATACCCGGGCGAAATTGCAGCGTGAATGGGGTAGCCCGGCCATCGCGAGCAACGTGTAACCCAACGGCTGCCGAAGGTACGAACGATCCTGGACGGAGTTGTTGAGGGTGATATAGCGCGACCCGATCAGGGTTTCGATCGCCGGGACGTTCGCATCGCGGAACCGACCGAAGTCAACGTGCAGGCAGGGCTTGTTGCTGTCGAGCGATCCGCAGAACGACTTCTTCTTGACGCCCACCTCGGTGAATGTGGTCTGCGCGGGAAAGCTCGTTCCCGAGATTTCGACCGACGTCGCCTTGCGCCACGTGAACCGGGCGCCACCCTTCCACTCGAAGTTGCACACGCCGCCCTTCGGCTGCTCGGTTCGTACCGCATCCCAATCACCTTGCGGCATCGTAATCTTGATCGTCAGCACGTTGTCGATCGCGTAGAGCGAATCAAGGGCTTGTTGCTGCTGGGCGCTCATCGTCATCTCCCCCGCGGATGTCAGAACTTCTTGCGTCGGCCTAGAGGCGGCACGGACTGCATCGACGAACCATCACTGCCTCGTCAGTGTGCACCTCGACACAGGTTGTTTCTGCGATTTCACAGACGACAGCCAGAGTTCGGTGCCACGCCAAGAATCCGCCAAGGCGGCCGCCGCAGACTGTGCGTCACCGGGCCACACCGCCAACCGAGGAGCGCAACAGTGATCTACACGGTTCTGTACGGCTACCTGTTCGGTTGGGTCGTAACCTCGATCGGTTTGGCGCTCACCGCCCGCAAGCTGCGCGACCCGGTCCGGCCCCCGTCGCATCCGATACCGCTCATCGTCGCGGCTGGCGCTGCTTGGCCTGTGGTGGTTCTGGGCGCCGCCCAGATCGCAGTAGTCGCGCTCGTCGCTCGACGCTGGGCGGGCCGCCGCCACGACGAGCGAGTCCGACAATTAGCGTCGTTCAAAACGTGGTCCCGCATGCGGGACCACGCTTCTTCCGCGAGCACGGCCGGGCGGCCGCCGGAAACGAACTCGACGACTCACTCGATGAGTGGCTGAGCGCACGACCAAGCCTTACCCGGCGGATAGGAAACTCTTCCTTTTCGCCAGTGCGTTCTGGCTTTCCAGCGATTACGCAGGGACTCCCTGTTCACGACTATTTCCCCATGGCTATGTACCGCCAACGGGAACAGATGACGACGGGGCTCGCGCTAGTCGATTCGGCAAGCGTCGCGCGCATCGCTCTCGTTGGAGTCGGCGTCGGAGGCACCCTCACCCTCAGCCAACTCGCGGAGCAGGCAGACCGGTCGTGGAGCGGAACCACCCTGGACATCGTCGACCGCCCAGAGAGCCTCGGGCGCGGCAACGCCTTCGGCAGCGACATAGCCGCCGCCGCAATCAACACGTCCCAGCACCGGCTCGAATCGCTCTCCCCGTCGCTTCATTCATTTCACAGCTGGCTCGACGAGTCCGGAGGACCGTCGACTGACCTCGACACAATGCCGATGTCGCGATCGGTGTACGGCGATTACCTGGCGGCGACCCTGGCGAAGGCAATCGATCGTCTCCGCGACCACGGGGTCCGCGTCAACTTCTACCCGATGCACGCCACGTCGGTTACGCCCCAAGGCGATGGACTGGCTGTTCTCGGCGACACCGCCGAACTGCTACCCGCCGATATCGCGGTTGTCGCCCCTGGAGTGTGGTCTCCCCCTCCGCCCCCGACTCACAACGTGGTCCAGGCATACCCGCTCAGTGGCTTGCGTACTCGTCTCGGCGATCAGCGTTCGGTCGCGGTTCTCGGCAGCGGTCTCACCGCCGTGGATGTCGCTTGCGCGCTGGACGACGGCAAGACGCTCGTCCACATGCTCTCCCGAAGCGGCACGCTGCCCCGGGTTCAGGTTGAGGCCCAAAAGCGCTATACGCCAGAACATCTCACCGAGGATGCGGTGATCTCCCAAGCGGTTTGGAGCGAGCTGACCGCGAAGTCCGTGCTTGCCCTGCTGGATCGCGAACTCGCTCGATTCGGATTCACCAGGTCCGATGTTTTCGATGATGCCGCCCACGCCGCTCATTGGTCAGATCCGCTCGCCGATCCGGCCGACATCGCCTGCCACCACACACTCAGTGCCACCAACGACGCGTTCAACACCGCATTCTCACTGCTGTCCGAGCCGGAGCGGATCTCGCTTCGTGAGTCACTGGGGTCCAAGTGGTTCCGATACCGGGTCAGGGTTCCGCTGAGCCGCTGGCGTCAGCTTCGTGCCATGCAGGCCGATGGACGCCTGGTGGTCCACGGAGGCGTGGACGCCCGCGAAGGAGGGCTTGACGACCTTCTCGCCGACCTGGGAACAGACCGGGTGATCCCCGCTCTCGGCCAGTCCTCGAACCTCTCGGACGGCCCCGAACTTGTTGCCGACCTGGCCGCGTCGGGTCTCGTCGACTGTGACGATGCCGGCCAGGGCCTTGTCGATGCCGCGACGTGCCGGGCCCTCGCTCCAGGAGGTGGTCCGCGCGACGATCTCTTGCTCGTCGGCCAGGTATCCGCGGGCAGCTACTTCACCGTATCTGCGCTCGATGTTGTCGTCGGGCAAGCCCGCCGAGCTGCGCAGACGATCGCCGATGCCATCAACACCCGAACAAACCTCCCCGTGGCGAGAAAGGCGGCCTGACATGACTACCCCGACCTCACACCTGGTCATCGTCAGCGGGAACGACTCCAGCCTTCCGTTGGTGCGTCCGCCGGACACCACCATCACCCTCGTCCAAACCCCGGACCGCGCAACAGATTTCCAGCGCTCCGCGGTAGACCGGTTCATCGAGGTGCCGGAAATCTCTGCGGCGTCCCTCATCGAACTGCTGCGGCCCATTCACACGACGACGCCCGTCACCGCGCTGGCGTGCTTCCTGGAATCTGCCATCCTGGCGGCGGCGGTCGCCGCCGACGCGCTGAGCATCCCGTCGAACCCTGTCGAAGCCGTCCGCACCGCCCATAACAAGTTCCTCACCCGTCGGGCTTTGAAGCAACACGGCATTCCCCAGCAACCGTGGCGTCTGTGCCGCAGTCTCGACGAAGTCGTCGCATTCCGGAACTCGTTGGCGGGTGCGCCCATCGTCGTCAAGCCCGTGACGGGCGCCGGCAGCGCAGGAGTGCGGTTGATCCGCAACGGCGACGATCTCCGTTCCGCATGGGACTCGATCGGAGGGCTCAAATGGTGGGCGCTCCTCGACAATTCGGAAAACGCCGTGATCGCCGAGGCGGTGTTGTCCGGCAACGAGTTCAGCGTCGAAGGGATGAGCGTCGACGGACACCACGAAATCGTCGCCATCACAGGAAAGCTCACCACCGGGGAGCCCGAGTTCGTCGAACTCGGCCACTGGCAGCCCGCACAGCTCAGCGACGACCAACGGGACGCTGTCGTCGACCGGACGATCGAGATCCTCGACGCGATCGGGCACCGGACCGGGCCGAGCCACACCGAAGTGATGGTCGACGGCCTCGACGTTGGAGTCATCGAAACCCACACCCGCTTTGGCGGCGACCAGATTTGGGAGCTCACCCAACTCACGACAGGACGCCACTTCGCCACCGAGACCATCTTCGCCCTTCTCGGTCTGCCCGCGCCCGAACCAAGCGATAGGCACGGCGCTGCCGCAATGCGAAAGCTCGACTGGGCCAACCCGGATCGTATCGACGAGATCGAACAGCATGACGGTGTCGTGCGGGTGTCCCGGCCAAGCCAGCACCGCCCCGAGGACGTCACCGCGATCGCGGATTCGTCGGACCTCACTGGCTACGTACTAACCGTAGGCGACGATGTACGGGCGGCCTGGAACTTGGCGGAAGCGTCCTGCGCCGCCGCCAAGGGCAAAAGCTCGACTGGTGCACCTGTTTTGGTCATGAGTCCGGCCAAGGTGGTCAACCACTTCGGTCGGGAGCGGTTCGCAGCGGCGGTACCGGTCGGATCGGTCCTCATCACATCCGGTCCGGTGGACGTCGACGCCTCTCGGTTGGCCGACTTGGTGGTGTTCACCGACTACACGACCGACGACACGATCCCGCTTGTGGCGGATGAGATGATCACTCGCCACGGGCTCGAGCGAATCATCGTGCTCGCCGAAGCAGATGTCTTGCGAGCAGCTGAAATCCGGGCCCGGCGCGGGATCCCAGGGCAGCAGCCCGACGACGCGCTGCACTTCCGCGACAAGACTCTGATGAAGCGGGTGGCGAGCGCCGCCGGTATCGCAGTGGCCCCGCACCGTGAGGTGCGGTCCGCACTCGAGCTTCACGATGCGGTCGCAGAGCTCGGTTACCCGTGTGTGGTCAAACCTCCGCATGGGCGCGGATCCTCCGGCGTGTCCGTGCTCGACGAAGCAGACGCGCTCCACAGCTTCCTGCGCACTGGTCCGTTCAGCGATCAGGGACGCACGTCGCCGTGGCTGGTCGAAGCGTTCCAGTCCGGCGAACAGTATCGGGTTGACGGAGTGTGCCGCGGCGGCCGCGTATTCCTCGCCGCCGCAGCGCTTTACGTCAACACCCACCTCGACTTCCTCGGCGGAGGATACATGGGCTCCGTCATGCTTCCTGAAGAGAGCGAGGAGTCACAGACCGTCGTCGGACTGGCCCGGTCGGTTCTCGAGGATGCCCTGCCGGCGTTCGACGGCGGATTCCATCTCGAGGTGTTCCTCACGCCGGATGGTCCGGTCTTCAGCGAAGTCGGGGCCCGGATCGGTGGCGGTTCCATCCCAGAGGAGGTCGAACTCTCCTACGGGTTCAACCTCGTCGAGGAAGCGATCCTCGCCCAGCGCGGGGAGCCTTCGCGCCATACCGCGCCGAGCCAGCGCAGCCTGGCCGGACAACTGAACTTCTCTCCTGTGGCAGGGATTCTCGCCGAGGCCCCGGAGACATTCGAGCATCCGGATGTCGTCCTCTCGGAGATCGCTTCGCCGGGGAAGAGCTTCTCCTCGATGACGCACACCAACGCCGAGTTCGCTCGGGCGGTATTCCGCGCCGACTCCGTGGAGTCCGGCCTTCACACGATCTCAAAACTCCTGCAGCACATGAACTCAACGACGAAATGGGAGGTCTCTGATCATGTGGCGACGGCTTGAAGTGGAAGACTACGACGCGGTCATGGCGCTACGCCAGGCAGTTCTCAGCAGCCTTCCCGACCCTGACTTCTACGTCCGCGAGGACGACGAGCATATGTTCGTTCGCGGCCACCTCGATATGTTCGGCGAGTCCGTGGGGTATTTCGACGGAGACAAACTGGTCGCATACCTGGCTCTGACAACCGACCTGCTGTCGTCAGGCGAGGACGTCGAGTTCGCCGCCTGCGCACCGACTTTGGACGACGTGGTGTTCGCCGCAGCCATGGTCCACCCCGACTATCGCGGGCGTTCGCTGCATCGGGCCGGCATCCGCCTCCACATCGCCATCGCCCAGGCACTCGGAGCGCATCGCGGTATGGCGCAGATTTCGGCGCGGAACCACCGCTCGCTACGGTCGTACTTCTCCGAAGGCTTTCGATGCACACGGGCGGTCGAGTATCCCGACGGTCGTCGGCGCCTCCTTCTCGAGCGTGACCTCGTCGACGGCACCCCGGCGGCGCTGATCGACGATGTCGCACTCGTCGACTTGAACGACTTCGACAGCATCCGTCGTGAGCTGACCGATACCCGAGACGGACATCGCCTCCTTCCGGTCGGTCCCACAGCTCTGATGGTGGTCGGCACCGCTCGTTCGCGCACACCTGTCACTGCGAATGCGCCTGGCGTCGAGACTGAATGGACGTCCGCATCATGACTCATCTACTGGTGGTCGGCGGCATCTCATCGGTCCACGAGATCGCGCGTCGACTCGGGGCCGAACTAACGCTGGTCAAGACGGACGCGGCGCAAACGATGCTCGCAGCCGATGCATATGCGCGGATCGTCGACGTCTCCGCACATGATGACCGTGTCGCGCAGGCGGCCGAGGTCACGGAGGCCCTCGCCGAGACGGAATTCGACGGGATGCTGTGCCTCCACGACGAGGCCGTCGAGATCGGCGCGCTCGTAGCCCAGAAGCTGGGGCTGTCGTTCCCCAGCCCTGAGGTGACGCACCGCACCGTCAACAAATCCGCCATGCGGGCCCGCCTGGACGCGACCGGTCTCGGATCTGTGGCTCACGGTGTCGTTGTCGACGGCAGGGTCGAGTGGTCGGGGCCGCCCCCGACGTCGCGGGAGATCGTGTTGAAGCCGGTCGATGGCCGGGCCAGCAGAGGCGTGACCTTCCACAGTTCCGCGGTCGAACTCCAAACGTGGCTGGACGACGCGCGACCCGGTGAGTTCGAAGGGTACCTAGCCGAAGAGCGGAAGCTCGGCAGAGAATTCAGCGTCGAGTCATTGATCGTGCGTTCGGGCGATGCCTGGCACGGTGTGACGGCCAAGACCACCAGCGGGGCGGTCGAATCCGGACACCTGCACCCAGCCGCGCTCGACGAGGACGACCGGATTCGCATCGTGGCCGCCGCGACCGCGTGTCTCAAGGCGTTGGGTATGGACCGAGGACTGTTTCACACCGAAGTGATCCTCCACAACGACGGTGCGGCGCATGTGGTCGAGACTCACCTGCGCGGTGGGGGTGACAACATTCTCGACCTCGTGCGGTTGTCCACCGGCCTGGATCTCCCGGAGCTCTATGTGCGGGATGTGCTCGACGGTCTCGACGAGATCCCGGCGACGACCGACCTCGGGTTCGCCAGTAGCCACTTCGCTTTCCCGGTCGAAATCGGCGTCATCTTGGGATGGGACGGCGTCGAGGAGGCGCGCTCGATGCCCGGCGTGGAAGCCGTCACCACCCTCCTGAACGTGGGACAGCGGGTGTCGCCGTACGTCACGTCCAGCTACGGAAGATCGGTATGCGCGCTCGCCCATGCGGACGCCCCGGAGAAGGCGTACAAGCGGGCGCGCGCCGCGGCGCTGAGGCCCCAGCCAGTCGTGGAGCCCGTGTGATGGCTTCGTTGTTTCCTCGGTGGCCCGGCCTGCGGCTGCTCACCGGGTCCACACTGTTCAACCTGGCATCGGGCTGCTACACCATCACACTCGGGCAGGCGCTCTTCGAGAAGTCGGGATCGGTGTCGGCATTCACCGGCATCGTCGTGATCGAGTACGTCGTTCCGGTGATCCTGGGGGCTGTTGCCGGGAGCATGGCCGACCGCATCAACCCCGCGGTGGTGTGTGCCGTCGCGTCCCTCATTCCCGCGCTCTCGCTGGTCGCTTATTTGGTCGCGCCGGCGGGCCTGCTGGTCGTGGCCGGCGTAGCGATCGGCCTCGTCATCAACCTCGCCCGCCCGTTCTACCGGGCCGGAATCTTCGCGGTTGGACCGCGATCCCTGGATCCGCCTGACTTGCCCCGGTACAACATGCGCTGGACCGTTTCTGTTCAAGCCGGCCAGATCGTCGGTGGTGCGGTTGCCGGCGTATTCCTTTGGGCCGCAGGGCCGAACTGGGCATTTCTCGCCGCTGCCGCCTCCTACGCCCTGGCCGCATATGCGTTGCTGTCGGCGCGGTCGACGATGTCGACGACGCACGACGAGGATGGCGCGACCGACGACACGGGGTGGGGCGCGGTATTGCGTGAGGCGATCAGTAGTGCGCGGTCGGTCCTGTCATTGCTCCTTCTCGGTGTCGACTTCCTGACGATCGCCGCGTTCAATGTGGCGCTGGCTCCACTGGTCCACCGGCTCTACGGGAATCAGAGCTGGCTGGGAATCCTGGACGTCTGCTTCGCGGTCGGCGCGGTTGTGGCGCCGGTCTTGTGGGCGCGGTGCTCGTCGATGTCGACGAGGCAGGCCGTCACCTCCGGCTTCGCGATACAGATTGCGGGATTCGCGGCTATCGCGCTCGCGATCGAATTGGGTGGCACCGTCGGGCAGTCGGGTGTGCCATTGGGCGCGGTCCTGCTTGGACTGGGCGTAGCGGTGTCGTCGAGCCAGCAAGTGAGCATCCTCCAGACCTGGGCGAGGTCGACGACGATCGGCAAGGTCGGTGCGCTGCGGCAAGCCGTGATCGGCCTGACGACGGCGGTGACCCTACCGGTGGTCGGACACATGGTCGACATAGATCTCGCAGCGGCCTACGGCATTGTCGTTGCCGTGCTGGTACTAGGCATCGTTGTGAATGTCGGCGTCGCCCGCCGCGAGAAGATAACCGCCGCAGCATGATTCATCGACTAACGAGAACCGACGCCAACCAAGGAGCGCGACAGTGATCTACATAGTTCTGTACAGCTACCTGTTCGGCTGGGTCGTAACCTCGATCGGTTTGGCGCTCATCGTCCGCAAGCTGCAAGACCCGGTTCGGCCCCCGTCGCATCCGATACCGCTCGTCATCGCGGCCGGCGCTGCTTGGCCCCTGGTTGTCGTGGGCGTTGCCCAGATAGCGATCATCGTGTTAGTCGTGCATGTCGCTCAAAGCTGGTCGGTGCCGCGGGGTCTCAACAAACAGCCCAGTAAGGGTTCGACGAAAAGTACCGTCGCACATCCGCCGCGCGGCGTAGCGTGACGCCGTCACCAACCCAGTGGGAGGCAGGCATGTACCGGGACTTTCGCTGATGGGTGGCGACGTGGTTGTCATCGGCAGCGGACCGATCGGCGCCGTCATTGCGCGCCGGTTCGCCGAAGGCGGCCGTGTCGTGACGATGCTCGAAGCGGGTCCGCCGATCTCAGATCCACCGGGTAGCCACGTTCGCAATCAGACTCGCTTCCAGCGTGAACCCGACAGCTTCTTCGCCGGAATCGCCGACAAGTTCGCATATTTCGATGCGGCAGCAGCACCGACGGGTCTGCCGGGCGCATCGACGACCGCCGCTGTCGGAGGGCAAGGCGTCCTGTGGACCAACAACTGCCCGAGACCGTCCACGTTCGAGCAGTGGGGTGCGATGCCGGCACCCGAGTGGGACCGCTACCTAGGTGAAGCCGAACGCTATCTCGACGTGCACGACGACACGTTCGCTGCTTCGGTGCGACAACAGCGCATCGTCGAGCGATTAGGCGCACCGCTTGCGGAGGCCGGTCGTGAGATTCGTGGACAGCCGATGGCTGGCAGTCTGCTGGATCCGGCGACGATTCACTATGTCGCCACTGACGACGTGCTGGCCGACACCGTTGTAGCGGTACAGGCGGGCGATGTGCGTCGCGTCGTCGTCGAGGGATCGCGGGCGTCGGCGGTCGAGCTATGGGGCGGAGAGCTCATCGACGCTTCGGTGGTGGTCGTGGCCGCGGGCGCCTTCGGCGCGCCGATTCTGCTGCACCGATCGGGGCTGCATACACCGGCGCTCGGCACATACGTCACCTAC
>Ga0075369_10000485_pt1 | contig 12296 bp, 10 predicted proteins | sample EndMethybrTD3034_FD_71400 | JGI IMG/M metagenome (GOLD analysis project Ga0075369, IMG submission 71400) | Populus endosphere microbial communities from Tennessee, USA - Endosphere MetaG P. TD hybrid TD303-4 | ecosystem: Host-associated > Plants > Roots > Endosphere | place: USA: Tennessee...
TGCCCGCCCAGATCAACATGAGATTGGGCCGACGCAATCCGAAGGCCGTGTCGCTCGGCGTGGACGAAATCCCGCTGCCCGATTCGAAGATCGCGCGTGAGGCGCTCGAGCAATGCCGGGAAGCGTCTCCTCAGCGGCTGGTCAACCACTGCCACCGCACGTACGCGTGGGGAATGCTGCTATCCCATCGTGATCGGCTGCGCCCCGATCCTGAATTGCTGTATGTCGCATCGATGCTGCACGACCTCACGCTCACCGACACCTATCGCGACGTCAACCCGATGATCTGCTTCGGCGCCCGCGGCGGCGTCATGGCAGAGGAGTGGGCACACGATCGAGGCTGGCCGGATCAACGATGTGCCACGCTCGCCGATGCGATCAGCCTTCACCTCAACGCGCGCGTCGATCCCAAGCACGGCCCGGAGGCCCAACTCCTGCAGGCCGGTGCCGCGGTGGACGTGATCGGTTTGCGCCTATGGGAACTCAGCCGCGAGACGGTACATGACGTCCTGACCCGATACCCGATGCTCGACATGATCGACGGCCTTGCCGAGTTCCAGTTCGAGGCTCGCCCGCACACCCGCGCTCAGTTCCTCACGCGGTGGCTGATGTTCAACACCTTGATGCGGCACTCTCCGCTGCGGCGCGGATGAAGGCGTTTTACAACACGTGGTATCGCTTCGGCACCCCGCCGTGGGGTGCCGCGCCAAGCCCCGACCTCGTCGCGCTGGTAGAAGCGGGACGCTTGAAGCCGTGCCGCGCGATCGACATCGGATGCGGCACCGGTGCAACGTCGATCTATCTCGCATCCCGCGGATTCGACGTGACGGGAGTCGATTTCGCGCCGTCTGCCATCGACCGCGCACTGGCAGCGGCGGCAGCCGCGGGCATTCACGCAACTTTCGTGGTCGACGACATCACCGCTCCGAGAAGCGGTGTCGACGGATTCGAGTTGCTTGTCGACCACGGCACCTTCGACGACCTCACCCACGGCGACCGCTGTAGTTACGTCGCTACGGCCAACCAGCTCGCCGCCGAGGGCGCTTCGTTCTATCTGTGGTGCTTCGAGTGGGCGCCTGCGCCATGGGAGAGCGCACTGATGCGCCTCGTACCGTTCGGCTACATCAGCGTGCAGCCCGGCGACATCGAACGGCACTTCACACCGCAGTGGACGGTCAACCAGATATCGAGCAGCGCGATCGGCTTCTGGCCACGTGGCTCGGCCACCTACCTGATGACGAGGAGGATGTCCGGGCGCAGGTCGTGAATGGTACCTGCACTATTGGGCGTTCAGTTTGTCGGAGCGCCGACGTAGACCGCCGTTGCGAGTCGCACCCAGGCCTCGCGGAAGCGCTCGGGATCGATGTCGCCGGGTGTGCGCCCGATCAGCAGATTCACGACCGGCAGATATGCCAGGGCGGCGATCAGCACCGCGCCGGTCGCCTCGGGGTCGGCAACGTCGGCTGCGCCGGTCTCAGTCGCGATTTTCAATCCCGCACCGAACTGCTTGTACGCGTTGGCAATGACTCCGGACCACAATTCGTCTGCGAAGTCTTCGACCGCCTCGGGCTCACGAAACATCAGCCGGAACAGCTCCGCGTTGCCTTCGATGCCGTCCCAGATCGCCTCGGCGACCCGGCGCATCAGATCAGGTGTATCGGTGCTTCGGTCCGCGTTGACCTCTCGGCGCGTAGCGGCCATGCGGTCCAACTGCCGCTGAGCTGCCGCGCGCAGGAGTGCCTGCTTGGAGGGAAAGTGCTTGTAGAGGGCACCCGACCCGGGCGACAGACCGCAGGCCACCTGTATCTCCGCCGTCGAGGTCACCGCGTAGCCGCGACTCGCGAACAAGCTGATCGCCGCGTCGATCAGTCGGTCGCGGGTGCTCGAGGCCTCGTCAGTCACACCGGGAGACTACCTGGCGCAGAATATGGTGAGGAAGTACTCTCTCACCTAGCTGGATGGACTTCGCCGCTCGGCGCGTTCACCGTCGATCAGCTAGGAGGCGAACTTGACGGACCCACGAGTTCTCGGACTCCCCGACCGACGTCGTCCGGGCCCGCGACCACATTCACCAGTGCAAACCCTGGAGGACATGCCCTCGCTGATTCTTTTCGAGCGATTGCCCGAACCACTGGTGGCTGTGGACGACAACGGAGCGATCGCCTACGCCAACGATGCGTTTGCCACGATGGTGGGCTATCCCCGCGACGCGGTGACCACGATGTCTATGACGACGCTGTTGACGGCGGTACCACTGGGCAACGTCGGTGTCGTAGCAGCGCTGCGAGCGCGCGCCGGCTCGGTGGTTCAACTCCTTCATGCTGAAGGTTGGACCGTATCCGCGGTCATGAGCGATTCGGCGCTTCGTCGCCACGATGACCCTGTCGCGGTGATGACATTTGCCGATATCAGCGAGCAGTTGTGGGTCGCTGAGCCGCCAACGGGTCCATCAGCACCTTCGCACTATGCCTTTGCGGCTCAGCGAGCCGCTCGCTAGGGCATCCGCACGAAACCACCCGCCTAGTGACGAGGAAGATGTCCGAAATCGAGGGCAACGCGTCATTGTGACACTGGGGCGGCGCGGTGAGACTTGTCCCCAATGCGTAAGACAGCGGTGCTCGTCGCCTTCGAAGGCGTGCAGCTTCTCGATGTCGCCGGGCCGGCCGACGTGCTCGATGCCGCGACAAAGTTTCTTGCGTTGCCTGCGGCAGAGCTCGACCGTCGGGTGAACGGCACCATCCTCGACCTCACGGACGTCGAACCCGGCGACGACGGCTACACGTGCATCGTCGCGACGCCGAGCGGACGTCCGGTATCTACCTCGGCAGGGCTGCGGATCGCGGCCGACGCACGGCTGTCCGACGTGGACGGGCGCGACGTCGACACCCTGATAATTGCGGGCGCATTGTCGATGTTCGCGCCGCTGCAAGACCGGCGGCTCGTCGGCGAGCTGCCGCGCATCGCCGCCGGTGTCCGTCGAATCTGCTCGGTGTGCGGCGGCGCGTTCCTGTTGGCCCAGGCGGGTCTACTCGCCGGGCGTAAGGCGACCACGCATTGGGCAGGATGCAGGCAACTCGCGGCGGCGTATCCGTCGGTGCAGGTCGAGCCCGACCGCATCTTTGTCCGTGATGGCAGGGTGATGACGTCGGCGGGGGTGACCGCAGGCATCGACCTCGCGCTCGCCCTTGTCGAGCAGGACTTCGGCCCCGCCGTCGCCCGTACGGTCGCGCGTTGGCTGGTGGTGTTCCTTCGGCGAGGGGGAGGGCAGTCACAGTTCTCCGAGCGCCTCGCGCTGCCTGTCCTCAGCGACTCGCCGATTCGCTCGATCGTCGACCAAATCGTCGCCACACCGGGTTCCGATCACCGCCTGCCGCAGCTGGCCGATCGCGCGGCGTTGTCAGAGCGCCAGTTGTCGCGGGTGTTCCTGCGCGAAACCCACACGACGCCAGGGCGTTTCGTCGAGCGGGTGCGAGTCGAGGCCGCCCGCGAGCTACTCGAGAACACCGGCACGTCACTGGATGCAATCGCCGCGCGCTGCGGCTTCGGTAGCACCGAGACGATGCGACGCGCGTTCAAGCGGGTCATCTCGATCGGGCCCGGCGAGTACCGCGATCGGTTCCGCTGCGCGGAGCTCGCTACGCCGTGACCACTGCGGCGATCGCGGCGGCCGAGCGGTCGACGTCCGCATCCATCGTCGCCCAGTTCGAGATCGACACCCGCACGACGTACTCACCGTTCCAGGTCGTTCCGCCGAGCCAGCACGTTCCGTCGCGCTGGATCGCGGCAACGGCGGCACGGTTGGCGTCGTCGCCGCCGGGCAGGCGGACCAGCACCTGGTTGAGGACGACGTCGTTGAGGACCTCGGCGCCGGGAATATCGGCCAGCTGCTTGGCCATTCGCCGCGCCTGCGCACAGTTGCGTTCGATCATCTCGGCTATCCCCGCGTGTCCGAGCGAGCGAATCGCCGCGTAGACGGGGACCGCACGGGCGCGCCGCGAACTCTCCGGCACGAAATTGGTGCCGTCGCGCTGCCCCGGATCGGCAACCAGGTAGGGGCCGGCCAAGCTCATCGCGGCGACGTGGGCGTCAGGGTCGGCGACGATCGCCATTGCGCCGTCGTAGGGCACATTGAGCCACTTGTGGGCGTCGACGGCCCAGGAGTCGGCCCGCTCGACGGCCGCGGTGAGGTGCCGGGTGGCAGGCGCGGCGGCGGCCCACAGGCCGAACGCCCCGTCGACATGCAACCAGGCGCCATGCTCCGCGCACGTGTCGGCGATCGGCCCGAACGCGTCGAACGCGCCAGTGGCCACGTTGCCTGCCTGCGCACACACGATCGCCGGTCCGGCGTTGGCGGCCAATGTCTTCGCGAGCTCGCCGGCGTCCATCCGGCCCTGGTCGTCGGCGGGCATCCGGATCGCCGTCTCCGCGCCAAGGCCAAGCAGCCGCAGCGACGTGTAAACGGTGGCGTGGGCCTGCTCGCCGCACAGGATGCGGAGCGCCGGCGCGCCAATCAGCCCGTCGCGCTCCACATCCCAGCCCGCGCGCGCCAATACGGCATGGCGCGCTGCGGCCAGACACGTCGTGTTGGCGCCCTGGCCGCCGGTGACGAAGCCGACGCTCGCCGTGGCCGGCAATCCGAGCAGCTCGAGCGTCCAGGCAGACGTGATCTCCTCGATGGCGGCCGCGGCAGGGGAGAGCGAATGGAAGGCGGCGTTCTGGTCCCACGCCGATACCAGCCAGTCTGCGGCGAGTGCGGCGGGCAGCGCCCCGCCTATGACGAAGCCGAAGTGGCGGGGGCCTGCGGTCGCGACGAGGCCCGCTTCTGCGCCTGCGGCCAGCGCGTCGATCACCGTCGCCGGGTCCTCGCCAACCTCGGGCAGCCGCCCGCCGAGCGAGCTGCGTACGGCCGCGGCATCGGCGCGGGCGGCAACGGGGCGTTCGTCGAGCGTCGCGAGAAACGCCTCGGCGTGCTCTGCGGCAGCGCGGAGGCCGGCGGTGCGGTCAGGCATGGACCGAACCTACGCCTCAGGACAAGGTGGCTGCGATCTCGTCGAACGCGGCGATGGTCGGGAACAGCTTGGTGGCGTCCTGGGGGAGTGGCCAGCTCGACAGCTTGGCCGCGACGAGGTGGGCAGCCCGGTTGACATAGATCATCTGGCCGTGAATCCCCAAGCACAGCAACACATTGTTGCCGGGATACGGGAACCAGCACTGGTTGCGGTACATGCCGCCGGGCATGCGGTTGTCGTCGGGGCTTGCCGCGAACGCGTCCCGCGAGTCGACGCCGCCTGCGAGCGTGTCGTCGATCCACGCCGGCGCCACCACCCGGTCGCCCGTCAGCGACACCCCGCCGTTGAGGAACAGCGACCCGAACCTTGCCATGTCGCGCAGGCAGGCATTGATGCCGCCGTCGAACATGCCGGTGCCCACCGAATCGACGCCGATCGTGGCGTCGTTGTCCGCGCCGAGCTTGCTCCACAGCAGCTGTGACATCAGCTCCGGCATCCGAATCCCACTGGCCGCTTCACATATCCAGCCCAACACGTCCGTCTCGCAGGACCGGTATTGGAACGGGCCGCCGTGTGGCGACTTCTGCTTCAGCGTGAGTAGGAAGTCGTACATCGTGGTCGGCAGGTCCGGCACCGTACGCGGCGCCCAGCCGATGGCCTGCTCCAGCAGCCGGACCTCGGCCATCGGGTTGAGGTAGTCCTCGGAAAACGCTATGCCCGAACGCATGTCGAGCAGGTGTCTCACCGTCGCGCCGGCGTAGCCAGAGTTGGCGAGGGCCGGAACGTAGTGCGCGACGTCCGCGTCGACGTCCAGCGCGCCGTCGCTGACGAGCGCGCCAACCACCATCGCGATCAGCGACTTGCTCACCGACATCAGCAGGTGCGGGGTATCGGCGGTCATACCGCCGTAGTAGTGCTCCTCGAACACCGTGCCGTGTTGGGTGACGATCCAGCCGTCCGTCGCGGTCGCCGCCATCACGTCGCCGACGGTGGATCGCTTGCCATTGGTGTGGTCGACAAGCGGGATGTCGGATAGCTCGCCGGGTGCCGAGGGCAGCTCGGCCATCGGCCCCAAGCCGCGTGAGATGACCGCCGTCGGCAGGAAGTCGGCGATGTGCTGGAACGTCCAGTGCAGCTGGGCGGCCGACTGCCAGTTCTCCAACGTGATGTCGGACGGCACACGTCCGGGATCGCCGCCGAGAACCATGGCGACGACCCTAGCTCAGCTCTATTTCACTCCCGCATTCGTGCGCGGTGGCGCGGGCTCCGCAATCGGTGTACCTGCGTATTCGGCCCGGATCGAGTCGATGAGGTGGCGCGCCCGGATGGCCAGCGACGATTTGCCCTCGCCGTTGTCGACCTGCAGCCGGCCCTTGGTCACCAGCACGCCGAGGTCGGCGCCCTTCCACCGGTAGTCGCCGGGGCCATAGATGCGCAGGAAGAAGACCTCCCTTTCGTTCTGCAGCTGGTGCCAGTCCAGCGCGGGTCTGCGGAACACGAGGCCGCCGCTGGCGTTCAGTGAGTACTGGCCGGTTCGAGGTGTGGCGGTGAGCCGCTGCACGATGTCGTCGGTCTCCTTCATGACCATCTGGCTCCACACGTCGGCCGAGGCCAGTTCCTCCCAGCGCTCGTTGATCTCGTCGACGTCGAGGTCGAAGTCGACGTTCATGTACTCGAGGATGTGGAACAGGAACAGCGGCACGTCTGCGTAGGCGCCCGCGGTGACGTTGGTGATCGACGAGGCCCCGCTGATCCGCGGGTTGAGCTCGCCGAGGTATACCTCACCGGTGTCGGTGTCGACGAGCACGTCGACCTCGAAGAATCCGCGGTAGCCCTCCTTGGCCAGCCGGTCGCCGAGCCTGCGGACCAATTGCGTTGCCGTTCGCCGACTTTCACCGGTCAGCACTTCGGGGAACATTTCGTTGCCGCACCAGCCGCCACGGGACGGTGTCAGTCGCTTGTAGCCGATCAACTCGGACATGAACGGGCCGACGACGGTGCCGCAGCGAGTCAGCACCGCCTCCACCGCAACAGGGCGGTTGTTGATGCGGCGCATCACCTTGATCTCTTCGCCGACGATGTCGGCGCTGTGCTTGCGCCAATCGGCTTCCGAGGAGATGAAGAACGTGGTCTTGCCGGAGTCGCCGTAGGGTGTCTGGACGACGAGTTCGTCGCCGAGACCGGCCTTTTCGGCGACGGACCGCAGGCTGGCCCAGTCATCGACGCGGGTCAGCACATTCGGCACGCTCGGCGCGCCGGCTTCGTTGCCCAGCCGGGTGGTGACGATCTTCGAGTCCAGGTGCTGACGCAGGCTGGCCGCGGGCAGGATCAGGTCGTAGCCCAGTTCCTTGCAGATGTCTTCGGTCTCGCTGTTGAAGAACACCATCGCGACCTTGGGCCGCACCCCGCGTGGCGTCGCGGCGTCGATGTAGGCCCGCACCTCGGCGTTGCACAGCAACCAGTTGTTGATCTCCTCGCCGCTTTCGAACTCCTGGTATGGCTTGTCGGCTGGTGTGAACACCCGCGGATGCGCGCCGTCCCACGCGTCGTAATAGGTGATGTAGGAAAAGTTTCGGACCCACCGGTCGAGGCCGAGCAGGTTGAACGGGGTCGCGCCGAAGAACAGGATCGGCACGTCGTTGGTCCGGAAGAAGTGCCGCACTTCGGAGATGTTCTTCAAGCGCCGCCGCGACTGGCCGGAACCGGAGGCGAAGGCCGCGTCAGTGCCGACGCTGATTTCGCGTGGCTTGGGTGTGGGCCTGGCGCGGCGGGTGGTGGTGGACTTCGTTGCGGCGGGTTTGGCACGTTTGGCGGGAGTTGATCTGCCGGTCGTCGTCTTCTTGGCGGCGGGTTGCTTGGTCGCTTTCGAAGGCCGTCTCGCTCGAACCGGGCGATCACTCATGGCGTGCACCTCGCTCTCGTCGGATAGACCCGACATTAGGCCGCGGGGCAGCGGAATGGACGCAGTTGACGGACCCGACAAATGCATAGCCGACAGGATGTAGTTCTCGGCCCGGTGTGAGGGTCTCAGTTGCTCGCTCAGTTGGCCGAGACGCTGGACATTGCGTGCAAGGCGGCGTAATTGGCTGTGTAGCAGCCACTCTCGTCTCTTGTCCCAAGGAAAGTACGTCACGATGCTCGGTCGAGAGATCACGTTGGGAGGCTGGTTCTTCCGACCCGGGAAGGACTCTGATCTCCCTGTGAAATGCCTGTGATGTGGGCAAACCAAGACTTCGAATTGTCGCTATATAGGTCGCATGATATAGATACCGAGTGAGTAAATTGCCGGCTGACGACGACGCCGGCGACTGCATCGGCCAGCTCCTCGATCAAGCACTGGACCTGACGGCGCGGTTTCTGACCGACCGCGCCGACTTGGGCGCGTCCGCCGCGTTTGCGATGAACAGGGTGTGCCGTGAGGGCCCCATCCGACTGACGACGCTGGCCGCCAAGGAAGGGGTCAGCCAGCCGTCGATGACTCAGCTGATCCAGAGGCTGGAGCGCCAAGGCCTGGTGGCCAGGCTCGCCGACCCCGACGATGGACGCGCTGCCCTCATCGGCATCACCGAATGCGGCAAGAAGCTGCTCGACGACCGGACGCGACTCCGTCGAGAACGCCTGAAGGCGCTGTTGGCAACGCTGACGGCGGAGGAGGAATCCGCGTTGTGGCTATCTTCGCGGGTTGCATTTCCGGTCCTGCTTCGGCTTGTCGCGAATGCCGACTGTGCGCATGAAGGCGACGCGGCGACGGTCGAGGCACGACCCATGGATCAGCGAAAGGTGCTCGAATGAGGGCTATTCCGGTGGGTCGCGCGCTGAAGAAGCTGTGGATCCCGTTGGTGTTGATTGTCGTGCTGGCGGTTTCAGGCCTGGTCGTCTCGCGTCTGCACAAGCAATTCGCCTCGAAAGACCTCAATGCAGGAGCCGGTGCGGGCATCGAGATCGTCCAGTTCAACCCGAAGGTCATGGTCTACGACGTGTACGGCTCACCTGGAACCACAGCCCAGATCAGCTACTTCGACCCGGATGCGAACGTGCACTCGATCACCGCACCGCTGCCCTGGTCGGTCACCCTGTCGACGACGTTGCCGACGGTCAGCGCCAACCTCATGGCGCAGACCGACGGCGACCAGATCGGATGCCGCGTCACCGTGAATGGAACGGTCCGTGAGGAGCAATCCGCCAATGGGGTCAACGCCCAGACCTACTGCCTGGTGAAGTCGGCATGACGGATACGGCTACCTCGACCGCAACAAGAGATGAAAAGCGGCCCGTCATAGCGCACAGCCTGCGCATACTGGCGCTGCCGATCGTCTTGTTCTGGATCGCATTCGCAGTTCTGGTGAATGTCATTGCCCCTCAACTCGAGGTCGTCGGCGAGCTGCATGCGGCTCCGATGGCTCCAGAGGATGCGCCGTCGATGCAGGCGATGAAGCTGATGGGCGCCAACTTCAAGGAGTTCGACTCCAACAGCACGGTGATGGTCGTCATCGAGGGCCAGCAGCCCCTCGGCCCGGACGCCCACAAGTACTACGACGAGATCATCCGCAAGCTGCGGCAGGACGCCGAGCACATCCAGCACATCCAGGACTTCTGGGGCGACACGCTGACCGCGGCGGGCGCGCAGAGCGCCGACGGCAAGGCCTCGTATGTGATGCTGAACCTCGCCGGCGAGCAGGGCCAGACTTTGGCGAACGAAGGCGTTCAGGCTGTTCGCAAGGTCATCGAGGACACCAAAGCGCCGCCGGGGGTTCAGGCCTACGTCGCGGGCCCGGCAGCGCTCACCAACGATTTGCACGTCATCGGCAACGCGAGCCTGGGTCAGATCACCCTGTTCACCCTCATCGGGATCGCGGGCATGTTGCTGGTCGTCTACCGCTCGATCAGGACGACGTTGATCCAGCTCTTCCTGACGTTTCTCGGATTGCTGACCGCACGCGGAGTGGTGTCGGTGCTCGCCAGTCATGGCGCGTTCGGGCTGACGACGTTCGCGGGGAACATCCTGACGATGCTGGCGATCGCGGCGGCCACCGACTACGGCATCTTCATATTCGGCCGTTATCGCGAAGCACGCGGGATGGGCGAGGACCGGGATACGGCCTACTACACCACTTTTAAGTCCGTGGCCCCCGTCATCGTGGGTTCGGGCCTCACAATCGCTGGGGCGACGTACTGCCTCAGTTTCGCGCGGTTGCCCTACTTCAGCACCATGGGCGCACCAGTCGCGATCGGCATGATCGTGGTCGTGGCGATCGCCGTCACGCTGGGACCGGCAATCCTGTTCCTCGGCAGCCGGGTCAGGCTCTTCGAATCCAAACGCCCTCCCCGGAGCCGGTTTTGGCGGCGGGTCGGTACTGCCGTGGTCCGCTGGCCCGCACCCATTCTCGTGGCAAGCCTGTTCGTGGTGTTGATCGGCGTGGTGGCGATTCCCGGCTACAAGCCGGCCTACAACGACCGGTACTTCATGCCCGCGGATGCCCCGACCAACATCGGCTTCGCCGCCGCCGACCGGCACTTCTCACAGGCCCGGATGAACCCCGACATCCTGATGGTCAATGCCGACCACGACATGCGCAATCCCGCCGACATGCTTGTCCTCAACGCGGTGGCGCGAAATGTCATGCACACCGAAGGCATCGCGATGGTGCAGAACATCACCCGGCCACTGGGAATTCCGATCCAGCACAGCTCGATTCCGTTCCAGACGAGCGTGCAGGGGCAGACCAGCAACATGAACCTGCCGTTCCAACGCGATCAATTGGCCAATCAGCTCAAAACGATCGACGAGACGAACGTCTCGATCGACATCCTGGAGAAGCAGTACCAACTCTCCCTCGAGCAAACCAAGCTCACGCAGGACTCGGCGGCCAAGTCGCAGGCCCTTCTCGAAACGACCGAGAAGTTGCGAGACAACATCGCGAACTTCGATGACCAGTTCCGGCCCTTGCGCAACTACTTCTACTGGGAACCGCATTGCTTCGACATCCCCTTGTGCGCCGCAACACGGTCCCTATTTGAAGCCCTCGACGGGATCGACGAAGTGACCGACCAGACGGGAGCGGTGCAGGCCAATACCGACAAGCTGGCGGACCTCGCTCCGAAGCTGACCGCACTCCTTCCACAAACGATCGCGTCGATGAAGGCCAGCAGGGACTTGTCGCTTGCGTCGTACAACTCTCAGAAGGCCCTGCTCGACCAGATGGAGGCGACCAACGACACCGCCCTGGCGATGGGGCAGAGCTTCGACCAGGCCAAGAACGACGACCTGTTCTACCTGCCCCCGGAGGCATTCGGCAACCCCGACTTCAAACGCGGTCTCGACATGTTCCTGTCGCCGGACGGCAAGTCCGCTCGCATGTTCGTCACCCACCAGAGCGATCCCGCGACGGTCGACGGCATCGCCAGGGTCGATTCCGAACGCAAGGCCGCGCAGGAGGCCTTGAAGATGACCTCGCTCTCGGACGCCAAGATCTACCTTGGCGGGGTCGCGGCAACCTACAAGGACATGTCCGACGGCGCCCGCTACGACCTGATGATCGCCGTGGTGTCGTCGCTGACGCTGATCTTCATGATCATGCTGATCCTTACTCGAAGCGCGGTTGCCGCACTGGTCATCGTCGGCACGGCGGCCAGCTCGATTGCCGCATCCTTCGGCATATCGGTACTGATCTGGCAGGACCTGTTCGGCATCCAGGTGCAATGGCTCGTCATGCTGATGTCCGTCATCATCCTGTTGGCGGTGGGATCGGACTACAACCTGCTGCTCGTCTCCCGGTTCAGAGACGAGATTCATGCCGGATTGAAGACCGGCATCATCCGCTCCATGGCCGGAACCGGCGGCGTGGTGACGTCGGCCGGTCTGGTGTTCGCGGCCACCATGGCGGGGATGATGGGCAGCAAGCTGATCGTGCTCGCCCAGATGGGTTCCACCATCGCCATCGGACTCTTGGTCGACACCTTCATCGTGCGCTCGCTGCTGATGCCGTCGATCGCGACGCTGTTGGGCCGATGGTTCTGGTGGCCGCAGGTCGTCTACCCGCGCGGCGACTATCAGTTCATCAAGCCGCAACCGCGACGTTCGGCGAAGGACGACCCCGACACGGTGGCGCTGCCCGCGCAGGCGTAGGCGAACACTTTAGTGCTGCACTGTCTTTGAGAAATAGACGCGCCGGAAGCCGTCCTCGGCGGCGCGGCCGGTTTCGCGGTAGCCGTGCCGAGGGTAGAAGCTGAGGTTCTCGGTCATGGCCTCGTTGGTGTACAACCGGACTTCGGTCAACCCGAGTTCGA
>Ga0075369_10000486_pt1 | contig 12288 bp, 11 predicted proteins | sample EndMethybrTD3034_FD_71400 | JGI IMG/M metagenome (GOLD analysis project Ga0075369, IMG submission 71400) | Populus endosphere microbial communities from Tennessee, USA - Endosphere MetaG P. TD hybrid TD303-4 | ecosystem: Host-associated > Plants > Roots > Endosphere | place: USA: Tennessee...
CTGATGGCGCAGGCCAAGAAGGACGCCATCTTCATGCACTGCCTGCCGGCGCATCGCGGCGAGGAGGTCACGGTCGACGTGATCGACGGGCCGCAGTCGGTGGTGTTCGACGAGGCGGAGAACCGCCTGCACGCGCAGAAATCCATCCTCGCCTGGTGCCTTTCCTGATGGCCTCGTCGGAAGACCCTTCCTCTTCCGACGATCAGGCCCTGCCCTTCCAGCTCGATGCGCTGGGCGTGCGCGGCCGGCTGGTTCGGCTCGGACCTTCATTGGACGCAGTGATCGAGCGCCACGGCTATCCCCTGGCCGTGGCGCGGCCGCTCGCCGAGGCGATGGTGCTGTGCGCGGCGCTGGCGACGTCGCTGAAATACGACGGCATCTTCACCTTGCAGATCTCGGGGGATGGGCCGATCCGGCTTCTCGTCACCGACCTCACCACCGATGGCGCGCTGCGCGGCTACGCGCAGTTCGATTCCTGGAAGCTCGCCGTGGCCTTGGGCGCCGGCCACAATGGCATACCGCAGGGGGGCGACGCGCCGGAAGGCTATGTGCCGAAACTGTTCGGGCGCGGGCGTCTCGCCTTCACCGTCGACCAGGGCCAGCACACCCAGCGCTACCAGGGCGTGGTGCCGCTCGAGGGCGCGACCCTGGCCGACTGCGCGCACACCTATTTCCGCCAGTCCGAGCAGTTGCCGACCGGCATCAAGATCGAGGCGCGGCGCACCAGCGAAGGCGGCACGCACCATTGGCGCGCCGCGGCGCTGATGGTGCAGCAGATGCCGGAGTTCGACGCCGGCCGCATCGATGTCGACCGCGAGCAGCGCGAGGATGACTGGCGCAAGGCGGTGATCCTGATGGCCTCGGCGACCGAGGCCGAAATGCTCGATCCGAAGCTGCCGGCGATGACCTTGTTGCACCGGCTGTTCCACGCCGAGCAGCCGCGCCTGTTCGCCCGCCGGCCGTTCGTCGCGCGCTGCCGCTGCAGCCGCGAGCGCATCGACCGCGTGCTGCGCTCGATCAAGCGCGAGGAGCTCGACGACCTGCGCGACACGACCGGCCGCGTCGCGGTGAAGTGCGAGTTCTGCTCGACCGAATACACCTACGACGACCGCGACCTCGACCGGATCTACGCCTCCGCTGCCTGAAGAGGAGCGGCGTGAGGCGCTGCCCGGCGAGCGGTTAGCGCAGTTCCCGCAGTTTCCGCTACCCCTCCACGCTTCGTCGCGGACGATGATCCGTCGCCGACCAGGCGAATATCATTGGTGCCTTGAGGCGGTGACGCCGCGTGCATTCGTATTGGGAGCCTCTGTGGCGTCTCGGTGCTGGGCAATCGCAGCGCTGCGAGCGTTGCCGACACTATGCGGGCGGCGCCAACGACTGTCAATAACTAAAGTGCTTTCTAAGCACCTAAGTATTGATCGAATATTACATTATTGCGTGCCATATGGGCGCAGTATCCAATGCTGGCAATGCCAGCAACTCACTGCGACCGGGGCAGACTGGTCTATTCGACGGTGATACCCGCTGTGCTGATCACCTTCTGCCACTTGGCGTGGTCGCGTTTGATGAATGCGGCGAATTCCGCCGGCGTATCGGTGACGATCACGGCGCCGATGTCCAACATGCTCTTCACGAAGGCGGGATCGCTCGAGACCTTGCGGATGTCGTTTGCGATTCGCGCGACGATGACGTCGGGCGTGCCGGCCGGCGCCAATATGCCTTCCCATGAGGTCACGTCGAACTCGGGCAACCCCTTCGACAAGGCCGGCAGCTCGGGCGCGGCAGGCGTGGGCTCGGCGCTCACCACCCCCAAGGCGCGGAGCTTGCCTGCCTGAACGGCGCTCCAGATCGAGGGCATGGTGTCGAAGCTCATGTCGACATGGCCGCCCAGCAGGGCCGTCACCGCCGGCGCGCTGCCCGTGAAGGGCACGTGCAGGATGTCGGTGCCGGTCGCGATCTTGAACAGCTCGCCGGCGAGATGAAGCGGACTGCCATAGCCCGAGCTCGCAAACGTGTACTTGCCCGGGTTGGCCTTCAGGAGCGCCACCAGCTCGGCGAAATTTGCCGCCGGCAGGTCGGCACGAACCACGAGAATATTCGGGAAGGTGGCGACGAGCGATACCGGCGCAATGCTCTCGACCGGGTCGAACGGAAGCTTGGGCTTCAGCACCTTGAGGATCGACGTGTTGGTGCCGACGCCCGCCATCAGCGTGTAGCCGTCCTTCGGTGCACGGGCGAGCTCGGCGGCGGCGATCGCGCCGCTGGCGCCCGGCTTGTTGTCGACCACGACCGGCTGCTTCCATTGCTCGCTGAGCCGCGCCGCCAGGGCGCGCGCCACGACGTCGACGGCGCCGCCGGCAGGGAACGGCACCAGCAGCCGCACGATCTTGTCGGGATAGGACGCTGCGCCGTCGTTCGCCGAGGCAGGCTGCAGCACGGCAAGCAGGAGACCGAGCGCGGCGGCCAGGCTGGACACCTTTCTCATCTCTTCGCCCTCATTCCGCCGTCGCGACGGCGCGATGGTTCGGCAGCAATGTCCGCCAGTGCGCGCCTTGCGGCGCCGGCGCATCGATCGACGAGATCAGGCTTGTATCGACATGCGCCCCGACCGGCGGCTCGCCGCGCTCGATCCGCGCCGCCGAGTCGAGCAATCGCCGGCGCAGCCGAGCGACCGCCAGGTCGGAGGCGATCAGATGCTCCTTTGTGCGATCCTGGATCGGCCCCATCGACGTGGCGATCACCGTGTCCTCGAAGGCGATGCCGTTCAGGCCGGACCAGTTGCGGTCCATGGTATCGCGACGCTGGCGATTGTAGTTGGCGCGCGTCAACAGCAGGCGCTGCTGCTCCTGCGAGTAGACTTCGGGATCGTCGAAGCCGGTTTCCCGCAGCCGGCTCTCCCGGCTGATCGACGCGCTGCCGTAGCGCACCGTGTAGGTCGCCGTATGGTCGTCGTCGATCGGGATCTCGAAGGCGATGGTGTGGTTGCTGGCGCCCTGCAATGCGCCGCCCGGGATGATGCGGCCGCTCGGCATGATGAATGGCACGATGCGGACGTTGGCGGGCTGGCCGGCACCGCCCCGGCGAAAAGCGGCGTAGTGATACCCGAACTCGGTATCCTCGACCTCGAGCACCGGACCGGTATCCTGGAAGGCGCCGACTTTCACCTCTGACGGGCCGTTCCAGCCCGGCCGCGCGGCATTCGAATGCAGGATGCCGACATGCGAGCTGTCGAGGCCGCCCTCCAGCGACTGCACCCAGTTGTAGTTGCCGTCGACGCGCAGCAGCACGCGCTGGTTTTCGGCCAGGTCCATGAAGGCGAAGTGCGGCGCTGGCGGCTGATGTTCCTTCGGGCCGAGGTAGGTCCAGACGATGCCGCCCGCCTCGACGACGGAAAAAGACGGCGCGCGCACGTTGGGCGGCCGCTTGTTGGCCGGGTTGTTCATGACCTCGAGCAGCGTGCCGTCGTTGCCGATCTTCCAGCCGTGATAGATGCAGCGGATGCCGCAATCCTCGACTCGGCCCAGGGTCAGCGACGCGCCACGATGCGGGCAGAGCTCGTCGAGCACGCCGACCTGGCCCTCGCCATTGCGGAAGACGACGAAATTCTCGCCCAGCAGGCGCTCGAAGCGCGGCGCCCCGCCCGGCAGCGGCACGCGGTCGGAGGTGCAGATCGGCAGCCAGAACCGCCGGAACACGGCACCCATCGGCGTCCCCGGCCCGATCCGGCACAGACGGTCGTTGTCCGCTCGGCTCATCATGGCACTTGCTCCCTCAGGCGATACGTCTTACTTGGAAGACGTATTGATCTTCCTAGTAAGACGTATTGTCAATCGTTTTGTCTGCCGAATTGGCGGCCAGGCGCCAGCCGCGTATAGTCCGACCGCGTCCGAGAGATTGACCTTCAGCTTCAGCGTCCATGGCGAGAACGAGCAAGACCATCACGAACAGCCCCGTGCAGGACATCGCTGCGAGCTGGGCACGCGAACGGCCGGACCTCGACCCGCTCGACTACCTCCTGTCGATCTACATGATCCGCATCGGCCGCATCGTCGATCGCGTGGGCGACCGGAAATGGCAGCGACTGTTCGGCTTGAGCGCCTCGGAGATCCGCGTGCTGTTCGCATTGCGCCGGTCCGGCGGCGACTACGCGCTGCGACCAACCGATCTCTTCCGGGCGCTGCTGATAACGTCGGGAGCGATCACCAAGAAGGTCGGCCACTTGACCGCTGCCGGCCTCGTCAAGCGTCGCCCCGACCCTTCGGACAAGGGCGGCTTCCTCATCCATCTCACGGCGAAGGGCAAGCAGGTTGCCGATCAGGCGCTCGAGAGCCTGGCCGATGACTCGATCCTGTCGAAAAGCCAGACCTCGCTCACTCGCCAGGAGCGCAAGCTGATGACCAAGCTTTGCGAACGCCTTCTGCTCGACTTCGAGGCGAACCCGGAAATGGACGGCTCGTTCGAGTAGCCCGCGAGGGGCTTGGCCGCACGAGCATGACACTTGCTGAAAGCGCTTTCAGAACTATAATGCGCCGTCTGAAAGCGTTTTCAGAGGAAATTCCATGGCTCAACACGTCCGGACAGCCAGCCGCGGGGAAGTGCCGATCCTCGATCTGTCACCCCTGCGCATGGGCGGCCAGATCGATGCGCTTGCGGCGGAACTCGACCGTGCCTGCAGGGAGACGGGCTTTTTCTACATCGCCAATCACGGCGTCAGCGAGATCGCTTTGAACGCGGTCTTTGGCGCCACGCGCCGCTACTTCGCCCTGCCGGAGGAGATCAGGCGCGGCCACGCCATGCATCCGTTCTACCGCCGCGGCTTCATGGCTCAAGGCGTTACGCGTCAGCCGGGATACGCCGCCGACCTGAAGGAGAGCTATGAGATCGGCGTCGACCTTCCTGCCGACGATCCGGCGGTCCTTTCCGGCCTGCCGCTGCACGCGCCGAACCAGTGGCCCGCCGAGATGCCATGGCTTCGCGAAGCGGCCGAGACCTATTTCGAGCAGGTGAAGGGCCTGGGTCTCGACCTGTTGCGGTTGATTGCCCGGGCGCTTGGGCTGCCGGATGGCTTCTTCATCCAGTACGCCCGCAAGCCCATGCTGCAGATGCGTCTGTTTCACTACCCACCCCAGACGCCCGACACCTCGCCGGACGCTCCCGGTGCCGCTCCCCATACCGACTTCGGCATGATCACGATACTTGCGCAGGATCCGATCGGCGGCCTCGAACTGCGCAAGCGCGATGGCGAATGGATCGCGGCGCCATACATCGACGGAACGTTCGTGGTGAACATCGGTGACCTCTTCCAGCGATGGACCAACGACGTCTACGTCTCGAATTTCCATCGCGTGACGAATCGTACCGGCCGGGAGCGCTACTCCATCCCGATGTTCTTCAACCTCGACTACGACACCCCCGTCGTCTGCCTCCCGACTTGCTGCAGTGCCGAGTCGCCGCCGAAGCACGAGCCGATCAGGTTCGGCGACTACATCGTCAGCCGGTTCAAGGCGGTGCAGAAGTACGATCCCGACAGCCGAGTTGCCTGACCCGGGTCTTCCAGAATGACCGAACAACGCACTTCAGCGCCTGAGGCCGACGGCAGTCGGCCGGGCATCAACGACATCTCCCTCGTCGACGTCGCCAGGATGGCCGGCGTGTCACCGGCGACGGTGTCACGCGTCCTCAATCATCCGACCCTGGTCCGCGAAAGCAAGCGGCGAGCAGTGCAAGAGGTGCTTGCCCGCGTTTCCTACATACGGAACAACGCCGCGCGCGCTCTGATCAGCCGGAAATCCCTGACGGTCGGGCTCATCGTTCCGACCCTTGCCAATCCGCTGTTCGCCTCGGGCATCGAGGCGATCGAGCAGACTCTACAGGAAGCTGGCTACGGGCTGCTTGTCGCTTGTTCCAATCGCGATCCGGACCGCGAGTACGATCAGACCAAAGTGATGCTGGAACGCGGCGTCGACGGGATGATCCTGACCGGTCCAGTCCACAAGGAAGAACTGTTCCAGCTTGCCCATTCGCGCGGGGTCGCTGTCAGCCTCCAGGACTGCAATGCCGATATCCTCCATCGCTGTGCCGTCGCCATGCGCGATGCCGATGCGATGGCCCTGGCAATCGACACTCTTGTGGCGCGTGGTCATCGCGACATCGCGATCCTGACCGGACCGACCGGCAACACGCCCCCTGTCGCGGACCGCCTGCGCGGGGCGCGGGAGCGGATGACGCACCATTTCGGGCAATGCGCCGACGACGACGTCGAAGAGACCGCCGACTACGACGCCGAAAGCGCCCGACTCGCGGTAAAGCGCCTGTTCGATCGGAAACCCAGCTATACGGCGATCGCCTGCACAGGCGACATTCTGGCGCTCGGCGCAGTCATGGAGCTCCGCCGCCGAAATCTGTCAGTGCCCGACGACGTTTCCATCATCGGCTGCGGCGACCAGGTCATGACCCAGTACGTCGACCCGCCATTGACCACGGTCCATCTCCCCTTTCGTCAAATGGGCGAGAGAGCCGCCAGGCGCCTGCTCGATCAGCTGGCCGGCGCCCCGCCATCCGGCCTCGAATACATGGACTTCCATCTGGTCGAGCGCGTCTCCATTCGGACGCTTTGATCGATGCCTCGAAAGGACAGTGACATGGATCGTATGGAAGATTTCATCCGAGGCATTCCCAAGACGGAGCTGCACATGCATCTCGAGGGCAGCCTCGAGCCCGAATTGCTGATTCGCCTGGGTGAACGCAACAAGTGCCAGCTTCGCTGGAAGACCGCGGAAGAACTCAGGAATGCCTATGAATTTTCGGACCTGCAGTCGTTCCTCGATCTCTACTACGAGGGCTGCCAGGTCCTGGTCGAAGAAGCCGACTTCTACGAGCTCGCGCGCGCCTATCTCCGCAAGGCGCACGCCGAGAATGTCGTTCGTGCCGAAGTGTTTCTCGGCCCCCAGAGCTTCACGAGCAAGGGCGTGGATATCGCGTCGGTGCTCAACGGCACGCTCAAGGCAATCGACGATGCCGAGCGGGAAGATGGCATCAGTTGCGGGCTGATCGTTACGGCACAGCGTCATCGTACGGAGCAGGACGCGCTCGATCTTCTCGAACAGGTGCGTCCGTGGTTCGGCCGGATCCTGGGAATCGGAATGGGCGGCGCCGAGAAAGGCAATCCCCCGTCCAAGTTCCGACGCTTTTTCCGGGCCTGCCGGCGCGAGGGAATCCGGATCACGGCTCACGCGGGCGAAGAAGGTCCCGCTTCCTATGTTCGCGAAGCCGTCGAGGTGCTGGGTGTCGATCGCGTCGATCATGGCGTCTCATGCCTTGACGACCCGGCACTTGTGCGCGAGATGGCCGACATCAAGATCCCGCTGACGGTCTGTCCGATTTCCAATCTGCGCCTGAAGGGCGTCCCGTCGCTGGAGGCTCATCCGCTCAAGAAGCTCATGGATGCCGGCCTTCACGTCACCGTCAACTCTGACGACCCGTCCTACTTTCGCGGCTATGTCAGCGAAAACCTCGTCGAATGTCAGCGTGCGCTCGGCCTGACCGTCGAGGAGATCGTCTCGCTGGTGCGCAATGGCTTCATCGCCGCTTTCATCTCCCCGGCCGAGCGCGCGGCAGCGTTGGCAAGGGTCGACAAGTACGTGAGCGAGTTCAACTGGAGCCACTAGCCGGCCTCGGTGGCTTGGCACGATTCCATGGAGTGCCCGGCGCGTGGCCGGCCTCCGGAAGCGGGCTTGCTTTTAACGACCGGTTGGTCCATATATTCAACATGGCACGACAGAGCCTACTGCGGATGCCGCGCGGCCGCCCCCGTGAGTTCGACACGGACGCAGCCATAGAGCGTGCCATGGGTGTCTTCTGGTCGTCCGGCTACAACGGCACATCGCTGCCCGATCTGCTCGAGGCGACGAAACTCTCGCGCGGAAGCCTCTACGCAGCCTTTGGCGACAAGCATGGTCTCTTTTTGCGCGCCTTGGACCGTTATATCGACGATTCGTTGACGCGCCTCGATACCGAGCTCGATCCCCGAAAGAGTGCCTTGGCGGGCATACGGGCCTGTCTTGCCGGGTATGTCGAGCGGGCGAGTGGTGTTGGCGCCAGGCGCGGATGCCTTGTGGTGGCAACTGCCATGGAGCTGGCCGGCCATGACACCGAGGTCGAACAGCGTATCCGGCGCTTCTTCAAGGCGATGGAGACCCGGCTGACCTCGGCACTGACGCGCGCACGGGCCGAGGGCGAATTGGTCGATGGCGTCGAACCCGCGACCGTCGCCCGTTTGCTTGTCTGTCTGGTCGAAGGCATGCGCGTCGTCAGCAAGACAAGCTCGGACCGGAGCGCATCCCAAGCCGTCGTTCAGACCCTTATCGACCGCTTCGCCAAATAGATCATTGCATGTCCACGTCGCCGCGTCGCACGTCGATATATAGACCGCCCGGTCGTAAAAGGAAATCCACGGCGGCCGCGTCACCTCGTTCGATCGATCAGGAGCTTCCGTAATGCGCCAAATCTCCCCGACCGCCAGCCTATTCGAAGGTTTCTCGGTGCTGGATTGCACGACCTCACGTGTGCGTTTCGCCGGCGTGAGAGGAGGAGATGGACCACCCGTGCTCTTGCTGCATGGCTATCCGCAAACTCATGCCACCTGGCACGCGGTCGCCCCAGCCTTGGCGGCGCGCTACTCCGTCGTCATTCCCGATCTGCCCGGCTACGGTAGAAGCCGCGTGCGTGATGCCGGGCCCTGGGACAAGCGAGCTGTCGCCGCCGAGCTTGTGGCCATGATGCAGGCCCTGGGACACGAACGCTTTGCCGTTGTCGGGCACGACCGGGGTGCCCGCGCCGGCTATCGGCTCGCCCTGGATCATCCGGACAGGGTCAGCGCCTATTGCTCTCTCGCCGTGGTGCCAACGCTCGACGTATGGCCTGCGGTGGACCGTGAATTCGCAAAGTCGGCCTTCCACTGGTTTCTGTTCCTCCAGCCCAGTGATCTTCCCGAACGTCTGTTGGCAGCCGATCCCGATGCTTTCCTCGACACCACGCTGAACCACATGGCCGGCGGGATCGAGAAGCTCCATCCTGCCGCCGTGGCCGACTATCGCGACGCGTTCCGCAAGGACTCGGTGCGCGATGCGATTATCAAAGACTACCGAGCCGCCTATGGTCCAGACGCCGATCACGATGCGGCTGATCGCGCCAGCGGACGAAAGATCGGCTGCCCGCTTCTGGTACTTTGGCCCAAACAGCGGCTGGTTGCCGCTGGGATGGAATCCGGCACGCTGACCGCCATCGATGTGTGGCGTCGCTGGGCCGATGACGTGCGCGGCTTCGACATTTCATGCGGCCATCTGGTGCCTGAACAAGCTCCTGGAGCCGTCATTGACGTGCTTGTCCCGTTTCTCGACGCGACGTCGAGAGGGGGAACCTGATGGCCCAACAGCCCGAATACGAATCGCTGCGGGCTGCTGATATTCGGTTTGCCTACCACCGTGCAGGCCATGGCGGATTCCCCATCGTCTTGCTCCATGGTTGGCCACAAACATCGCATGCGTGGCGTCGAGTGACGCCGCTTCTGAGCTCCCAGTGCGATGTCGTGATTCCCGATTTGCCGGGCTTTGGCTACACGTCGAAGCCCGAGGGCGGCTTCGACAAGAAAACAATCTCTCGTCGCCTCAGGGATTTTGTACGGGCCCTCGGCTTGTCGCGCATCGCCTTGGCCGGTCACGACCTCGGTGGGCACGTCGCCTATTCCTACGCGGCACAATGGCCAGAAGAGGTCAGCCACCTGATCTTCATCGAGAGCAGCCTTCCGGGTTTCGGCCAGGAAGAGTCAATGGATGTGTCGAAAGGGGGAAGCTGGCACTTCGGCTTCAATATGGCCGGCGACATCTCCGAAGAGCTGGTCCGCGGACGGGAGAAGCTGTTCGTCGACCATTTCATGCGGCGCGAGAAGGTCGGGCTCTTCGATCCGAATTCAGTGAGCGACGCCGACATTGAGCACTACGCCCGCGCGCTTCAGCGACCCGGCGCGTTGAGGTCCTCCTTCAGCTATTACCGCACGCTGCCCATCGACCGCAGCGACAATTCGGTCTGGGGACAGACACTCCTGACAATGCCCGTCCTGGCGATTGGGGCTGAGTGGGGATACGGACCCGCTTCCGAACGCACGATTCGTCGGGTCGCGAAAGATGTCCAGGCGACGATCATCGAGCGCTGCGGACATTACCCGGCGGAGGAACGCCCGAGCGAGTTGGCTCGCGCGATCACTGACTTTCTGGCGATGACACCATCGGGCATTCACCGAAAGGACCGACAATGAGCTCCAAGCTGGACGACTTCCGTCACCAGATGCTGCGCGCCGGCGACGTCAAGATCCATGCTGTCGTCGGTGGCGACGGGCCGCCACTCGTTCTGCTGCATGGCTTTCCGCAAACCTGGTGGGAATGGCACAAGATCATGCCGGCGCTCGCCGAACGGCATACCGTGGTCGCCCTCGATTTGCGTGGAGCAGGTCATTCGGACTGCCCTCAGGGCGGCTACGACAAAGCAAGCCTTGCCAAAGACGTGCACGGCGCGATGGCAGCGCTGGGTTTCGAGCGTTACGCCGTCTGCGGGCATGACATCGGAGCGATGGTCGCCTTGGCCTTGGCGTTCACGCACCGCGAGGCCGTGACGCGCGTTGCGATCCTGGATGCGCCGATGCCGGGCTGGAGCCAGTGGGAGGCCAATTTCATCGACCCGATGGTCTGGCATTTCGCGTTCCACATGAAGCGCGATCTGCCCGAGCGCCTCATCCAAGGCCGCGAGTTCGACTACGTCTCGACCTTCTTCTTCGATCGCACATTCAACCATGGTGCGTTTCCGATCGAGGAAGTGGAAATCTATGCCCGCGCCTTCGCCCAGCCCGGGAACACCCGCGGCGGACTCGAGTGGTATCGCGCCTTCCCGGTGGACCACGCAAACGCTCTCGGCTGGAAGCGAGATCCCTTGACGATACCGGTCCTCGCCTTGGGAGGAGAACACAGATGGGGACCGAGGATCGTCGCCATGCTGGAGGAATTCGCCACCAACGTCTCAGGTGGCAGCATTCCGGAGAGCGGCCATTGGTTGGCAGAGGAGCGGCCGGCGGAAACGGCCGCAGCCCTTCTCAAGTTTTTCGCACCATAATCTGCCGATGTACGAGATTCGGGGAGCAAGTCATGCCGCGTGCTGCCGCAACGGCTCGATCAACTCCCCCATCGTCTCCCATTCTTCGCAGCGATCCACCGCCGCTTCGATCGCGTCCATCCCGGCAGGCGTCAGATGCGCAGCCGCCAGTTCGCGAAACTTCGCGCGAACCTGCGGCTCGGGATCCGGCTTCAGCGTGTCGCGCACGGAATTCTCCCGCGCCGCCGTGGCGCTGCGGCCGTCCTTCAGCGTCAGCGTGACACTGGCGGGCCGGAGCGTCGGCGTGCTGCGCGCCGTCATCGCCGGATCCGCGGCGATCCGCACCAGCGGCCGCAGCGCGGCGATGACCGGATCCTCGAGCGCGCTGTCGTCGATATCGGCAAAGCCCAGGCCGCCGCGCGTGATCAGCACCGCCGCCGCATGCGGGAGCGAATATTTCGACGCGAAGTAGTTGGACGGCGCCGGATTGCGCATGACCGAGGCGAAGTCGAAGGTCTGCACGTCGATCAGCGCGACTTGCTCCGGGCTGGGCTTCAGCACGGCCAGGGTCTCGGCCAGGCTGTCCAGCGCCGCATGGATCGGATTGCAGCAGGCGTAGAAACGGAAATAGTTCTCCAGGATCTCCCACCGCCGCCCCAGGTCGTCGGGCAGCTTCGCGGAGTCGAAGCCCGCGCCCACCATGACGCCGAGCGCCTCCTCGATCGCACCCTCCTGCGCCGCGAAGCCGCTCGCCGCCATCTCCGGCGCCAGAGTCGCCGCCACCGCGCCCATCCCCGCCGGCAGGTTGAGCGTGGTGCCACCCGCAACCGTGTTGTTGTAGCTCGGCGTCATCAGCATGGTGGTGGCGACGCGCATCGCCAGGCTGACGCCCGCCCCGTCCAGGCCGTGGAGACGTGCGCCGGCCGCCGCCGCGCCGAGCAGCGAAAGCTGCCCATTGGGATGCGAGAAAGCGCGCGGCGTGTAGCCGCGATTCAGCCGCCCCGCCACTTCGTAGCCCAGGACGAAGGCGCCCAGCATGGCGCGTCCACCCAGGCCGCGCTGCTCGGCGATCGCCAGGACCCCCGGCAGGATGTGCGGCGACGGCTGAAGGCCGCGCGAGCCCTCGCACAGTTCCACCGCCCGCGCGGC
>Ga0075369_10000489_pt1 | contig 12265 bp, 14 predicted proteins | sample EndMethybrTD3034_FD_71400 | JGI IMG/M metagenome (GOLD analysis project Ga0075369, IMG submission 71400) | Populus endosphere microbial communities from Tennessee, USA - Endosphere MetaG P. TD hybrid TD303-4 | ecosystem: Host-associated > Plants > Roots > Endosphere | place: USA: Tennessee...
GGTGCGGCCTCACCGAATGGCAGGGCCACGTCGCGATGCGGATCAGCGTGTCTTCGTGGGCAACCACCGACGCGGACGTGCAGCGCAGCCTGGCCGCCATCGTTCGGGTGGCGAACGATCCGGTCCGGTAGCGCTGTCGAAACCGCAATCGCCGGTGCCGCATGGGTACCGCCGCGGCGATTGCGCGGCGTTGGTGGTGGTTACACGTATGGAAACTTTTGGGAAAAAGTTCCCACTTCTCCATCTGGCTTCGCGCCAGCTCTCGCCTGCGTGCAGCCTGCTTCAAGGTCCTTCGAGTTCAAACAACCGAGAACGCCATTAGGAGGCCATCCATGATCCAGATTGCGGGGAAGAACCTGTCGCAGCACGCCTTGCGCTGCTGGCGAAGGGCGACCACGGCGCTCGGCGCCGTCTTGCCGGTGCTGATGTTCGTTGCGACGCCGCCGGCCCATGCCCAGTCGGGCGCATGGGCCATGTTCGGGCAGAACCCGTCGAACACGGCGAGCACGAATACACCGGCGCTGAAGAACGTGAACCGGCTGGCCGTCAAATGGACCTTCACGACTGGTGGAGAGGTGTCGGCACGCCCCGCCGTCGTGGACAACGCGGTCTATGTGCCCGACTGGGGCGGCAACCTCTGGGCGCTCGACGCGAAGAAGGGCAAGGCGCTGTGGGGCCACAAGTTCTCCGACTATGGATTGCCCGCGAACACGAACTCCCGAACCAGCCCGGCCGTCAGCGACGGTGTGGTCTACGTCGGGACGCAGGAGGGCGCCTGGCTGCTTGCCATCGACGCGAAGACCGGCAGCCTGATCTGGAAGACGCAGCTCGAGTCGGCAGCGAACGACCCGTTCGCGATCGTGACGGCCTCTCCGGTCGTCGTGCAGGGCGTGGTCTACACCGGCGTTGCCTCGCTCGAAGAGGGCGTCGCTGCCAATCCCGCCTATCCGTGCTGCCGGGCGCGCGGCAGCGTATTGGCCGTCAACGCCAAGACCGGGCAGATCCTCTGGCGCACCTACACCGTTCCCACGGGCTACTCGGGCGGTGGCGTCTGGGGCAGCAACCTGGCGGTGGACACCACGCGCGGCTCCGTCTTCGTCGGGACCGGAAACAACTACGCCCATCCCACCGATCCGTCCTACCTCCAGTGCGTTGCCACTGGCGGCACTGCCGAGGCATGCACCTCGCCGGCCAACCACGTCGATGCCGTGCTCGCGCTGGACACCAAGACCGGTGCCATCAAGTGGGCCTACAAGGCGGTGAACTGGAACCAGCCGTTCATCGCCAATGGCACGGATGACTGGAACGTGGCTTGCCTCGTCGGCTTCCTGCCGGGGCAAGGCAACTGCCCGACCGCAGCAGGCCCGGACTACGACTTCGCCTCGGCCCCGAACCTGATCACGTACACCGCGGCGGACGGCAGCCAGAAGACCATCCTCGGTGCGGGCCAGAAGAGCGGCATCTACTACGCCTTCGATCCCGACACGGGTGCGCTGCTGTGGCAAACGCAGGTCGGGCCGGGGTCGGCGCTGGGAGGCATGGAGTGGGGCTCGGCATTCGACGGCAAGCGCATCTACGTGTCGATCGCCAACCTCTACGGAATCCCCTACAGCGCCGGCGGCGCCGGTTCGTGGGCAGCGCTGGATCCGGCAACCGGCAAGATTCTCTGGCAGGTCGCTGACCCCAACGGCGCGATCACGGTCGGCCCGGTGACGGCGGCCAACGGAGCGATCTTCGTGTCGTCGATGGCGGGCTCGGCAACGGCACCGACCATGCTCGCGCTCGATGCCGCAACGGGGCAGACGCTCTGGACCTTCGCCGCTGGTTCTTCCGTCAACGCCGGCCCGTCCGTCGTCGACGGTGTGGTCTATTGGGGCTCGGGCTACGCCCACCTCGGCATTCCCGGGTTCACCACGAACAACAAGTTCTACGCGTTCTCGGTCGACGGGAAGTGACGGGACCTCGAGGCCTCTGCCGGTCGCGACGCCACGTCGCGATCGGCCTGTTCGTCGCTCCGCTTCTCGCTCCGTTCTCCGCCAGGCTGCTCGCGCAGCCGGCACCGGTGCAACTCGGTGCCGAGCTCGTGAAGACGGGGCTTTATCTCATCAGCGGGGGAGGCTGCAACTCGCTGCTGCGCCTGAGCGCTGCAGGGACCGTGCTCGTCGACGGCAAGCTTCCCGGTACCTATCGCGCGCTGATGTCGCAGGTGCGGCGCATCAACAAGCTCTCCGACCTGCCGCTTCGGGCAGTGATCTTCACGAACCATCACGAGATCCACGCCGGCAACAAGGCCCAGTTCCTCGACGCGGGCGTGGCCGTGCTCGCCCACGTCAACGCGCTGCCGCGGCTGGCAGCAGCGCAGGAGCCGCCGGCCGCCGCGAGTGCTGCTCCCGCACGAGGGAAGGCAGGCGCAGTCTTCGGATTCCAGCACCGGCACGACTTTCGCATCGGCGGCGTCGAGGTTCAGCTGCACGACTTCGGCCCTGCCCAGACCGACGGCGACATCGTCGTGTTCTTCCCCGATCTGAAGGTGGCGGCCATCGGCGAGCTGTATTCCGCCGGCGAACCGATGCCCGATTTCAGGAATGGCGGCACGCTCGCGGGCTGGGCGCGTGTGCTGGACCGGCTGCTGCAACTCGATGTCGAGATCGCCGTGCCCAGCGTGGGCGCGCCGCTGGGCCGCGCCGAACTGGCTTCCTTCAAGGACCGCGTGGAGACGCTCACGTCGCGCGCGACCGCGCTGGTCAGGGCAGGGGTTGCACAGGATCGATTCCTTCAGGAACTTGCCATCGCCGACCTGGGTTGGACGCTGCACCTGGACGCCGAAGCCATCGGCCTTCTCTACGCCGACCTGGCGCGGGGGCACTGAGTGGCGCGGTGTTTGCGCAGCGGGGCCAAGGCGCGCAAGATCGCGGTTTCCTCGCACACCATGGAGACACCTGCCATGAAGACGACTCTGCTCGCGTTCGCATTCCCATCCGCACTCGCATTCGCACTGGCCCTCGCTGCCGGCACCGCCTTCGCGCACAACTGTCCGAACGAGATGAAGGCGATCGATGCCAAGCTCGCCACCAATCCGAAGCTGAGCGAGGCCGACGCCGCCAAGGTCAAGCAGCTTCGTGCCGACGGCGAAGCCGCCCATAAGGCCGGCAAGCACGACGATTCGATGAAGGCGCTCGGCGACGCGAAGAAGATCCTCGGCATCTAGCTCCTCGGCATCGGAGCGAGCGTCGGGGTCGACGCTTCGAGGCGGCGTGCGCCCGGCCGACGCAGCGCCAAGCGCCGGCCGCGCGCTTTGGCCCCTGGCGCTGTTGGCCGGGCTGTTGCCGTTGGTGGCCACTCTGGTCGCCTACCTGGTGGCGATCCGCATGGGGCTGGTTCCCGCGTGCAACCCATTCCTCGAGGGTTGCGTCTCGATCAGCCGCGCGGCGCGCCACGACCTGCCCAACATCCTGTTCCGCGCGCTGCTGCTGCCGGCGGCCGTGCTGCAGGCGATGTGCTGGCTGCTGTGCCCGCAATGGTTGCGGACGCTCGGCGCCGCAACCGACCGTTGGCAGCGTGCGCTGCCGGCGCTGGGCGTGGCGGCGGGTGTGTTCCTCGTGCTCTACGGCAGCTTCCTCGGCACCGAGGGCGAAGGCTACCGCTGGATGCGCCGCTACGGCGTGGTCTTCTACTTCGGCCTGACCTGCATCGGCACCCTGATCGTGAGCGGCCAGATGCAGCGCCTCCTGCGCGGCCGGCGGCCCGAGGGCCGCATGGCGCTGGCGCTTTGCGCGCTGCTGCCGCTGCTCGGGTTGGCCCACGTGTTCCTGCCCCTGTGGTGGCCCGAGCCCGCCTTCACGGACGCGCTCGAGAACATCACCGAGTGGTGGGCCGGCGCCATCTTCACCGCGTTCTTCTTCGTGCTGGCGAGTGCGTGGCGCGGCACGGGACTGAGGCTTCAGCTCAAGGCAGCGGCGTGAACTTCAGCTCGCTGAGCGGCACGACCTTGTCTTCCCGGACCATCTTGAACTCGGTGTTCGGGCCGAGCCACTTGGCCCAGATCTGGTTGATCTCGCCGGCCTTGTCCATCGCGAGCAGGGTCTCGTTGATCTTCGCCAGCAGCGCCGGCTCGTCCTTCTTCATGCCGATGCCGATCGGCTGAAAGGCCATCGGCTCGGCGATCATCTTCAGCTCCACACCGCCGGTCTTCGACTGGTTGACGAGCTTGGTGATCGTCATCGTGTTGGCCACCATGCCGAGCGCCTTGTTCTGCTGCACGGCCATGTAGGCCGAGCCGGTGTCCTGGAAGGTCACCGGCTCCGAGCCGTTCATCTTGATCGAGAGCTCCGAGGTCGAGCCCTTGGTGGATGCGAGGCGCTTGCCCTTGTAGTCGGCCTTGCTCGTCGACGGGTCGCTGGCTTTCACCGCGAGCATTTCCTTGGCAAGGTAGTACGGGTCGCTGAACTGGATCTGCTCGGCGCGGCCCAGCGTGTACGCGAGGTTCGCAACCGTGATGTCGACCCGCCCCATCTTGACTTCGGGCACACGCGCCTCGACCGAGAGCGGCGTGATCTTGGCCGTCAGCCCCAGCCGCTTGGCCAGCGCATTGCACAGGTCCACATCGAAGCCGACCATCTCGCGCGTCTTCGGGTCCGGTGCCGCGAAAGGCGGCACGTCGGCGAAGGTGCCGCAGCGCAGTTCCTTGCGCTGCTGCATGTCCTGCCACTGGTCGGCCGAAGCGGCCAGCGGAACGATGCCCAGGATGCAGGCGATGGCCAGCGGCAGCGAAGGAGTACGAACGTTCATGACAGGCTCCAGCAGGTTGAAGAATAGGCAAGGCGCTCAATGCGAGCGCAGATCGGAAAGAAAGCGCTGCGCGCGTGGATGCTTCGGGCTGCGAAAGAACGCCGCGGGCTCGGCCGACTCGAGGATGCAGCCGGCGTCCATGAACCAGACGCGGTCGGCCACCTCGCGCGCGAAGTTCATCTCGTGGGTGACGCACATCATGGTCATGCCGTCGCCGGCGAGGCTGCGCATCACGGCCAGCACCTCGCCCACCATCTCCGGGTCGAGCGCGCTGGTGGGTTCGTCGAACAGCATCGCCGGCGGCTCCATCGCCAGCGCGCGCGCGATCGCCACGCGCTGCTGCTGCCCGCCCGAGAGCTGCGCGGGGTACGACAGGGCCTTGTTCGCCAGGCCCACGCGATCGAGCAGCTGCATCGCCTTGTCGCGCGCCTCGCTGCGCTTCACGCCGTTCACGTGGATCGGCGAGAGCATCACGTTGTCGAGCGCCGAGAGATGCGGGAACAGGTTGAAGCTCTGGAACACGAAGCCGATGCGGCTGCGCAGGCGGTTGAGCTGCGCGCTGCTCATCGGCGCGTGCATGTCGTGGCCGTCGACGAGCAGCTGGCCCGACTTGATTTCCTCGAGCCGGTTCACGGTGCGGATCAAGGTCGACTTGCCCGAGCCCGACGGCCCGCAGACCACGACCACCTCGCCCTTCTTGACCTCGGCGTTGATGTCGCTCAGCGCGCAGTAGTCGCCGTACCACTTGTTGACGTTCGAGAACGTGATCATGTCGATGTTCCTCAGGGCTCGGCCGCGACCGGGCGAACCATGCCGGCAGGGGCCGCGGCGGCTCGCGCAGCGCGTGGGCCGGCCCGCTTGGTCTCGATGCGCCGCTCGAGCGCCGTGGCCGCACGGGTGAGGCTCCAGCAGACGACGTAGTAGATGACCGCGAGGATGAAGAACACCTCGAACGGCCGGGTCAGCAGCTGGTTGTTGATCTGGTTCGCCGCGAAGGTCAGCTCGGGCACGTTGATCACGTAGCCGAGCGTGGTCTCCTTGATCGTCGAGACGAACTGGCTCAGCATGCTCGGCAGCATGTTGAACAGCGCCTGCGGCAGGATCACGAGGCGCATCGCGCCGAGGTGGCTGTGGCCGAGCGCGCGCGCCGCTTCCATCTGGCCCTTGGGCAGCGCCTCGATGCCGGCGCGCACCACCTCGGCGAGGTAGGCGCCTTCGTACAGCACCAGCGTGCACAGCATCGTCACGAAACCGGAGACGCTGTGCCCGATCAGCAGCGGCACCAGGAAGTAGACCCACAGGATGATCATCAAGAGCGGCACGCCGCGCGCAACGTAGATCAGCGCAGTCGCCGGCCAGTTCAGCAGCCGCCACGGCGACAGCCGCGCGAGCGCGAGCAGCACGCTGAGCGGAAAGGCCAGCACGATGCCCAGCACCGAGAGGATCAGCGTGCACGCGATGCCGCCGAGCGGCCCGTTCGGGTACTGCCCGATCAGGAGCAGCAGCCAGTTGTCGCGCACGATGTCGAAGACGGCGCCCATGGCTCACCTGCCTCCGGCGATGCGATGACGGCGCGCGAGCCACGCACCCGCCGCCATGATCAGCAGCGAGAACGCGAGGTACATCACCGTCGCGAGCAGATAGGTCTCGAAGGCGCGAAAGCTCTGGTTCTCGATCTCCTTCACGGCGTGGGTCAGCTCGGCCACGCCGATCGCCATCGCGAGGCTGCTGTTCTTGAACAGCGAGACGCTGTGGTTGATCAGCGCCGGGATCGCGTTGCGCACCGCCTGCGGCATCACCACGTGGCGCAGCGCGCCGACGAAGCCGTGGCCGAGCGCGCGCGCGGCTTCGGCCTGCCCCGGCGGCACGGCGCGCAGGCCTGACCGCAGGTCTTCGCTGAAGTAGGCGGCCTGGCACAGGCCCAGGCCGATGATCGCGAAGAGGGCCTCGCCGCTGTGCTCGCTCAGCCAGCCTTGCAGCGACTGCGGCAACAGGCTGGCGATGCCGAAGTACCAGAGCATCAGCTGGACCAGCGTCGGCACGTTCTGGTGGTACGAGATGTAGCCGCGCACCGAACGCTGGGCGATGCGGCTCGGCGTGAGGCGCACGACCAGCAGCACGACGGCCAGGCTCATCGCGAGCAGCCACGAGCACAGCGCGATGACGAGCGTCATCTGCACGCCGTGCAGCAGCATCCGGGCGAACTCGGGGTTCACCAGGATCGCGAAGATGTCGAAGCCCTTCATGCGCTGCTGCTCGCTGCGGTGCGCTCAGGTCTGCGGCGCCGCGGGCCGCGTGGTCTGCAGGCCGCCCGGCACTTGCAGCGTCGGCGTGATTTCCATGTGGCCGATGTTGACGGCCACTGGCGCGGCGATGGCGAACGCGATCGCATCGGCGATGTCTTCGGCCTTCGGCAGTTCGAAGCCCTTGACGAAGCGCTCGTAGGTGTCGGCCGAGTCGCCGTGCACGTGGGCGAAGATGTCGGTCGCGACGCGGCCGGGGCAGATCTCGGTCACGCGCACGCGCTTGCCGAAGGCGTCGATGCGCAGCTGGCGCGACAGCATGCTGACGGCGGCCTTGGTCGCGTGATAGGTCGAGTTGCCGTTGAAGTTGTAGGCGCCGGCGATCGAGCTGATGTTGATCACATGCCCGCGGTCGCGCTCGACCATGCCCGGCACGATCAGCCGGCACAGGTGCAGCACCGCGCGCAGGTTCACGTCGACGAGCAGCTCGATGTCGTCGGCGTCGGCCTTCAGGAACGACTTCGGCCGGTCCACGCCGGCGTTGTTGACGAGCACGTCGAACGGGACTTCCTGCGTGAGCCGGGTGATGCCGGCGAGATCGGTCACGTCCAGCGCGTGCGGGATGCAGCCGGTGCGCTCGGCCAGCGCGCCCAGCGCCTTCGCGCTGCGGGCGAGGGCGTGGACCTGCAGGCCTTCGGCGCGCAGCCGTTCGACCACCGCGGCGCCGATCCCGGACGAGGCGCCGGTGACGAGAGCAGTCTTGTAGTCGCTGAAGGGCATGGTGTCGTGTCCTTGTACGGATGAGCTCAATTTATCGATGCGGGGGCAAACGCGCCAAGACGGAATGACTGTGCCGAGATAAGACGCTCTTATGTCAGGGCCAACCCCTTGTCTGCGAAGCGCGCTCAGGAGGCCGTCTGGCGCGAGATCGGCACGATGCGGCCGCCGGACGCCTCGATCTCGCGGCGTATCGTCTGCGTCAGCGCCACCGCGCCGGGCGTATCGCCGTGCACGAGGATCGAACGCACCGGCATCGCCAGGCTCTTGCCGCTGTGCGTGAGGATGGTTCCGTCCTGCAGCAGGCGGCGCACGCGCGCCAGCACCGCGGCTTCCTCCTTGATGACCGCACCGGGCAGCTTGCGGGGCACCAGCAGGCCGTCGTCGCCGTAGGCGCGGTCGGCCAGGAAGGCGCTGGCCACGCGCAGCCCGCACTCGGCGGCCGCACCCTCGATCGCGCGGCTGCTCGAGGAGCTGATGATCAGATCGGGGTCGAACGCGGCGATCGCGCGCAGCAGCGGCCCGGCCAGCGCGGCATCGGCCGCGGCCATATTGCCGAGCGCGCCGTGAAAGCTCATGTGCGTCATGCGGTGGCCCGCCGCCCGCGCGATGCCAGCCAGCGCGCCGAGCTGGTAGGTGACCATCGTCGCGAGTTCGGCGGTGTCGATCTGCATCACGCGCCGCCCGAAGCCCTGGCGGTCGGGAAAGCCCACGTGTGCGCCGACGTCGACGCCGTGCCTCAGGGCCAGGCGTGCCGTGCGATCCATGATGAGCGGGTCGCCGGCATGGAAGCCGCAGGCGACGTTGGCCGACGAGATCAGCGCCAGCATCGCTTCGTCTTCGCCCATGCGCCAGGGGCCGTAGCCTTCGCCGAGATCGGCGTTCAGATCGATGTCCATGGTCATGCTCCGGCAGGAAGTGGATGAAGCTCGACGAGGCGCTCGCCGTAGCCCGCCGTCGCGCCGTGCTCCAGCAGCATGGCGGCGACCACGCCGTCGCATGGCGAGGCCACGGGAAGGAGCAGGGCGCCGATCTGCAGCAGCCCCACGGTCTGTCCGCGACATACCGTCGTGCCGGTCTCGGCGATGGCGGTGTCGCGCAACGGGTGCCGGTGCAGGAACACGCCGACGGATGCCGCCGTGGCAGTGACGCTCGGCGCGTCCATGGCCGTTGGGGCGGGTTCGTCCTTCATGACGACGATCCGACCGCCCTCGCGCCGCAGGCAGATCGATTCGCCGGGGCCGCGCAGCTCGAGGCGGGCGATGTCTGTTCCGGACAGCCAGTCGGAGAGCTGCCGCACGCGATCGCTGTTCGAGTTCATCATCTGCTGCCCCGATGCAGCTCGACGAGTCGCCGAACCTCGTCGAGCCAGCGACGAGTCTGCGCCAGCGCAGCGACCGCGTCGTCCCAGTTCGTCTCGACGAAGCGAACGCGGCTGCCGATCGGCGCCTGGCCGAGCCGCCAGAGATCGGCCTCGATCACGGTGCCGAGCTTGGGGTAGCCGCCCGACGGCTGGGCATCGCGCATCTGGACGATGGGCTGCCCGCCGGGCGGCACCTGGATCACGCCCGGCACGATGCCGTGCGAGCGCATTTCCAGCGCCGACACCGCTTCCAGCGGCGTGCCCGACAGGCGGTAGCCGTAGCGGTCGCTCTGCGCGGTGATCTTCCAGGGTTCGGACCAGAAGGCGGCGCGCGATGCTTCGGAGTAGTTCGCGTATTCCGCGGCCGGCAGCACGCGGATCGCGGGCAGATCGTCCACATGCAGCGGCAAGGCGAGCGCCGGCGGCACCAGGCCGATGCCCGTAGTGCGCTGCTCGCCGTTCGTGGAGCCGACGCGCAAGCTGTCGCCTTGCCGCAGCGCACGACCCTCGTGGCCCCCGAACGCGCCGCGCAGCTGCGTGCTGCGCGAGCCCAGCGCCGGCGGCACGTCGACGCCACCCGCGACGCACAGGTAGGCGCGGCTCGCGCGCCAGGGGCCGGGCTGCGGCAGCCCCAGCTGCAGCACCTGGCCCGCACGTGCCGGCGCGGACCACCAGGGCAACAGCGCCTCGTCGTCGAGCCGCGCGGCCACGTCGGCACCGGTGATCGCAAACGCGCAGTCCTGCGCGAACCGAACCTGAAACGGGAACACCGGCACCTCGATGGCAGCGGCGCCTTCGTCGTTGCCGAGCAGGATGTTGCCGGCGGCGAGTGCCAACGGATCCATCGCGCCCGAGGTGCCGACACCCCAGCGCAGCGCGCCCGTGCGGCCCAGGTCCTGCACCGTGGCGAGGGCGCTTGCGGAAAGGATCTCGATCATCGGATCACCTTCTCGACCCGAAAGCGGATGCTGTCGCCGGGCCGCAGCAGCGCTGGCGGATCCTGTGCCGGGTCGAAGAAGTGCATCGAGGTGCTGCCGATCGTGTTCCAGCCGCTCGGCCCCGCGGAGGCGGAGACGCCGGTCTGCGCGCCGCCGATCGACACCGCACCGCCCGGAATGCTGACGACCGGCACCTTGCGGCGCGGCGTCGCGATGCGCGGGTCCATGCCGCCGAGGTAGCAGTAGCCCGGGTGGCTGCCGAGCGCATACACCGGGTACAGCGGCGCGCTGTGCCGCTCCACGATTTCGTCGATGCTCATGCCGGTGTGCGCGACGACGTCGCCCATGTGCGGGCCGCCGGTACCGCCATAGACGACCGGCAGCTCGACGACGCGGCCTTCCAGGGGCAACGGCTTGGCAACGAGCCATGCCGCGTGCAGCCGTGCCTCGAGATCGCCGAGCGTGCGCGGCGCACTCGCGAAGCTGAGCATCAGGTTGTTCATGCCGGGCACGGCCTCGCGCACCTCCGGCCAGCCCTGCGCCTCGCGCGCCAGGGCCCAGATGCGCTGCTGCGATTCCAGCGCCATCTCGCCGGGCGCTTCGAAGAGCAGTGCGCTCGTGCCGAGCACGCTGATCGATGCCCGCGCGATGGTCATGTCCGTCCCTCGGCCCGGACTGCGCCGCGCTGTTGCAGCCAGCGTTCGAGATGATGGATGTCCACGCCGCCCGCGACGAAGTCGTCGTCGCGCACGATGGCCCGATGCAGCGGAAGGTTGGTGGCGATGCCGCCGACCTGCATCTCGTCCAGCGCGAGCCGCAGGCGCGCGAGCGCATCGTCGCGCGTCGCGCCGTGCACGATCAGCTTCGCGATCATCGAGTCGTAGTACGGCGGCACGCGGTAGCCGGCGGCCGCGTGGCTGTCGATGCGCACGCCGTAGCCGCCCGGCGGCACCCACTCGCTGATCAGGCCGGGCGCGGGCGCGAAGGTCTCGGGGTTCTCGGCATTGATGCGGCACTCGAGCGCATGGCCACGGCAGGCGACGTCGGCCTGCGTCAGCGCGAGGCGCTCGCCGCGTGCGACGCGGATCTGCTGCTGCACGATGTCGATGCCGGCCGTCATTTCGGTGACCGGGTGCTCGACCTGCAGGCGCGTGTTCATCTCGATGAAGTAGAAGGCGCCGTTCTCGTACAGGAACTCGAAGGTGCCGACGCCGCAATAGCCGATCTGCCGGCAGGCCTCGGCACAGCGCTCGCCGACGGCGGCGATGGCCGCGTGGGCTATGCCCGGTGCCGGCGCCTCTTCCAGCACCTTCTGGTGGCGCCGTTGCAGTGAACAGTCACGGCTGCCGAGCCACACGGCGTTCCCGTGGCTGTCAGCCAGCACCTGGATCTCGACGTGCCGCGGGTGCAGCAGGAACTTCTCGATGTAGACCTCGGGGTTGCCGAACGCGCGCCGCGCTTCCTCGCGCGTGAGCGACAGCGCGCCAGGCAGCTCGGCCTCGTCGTGCACGACACGCATGCCACGCCCGCCGCCACCGCCTGCGGCCTTGACGATCACCGGATAGCCGATCTCGCGGGCGATCGCGGCGACCGCAGCCGGATCGTCAGGCAGGCCAGTGTCGGGCCCAGGCACGCAGGGCACGCCGGCCGCACGCATCGCGCGCTTGGCCGCCACCTTGTCGCCCATCGTGCGGATGCAGGCGGCGCTCGGCCCGATGAACGCCAGCCCGGCGTCTTCGACGCGTGCGACGAAGCCGGCGTTCTCGGAGAGGAAGCCGTAGCCTGGGTGGATGGCCTGTGCCCCGCTGACTTCTGCGGCGAACAGGATCGCTGCCTGGTTCAGATAGCTCTGCGCCGCAGCGGCCGGGCCGATGCACAGCGCCTGGTCGGCCTGGCGAACGTAGACCGCATCACGATCGGCCTCGGAGTGCACGGCGATCGTGCGCAGGCCGAGGCCGCGGCAGGCCCGCTGGATGCGCAGCGCGATCTCGCCGCGGTTCGCGATCAGGACGGAATCGAACATGGTGTGTGTGGTTTCAGGCGAAGCGCAGCAGCGCCTGTCCCGCCTCGACTTCCTGGCCCGAGCTCACGAGCACGGCGTCGATGAGCGCGTCGTGCTCGGCGCGCACTTCGTTGAACACCTTCATCGCTTCGAT
>Ga0075369_10000491_pt1 | contig 12249 bp, 11 predicted proteins | sample EndMethybrTD3034_FD_71400 | JGI IMG/M metagenome (GOLD analysis project Ga0075369, IMG submission 71400) | Populus endosphere microbial communities from Tennessee, USA - Endosphere MetaG P. TD hybrid TD303-4 | ecosystem: Host-associated > Plants > Roots > Endosphere | place: USA: Tennessee...
GCCCAGCACCGAGGCCTTGAAGCCCGGCGCCCAGCGCTCGACCGTGTCGATGATCAGGTCGGCGGCGGCCTCGCGCTCGTCGTCCCAGCCGCGGCCGTTCGGCAGGGTGGGGGCGAACTGCTGGCAGAACAGGCTGGCCACGTGCTGGCCGGGCGGGGCCAGGCTGGTGTCGATGGTCGAGGGGATCAGCATCTCGACGATCGGGGCCTTGCTGATTCCGTCGGCCTTCGCATCGCGGTAAGCGGCGTCCATGTAGTCCAGGCTGGGCGCGATCACGACGCCCGACTGGTGATGCTCGGCGGTCTCGCGGCCGGGCAGGCAGGTGAAGCTGGGCAGCTCCGACAGGGCCACGTTCATGCGGAAGGTGCCCGAGCCGTTCTTGTAGCCGTCGACGGTCTTGCGGAAGTCGGCGGTCAGGGCCGAGGGCGGGACCAGCTTCTTGTAGAGCAGGGCCGGATTGACGTTGGCGCTGATGATCGGGGCCATCACCTGGCGGCCGTCGATCAGCTGCACGCCCACGGCCTTGTCGCCGTCCACGTGGACAGCCTCGACCGGCGCGTCGAGCAGGATCTCGACCCCGGCGGCCTCGCAGGCCTTGGCCATGGCCTGGGTGATCGCGCCCATGCCGCCGACCGCGTGGCCCCAGGCGCCCTTCTTGCCGTTCACCTCGCCGAAGGTGTGGTGCAGCAGCACATAGGCCGAGCCGGGGGTGTCGGGGCTGGCGAAGTTGCCGACCACGGCGTCGAAGCCGAAGGCGGCCTTGACCGGATCGCTCTCGAACCAGCCGTCCAGCACGTCGCGGGCGCTCTTGGTGAACAGGTCCAGGAGGTCGCGCTTTCTCTCCCGGGAAAGCATGGCCAGCCGCCCGCCCTGGCGCAGGGCCCGCAGCAGGCCCGGCAGGCCGTCGCCCAGGTTCGGCGGCGTCTCCTGGGCGAAGTCGCGCAGCACGTCGCCGATCTCGTCCAGCATGGCGTAGTAGGCCGGCAGCACCTCGGCGTCGCGGCGGCTGTACTTGCGGAATTCCTCCTGGGTGCGCTCCAGCCCTCCGCCCAGCTTCAGATATTTGTCGTCGCTGAGCGGCAGGAAGTTCGAGATCGGCCGTTCCAGGAAGGTCAGGCCATAGCCGCGCAGACCCATGTCGGCGATGACGCGCGGGTTCAGCAGGCTGACCGTGTAGCTGGCCACGGAGTTGCGAAAGCCGGGGTGGAACTCCTCGGTCACGGCCGCTCCGCCGACCACGCCCCGCGCCTCGCAGACCGTCACCTTCAGCCCGGCCTTGGCCAGGTAGAAGGCGCAGACGAGGCCGTTGTGGCCCCCGCCAATGATCACGGCGTCGCGGGTGGTGGTCGTGGCCATCGTCTCTCTCCCCAGACAGAGGGGAGAGTGTTGCTATACGATCGTACAATAGGCAAGGGGCGGGTAATTCAATCCTCCCCCTCGCGGGGGAGGATTTGCGAACCGCTAAGCCGGGTTCTGGACGCTTGGCCGCTGCTCCACCCGGGCCCGCCAGGCGGTCAGGGCGGTGCATTCCGCCGGGACGGGGATCTGGGCGAAGCCGGCGAAGACCAGGCCTTCCAGCACGGTGATGTCGGCCATCGAGAACTGGTCGCCGGCCACGTAGGGCTGGTCGCGCAGCACGCCGTCGAAATAGCGCATGCCTGCCTCGGCCTTCACGCGGCGACGGCGGCCGAAGTCCTCGCGGCCGGCCCAGTCGGGTGACTTGTGGGCCTGGAGCGCCGGGCTCAGGCCCGGGGTGGCGTGGTGGAAATAGTCGCCGATCGGGTCGATCAGCTCCGACTCCGCGCGGCTCTGCATCATGTGGATCACCGCTTTCTCGCGCGCCGTACGGCCCGTCAGGGTCGGCTGGCCGTCGAGATTGTCGATGTACTCGGTGATGGCCGTGCATTCGCCGATGAACAGGCCGTCGTCCAGTTCGAGGACCGGCACCGTCCCGGTCGGATTCTTGGCCAGGAAGGCGGCCTCGCGGTTCTCGGCGGCGGGCAGATCGACCTTTACGAACTGGACCTTGTCGCTCAGGCCCTTCTCGGCCAGGGCGATGCGGACGCGCAGCGGGTTCGGGAAACCGGGGATGTCGTGGATTTTCATGATGTCCTCCATGAATCTACCTATCGATAGGTAGATAGCAATCGCGGCATAGAGGCTTTCCTCGACCGGAGTCAACGTCTATCTACTGGTAGATAGGAGCGCCAATGACCACCACCGACACCCGCGAGAAGATCCTGAAGGCCGCCCAGGCGACCGTGCAGGCCAAGGGCTACAACGCCCTAAGCTTCCGCGAGCTGGCCAAGGAGGTCGGCGTCAAGAGCGCCAGCATCCACTACTATTTCCCGACCAAGGGCGACCTGGGCGCGGAACTTGCGCGCCGCTACACCGATACTGCGGTGAGTCATTTCGAGCGGCTGATCTCGAGCCCCGCGCCGGTGGCGCTGGTCTTCGCCGAGTATGTCGCGGTGTTCCGCGCTGCGCTGAAGAACGACAACCGCATGTGCCTCTATGGCGTGATGGCCGCCGAATACGGCGACTTGCCCGGAGAGGTCCGCGTGGCGGTTGACGCCTTCAGCCAAGCCAATGTCGACTGGCTGGCGCGCCTGTTGGGGCCGCGCCATCCGGAGCTGCCGCCGGAGGACCTGCGCGACCGGGCTCTGGCCATCTTCGCCGCCATCGAGGGGGCGCAACTGGTGGCGCGCGGGCGCGGCGATATCCGGGTCTTCGACCAGATGGTGGAGGCCTATGGCGCGGCTGGCCTGATGCCCAGGCCCCCTTCGCCCTAAACCCGCTCCGCCTTCCCCCGCGCCGTCAGCCAGTACATCACCGGCGTCGCCACGCGGCTCAGCAGGGTGCTGGTCACCAGTCCGCCGATGATGGCGATGGCCAGGGGCGAGTAGAGGCCCGAGCGCTCGAAGGCCAACGGCAGCAGGCCGCCGATGGCCGTCACCGAGGTCAGCAGCACAGGCAGGAACCGCACCTCGCCGGCCTTCTCGATGGCGTCGTGCAGGTTCATGCCCTCGCGGCGCAGCTGCTCGGTGAAGTCGACCAGCAGGATCGAGTTCTTGATCTCGATGCCGATCAGGGCAATCAGCCCGATCGTGGCGGTGAACGACAGCGAATAGCCGGTCAGGGCCAGTGCCAGCACCGCGCCGAACACCCCGAACGGGATGATGCCGGCCACCACCAGGGCGGTCTTGAACTTCTGGAACTCCAGGACCAGCACGGCCAGGATCCCGAACACCGCCACCATCACCGCCGCGCCCAGCCCCGCGAAGCTCTCCGACGCGGCCTCGGCCTCGCCGCCCAGCGACAGGCGGTAGCCCGGCGGCAGGGGCAGGTCGCGGTTCAGCCGCGCCACCGCGTCCTGCGTGACGCCCGAGGCCAGGAAGCCGGTGCGGACATAGGCGCTGATCGTCACCGTCCGTTCGCGGTCGAAGCGGTCGATGCGCGAGGGACTGGACTTCAGTTTCGGCGTGGCGATGGCGTCCAGCGGGGCTGCCATGCCGTCGGCGGTCGGGACATAGACGCCCTTCAGCGCCGACAGCGGGTTGCGCGGCGCGCCGTCGGCCTGGACCATCGGCAGCCGCACCTTGACCGCGTAGTCGTCGCCGTCCGCGTCGCGGAAGCGTCCCGCCTCCTCGCCCGACAGGGCCAGGCGGGCGATGCGGCGCGCCGCGCCGGCGGGCACGCCCAGGGCGGCGGCCTTGGCCTCGTCGACGCCGAGGTCCAGGTCGGTGCGGTCCAGCCGCACGGGGTTGGTGACGTCGCGCGTGCCCGGCGTGGCCTTGAGGATCGCCTCGGCGCGGGCCGACAGGGCCTTCAACACGTCCAGATTCTGGCCGGTCAGCCGGACGGCGACCGGCGCGTCGATCGGGGGGCCGTTCTCGAAGGTCAGCACGCTGATCCGCGCGCCGGGGAAATTGTTGAAGTCCTTGCGCAGGCGGTCCAGCACCGCGTCGCTCTTGCCCGGCTCCCAGCGCTTCAGGCTGACGAACACCTCGGCGAAGGTGGTCGAGCTCTCGCGTTGCGATCGGTTGTAGAAGATCTGCGGATTGCCGCGCCCCAGGTTCGAGGCCTCCCAGACCACGTCGGGCTCGGTCTTCAGGCGGCTTTCGACATAGCGCAGCACACGGTCGGTGCGGGCCAGGGACGAGCCGTCGGGCGTCTCGATGCGGATCAGGAACTGCGGGGTCTCGGCCTGGGGGAACAGGGACGAGCCGATCAGCTTCACCAGCGGGAAGGTGGTCAGGCAGATGGCCAGCAGGATGGCCAGGGTCAGCCACGGCCGCGCCAGGGCCCGGTGCAGCACCGGGCGGTAGAAGCGGTGGATGCCGTCATTGACCGCACGCAACAGGGCGTTGCCCTCGGGATCGGAGTGCTTGTCCAGCAGGCGGCTGGCCAGGAACGGGATGATGGTCATCGAGACCAGCAGCGACGCGGCGATCGTGCACAGCACCGTCACCGGCAGCGACTTGATATAGGCTCCCGAGCCGGCCGGCAGGGCCATCAGCGGCAGGAAGGCCAGCATCAGGGTCGCCGTGCAGCCCAGCACCGCCAGGCTGATCTGGCGGGTGCCGTTAATGGCCGCCTCGACCCGGTCCTCGCCCTCGCGCACCCGGCGGGCGATGTTCTCGGTGATGACGATGCTGTCGTCGACCAGCAGGCCCAGGGCCAGGACGAAACCGGCGATCGACAGCTGGTTCAGGGTGAAGCCGAACGCCTGCAACAGGGTCAGGCCGATCAGCAGGCTGAGCGGGATCGAGACCATCACCACGACGCCGGCGCGGGGACCCAGCGGCAGCAGGGTGATCAGCACCAGGGCCAGGGCGATGCCGAAGTCGCGAAACAGGTTGTTCAGGCGGTGCTTGACGTTCTCGGCCTGGACGAAGCCGCGCTCCATCTTCACCCCGGCGGGCAGGGTCTTCTCGTAGTCGTCCAGCACCGCCTGCACGGCCTTGGTGATCTTGGCGACGTCCTGGCCGTCCTTCTGGGTCACGGTCAGGAACACCGCGCGCTTGCCGTTGAAGCGCGTCAGGTGCGAGGGCTCCTGCTGGGCCCAGCCGACGCTGGCGACGTCGCGCACGCGGGTCACCTGGCCGCCGATCGAGCGCACGGGGGTGTCGGCCACGGTCGCCAGGTCGCGGAAGGCCCCGCCGGACTTGACGTTGAAGCGCCGCTCTCCGGCTTGAACGGCGCCGATGGGCGCCTCGGCCCCGTTGGCCTTCAAGGCGTCGGCGACGGCGGTGGCGGGCAGCTTCAGGGCCGACAGTCGTGCCAGGTCGAGGGTGACCTGCACCTCGGAAGGCGGCGCGCCCCAGTACTTGGCCTCGCGCACGCCCGGCACGCGGTCCAGCCGCTCGCGCAGGCGGTCGGCGGTCTTCTCCAGCCGGCGCATGGGCATGATGTCGGAGGTCAGGGCGACCTGGACGATCGACACCTCCGAGGTCCGCACCCGCTGGATGTCGAGCAGGGTCAGGCCGGCCGGCAGGTTGCCGCGGATCGCGTTCACCTCGCGGACCACCTGGTCGTACTTGCGCTCGGCGTCGACGTCCCAGGTGAAGTGGACGCGGATCGTGGCCGCGCCGTCCGAGCTGGTCGACTCGACCTTGTCGATGTTGTCGAGGCCGTCGACCGCGTCCTCGATCGGATCGACGACCAGTTGCTCCATCTCCGACGGCTCGGCCCCGGGCAGGACGGCGCGGACGATGACGATCGGGGTGGGGAAGTGCGGGTCCTCGGACCGCGGCACGTTCAGGAAGGCGTTGATCCCCAGCATCACGAGCAGGCCGAAGGCCACGAGGGTGAACTGCCAGCGGCGGACGGCGAAGGTCGCGAGGTCGAACGTCACGGGCTAGCGACCCGAGGACGCGGCGAGCCGCGTGGGATCGATGACCCGCACGGCCTCGCCGTCGGCGACGAAGCCGGCTCCGGCGGTGATCACCTGGGTCCCGTCCGGCAAGCCCGCGACCAGGGCGTCGTCGCCGTCGAAGCCGCCGAAGGTCACGGCCGTGCGGCGGGCCTTGCCGTTGTCGAAGCGGAAGACGAAGCCGCGCTGGCCGCTGGCTTCCAGCATCGCCTCGGCCGGGATGCGGGTGAAGGCGGCGGCTGCGCCCGGCGCGGCGCGGACCTGCAAGGTAGCGTGCGCCACCTGGCCGCTGCGCAGGGCGGGCGGCGGGGCCGAGAGTTCGATCTCGACCAGGATGGCGCCGGTGCGGGTGTCGGCGGCCTCGCCGACGCGGGTGACGCGGCCGGCCAGGGTCTGGCCGTTCAGGTCCTCGACCGTGACCTGGGCGACGTCGCCGACCCGCACGCGCGTCGCCTCGCGGGCGGCCAGGGGCAGGCGCAGGACCAGCGGGCTGGACAGGTCGGCGACCCGCGCCACCACCTGGCCGGCGGCCACGACCTCGCCCGCCTGGGCCCGGCGCTCCAGCACCACGCCAGAGACCGGCGAGACCAGGCTGGCCCAGCGGCGGTCGAAGCGGGCGGCGTCATAGGCCGCCTGGGCGGCCTTCAGGGCGCTGGTCCGGTCGTCGATGCGCTGGCGGCTGACATAGCCCTTGTCGAACAGGGCCTTGTCGCGCTCGACGTCGCGGCGGGCCCGCTCCAGGTCGGCGGCGGTCTGCTGCTGGCGGGCGTCGACGCCGGCCGGATCGATGGCGGCGATGGCCTGACCGGCCTGGACGCGGTCGCCGGCCTCGACCCGCATCGCCGTCAGCACGCCGGGGATGCGGAACGACAGCGCCATCTCGCGGCGGCGCTCCAGCGTGCCGGCTCCGGTGACCGCGCCGGTCGCGTCCGGCGCGGCCACGCGCGCGGCCTCGACCGGCGTCGGGGCGATCGGCTCCTCGGCCTTGGGCTTGTCGCTGCAACCGGCCAGCGTCCCCGCCGCGAACAGCGCTCCCAGGGCAAGGATGGGCGAGGCCCGCAACCAAGTCCGCCACATAAGCTGTTCCAAATCGATCAGTGATAAGTTATCAGTGATCGACAATGCCTGCTTGTCAAGCTCCGATACCGGTGGTCAACGACCCGAATGTCTTCGATGCGTACGCCCAAGACCCGCTCGCCGCGTAAGCCCAAGGGGCAGGGCGCCGAGCGCCGCGAGGAGATCCTCGACGCAGCCCAGAGCCTGTTCGCCCAGAAGGGCGTCCACGCCGTCTCGACTCGCCAGATCGCGGAGATCGCCGGCATTTCGCAGCCGGCCCTCTACGCCTATTTCGCCACCAAGGACGACATCGCCGCCGAGCTGTGCGTGCGGGCCTTCGCCATCCTGGGCCAGCGCATGGCCGATGCGCGGGTCGACTACACGCCCACGCCCGAGGCCTTCGAGCGCTGCCTGCGGGTCTATATCGACTTCGGCCTGGACCATCCCGACGCCTACCGCGTGGCCTTCATGCTGGAGAAGAGCGTCGACGGCAGCTTCCTGGAAAAGACCGGCGACCGGCCGATGATCGCCGGCAAGCAGGTCTTCCATGTCTTCGTCGAGATGGTCGGCGAGCTGCATGCGCGGGGCCAGATGGCCGGCGACGACGTCATGGCCGCGACCCAGGCGCTATGGGCCGGACTGCACGGCCTGGTCTCGCTGTTGATCGCCCGGCCGGAGTTCCCGTGGGTGGAGCGCGAGCAGTTGATCGCGACCCATGTGGCGATGCTGCGGCGTGGAGCGCTCAAGTAAGGGGGGCGTTGAAGTAGGGCGTTTCCGTCTCTAGATGACGCCCTCGCTCTTCTGGGAAGGATCCCCCATGGCCAAGCTCCTGCCGCTCCAATCGTTCAGCCTGCAGGAAACCGAGGACGGCTACCGCCTGCTGGTCTCGGCCATCGGCGGCGAGTCGCTCTACGTCTCGATCACCCCCGACCAGATGGACGACATCATCGACAGCCTCGAGAACGCCATGGGCGGCGAGGGTGAAGGCGAAGAGGGTGAGGGCGCCGAGGACGACGTCGAGTACTGAGATCCGAATAACCCGCTCATCCCACGGGGATGAGCGGGGTTGGGAAGCCTACCCCTCTCCATCCAGGAACACGTAGATCGCCGCGATCCTGCCGTCGCGGACCAGGATGAAGTCGTGGCCCGCGTAGCGCGGCGGCTCGCCGGCCGGGCCCGAGACCCACGACAGGCGGCCGGCGTCGTGGCTGGCCTGGGCCGGCGAGGTCTCGGTATAGGCGAAGGTCGGGTGCGAGGCCCGGATGATCCCGGCGATCTTGTCGATCGCCTCGCGGCCGTGGTGGCCCTCGCCGCCCGGGCCGTAGAACACCGCGTCCTCGGCGTAGAGCTCCTCGATCGCGGCCCGGCGGCGGGTCGGATCGCCCTCGCCGAACACCTCGTGCAGATTGCGGATCAGCAGTTGTTCGATGGTCATTTCGTTTCTCCTCAAACCTGGGTCATGCCGCCGTCGACGAACAGTTCGGCGCCGGCGATGAAGCTGGCGTCGCTGGACGCCAGGAAGGTGACCGCCTTGGCGATCTCGGACGGGTCGGCCACGCGGCCCAGGGGCACCTGGCTGGCCATGAAGTCGACGAGGCCCTGCTGGGCGGCCTTGTCCTCGCCGGCCAGCTCGACCAGGCCCGGCGTCTTCACCGGTCCGGGCGAGACGACGTTGACGCGGATCTGGCGATCCTTGAGATCGCTGGTCCAGCCGCGCGCCAGGTTGCGCACCGCCGCCTTGCTGGCGCTGTAGACGCTGAAGGCGCCCACGCCCTGGACGCCAGTCGTCGAACTGATCAGCACGATCGCGCCGCCGTCGCGCAGCAGGGGCAGGGCCTTCTGGACGGTGAAGATCACGCCCTTCACGTTGCGGCCGAAGATATCCTCGTAGTGCTCCTCGGTGATCGCGCCCAGGGGCAGCATCGAGCCGCCGCCGGCGTTGGGCACCAGCACGTCGATATGGGCGTGGCGCTGCTGGATCACGTCATACAGCTTGTCGAGGTCGGCCAGCTTGGAGGCGTCGCCTTGCACGCCGGTCACGTCGCCGCCGATCGCCTTCACGGCGGCGGCCAGCTCGGCCTCGCGGCGGCCGGTCACGTAGACCGCGGCGCCGAGTTCGGAAAAGCGCTTGGCCGTGGCCAGGCCGATGCCGCTGGCGCCGCCGGTCACCACGACCACCTTGCCGTCGAAAGTCTTGCTCATGTCGATCTCTCCTTGGTTTCGCCGGCGGGGCGTCCGTCGGTGACAAAAGAGATGCCTGCGGAACGAAAAGCGGAGTAGACGGGTAAATCGGCTCTCAGTGTTCCATTGGTGAGACAATCGTGGCGGTTGACCTCAACGACTATGTTCTGTTCGCCGAGGTGGTGGCGCACGGCGGCTTCGCGGCGGCGGGGCGGGCCCTGCGCCAGCCGAAGTCGACCTTGAGCCGCCGGATCGCGGCCCTGGAGGCGCGGCTGGGCGTGCGGCTGATCGAGCGCTCGACCCGCCGGTTCCGGGTCACCGAGGTCGGCCAGGCCTTCCACGAGCGCTGTCGCCTCCTGATGCTGGACGCCCAGCAGGCCGACGCCGTGGTGGCCGAGGCGCTGAGCGAGCCGCACGGCCTGGTCCTCTGCAGCTGTCCGGTCGGGCTGATCGAGGCGTTGTCGCCGACCTTCCAGGCCTATATGGCGCGCTATCCGAAGGTGCGGCTGCAGGTGGTGGCCATCGACCGTCCCGTGGACTTGATCGCCGAGCGCATCGACCTGGCCGTCCGCGTGCGCCTGACCCTGGACACCGATGCGGCCCTGACCATGCGGACCCTGGGGCGCTCGACCCGGATCCTGGTGGCTGATCCGCGCCTGGCGATGCGCTGCGCCGGTCAGCCCCTGTCGTTCCTGGCGCAGTTGCCGACCCTCAGCCCCACCGACCAGATCGGCGAGCTGGAATGGGAGCTGGTCGACGCCGGGGGCGAGGCGCGGAGCGTCAAGCACACGCCGCGCATGACCTGCGGCGACTTCGGCGCCCTGCGCGACGCGGCGGCGGCCGGGCTGGGCGTGGCCTTCCTGCCCGACCATGCGTGTCGCGAGCTGCTGGAGGCCGGGCGCCTGGTGCGGGTGTTCCCGGATTGGAGCAGCCGGGCCGGCATCGTCCACGTGGTCTTCACCACCCGGCGCGGCCTGCCGCCGGCCGTCCGAGCCCTGATCGATCAGCTGGCCGAGGCGTTCCGGCGCGGCGGGCTCACGGAGTAGTCAGGGTCCGCAACGCGGTGAGCGCTCGGGTCAGCATCGTCCGCTTGCCCGCCGCGCCCAGCGAGATCCGCAGGCCCTCGCCGACCGCGCCCGGCGCCCGGAAGGCCTCGGCGTCGACCAAAGCCAGGCCGTGGTCCCGCGCCGCCAGCGTCGCCACCGCGCCGGGCAGCCAGACGTGCAGGCTCTCGGGGCCGCCCACCGCCGCCGGCAACAGCTCGGCCGCCAAGGTCCGGCGGGCCACGGCCTCGTCCCGCACGCCCGCCAGCACGCGCGCGGCGACGCCGTCTCGGATCCAGCTGGTGACCACGGCGGCCATCAGTGGGGCGGGCATCTGGGCGATAGCGTGCAGGGCCGCCGCGAAGCCCTCGGCCCGGCCCGGGGGGCAGGCGACATAGGCCAGGCGCAGGCCGGGCGACAGCGCCTTGGCGGTGGTGGCGACATGGAACACGCCCTCGGGCCACAGGCTGGCCAGGGCCGGCAGGGGATCGTCGGGCAGCAGGCCGTAGGCGTCGTCCTCGACGATCGTGACGCCGGCCGTGCGGCAGATCTCGACGATCGCCCGGCGTCGCGACACGCTCATGGTCGCCGCCGTCGGGTTCTGGAAAGTCGGGGTGGCGCAGATCAGGCGCGGGTGGCGTTCGGCGATCAGCCGCGTCAGGGCCTGGGGCTCCAGGCCCTCCGCGTCCAGTGGGCAGGCGACGACGGTCAGGCCACGCCGGGCTGCGGTGGCCAGGAGGCCCGGATAGGCGAAGGCCTCGACCAGGATCGTGTCGCCGGGCGCGGTCAGGTGATCCAGCAGGGCCGACAGCGCCGTCTGGGCCCCGCTGGCGACCACGATCCGCTCGGGCTCGACCGCGCCCAGCGCCGGCGCCAGCCAGGCCGCGCCGGCCGTGCGCTGGGCCAGCGAGCCGGCGCCGGGGTGATAGGCCATCAGGGTCGCCGGGTCGGTGCGAGCCAGGATCGCGCCCGTCGTCTCGCGCAGCAGGACGGCCAGGTTCAACCCCGCCGGCGGGGGCGGCAGGTTCATGGAGAGGTCGACCAGCCCGGCCTCGTCCTCGATCGTCCGTAAACGAATGAAGGTGCCGCGACCGGTGGTCCCCTCGATCAGGCCCCGCTCGCGGGCCAGGGCGTAGGCGCGGGTCACCGTGGTGAAGTCGATTCCGACAAGACGGGCGACCTCGCGCTGGGCTGGGATCTGGTCGCCGGCCTGCAGCTCGCCCTCGGCGACGGCGGCCTCCAGGGCGGCGGCGATCCGGCGATAGGCCGGGCCGTCCAGCCCCTGGATGCGGCCAAGCCACGCAGCGGCCGGATTCGGCGATCCCTTAGTTGTCGTCATGGATCGATATCCATACATTACATGCACAATGTATGGATCATTTCCGCGATTGTAGGAAGGGCCCCCGATGGCCGACCAAGAACCGATCTACAATTCCCCGACGCCCATCGAGGCCGGCCTCAAGTGCTGCTGCCCCCGCTGCGGCGAGGGCAAGCTGTTCCAGGGCTTCCTGAAGCTGGCGCCAAGGTGCGATCGCTGCGGTCTGGACTACGGTTTCGCCGACCCGGCCGATGGCCCGGCCTTCTTCGTGATGAGCGGCGTCGGCATCGTGGTCACCGCCGTCTTCGCCTGGGCCGAGGTCATGTGGCAGCCGCCCATCTGGGTGCACCTGGTGACCACCTTCCCGGCCCTGATCATCGGCTGCCTGGCCACCCTGCGCCCGGTGAAGAGCTGGCTGGTCGCCTCGCAGTACATCAACAAGGCCGAGGAAGGCCGCTTCGAGAGCCTGGGAAAGCACGAGTTCGACGAGCGGCGGCTCTAGGTTATTCGGGGCTTTACCGCTTAACTCTCGTGTCATCCCGGAAGCCTCGAAGAGGCTATCCGGGACCCAGGGGCGGCGCGCACCGCGCTTCGTCACCCCCTGGGTCCCGGCTCTACGCTTCGCTTCGGCCGGGATGACACGGAGTGTGTGTTTTCGACGGCGGGGGAGCGGATTGCTAAACCCCCAGGCTGCCCGCCACCTGGCGCGTGGCCGCGTTCAGGCGGTTCCAGACGTTGATGGCCGAGATGCTGATCAGCAGGCCGGCCAGGGCCTT
>Ga0075369_10000493_pt1 | contig 12241 bp, 8 predicted proteins | sample EndMethybrTD3034_FD_71400 | JGI IMG/M metagenome (GOLD analysis project Ga0075369, IMG submission 71400) | Populus endosphere microbial communities from Tennessee, USA - Endosphere MetaG P. TD hybrid TD303-4 | ecosystem: Host-associated > Plants > Roots > Endosphere | place: USA: Tennessee...
GCCCGCCGCGCCGCCCCCCCAGCCCCGCGCGCCTCGGCCCGCGCCGCTTCCCAAGACGGTCGAGGACGATCGCGAGCAACTGGCCGACGCGCGCCGTCTGCTGCTGGTCGTCGAGGACGACGACAAGTTCGCCGGCATCGTTCGCGACCTCTCGCGCGAGATGGGTTTCCAGTGCCTGGTCGCCTCCACTGCCGAGGAAGCCCTGAAGCTGGCTCGACAGTTCAAGCCCAGCGCCGTGGTTCTGGACGTGGGGCTGCCGGATGAGTCGGGCCTGATGGTCCTGGACCGCCTCAAGCGCGACGACACCACCCGCCACATCCCGATCCACGTCGTGTCGGCCGCCGACCACAGCCAGACCGCTCTGTCGCTGGGCGCGATCGGCTACCTCGTCAAACCCGTCAAGCGCGACGAGCTGGCCGGGGTGCTCAAGACCCTGGAGTCGAAGCTCGAAAGCACGGTTCGGCGCATCCTGATCGTCGAGGACGATCCGGTGCAGCGCGAGGCGGTCGGCAAGCTGCTGTCGTCCGGCGACGTCGAGACGGTGGGCGTCGGCACGGCGGCCGAATGCCTGGAGCAGCTGCGGCGCCAGACCTTCGACTGCATGGTGCTGGACCTCTCCCTGCCGGACGCCTCGGGCTATTCCCTGCTGGAGACCCTCAGCCAGGACGGCGACCACGCCTTCCCGCCGGTCATCGTCTATACGGGCCACGACCTGTCGGCCGACGACGAGCAGCGCCTGCGCCGCTATTCCAGCTCGATCATCATCAAGGGCGCCAAGTCGCCCGAGCGCCTGCTCGACGAGGTCTCGCTGTTCCTGCACCAGGTGGTGTCGGAGCTGCCGCCTGAACAGCAGAAGATGATCCAGAAAGCCCGCAACCGCGACGCGGTGCTGGAAGGCCGCCGCGTGCTGATCGTCGAGGACGATATCCGCAACGTCTATTCGCTGACCAACGTGCTGGAGCCGCGCGGCGCCATCGTCGAGATCGCCCGCAACGGCCAGGAGGCCATCGAGGCCCTGGACCGTTCCGCCGAGGATCCCGCCCGCGCCATCGACCTGGTGCTGATGGACGTGATGATGCCGGTGATGGACGGCCTGACCGCCGCTCGACAGATCCGCGGCGACGGACGGTGGGAAAAACTGCCGATCCTGATGCTGACCGCCAAGGCCATGCCCGACGACCAGGAGCGCTGCATCGCCGCCGGCGCCAACGACTACATGGCCAAGCCCATCGATGTGGACAAGCTGCTCTCGCTGGTCCGGGTCTGGATGCCCCGGTGAGCGATACCGTGACCGCCATGACCGAGGACCTTGAGATCGAGCTTCTGCTGGAGGCCCTCCACCAGCGCTATCACTATGACTTCCGCCACTATGCCCGGGCGTCGATCAAGCGCCGCCTGATCCACGCGCGCGGCCAGCTGGGTTTTCCGACCATCTCGGCAATCCAGGATCGGGTGCTGCACGACCCGTCGATGCTGCCCCGCCTGCTCGACTATCTGACGGTGCAGGTCAGCGACATGTTCCGCGACCCGTCCTACTTCAAGGCGCTACGCGAGAAGGTTCTGCCGCATCTTCGGACCTATCCGTCGCTGAAGGTCTGGATCGCCGGCTGCAGCGCCGGCGAGGAGGTCTATTCGCTGGCGATCCTGTTTCGCGAGGAAGGCCTCTACGACCGCACGATCTTCTACGCGACCGACATCAATCCCGAAGCGCTGGCCGCGGCCGAGGCGGGCGTCTTCCCGCTCGACCGCATCCGCAAGTTCACCGAGAACCACCGCAAGTCCGGCGGCAAGTCCTCGCTGTCGGACTACTACACAGCCGCCTACGGGCGCGCGGCGTTCGACAAGAGCCTGCGTAGCCGCGTGGTGTTCTCCGATCACAGCCTGGTCACCGACGCGGTCTTCGCCGAAATGCACCTGATCTCGTGTCGCAACGTGATGATCTATTTCGATCGCCCGCTGCAGGACCGCGCCATCGGCCTGTTCCGGGAATCCCTGACCCGCAATGGCTTCCTCGGCCTGGGCTCGAAGGAGAGCCTGCGCTTCTCCGCCCACGCCCCGGCCTTCTCCGAGTTCGTGGCGGGCGAGAAAATCTACCAGAGGCGCGAGCGATGACCGAGACGCCCATCAAGGCCGTCGCGATCGGGGCTTCGGCCGGCGCCGTCCAGGCGCTGCTGGCCATACTGCCCGCCCTGCCGGCGCGCTTCTCCCTCCCCATCCTGGTGGTCGTGCACGTGCCGCCGGATCGCGACAACGCGCTGGCGCCGCTGCTGCAGTCCAAGTGCCGGATCGCCGTGAAGGAGGCCGAGGACAAGGAGCCCATCGAGGGCGGCGCGATCTATCTGGCGCCCTCGGACTATCACCTGCTGGTCGAGACACAGCGCACCCTGGCCCTGTCCACCGACGAGTTGGTCAACTATTCGCGCCCGTCGATTGACGCGCTTTTCGAAAGCGCGGCCGACGCCTATGGCCCCGAGCTGGTCGGCGTCATCCTGACCGGGGCCAATCACGACGGCGCGGCGGGTCTCAAGGCCGTGAAGGACGCCGGCGGCGTGGCGATCGTCGAGGATCCGACCGGGGCCTATGCGACCGCCATGCCCCTGGCCGCCCTCGAGGCCTGCCCATCCGCGATCACCATGAACATCGATGCGATCGCATCGTACCTGTCGAGTCTGGGGCCCGCATGATGATGGCCGATAAACCGATCAACTTCCTCCTGGTCGACGACCTCGAAGAGAACCTGCTGGCGCTGGAGGCCCTGCTGCAACGCGAGGGCCTGACCTGCCTGAAGGCCCGCTCGGGCGAGGAGGCGCTGGAACTGCTTCTGGCGCATGAGGTCGCCCTGGCGCTGCTGGACGTGCAGATGCCCGGCATGGACGGCTTCGAGCTGGCTGAGTTCATGCGCGGCAGCGAACGCGCCCGCCACATCCCGATCATCTTCGTCACCGCCGGCACGACCGACCTGCAACGCCGCTTCCGGGGTTACGAGGCCGGCGCGGTCGACTTCATCCAGAAGCCCATCGAGCCGACGGTCCTGCGCAGCAAGGCCAATGTCTTCTTCGACCTGCATCGGCAGCGCCAGCAGATCCAGGCCCAGCGCGACGAGCTGGAAGCCGCGGCCCAGGCCCTGCGGCGGGCGGACCGGCACAAGGACAGCTTCCTGGCGGTGCTGGCGCACGAGCTGCGCAATCCCGTCGCCGCCCTCAGCGGCGGCCTGCACCTGCTGAACAAGGACATCTCGCCCGAGCGCAGCCAGGACATCCGCGTGCGCATGGATCGCATGCTGACCCACCTCTCGCACCTGGTCGACGACCTGCTGGACGTCTCGCGCGTCAGCCAGGGCAAGATCTCGCTGAAGAAGGAGCGGATCGAACTGGGCGAGATCCTCCGCTCGGCGATCGAGGCCAGCCAGCACAATCTGGACGCTGCGGGCCACCGGTTCGTCTTCGAACCGCCCAGACAGGCGATCTGGCTGGACGCCGATCACACCCGACTGGCGCAGGTGGTGGCCAACCTGCTCAACAACGCCGCCAAATATACCCCGTCCGGCGGCATGGTGACCCTGTCGGCGCGCGCCCACGACGGCGTGGCCGAGATCAGGGTGACGGATACCGGGATCGGCATCCCGCCGGAGATGCAGTCGCGGATCTTCGAGATCTTCGCCCAGGTCGAGGATCACCTGGCCAAGGCCCAGGGCGGTCTCGGCATCGGGTTGGCGCTGGTCAAGCAGCTGGTCGCGCTGCACGGTGGGGCGATCACCGTCGAAAGCGGCGGCGAGAACATGGGCAGCACCTTCACCGTCCGGATCCCGGTCGTCGCTGAAGAGTAGCCGCCCTAGGTCATCACTCGAGGATCTTGGCCCACTCGGCCGGGGTCAATTCAGGCCCGGCGTAGGCGGTCGCGAAATAGGTCTTCAGATCACCCGAGAACGGCCAGTCCGATCCGGCGACGAAGCGGTCCGGACCGATCCGCCGGATCAGGCCGGCCATCCGGGCGCGATCCTCGGGCGTCGCCCTGTCGGTAAAGACCTGGGCCAGGTCGAAACGCAGGTTGCGGCCCAGGCGCGGATCGCGCCGCAGGGCGTCGGCGAAGGCGCCCAGAGCGTCCAGGGTGACCGCGTCGATCCCGCCCCAACCCGCGGCATGGGCGATGACCACCGGCTGGTCGCCAGCGGCCGGCAGCACCTGGTCCAGGAACACCCGCACGTCCCGCGCGCCATAATCGGCCGCGCCGGTGCGCATGTGGATCATGATCGTCCAGCCGTTGGCCGACGCGGCGCGGAAGACCGCCGCCAGCTTGGCGACCTCCTCCGGATCACGCAGGTCGACCCCGGAATTAGTCAGATGCAGCTTCAGGCCGGTCACCGCGCGGTCGCCCTTCCAGCGGGCGATCTCCGCCAGGGCGTCGGGCGCCGTCGGATTGACGCTGACGAAGGCGGCGAAGCGGTCGGGCCGGCTTCGCGCGAGGCCGACGGTGAACTCGTTGGCCTGACGCACGACGTTCGCGGCGTCCGGCAGCGGCGCCGCCAGCGGGCTCTCGGCTAGATAGGCCGTCGACATCAGCCAGCCCTGCCTGATACCCGCCCCATCCATCGCCTTCAGAGCATCGGCGGCGGTCAGCGGCGCGACGAAGCGCGGGTCGCACGGGGTCTTGCGCATCGGGCTGGCGCAATAGGCCGGCAGGATCTCGAGGATCGCCGGTGAATGGACATGCATGTGATGGTCTATCGCCGGCTGGGCCCAGGCCCGGCCGGCCGAAAGCAGCAAAGCCACGGCCGCCGCCCAGCGCAAGGAGATCGACACGATCCTGTATCCTTCCAAGGAAAAGGGCGCGGCCCCTCAGGTCCGCGCCCTCGCCGCCCCTACTGGCCCAGCAGGGTCTTTCGCCAGAACATGATGCTGGTCCAGAAGTAGTAGTCCTCGTTCTCCTTCTTGCGGAAAACGTGGCCGTCGTTCTTGGCCAGCACGTGCCAGGCCTCGCCACCCTTGGCGCGGACGGCCTTGATCATCTGGTCGGCCTCGGTGGCCGGCACGCGCGGGTCGGCGCCGCCGGTGGCCACCAGCAGCGGGATGGTGATCTTGTCGACGCTGGTCAGCGGCGAGATCTTCATCAGCTGCTCACGCTGCTTGGGGTCGCGCTCGTCGCCGTATTCCACCCGGCGCAGGTCGCGACGGTAGGACTGGGTGTTCTCCAGGAACGTGACGAAGTTGGAGATCGCGACGTAGCAGTTCGCCCCCTTCAGGCGCGGGCTGTAGTGCGTGGCCGAGGCGTAGCACATGTAGCCGCCATACGAGACGCCGTTGACCGCGAAACGGCTGGCGTCCAGGGCCGGATCCTTCTCCAGCGTGTCGAGGAAGGCGCCGATGTCCTTGACCGAGTCCTCGCGCTTAAACGGTCCGTTGTCGAGATTGACGAACCGCGCGCCGTAGCCCGAGGAGCCCCGCACGTTCGGGAAGAACAGCGCGATGCCCAGCTCGTTGAGCAGGTAGTTGTTCCCGCCCAGGAAGTCCGGACGCGTCTGGCCCTCCGGACCGCCGTGAATGTCGACGATCAGCGGACGCTTACCGGGGAACTTGGCCGGATCGGGTTGGTAGAGGAAGCCCGACACCTTCTCGCCGTCGAAGCTGGCGACCTCGACCAGCTTGGGCTCGACGTTCAGGCTGGGATCCAGGCCACCCGTCTCGCTGTGGGTCCACTGGGTGACGGCCAGGGTCTTGGGATCGATCGAGAAGGCGTCGCCCGGCACCTTGGCGCTGGCCATGCTGAGCCCGATCTCGCCCCAGGGCGCGATGTCGATGGCCGAGCCGATGCTGTAGGGGATCACGCCCGCCGGCAGGCCGGTGACGGGGCGAACGGCGCCGGTGGCGACATCCAGGACCCGTACGCGCGACACGCCCGCCTCGTTGATCGCGTAGACCACGAACGAACCGTCGGGCGAGACGGCGAAGTCGCTGACGTCCCAGCGCGGTTCCTTGGACACCGGGACGAAGCCGCCCTTGGCGTCCAGCTTGCCCAGGCGCAGGAAGTCCGAGCCCTTGTTCGAGGTCAACCAGACCGCGCCGTCCTGCCCGTACTTGGGATCGACGTACGAGGCCTTGGCCTTCGGATCGGTCAGGGCCTTCAGCTTGCCGGTGGCCAGGTCCAGTTCGTAGACCACCGCGTCGTTGATCGACATGCGGTTCAAGACCAGCGCCTTGGAGCCGTCGGCCGAGAAGTCGGCGATGTTCCAGCCGCCGCCGGACACCTGGGCGACCAGACGATCGGTCTTCGGATCCTTGGGATCGACGACGTATAGGTCCATGTCCGCGCCGTTACGGCGCGACGAGGCGTAGCCGACCAACTTGCCGTCGTGCGACCAGGCGCCGAACCAGTTGCGGCTCTTGCCGTCGGTGATCAGGCGCGGGCGACCCGCTTCCAGCACGTAGAGCTGGTAGAACTCGTCGCCGCCCTTATCCTTCTGGACCACCAGCGTGTCGCCCTTGGGCGACAGGGCCGCGGCCAGGATCGGCTCGTTCTCGAAGCTGATCTGCCGGCGGTCGCCCTCGGGCTTGGCCACGACATGGACCTGGTCAGAGCCGCCGAAGCGGGTCTTGACCAGCATCGAGTGGTCGGCCGCGTTCCAGCCCAGGAAGTTGGCGTGGCGGGCCTGCAGGTAGGGCGCGGTCGCCGCGACCAGATCCTGCGGAATGGCCGGCGCGCCGTCGACGACGATGGCGGCGGGCGGAGTGATGGTCTGGGCCGCCAGCGGGGTCGCGACGACGGCCGCGCTGGCGGCGATGGCCAGCGCCAGGGAATGGCGAGAGATCATGGAGGGGACATCCATAAGGAGGGTGCGCCGCCGGCAGGGGGAAGCGAGGGGGTACGCAGCCGGCGGCGCTGTGTCGGGCGAGGCTTAGAAACGCATCCGCGCGCCGACGGTCACATAACGGCCGATGACGTCGTAGTACGGCGAGTACAGCGAGCCGATCGGCGGGTCCTTGTCGAAGAGATTGGTCGCATTGGCGTACAGGTCGATCTCGTGGCCGCGGATTTCCGGCAGCCGCGCCTGAACGCCCAGGTCGACATAGGTGTAGGCCTTGATGTGGCCGTTCACGAGATCGACGGTGTTGTTGTAGTTGCCCGGCGAGATGTATCGGGCCCGGACGTTGGCGCTGAACACCTCACCGGCCCAGTCGAGCGCGGCGGTCATGCGGGTCTTGGGCGTGCCCAGACCGAACGAGTAGCCTTGCGATTTCACGTACTCGATCTTGCTGACCCCGTCGTTGGTGGTCAGGCTGTTGACCCAGGTCATCAGCCAGCGGGCGCGGATGCGGCCCGGCGCGTCGGGGATCAGGCGATCCAGGTTGGTCGCGTACGAGATCTCGGCGTCGACGCCGTCGGTCTTGTAGTTGGCCAGGTTGACGTAGGTCGAGACGATCCGGGTGATCGTGCCGCTGCTGTCACGCGTGACCCGCGAGCACATGTCCGTATTGCCGTTGGCGCAGCGCGTGACGATGTCCTGCGCCGAGACCGTGGTGATCACGTTGTTGATGTCGATGTCGAAGTAGTCGACCGAGATGTTGAAGCCCGGCAGCGACGGCGGCGAATAGACAAAGCCGGTCGTGAAGGTCTTGGCCGTCTCGGGCGTCAGGTTCGCGTTGCCGCCACCGTTGGTCAGCACGTAGACGCTGGAATTGGTCTGCGGGTCGACGATCGTGTTGTAGCCGGTCGTGCTGGTGGTGAAGAGCTCGGTCAGGTTGGCAGAGCGGATGTCGCGCGACTTGGTGATCCGCCCCCGGAAGCCCGGGAAGAACTCGTTGGTGGCGCCCAGCTTCCACGACCAGATCGAGCCGGTGGTGTTGTAGTCGGAGACCCGCGCGGCGGCGTTGACTTCCAGCTTGTTGAAGACCGGGATGTCGCGGACGACGGGCACCAGCACTTCGGCGAAGGCTTCCTTGACGCTGTAGCTGCCGGCCATGGCCGAGAAGCTGAAGCTGGTGAAGGCCTTGGCCGTATCCAGCGCGCCGACGGTGCGATCGACCGACTCCTTGCGAGCCTCGGCGCCGACGGCGATCGAGACCGGGCCGGCCGGCAGGCTGAAGGGCTCGCCGCGCAGGCTGAAACCGCCGACGTCCAGCTTGCTGGTTTCGCGCATGCTCGGCGTGCCGGTCACGTAGTCCAGAGCCGCCTTGGAAGGCGCGCCCTGGCCGAACAGGTTGATGGGTACGCAGTTGGTCGTCGGGTCGCTCAGGGCGATGCGGCAGACCGCCTGGCCCGTGGTCGGACTGATCACCGAGTCGACGGCGTTGGCGTAGTTCTGGGTCAGGAAGAACCCAGGTGTGTCGATGTTGTTCTCGTTCTCGCCGTGGCTGTAGTAAGCGCTCCAGCGCCAGCCATCGCCGAACGAGCCATCCAGGGCAAGCGTACCCTGGGTGGAGACGCGCTCGAAGTCGATCGTCGGATAGGCCTCGGTATTGAAGCGCCCCATCGTGAACGAGGTCTGGCCGGCGGCGGCCAGGGCCGTCTTCACCGCCGTCGGCAGGAAGGCGTTGTCCGACTTGATCGTCAGGTTGCCGCGGTTGTGGTCGCCGAACCAGATGTAGTTGTTCCACATCCGCGAGCGACGCAGCTCGGCCGTCATCTTGATCTTGTCGGTCAGGTCGTAGGTGACGCTGGCCATGGTGGCGTAGCGCTTCTGCGGCGTGACCAGGGGTGACAGGTCGTCGTTCGACGGGCCTTCGCCGCCCACCGAATTGGTGCCGATCACCGTACCGGCGTCGAAGGTGCGCAGGGTGCCGTCAGGATTGAAGGCCTGCCCCTTCAGCACGCCCGACATGATCAGGCCGCCATAGGCCGCGTTCGAGAAACCGACGTCGGGGGCCAGGACGAAGCGGCCAGCGCCGTTCGACACCGTCGCCCAGCGGCCGATGTTCGGGCGGCTGTTCTTCGGGATCACGCCATCGTTGTCGAGATATTCGCCGCCGATCACGAAGTGGCCGCGGCCATCGGCGAAGCTCTTGCCCGCCGCCGCCTCGACGCGGATCTGCTTGGCGTCTTCGTAGGAGGACTCGCCCGCTTCGACGCCCATCTTCAGGCCGGTGAAGTTGCGGTCGATGCTGATGTTGACCACGCCGGCGACAGCGCCGGAGCCCCAGGCGGCCGAGGCGCCGCCGGTCACCACGTCGACACCCTTGGTCAGGATGCTCGGGATCAGGTTCAGGTCGTTGTCGCCCGAGAAGCGACGACCATCCAGCAGAACCAGGGTGCGGCTGATGCCAAGGCCGCGCAGGTCGACCGGCGCGTTGCCCGCGCCCGTGTTGGTGCCGGTGGTCTGGGCCGAGGTCGTGGCGCGGAATTGCGGCAGGTCGTTCAGAGCCGCGGCGATATTCGGACGGGCGCCGACGCTCAGGTCCTGAGCGGTGACGCGCACCGTCGGGGTCGGAGCCTCGAAACCGGCGCGGTCGATGCGCGAGGCGGTGACGATGATTTCGCCAACGCTGGTGGCGTCATCGGCCTTGGACGCGTCTTGAGCGAACGCCGCGCCGTGCATGACCAGCACGGCGGGCACGAGGCTGCAGCTCAGCAGCAGGCTTCGGCGGGTTTGGCGTGAAAAAGTCAAACGAGATCCCCTCTGTTACAGCGGTCGACAGTCGCCCTCTCCCGCGCCGCCATTGCCTGGCGGCGTTCGGGTGCGCGTCATCGGGAAGACAAGCTTCCGGCGACTCCGCTCAGGCGGTTCCTCTGCCCCCGCTGTCCCTTGGCCTGAGAGATTCAGGCGCGGTCGCGCCCTTGCTCCTTCGGCGAGGCCGCTCACTGATGGAGCGATCCTGCTTTCCAGCGTCCTCGTGTTCTGCGGTCCTTGGTGCCTGAGCGTTTCCGGGGCGGTTGCGCCTTCGGCGTCGGGCCGAAACCCGATCTCTTCCGCGAGAACCAGACCAATACGAACGCTTCGCCCGGCCCCGTCAAAGCAGCGAAAATAGGTACAAAATTCCCGCGGAGCTAACCCAACAGAAAATTTGTCGCCCGAACTCAACTGAAGGCGGCGACATGCGCCCGCGCGATCTTCGACCATTCGCGGCGCGTGACAGGTCGGTGACAGCTTGGCGCTCGCCGTTGGTTCCCCGGAAAAGGCGCAGAAGCGTCACCGCATCGCGACAATGATCAATATTTGATCATAATGCGCATAAATATAGAGCACATATCAGCGTTCGGCGGTCGCGCCCCGCCAGCGGGCCAGGAGTTCGGCGCGGCGGCCCTGATCGAAATTGGCCAGCAGAGCGGGGCCGACGCGGATGGGGCGACCGCCCGGCGGCGAGGCGCCGCCCAGTCCCGGGCGGATCGGCGTCAGCCGGGCCTCGAGCAGGCGACGCTGCCCGGCTTCCGACATCAGATAGTCCAGGAACACCCGCGCCGCGCCGGGATGCCGGGCCGCGCGGGTGATGAAGGCCACCCTGGAAATCGACAGATGGTAGTCTTCCGGAACGATGTAGCCGATGTCGGGGCTGCGGTTCCTCGCGTACCAGTCGGCGTAGGATCCGTTCATGTCGTAGGCCAGCAGGTGCTCGCCGGACGCAACGCGATCCAGCATGGGCCTGCCGGGCACATAGGTTCGAGGGCCCGTGGCGGCGATGGCGTCGTAGAGGGCCCAGGCGTCGGGATAGAACTGGGTGTTGCTCGACAGATAGAGGAACCCCATGCCGCTGCGCTCGGGATCATACATCGCTACCTTGCCGCGCCAGCGCTCGGGATCGGCGCGCAACGCGGCCAGCAGGGCGGCGTGGCTGCGCGGCGCCTCGCGATCCTCCAGCAGCCGCCTGTTGTAGACGAAGACGATCGGCTCGCTGGTCATGCCGAAGCCCTGGTCGCGCCACCGCGCCCAGGCGGGCAGGTTCCCGGCCTCGGGACTGCGATAGGTCTGGGCGTAGCCATCGTTGATGAGCTTGACCTGAGCGTCCATGGCGGAGGTCCAGACGACGTCGGCGATCGGCTTGCCGTTGCTAGCCTCTTCGATCACCCGCATCTGCATGTCGCGCGCGGTCAGAACGACGAACCGAAGCTTCACCTTCGGAAAGCGGCGCTCGAAATCCTCGACCAATCGCTGATGGACGTCGTTGTTGATATAGACGACGACCTCGCCCTCGCGCTCGGCCGCGCGGACGTCCGCCGCCCGCGTCGCCTGCCCCGGCGAGCCGGGCGCGCATCCCGCCAGCGAGATCAGGACAGCCGCGCCCAGCCCGGCGGCGACGCCCCGTCTCTTGACCTCCCGTGGCAATCGGCGTCGGATGGCGCTCTCTCCTGACGTGTTCGGTCCCTACATCCCCGATGAAGATACTCGTTGTCGAGGATGATCCGCCTCTTCGCCGTTCGCTGACCGCGACGCTGGAGAGCGAGGGACACGAAGCCGTCTGCGCCGAGACCGGCGAGGCCGCCCTGGCCCTGGCGCAGGCCGCCGGAGCCGACTTCGACGCCGTGATCCTGGACATCGGCCTGCCTGACATCGACGGTTTCGAGATCCTGGGCCAGTTGCGGCGCGCGGGCGTTCCCACGCCGATCGTCATGCTGACCGCGCGCGACGCCGTGCGCGACCGCATCGCGGGCCTGGACATGGGCGCCGACGACTACGTGCTCAAACCCTTCGACCCGTTCGAGCTGGTCGCGCGCGTCCGGGCCGTGGCGCGGCGCAAGAGCGGCTATGCGGCGCGGACCGTCCATGTCGGCGCCCTGGCCTGCGACTGGGAAGCCGGCGCCGCCTGGATCGGCGAGCGGCGGCTGGACCTGCGCCCCCGCGAATGGGCGACCCTGAAGGCGCTGGCCGCTCGGCCCGGCCGGGTCGTCGAGCGCGCCCGACTGGCGGCCGAGGTGTTTCCCGACGAGCAGGATCCTTCGCCCAACGCCCTCGACATCCATGTCGGCCGCTTGCGGCGCAAGCTGCAACCGGACGGCCCCCGCCTGAGCACGCTGCGGGGCGTGGGCTACCGGCTCGATCCGTGAGGTCCAGACGCTTGAACCGGGGCCGTCCCAGCCTGGTCGGTCGCCTGCTGGTGGCCCAGGTCGCGCCCCTGGCCCTGCTGGGCGCGGCCCTGGCCCTGGCCGGCGCCCTGGCCGCCAACGCGGTGGTGGAGAAATCGTCGGACCGCCTGCTGGCCGGATCGGTCGCCTCGATCGTCGCCCAGGTCGACGTGCGCGACGGCCAGGCCAAGGTCGCTCTGCCACCCTGGTCCCTGGGCCTGCTGGACAGTCCCGAGCGCGACGCGGTGTTCTACGC
>Ga0075369_10000494_pt1 | contig 12240 bp, 14 predicted proteins | sample EndMethybrTD3034_FD_71400 | JGI IMG/M metagenome (GOLD analysis project Ga0075369, IMG submission 71400) | Populus endosphere microbial communities from Tennessee, USA - Endosphere MetaG P. TD hybrid TD303-4 | ecosystem: Host-associated > Plants > Roots > Endosphere | place: USA: Tennessee...
CCAGCTGGGTAACGGAAGTCGACGTTGCATCCTGAGGCATGACCTGGCACCGCCCCTCTTCGAAGCGGCCAAGGCCCGAAAAGTTGGCAGCCAGCAACCTCCGAACCTCGCCGCGGTTTGGCTTATGGTGGGACCAGAGCGAAAGGGCGAACATGGCAAGGATTCCGCGACCCCCTGCTGAAGCGCCGCGCGAACCGCCGCCAGGTTCCAAGCCGACGCCATTTCCACCCATGCCGCCCCCTCGCGAACCGCCTCCGGGGCCGCCACCGGCAACAGGACGGGCGGCGAACGCGGAGAAGACCGCATATCAGGCTGCGTTCGCCCATTAGCGCACTTGTATGGCGGCAATTTTGCTCCGCCCGGTGCCGGGCGACCGAAATCCTATTCAGCGGCGGCCAGCCGCTGATTCCGGGCGGCGACGACGCGATCACGTGCGACGTCCTCGCCGCGGCGCTTGCTGAGGGCGGCTTCGCCACCCGCCGTCTCGGCGAATAGCGCGAGTTTGTCGAGATCCTCCTCTACCACCGGAGACAGCGCGAGATCCATGTACTCGTGGCGCTTGGGATCGTGTTTGACCTTCTGACCGATCCGCCAACCTTGCCAGGCGAGGCGGACGTAGATCTTGATCTTCTTCCAGTTCTCGACAGCCAGCCTGTAGTGGAACAGGCCGACCGGCTCGATCTTCATGCCGTAGCGGCGGTCGCGCCGGTACTTCAGGCGCAGGATGCCGCCCTCCAACGGATGGATGCCCTCGGCCTCGAACATGATCTTGAACATGGTCATGAACCGGGCCGGCTCGGCCGGGTTGCGACCGGGGATTGCGCCATGCCGGCGCGCCACCGTCTCGGTGTGCTCGGGCGTGTAGTAGGCCCGCCAGGCGTCGCGATAGGTCTGGTCGAATTCCTTGTCGCTCATCCTTGGGTGATGGACGACACGATGATGCACATCGTACTTGTTGAGATCGGCGTCCATCCAGATGCCTTGCTTCCACTGGGTCTGGTGATCTTCCGAGCCAGGCAAGGGCGTCAGGATGAACAGCTCGAGAATGTCGAGCGGCAGCTCCTTCTTGATGATCTCCATGTCGCGCAGGATCGATTCGCGCGTGTCGCCGGGGAAGCCAAGGATGTAGCCCGCCCAGGTCGAAGCACCACTGGTGTGCCAAGCCTGCAGCATCTTTCGGTATTCGGTGATCTTGTTCTGCCGCTTCTTGGCGGCCAGCAGGTTGTCCGGGTTGATGTTCTCCAGCCCGATGAACACACGGAATACGCCAGCCCAGCGCGCCTTATGGATGAAGTGCGGGATGCGATGGCACTGGGTGTCGACCTGGATAATCAGGGACAAGGCGATGCCTTCGTTCTCCTTGAGCTCGATCAGCCGGTCGAAGAAGTCCTCCCAATGCTTGTTGCGGGCCATGTTGTCGTCGGTGATGAAGAACGTGGTGATGCCCTGCCTGTAGTTCTCGCGCACGATCGCTTCGAGGTCGTCGGTGGTGCGGAAGCGGCTCTTGCGACCCTGGACATTGATGATGGTGCAGAACGAACACTGGAACGGGCAGCCGCGGCCAAGGTCGAAGCTCGAAATGCGCCCTTCATTGCGCGCGAGCGCCGTCGGCGGAAGGCGGGGCGGCGCTGCCCCCTCCATGCTCGGCAAGTCGTCCATGTAGTTGTAAAGCGCCTTCAAGGTGCCGTTCCAGGCGTCGCGCACTACCACATCGAGGCGGCCTTCCTCGGCTTCGCCCGCAAACATCGCAATACCCATGTCCATGGCGGCCTGGATCTCAGGCGGCACGACCGGCAGCATCGATATGCAGCCCGAGACATGGAAGCCACCGAGCGCGACCGGAAGGCCGGCCTTGATGAATTGCCTTGCCAGATCGACGGCCCGTGGAAATTGGTTGGACTGGACGCCAACGAGGCAGATCAGGGCTCGGCTGTTCGAGCGCTTGATGTCGGCGACGATGCGGTCGGCGCGGATGCGCGAGTTGGTCTCGTCGATCGGCTGGGCGACGATATCGACATCCGGTCCCAATACTTGACGCTCGCGACAGTCTTCGGCCAACCCGTAGAGCGCCGCCAAGGTATTGGAGGGAATGTGCGACCGGAGCCAGGTGATCGGATAGCCGTCGTCGTCGTAGTGCGTGGGCTTGATCAGCACCAGCCGGAAGGTCAATCGCTTTGCCGCGGCGCCCATGAATCTGCTTTCTGGCCGTTGCAAACGGCAAATCGACGATTGAAAAGGCTAGCAGGCAGCGCAACAGCGTGTTCGACGTCCCAGCCTCAGTGGGGATCCATGGAAGGATCGCCCCCGAAGCGGCACCTTCGCCAAGTTATGTCAGGTGGCCACGCGCGTCTGTCTCACATTGAACACGATGACGGCGTTGCGGCGGCGCCATTTCGGAGGCCCCGACAATGTCGACGGGGCAAGGGGCGGTCGGAGGAACGACGCACCAGAACGGCCGCGCCTCGTGGCCAAGGCACCGGCTGGTGGCTTGCTGCCATCATCGCGTCGGTAGCAGAACTACTCGCGGATGATCACGTTCAGCAGCGATGAATGCACCTTCAGCTCGCCGTTGTACTCGATGAGGCCGAGCTTCCGGAACTTGTTCATGAAATAGTTGATTCTCGAACGCGTCGTCCCGACGCGCGCCGCCATCACCTCCTGGCTGATCGGCGTCGCGACCGTCCGCAGCTCCGCCTCCTGGCCGACCTGGGCCAGCATGACCAGCAGGCGCGCGAGGCGCTTCTCGCTTGAATTGAACAGCTGGTCGACGAGGTCTGCCTCGACCTGGCTGTTTCGCAGCAACAGGAACGCCATGAACCGCTGCGACATCGCGGGGTGGTCGTTCAGGGCCCTGGAAAGCGTCGCTGTCTCAACGCGCGCCACCGTGGCTTCAGTGGAGGCCCGCGCCGAAGCCAGGTAGCGGGGATGGCCAGCCAAGCATGATTCGCCGAGAAAGGCACCGGGGCCGAGCACGCCGACGACCCTTTCCTTGCCCTGCTTGGAGACCACGCTGAGCTCGACCTGGCCTTTCTGGATGTAGAAGACTGCGTCGCACTCGGTGCCCTGCCTGAAGATGTAGGTCTTGGCCTTGTACGTCGAGATGGTGCGGCCGGCGCCAACGGTGGTGAGGAAGGTTTCAGCGTCGAAGTCCTGCTTGCTGGACGATTTTCTCGCAGTTCTTCTCTTGGCCATGGCGTTGCCGGCCTTCTTGATTCTGGGCTTTGTGCGTCGGGTCGTTGCCTTCGATTTGTCGCTTGCCGGCACTCCGTACTCCTGCGTCGATGAGTTGCGAAGAATGGCGGGCTGTTCAGTACTGGACAGTTCAACTTTGAACAGGCGGGGTCATTTTTACGCTTTAGCCTGTGGTCATCAAGCAGCGGAGATTGCGATGGACCGCGGCGCCAAGGCCCCCCTTGGCCCGCAGGAAGTCGCTGCTTTGCCGACGCTGACCCAGGAGCCGAAGCGCGACCTTCCGCCTGCCCGCTAATGCAAGGGGCGGCCCAGCGCCCGGGCGAGCTCTCGTCCCATGTCTGTCAAGGCAACGCGGCCTGTGTCGTCACGTTGCAACCACCCTCGTTCGGCAGCGAGAGCCACGGCTCCGTCCGTGGCGCCATCGAGTCGGCGGATCGTTCGCCACGGCATCGAATTACCGTCGGTTGCCTCATGAAGCAGACGTATCAGCGCAAGTGCCATCGCTTCGGTGTCGTTGGGCATTGGTGACCCGAAGCTTGGGTTGAACGGCACACAGCGACATTGATTCAGGAATGGAACGATCCTGACGGCAGTTGGTGACGGCGGCGGTGCGGGAAACGTGCCCAACGGACCACGGAAAACAGTGTAGCATACTGTTCAATATTGAACAGTGGACGGGCAACCCTCGACCGTGGCGGGCATTGCTGGTTGTAAGGACACCCTGACCCATGAAGTCGGCCTTGCTATCCGATCAAGCTATTGCGAATCGCGGCCTCGCTAAGCGGGTAAGGCGGCTTGCGGGGATGCTGACCGATGTCGACGATGCGGCCCGGCTGCTTCGCTACGCCGACGAGCTTGAGGACCAAGCTGTGGACTTGGAGAGGCGCGCCAAGGAAGGGGACTAGCGGCGAGTCGGGTCCGGCACCTGCCACGCGACCTGTTTTGCTGGTTTACCAGGTCAGGTACGTAACCTCGACGACCACTTCCGAGTGGCGCGCCCTACCACGCGGGCAGCATTCGCCATATGCTAGAGAGCTGATACCGAGCTGAGGCAGCGCGCTGCCCCCAAGAAGAGGGCATGCAAGCGGGCGCGGCCATTCAGCCAACGCCACATAAGGTCAGTAAAATAAGGATTTCATGGCAGTCGTGCCGTTTAAGTCATGTAACCATCATATGCTAAGCCGGCAGCCATGACCCACCGCGTTGCCATCGTGGGCGCGGGCCCGTCGGGTTTCTATGCCGCCGACGGGTTGTTGCGCGCCCGACCCGACCTGCATATCGACATCATCGACCGCCTGCCGACGCCCTATGGGCTGGTGCGTGCCGGCGTCGCGCCCGACCACCAGGGCACCAAGGCGATCGTCCGCCAGTTCGAGAAGCTTTTGGGCCAGCCCGACGTTCGCTTCGCCGGCAACATCGATGTCGGTCGCGACATCTCCTGGGACGAGTTCGACGCGGCCTATGATGCGGTGATCGTCGCCACCGGCATGGTGATCGACAGGAAGCTCGGCATACCGGGCGAGGATCTGCCGCACGTCTGGGGCTCGTGGCGTCTCGTCGGCTGGCTGAACGGCCATCCCGATTTCCGTGCCGGTCCCGATCTCTCCCGGGTGAAGAGCGTGGCGGTGATCGGCAACGGCAATGTGGCGCTGGACGTGGCGCGCGTGCTGGCCAAGAGCGCCGACGAGATGGCGAAAAGCGACATCGTGCCGGAGGCGGGTGCGGCGATCGCCAGCGCACCGCTCGCGGATATTTACGTGATCGGCCGGCGCGGACCCGAGCATGCCTCGTTCACCAACAACGAGCTCGCCGAGATGGGAAGGCTGGCGCGGGCCGTGTCGGTCACCGACGTCAAGGCGCTGGACGTGGCGCCACCCGCCACTGATCCGACACCCGAGCGGCTGCGCAAGTCGAAGAACCTGGAAATCCTGAAGGGCTTTGCCGGCCACAAGGCGGGCGAAAAGCCGGTGACCGTGAATTTCCTGTTCGGCGCGGTGCCCAAGGCCATCCGGCCGGGCGAGGTCGAGCTGTCGACAGGGACACTCAAGGCCGACCTGGTCGTGACCTGCATCGGCTATGGCGGCGAGGAATTCCCCAAGCGTGACGATGTCTTTCCCGTCGGCTGGGCCAAGCGCGGACCCACGGGCACCATCCCGACCAACCGGGCGGAAAGCCATGCGGTGGCTCAGCAGGTGCTGGCCTTCCTGAAGGATCGCGATCCCAAAAGCGGGCCCGACGTGCTGCCGATCGCCGTCGACGCTGCGGGCTGGCATCGCATCGACAAGCACGAAGTGGCAGCTGGCGCGGCGCTGGGCCGCCCTCGCGTGAAATTGACGGATTGGCAGGCGCTGCTAGACATCGCACAAGACCGCTAACGGCACTATTGTTGCTGCCGGCCGGGGGGTCATTCAGGGAGCTTTCATGTTGAAGTTAGGTCGTCGTCTTGCCGGCGCGCTGGTCGCCGCTGCCGCCTTTGCGGCACCCGCGTATGCGCAAACCACGCTCAAGGTCGCGCTGCATTCGGATCTGAAGATCATCGATCCGATCTGGACCACGGCGCTGATCTCCACCCACCACGGCAACATGGTCTACGACACGCTGTTTGCCATGGACGACAAGCTGCAGGTCAAGCCGCAGATGGTCGACAAGTGGGAGGTCTCGCCCGACAAGCTCACCTGGACCTTCACCCTGCGCGACGGCCTGGAATGGCACAACGGCAAGCCGGTGACGGCCGAGGACTGCGTCGCTTCGATCAAGCGCTGGGGCGCCCGCGATTCGATGGGCCAGAAGCTGTTGAGTGTGACGGCCGATCTCAGCGCGCCGGACGCCAAGACGATCAAGATGGTGTTGAAGCAGCCCTACGGGCTGGTGCTGGAATCGCTCGGCAAGACGAGCTCCAACGTGCCGTTCATGATGCCCAAGGAGCAGGCGAGCGTCGATCCCAACACCCAGCTCACCGAGGCCGTCGGCTCGGGCCCGTTCATCTACAAGAAGGACGAGTCGAAGCCCGGCGAGAAGACGGTCTACCTCAAGAACCCGAAGTACAAGCCGCGCCCGGAGCCCGCGTCGGCGATGGCCGGCGGCAAGGTTGCGAAGGTCGACCGCGTCGAATGGATCTGGATCCCCGACACCCAGACGCAGATCAACGCCCTGCTGAACGGCGAGGTCGACCTGGTCGAGATCGTGCCGCCCGACCTGCTGCCGCTGCTCGCGAAGGACAAGAACATCAAGGTGCTGGCGACCAACACCTGGGGCCGGCAGTACTCGATGCGCTTCAACGTGCTGACCAAGCCGTTCGACAATGCCAAGGTGCGCCAGGCCGTGCTCGTTGCCCTGTCGCAGAAGGAGTTCCTCGACGCCAACTCGGGCAACCCCGACTACTACAAGGAGTGCAAGTCGGTGTTCCCCTGCGGCTCGCCGCTGGAATCGACCAAGGGCTGGGAGGACAAGCTCTCGGGCAACATCGCCAAGGCCAAGGAGATCCTGGCCTCGTCGGGCTATGACGGCACGCCGGCGGTGCTGCTGCATCAGACCGACACGGCGGGCCACAACAACCTCGCCACGGTGGCCAAGGCGCAGCTCGAGAAGATCGGATTGAAGATCGACCTGCAGCCGATGGACTGGCAGACGCTGGTCAGCCGGCGCGCCAAGAGGGACCCGCTCGATAAGGGAGGCTGGAGCGCCTACTTCACCTCGTGGGGTTCGCCCGACGTGCTCAACCCGGTTTCGGCCGCCTTCGTCAATGCCTCGTGCGACAAGGCGACGTTCGGCTGGAGCTGCGACGAGACGTTGGAGAAGCTGCGCGACGCCTACGCTGCGGAGACCGACCCGGCCAAGCAGAAGGCGATCGCGGAGCAGGTGCAGCTGCGCCTGCTGGAGTATCCGACGTTCGTGCCGCTCGGCCAGTTCACGACGCCGACAGCGGTGCGCAGCAACCTCAGCGGACTGATCACGCCCACGCCGGCGCTGGCGCTGTGGAACGTGGAGAAGAAGTGACCGCGTAGCGGTCACCCCGAGCGTAGCCGAGGGGTCTTGCCGGAAACTGGCAAGGTCTCTCCGCTACGCCTCGCTGCGCTCGGCTCCGGTCGAGACGACGGCTAGTCGAGTCGAACAGCGATCCCCTTCATGTCGTTCCGCGACGCCGGATATTTCGTCATGACCTCGGCGTCGTGGCCGGGCACGACCATGTCGACCTGGCCGTCTGCGAGCTTGGTGAGCTTGTCGTAGCCGGCCAGCATGTCGGCCACCGAATAGACGATCGAGAACAGCTTCTTGTCGCGGATGCCCCAGTAGTAATGGCTGGCGTCCGAGGCCAGCACCAGCCAGCCGTTGCGCGTCATCACCCGCACCGACTGGATGCCCATGGTGTGGCCGCCGATCAGGTGCACGGAGATGCCGGGCTGGATCTCCTCGTCGCCGTCGTGGAACACCACGCGCTTGCCGTAGACCGCGCGCACCATGCCGACGATGTCCTCGACCTCGAAGGCGTGGCGGAACGGGTCGTGACACATGTGCCGGCCGGTGGCGAACTGCATCTCCTTGTCCTGCAGATGGAAGCGCGCCTTGGGGAACTTGTCCCAGTTGCCGACATGGTCGTAGTGCAGGTGGGTGACGATGACGTCCTCGACCTCCTTGGGGTCGATGCCGAGATCGTTGAGAAGGTCGGCGGGGTTGCGCTTGACCTCGCGGCCGCGCTGCTTGCCGACCTGGGCGTTGAAGCCGGTGTCGATCACGACCGGCTTGCCGCCGATCGCCCGGTTGCCCGCCTCGTCGAGCGGGATCGCCACCCAGACGAAATAGTCCATGGGGAAGTCGGCATCGTGCGGGTCCGGGGTAATCTGGACTTCCCAAGCCTTGCGCGGCAGGTGGGCATATTTGACAGCATGCACCTCGTAAATGGGCGTCGAACGCATCTTTATTTCCATCCCTTCCTCGTTTGAAGAAAGCGTAGCCTGCCGGCCGGCCGCGACGCTATAGTTACCTCATGGCCCGCATGGACCTCCTTGCTCGGCGAATTAGCACCCCGGTTTGCACTGCAAACCGGAGCGTCGCTGTTCGTCCGTCTGCAAGGGAGTCGTTCCATGTCGTCCGTCCTCGCGCTTAAGCGCAACTCGTCTACCGTCCGATATTGTTTCGAAGCCGACGCTGAGCCCGGCGTGTTGCCGCGCGCGCTCGAGCTTCTGGCCAAGCGCGGCCTCGTGCCGGCCCGCGTGTTCGCTCAGGCCGATGCCGATCTGCTGTCGGTCGAGATCGAGGTCGAAGGCCTCGAGCCCGACACGGCCGATCACGTCGGCCTCTGTCTGTCGCAGATCGTAGGCATCCGGCAGACCTTTTGAGGCCGCCGTCATGATTGCCTTCACGATCCGGCCGGCAACGTCCGCCGATGCCGACGCGCTGTGCGCCTTGCACAAGGCCTCGGTGAGGGCCCTGTGCCTCGGCGCCTACACGGCGGAGGAGATCGAGGCGTGGCTGCGCGAGCGTGAGCCCGCGGACTTCCGCCACGCCATGACCAAAGGCGGCGAGACCATGCTGGTGGCCGAGCGCGACGGTGCGGTCGCGGGCTTCGCGTCGATCAAGGAAGCGATGCTCTTCAGCCTCTACGTTGATCCCGCGGATGGCCGCGGTGCGGGGCAGGCGTTGCTGCAGGCAGCGGAAGACGAAGTCCGCCGAAGAGGCGCTACGGCCCTGTCACTGCAGTCGACGCTGAACGCGGTACCGTTCTACCGCAAGCACGGCTACATGCGTCAGGCCCGTTCGACGGTGCGGCGCGGCGGGCGTGACCTGGCGGCGCTGGACATGGTCAAGCTTTTGTCATCCTGAGCGAAGCGAAGCCGCTTCGGCTTCGCGCAGGCAGGTCCGGCAAGACTTCAATCGACGCCTTTGACGATCACCAGGTCGGCGATCGCCGCGCGGCGACGAAACTGGGCTGCCGCCTGGTATTCGGGCGAATGGTAGTAGGCCAACGCCGTCTTGTAGCTGTCGAACTCGATGATCACGTGGCGCTGGCGGGCACTGCCCTCGATCGCCTGGAACTCCCCGCCGCGCGCGAGGAAACGGCCGCCGTACTTGGCGAAGACCGGAGCGTCGTGCTCGATGTACTTCTGGTAGGTGTCCGGATCGTTCACCGTGACGTGGAACATCCAATAGCCCTTGGCCATTATCGCTCTCCCGCGGAGAGCCGTTCGACGATGGCGTCGATGTGCACCCGCGCGCAGTCGATGCTCGGAAAGCCCGCCGTCTCCTCGTCGAAGATCACCGCGAGATCGGTGCCGGCGAGCAGGATGGCCTCGACGCCGTCACGCTGTTGCAGGTCGGCGGCGATGCGGCGCAGGCCCGCGGTGTCCTCGTCGTGGCCGCGCTGGGTGTCGAGGAGGCGCTGGTACGCCTTGCCGACGAAGGCGATCTCGTCGGGCCGCGGCTTCACAATGTCGACGCCGGAAAGCTGGCCCCACAGGCTGCCCTGCATGGTGAAGGTCGTGCCGAACAGCGCCACGCGCCTCAGCTGTCGCTTGCGAAGCTCGGCGCCGATCGCCTCGACGATGTTGATCAGCGGCAGCTTTATGCGCGGCATCAGCTCGGCGATGCAGATGTGCGGCGTCACCGCGGGCAGTACCGCGGCCTCGGCGCCGGCACGGCCCAGCCGCTCGATGAAGCTCGCGAGATAGTCGGCCAGCGCGTCGAGCCGGCCGTCGCGCACGTAGCCTTGGCCGCGATCGACATCGGCATGGACGAACACCAAGTCGGGCACGACGTTGCGCGCCTTGCAGGCGGCGGTGATGCGCTTGTAGTAGTCGACCGTGGCGCCGACGCCCAGGCCGCCGACAATTCCGACGCACGTCATGTCAGTCCGCCCAACTCAGTCCATCGTGATGTTGTTGTCGCGGATCACCTTGCCCCAGTCGGAGACCTCGCTTTTCGCGAATTTGTCCATCTCCGCCGGCGTCCAGTCTTTCAGCACGGTGCCGAGCTGGTTGGCGCGTTCCCTGACGGTATCCATCTTCGCGATCTTGCGCATCGCGGCGTTCAGCTTGTCGATGATGGGCTGCGGCGTGCCGGCCGGCGCGAACAGGGCAAACCAGCCATCGAGCTTGAAGCCCGGCAGGCCCGCCTCCGCCGTGGTCGGGATCTCGGCAAAGGCCGGATGCCGCTGATCGCTTGCCAGCGCCAGGGCCTTCACCGCGCCGCTGCGGATGTGGCCCGACACCGAGGGAGGCGTCACCACCATCAGCTCGACCTGGCCCGCCACCAGATCGGCGGTGGCCGGGCCGGCGCCCTTGTAGGGCACGTGGGTGAGGTCGATGCCGGCCGCCTTGTTCAGGAGCACGCCGCCGAGATGCGGTACCGAGCCGGCGCCGACCGAGGCGTAGTTGAGCTTGCCCGGGTTGGCCTTGGCGTAGGCGATGAAGCTCTTGAGATCGTCGGCCGGGACCTTCTTCGCGATGACGATGACATGCGGCGCGACCGCGCCCATGGCGACGCCCGCGAAGTCGTCGGGCTTCCAGTTCAGTTCCTTGATCAGCGCCGGGTTGGCCGAATGGTAGGCCGAGTACTGCATCAGCAGCGTGTAGCCATCGGGCTTGGCACGCGCGACGACGGCGGTGCCGACATTGCCGTTGCCGCCGCCCTTGTTGTCGACGATCACCTGCTGGCCGAGCTCTTGGCTCAGGAGATCGGAGTAGAGTCGGGCAACCAGATCGGTGCCGCCGCCCGGCGGCGCCGGCACCACCATGGTGATGGGCCGGTCGGGATAGTTGGCCTGCGCCCATCCGCGAGAAACAAGCGCGGGACCGGCAAGCGCTCCCAGTCCGAGAGCCAGGAAACCGCGACGTTGCATGGGAACCTCAGTTGCCCGGGAAGTTGCGCTTCCACACCTCGGCGAGCTCGGGCACCTGATCGCCGCGTCGCGCGATGGCAAAGAGATGCGGCGTCTCGGCCTCGAACCAGCCGCGCTTGGGCCGCCAGCGCGTCATGATGTCGATATAGATGTCCAGCGCCGAGAACCGTTCGCCCAGAAACCACGGGCTGCCGGCCTCGCCCTCGATCTGGCGCCACAGCCGCTGGGCATAGGCGTCGGTGGCGGCGCGGAAGGGATCGCGCGCGGCATTGACCGACACGAAGCGCGACGGATCGTCGGCGTAGGTGAAGGTCGGATAGATATTGGCGACGATGAATATCAGCCAGCGCAGGAACTTAGCCCGTTCCTTCGCGTTGGCTGGCGGCACCAGCGAATCCTTGCCCGTTATGTCGGCGAGCAGCAGCGTGATGGCGGCGCTCTCGCTCATGACGCTGCCGTCGGTCATCTCGAGCGTCGGCACCTGGGCCAGCGGATTGACCTTCTTCAGTTTGGCGTCGGCGTCGGGCGTGCGGAACAGGTCCTCGACCGGCTCGAAGGTATAGGGCAGCCCGTACCAGACGAGCTGCGCCTCCACGATGGTCGAGCCCCAGCCGGCGCGACCCCAGAGCTTGTAGCCTGCCATGGCTGTTCCTTTACGGCTTCTGCAGGGGCTGGATCAGGCTGCACGTATCCCAGCGTCCGCCGCCGCGCTGCTGCACGCGGTCGTAGAACTGGTCGACCAGGGCGACCAGCGGCATCGCGGCCTTCGCGCGCTTGCCTTCGGCCATGCTGATGCCGAGATCCTTGCGCATCCAGTCGACGGCGAAGCCGAACTCGAACTTGCCCTCGACCATCGCCTTCCAGCGATTCTCCATCTGCCAGCTCTGCGCCGCGCCCTTGGAGATGGCGCTGATCACCTTTTCCATGTCGAGGCCCGAGCGCTGCCCCAGGTTCAGCGCCTCGGCGAGGCCCTGGACGATGCCGGCGATGCACATCTGGTTCATCATCTTGGTGATCTGGCCCGAGCCCGGCGGGCCGATCAGGGTGATCGCCTTGGAATAGGCGTCGGCCACGGGCTTCGCCCGGTCGAAGGGCGCCTGCTCGCCGCCGCACATCACAGTGAGCTGGCCGTTCTCCGCGCCGGCCTGGCCGCCCGAGACGGGGGCGTCGATGAAGTCGATGCCCTTCTTCTTGCCTTCGGCGTGAAGCTCGCG
>Ga0075369_10000495_pt1 | contig 12235 bp, 10 predicted proteins | sample EndMethybrTD3034_FD_71400 | JGI IMG/M metagenome (GOLD analysis project Ga0075369, IMG submission 71400) | Populus endosphere microbial communities from Tennessee, USA - Endosphere MetaG P. TD hybrid TD303-4 | ecosystem: Host-associated > Plants > Roots > Endosphere | place: USA: Tennessee...
CCGCCACGCCCGCGATCACGGCGAAGCCCAGCACCGCCAGCACGACGAAGCCGATCAGGCCCAGGATGGCCTGCAGCCAGACGCGCGCCGGTAGGCGCGCCAGCATTTCAAGGAACTGCTTGCCGTTCATGACACCCAGCGCTTCTCGAAGTCCCACACTTCGGGGAACCCCATCAGCTCGTGCATGCCGCGATATTGTGGCACTTCGATGCCCACGCTAGTGCCCTTGTCCTTCAAATAAGACCAGGCTACGCGCATGGCCTCTGCAGCAACGCTGAAGCCCAGCCCGGGATAGATGGCGATGTCGAAGCCCCACTTCTTCAGCCGGTCGGCCTCGACCCGCGGCGTCTTGCCGAACTCGACCATGTTGGCGAGCAGGGGCTTGCTCACTTCCTTGCCGATGCGCTCCAGCTCGGCCTCGGTCTCGGGCGATTCGACGAAGATCACGTCGGCGCCCGCCTCCTCGTAGAGCCGGGCGCGGCGCAGCGCCTCGTCGAGGCCGTGCGCGGTGCGTGCGTCGGTACGCGCCACGATCATGGTCTCGGCCTGGCGCCGCGCGTCGGCGGCGACGCGGATCTTCATCACCATCTCCTCGGCCGGCACGACGCGCCGGCCGGGCGTGTGGCCGCACTTCTTGGGCATCTCCTGATCCTCGATCTGGATCGCCGCGACGCCCGCCGCCTCGTAGCCGCGCACCGTGCGCTGCACGTTCAGCAATCCGCCATAGCCGGTGTCGGCATCGGCGATCAGCGGCGTCTTCACAACCGAGCAGATCATCTCGGCACGACCCACCATGTCAGAGTAGGTCGCGAGGCCCGCATCGGGCAGCCCGAGCATTGAGGCCGTGGCGCCGTAGCCCGTCATGTAGAGCGCCGGAAAGCCCATGCCGTCGGCGACGCGCGCCGAGATACCGTCATAGATACCGGGCGCCAGGATGAACTCGCCCTGCGCCAGCAGCCGGCGCAGCTCCGCCGCCTTGAGATTGCCTGCCATGATCCGTCCTTGTGTATGTGTTGCCGCTATTGCGCCCGACTGAGCGAGATATCGCAAGTGCGACCACCACTATTGTGCTCGGGACCCGAGCCCGTGATGCTGTTGCCTTCGAAGTGCCCAGCCATCGTCGCCGTCTGGAACACGCCGACCCGGTTGCCCGGCGTGTAGACGCGCGAGACCACGACATGCGCGCCCGTCACCCGGATCGAGATCGACTGGTTGCCGACCATCGTACCGCCTTCGGAACCCGGCCGGACCCAGGTGCCCGTGCCGCCCGACAGCGTGATGTGGAACCTTGCCGAGAACTCGCTGCCGCCGGCCCGTGACGGCGAGCAGTGATAAGTCCCGGCCCACAGGCCGTCGGTCCCTGACCTGGGGACTGCGGCCGCGACATTGGGGGCGGCTGGCGCGGGCGCAGGTGGTGGCGGCGCGGGAGCGGCGGCCGGCGCAGGCGTGCGAGCCGCCGCTTCGGCCTTGGCCTTGTCCTCTTCGGTCTTCTTGCGTGCCTCCTCAAGCTTCCTTTCCTCGTCGAAGCGCGCGACCGCCGGCGAGGCGTCGCGCAGAAGGGCCTGGTTCTGGGCGCCTGTCAGATAACCCGTCGCCGGCTCGCTCCGCGATTTCTGCCAACTCGCAATCATCTCGCGCGTACGGTTGCCGAAGGTCCCGTTGGCATTGTTGGGCGAAAAGCCCAGGGCCGTCAGCGCGACCTGGACGTGCTGGCGGTCGAGCATCGACAGTCGCAAGCCGGCCTCGCCCGCCTCGGCAAGTTTCTTCGCCGCCTCCTCGGCCTGGCGCTGGACTGCGGCATCGGCCTCGGCCTTCTGCCGCGCCGCGTCCTCCTGACGCTTCTTCTCCGCCGTCTCGTCCTCGAGCCGTTTCTTCTCGGCCGTTTCGGCTTCGGCCTTGCGCCTCGCCTCGTCGGCGCGCAAACGGGCCAGTTCCTCCTGATCCTTGAGCCGTTGGGCCTCGGCCGCCAACTGCGTGTCCTGCGCTGCCGTCTGAGGCGCACGCTTGTCGCCGACCAGGGCGTAGTAGCCGCCGGCCAGCAGCAGGACGGCCGCAACCGCACCGCCGAGCCACAGGCCGATGCCGCGGTTCTTCGCCGGCGCAGGCGCCGCTGCGGGCGGCGACGCAACGGCGGGCGATGACGCAACGGCGGGCTGCGCCGCCGGCGGCGCCATCAGCGCCGTCACTGCGGCGTCGGACGCCGCTACCTGGCCCAGGATCGGCCGCCATCCGGCGATGTTCTGCGGCCGGTCGCTGGCGCGCACGGCCAGGCCGGCATCGAGGCCGGCCAGCAGGCCGCGGCCGAAGCCTGTCAGCCCCATCTTGCCCAACGGCTCGTAGGCATCGTCGAGCATGCGGTCGAAGGCGCTGGGCGGCGCCTTGCCGGTGATGGCGTGATAGAGCGTGGCGGACAGGCTGTAGATATCGGTCCACGGGCCCTGCTTCGCCGATGTCATCTGCTCGGCCGCGGCATAGCCCGGCGTGAAGACGGCGGTCAGCGCCGTGCTGCGCCCGGCCATCGCCGCACGCGACGCGCCGAAATCGATCAGCGTCGGATGTCCCGCTGCGTCGAGCAGGATGTTGGCGGGCTTGATGTCGCGATGCAGGAACCCCGCGCTGTGCACCTGCTCCAGGCCGTCGAGCAGCGGCCACAGGATGCGATCGATGGCGGCCGGCGGCAGTGTGCCCTGCTTCAGGCGGCTCTCCAGGGTCTCGCCCTGGACGAGCTGCATGACGATGTAGGCCGTGCCATTGGCCTCGAGGAAATCGAACACCCGCACGATGCCCGGCGCATTCTGCAGGCTGGCGAGCGTGCGGCCTTCGGCGACGAAGCGATCACGGCCCCAGGCGAAATCCTGCGCTGCCGTCGTCGAGCGCGGCAGCACCGTGGTGCCGTCCTGGCGCACGGCGAGCGCCAGCGGCAGGTATTCCTTGATCGCGACCTCGCGGCCGAGCTGCCCGTCACGCGCGCGATAGGTGATGCCGAAGCCGCCCTGCCCCAGGACTGAGACGACCTCGTAGCGGCCGACCATGCGGCCGGCCGCCAATGCGACGAGATCAATCGGCGTTGCCGCCTGCGTCTGGCCAGTGGAATCGCTCATGACCCTTTGCCTAGAGCAGAGGCTGCCATGAAGAGTATCCTGCGGCTACCTAGATCATCCCTCCCCAGCGAAGCTGGGGAGGTGGCGCCGTCATACGGCGACGGAGGGGTCATAAGCATCAGCACTGGTGCTCATGACCCCTCCGTCCGCTTCGCGGACACCTCCCCACGCCGAGCGTGGGGAGGAAGCGTTCAATCAGCTACACCGAAACCGGCTTCAGCTCGTTGGAGCCCGCCGACTTGCAGAAGGTCGTGGTCTCGGTCGTGGTCTGGCCGTTCTTGGTGGCGGTGAGCTCCATCGGGCGGCAGGTGCTGCCGTCGGCGCGCGTCGTTGCCGGCGCCACCGGCTTGGCAGCCACCACCGTGGGCGGCGCCGTAGTCTGCGTCGTCGGCTCGACCGTGTAGGTGGTCGGCTGGTTGGTCTCGGCAGTGAAGGCGTTCTGCGTCGCCTGCGCCAGGCGCGCGCGCTCCTGGTTGTCGAGTGCGCGGCCGACCAAGTTGCCCGCCAGCGCGCCGACCAGGGCGCCGCCAACGACACCGCCCGCCGAACCGAAGGCGAGACCGCCCACCGCTCCGCCGACTGCAGCGCCCATGAAGGTGCCCATCGCCTGGTTGGAAGGCCCGCCGCTCTCACTGGTCGTGCACGCCGTCGCCAAGCCGAGGGCGGCGACGATGCCGACCGCTTGCATCGCGAGCTTCCGGCCAGCCATGCGCACGGTCGTCGTCTGGGCAATCAATGCAGTCATCTGGTGCATCTCCGTTTGTATTCCTGAACCGTTACTCTACCCCATAGGGCCTGTTTGCGACCACGCGCATCGTCTTCAGCGTCAGCGTAAGAACGCGGTGCATCGCATGAGGCGAGCACCAGGCCGTTCTTCACCAACTGCAGAGCAAGGTCGACGCGGTCGGTATCGGGAATGTCGTTCAGCGGCTGCTTGGCATTGAGCTGGGTGATCAGGCAGCGATAGAGCGGCGTGCCGTCGGTCAACCGGTCGGTCTGACGGCAGCGCAGGTCGCGCGGCTGAGCGGCCAGCGCCTGGGCCGCGACCGTGTGCAGGTCAGGATCGTTGACGACGTCGACGCCCTGCAGGCGAACCTCGTCCGGGCGACCCTTGATGCCGATCACCATCAGCGTCTTGCCGAAATGATCGAAGGCGCCTGACACGAACTCGACGGCCTTGCGGGCGTCCTCGACTGCCTTGCGGCGTGCCTCGGCCTCCTCGTCGGCCTTGCGCTTGGCCTCCTCCTCGGCCTTCTTCTGCGCGGCCATCTCGGCCTCGACCTTGCGCCGGGCCTCCTCCTCGAACTGCTTCTTGGCCGCAGCCTCGGCTGCCTGCTGGCGTTCGCGCGCCGCGGCGACCTCGGCAGCCTTCTGGCGCTCCTCCTCGGCCTTCTGGCGCTGCTCGTTCTCGGCGCGCAGCTTGGCTGATTCCTCTTCGGCCTTGAGGCGACGCGCCTCAGCCTCCTCGGCCGCCTGGCGCGCCTTGACGGTTTCGGGATCGGGACCGCGCATGGCGTAGTAGTAGCCACCGCCGCCCAAGAGGACGAGCAAGACGGCGCCGAGCGCCAACCACAGGCCCGTCTTGCTGGACGTGCCGGACGCCGCGGCTGGAGGCAGGGTCGAAACATGCCGCACCTGGGGCGATGGCGGTGGCGGCGCCTTGCCGATGGCGACCGTGGCATCGGCTGCCGGCGCCTCGGTCATGGCGAGGATCGGCCGCCAGCCGGCGATGCTCTGCGGCCGGTCGCTGGCCACGACGGCAAGGCCTGCGTCGATGCCGGCCAGCACGCCTGGCGAAAACCCGGCCGGCTTGATCTGCGACAACGACTCGTAGGAGTCGCTCAGCATACGGTCGAAAGCGCCGGGCGGCGTCCTGCCCACGATCGCATGATAGAGCGTGGCCGACAGGCCGTAGATATCCGTCCACGGTCCCTGCTTGGCCGAGGTCATCTGCTCGGCCGCGGCATAGCCCGGCGTGAAGATGGCAGTGAGCGCCGTGCTGCGCCCGGCCATCGCCGCGCGCGAGGCACCGAAGTCGATCAGCGTCGGATTGCCGGTCGCATCGAGGAGGATGTTGGCCGGCTTGATGTCGCGATGCAGGAAGCCTGCATTGTGCACCTGCTCCAGGCCGTCGAGCAGCGGCCACAGGATGCGATCGACTTCTTCCGCCGAGAGCTTGCCGTTCTTGGCGATGCGATCCTCGAGCGTCGCGCCGCTCAGGAGCTCCATCACGATGTAGGCGGTGCCGTTGGCCTCGAGGTAGTCGAAGACATGAACGATCGCCGTCGCGCGATGCAGGCTCGCCAGCGTGCGGCCCTCGGTGACGAAGCGATCGCGGCCCCAGCCGAAATCGTCGGCCATCTTGGTGGTGCGCGGCAGTACCGTGATGCCGTCTTGGCGGATGGCGAGTGCCGACGGCAGGTATTCCTTGATCGCGACCTCGCGGCCGAGCTGCACGTCGCGCGCGCGGTAGGTGATGCCGAAGCCGCCCTGTCCCAGCACCGAGACGATCTCGTAGCGGCCGATCGTCTGCCCCGGCTGCAAGGCGACGAAATCGACCTCTGGAACGACGCCCGGCGGCGGCTGGCCGGTTATGTGTGTCGGCTCGCTCATGGCTCGCTAGAGATGACGCAGCATCATGTCGACATCGCCGATGCGCAGCTTGGTGCCGGCATGCAGCGACACGGGCTCGCCGGCCTTCAACGCCTGCTCGCCCACCTTGGTGCCGTTGGTCGAGCCGAGATCCTCGACCTGCAGCGCTTCACCCGCCACGCGCAGCCGGGCATGCCGGCGCGACACGGTCGGATGGGCAAGGACGAAGTCGCACTGGTCGGCGGCGCGGCCGATCACCATGCCGTCCGAGCGGCTCATGAGCTTCTCGAGCGTGACCTCGAAGCTGTGCTTGGTCTTGGCCGAATCGGTGCCTTCGAAGCGCAAGGTGATCTGCGGCACCATGCGAGTCGTGGTGTTGGCCAGCGAGGCCGTGTTGGCCGGCACGGCCGTCTTGGTGTGGTGGACGTGGAAGATCTGCACCGTGCGGCTGACATTCTTCAGCGATTGCTCGCCGCCGTCGACGAAGGCGTATTCGACGCGCAGCTCGACCAGGTCGCGCACGGCGCGCGACACGGCGATGCCGCCGGGCTCCGCCATCGCCTGGATACGGGCGGCAAGATTCACACCGTCGCCGAAGATGTTCTGGTCCTCGTCGTCGACGATGACTTCGCCGAGGTGCACGCCGATGCGGAAGTTCATCCGCTGCTCGGGCTCGATCGTGTCGTTGAACTTCGCCATGCGCTCCTGGATATCGAGCGCGGCGCTGACGGCAGTCACCGCCGAGCCGAACTCGGCCAGCATGGCATCACCCGCCGTGCCGACCAGGCGGCCGTTCGACGCCTGGATGGCCGGCCGCCAGACCTCGATCTGGGCCGTCTTCAGATGCCGGAAGGTGCGCGTCTCCGAGCCTTCCATCATCCGGGTGAAGCCCGCGATGTCGGCATGGACGATGGCGGCTAGGCGTCGTTGCATGATCGATCAGCGGCCCTTGAAGTCAGGCTGCCGCCGCTCTCGCAGCGCAGCCAAGCCTTCGCGGAGGTCTTCGGAGGTAGCGCACTCGCGCATGTTCTGGCGGATTGCCGGGATATCGGGTTCAGCCTGGGCAAACTGCTCGATGGCACGCTTCATGTTCACCATGGAAAGCGGCGCCAACGTGGCAAGCCGGTTGGATATCTCGTCGATTTTTCCCTTGAACTCGCTTCGTTCCACTAGCCAGTCCAGATAACCCACAGCCAGCAGGTCAGCGTCGCCAAAATTCTCCGACAGCAGGAAGGCGCGCTTGGCGAAGCTCGGGCTGACCTTCTGGGTATAGCGGCGCAGTCCGCTCGGATAGTAGTGCAGGCCAAAGCGCGCCGCCGGCATGAAGAACTTCATGCCCTTGACGCCCAGGCGGAAGTCGCAGGCCAGCGCCATGTCGGTCGCCCCGCCATAGACGCCGCCGTTCAGGGCGCACAGGGTCGGCATGCGCATCGCCTCGATGCGGTCCATGACGCTCTCGAAGGCCGAGTCCTTGTGGGCGGTCTGCTTCTGGCCGTTGGCCGGGATCGAGCCGAGATCGTAGCCCGAGCAGAAGGTCTTATCGCCCGCCCCGGTGATCACCGTGACGCGCACATCGGGGTTGGCATCGGCCGTCTCGACCGCCGCCATCAGAAGGTCGAGCCCCTCCGGATCGAGGCGATTGTGCTTGGCTGGATCGTTCAGCGTGATGGTGGCCCGCGGGCCGTCGATGGCGAGAAGAACGGTGTCGGACATGATGCCTGGAAAATACCTGAGCCGGTCGCCAAAAGCGACCGAGCGCGGCATATTGCGGCCCGGAGGAAAGCAGATGACCTATACCGCACCACTCGCCGATATGCGTTTCGCGCTGCGCGAAGTGGCAGGATTGCAACAGATTTCCGCGCTGCCGGGCTACGAGCACGCCACGGACGACACGATCGACGCGGTCCTGGAGGAAGCGGCCAAGCTTGCCGGCAACGGCCTGGCGCCGCTCAACCGCGACGGCGACAAGGTCGGCGCCAAGCTCGAGAACGGCGTGGTGCGCACGGCGCCCGGCTTCGCCGGAATCTACAAGGAATTCGTCGAGGGCGGCTGGAACTCGCTGCCCTTCGATCCCGAGTTCGGCGGTCAGGGAATGCCATGGCTGCTTGCGGCGACAGTGCAAGAGATGTGGCAGGCGGCCAACATGGGCTTCGGCCTGGTGCTGCTGCTGAACCAGGGCGCAATCGACGCCATCCACCATCACGGCTCGGCCGACCAGAAGTCGACCTTCCTGCCCAGGATGATCTCGGGCGAATGGACCGGGACCATGAACCTGACCGAGCCACAGGCGGGTTCGGACCTGGCGCAGCTCAAGAGCCGGGCGGTCAAGAACGGCGACCATTACCTCGTCACCGGCCAGAAGATCTTCATCACCTACGGCGAGCACGACATGGCCGAGAACATCGTGCACCTCGTACTGGCGCGCACGCCCGCTGCGCCGGCCGGCGTCCGTGGCATCTCGCTGTTCATCGTGCCGAAGTTCCTGGTCGGCGCCGACGGCAAGCTTGCTGCGCGCAACGACCTGCGCTGCGTGTCGCTGGAGCACAAGCTCGGCATCCACGCCAGCCCGACCTGCGTGATGTCGTTCGGCGACGACGGCGGCGCCGTGGGCTACCTCGTGGGCGAGGAAGGCCGCGGGCTTTCTTACATGTTCACCATGATGAACAACGCGCGGCTCTCGGTCGGCATCCAGGGCCTGGCGATCGCCGAGCGCGCCTATCAGCAGGCTGCGGCCTTCGCCAAGCAGCGCGTGCAATCCAAGGACGACGGCAGCGACAAGGCGCAGCCGGTGTCGATCGTCCATCACGCCGACGTGCGCCGCATGCTGATGACCATGCGTGCCCAGATCGAGGCGATGCGTGCCTTGGGCTACTACACGGCGGCAGGCATCGACGGCGCGCTGAAGCATCCCGACCGGGGTGCCGCGAAGACGATCCAGGACCGCGTCGATCTCCTGATCCCCATCGTCAAGGCGTGGTTCACCGACCTCGGCAACGAGATCGCCTCGATCGGCGTGCAGATCCATGGCGGGATGGGCTTCATCGAGGAGACGGGTGCCGCCCAGCACCTGCGCGACGCACGCATCCTGCCGATCTACGAGGGCACCAATGGCATCCAGGCGCGCGACCTGGTGGGCCGCAAGGTCGCCAAGGACGGCGGCGAGACCATGCTGACCCTGGTGGCCGAGATGCGCGCCACGGCCGAGGAGCTCAAGGCGGCGCCGGGAGACGACCTGGCGGCCATCCGGACGGCCCTGCTGGCTGCCGCGGACGCCCTGGAGGACGCCACCAAATGGGTGGCCCAGTCGGTCAAGGCCGACCTCGTCGCCGCCCTGGCGGGCTCTGTGCCCTTCCTGAGGCTGGCCGGGACGGCCCTGGGTGGCTGGCTGCTGGCCAGGAGCGCCCTCGCGGCCCAGGCGAAGCTGGCGGGCCGCGACGGCGACCCCGACTTCCTCGAAGCCAAGGTCGTGACCGCCCGCTTCTACGCCGAGGTCATCCTGCCGCCGGCCCTGGCCCAGCTCGGGCCGCTCAAGGCAGCCGGCCGTACGGTATTTGCCCTTTCGGAGGCGCAGCTCTGAGCGCTGGGCTGATCGAGCTGCCGGCGGACGAGGCGGAGGCCTTCGCCCGCCGGTTCGACCTCGCGAGCCTCGAACGGGCCTTCCTCGACGATCCCTTCCCCCGCTATCACGCGCTGCGCCGATTCGCGCCGATCAAGCGCCTGCCCGACGGCAGCGTGTTCCTGACCCGCTATGCCGACGTCGCGGTTTGCTATCGCGACCCGGTGATGCGGTCGGACAAGAAGGCCGAGTTCGGTCCCAAGTTCGGCGTCGGCGCGCCCCTCTACAAGCATCACACCACGAGCCTGGTGTTCAACGACCCGCCCTTGCATACGCGCGTGCGCAAGCTTCTGGCCGCGGCCTTCACGCCACGCGCGCTGGCGGCCCTGCAGCCGCGCATCGAGGCCGTGGTCGACGGGCTGCTGGCCGAGCATGCCGACAAGGGCCGCATGGACCTGGTCGAGGACTTCGCCTTCCGGCTCCCCGTCGAGGTGATCTGCGACATGCTGGGCGTCCCGCCGGGCGAGCGCGCGCCGTTCCGGCGCTATTCGCTCGCCATCCTCGGAGCGCTCGAACCGGTGGCCGGACCCGAGCGCCAGGCAGCGGGCAACGCCGCTGTCGCCGAGTTCTCGGCCTACCTCGACGATCTCGTTGCCGAGCGACGCAAGCGGCCGGCCGACGACCGCGATGTGCTGGGCACGCTGATCCACGGCGAGGTCGACGGCGAGCGGCTGACGCACGACGAGCTGGTGCAGAACTGCATCTTCCTGCTGAACGCCGGCCACGAGACCACGACCAATCTCATCGGCAACACCATCGACGCCCTGCTGCGCTTTCCCGATGAGTTGCGGCGCTTGAAGGAGAACCCGGCGCTGCTGAAGAGCTGCGTCGAGGAAGGGCTGCGCTTCGAGAGCTCCAACCAGCTCGGCAATCGCCGCCTCGCCTCCGACCTCGAGATCGGCGGCGAGACGCTGGCCGCCGGCACCTACATCCACATCGGCATCGGCGCCGCCAACCGCGACCCGGCGCAGTTCGCCGAGCCCGACCGTTTCGACGCCGGCCGCGAACCCAACCGCCACTTCGCCTTCGGCTCGGGCGTGCACATGTGCCTCGGCGCCGTACTGGCGCGCATGGAAGGCACGATCGCCATCGGCCGGCTGGTCGACCGCTTCGACGGCCTTCACCGCGACGGCAATCCCGAGCGCGGCGGCCGTGCCCGCTTCCGCGGCTTCAACCGGTATCCGATCGCCTGGGCGTAAGGGACCTCTTGCCGGAGCGCGGACCTGGAGGTCCGCGCTCCGGCAAGAGGTTAGAACACCTTCGCCATATGGACACGCATGTGCGCGTCGAGACCGTGGTCGGGTGGGCCACGGCCCACGATCTCGAAGCCGTGCCGGCGGTAGAGGCGAATGTTGGCCTCGGCCATCTCGGCGGTCTCGAGCGTCAGGCCGCCGAGGCCGCGCGATCGGGCCAGCTCGTCGATCCGCGCCAGCAGCCAGCTGCCGACGCCGGTGCCCTGTCGGGACGGATCGACGGCGATCTGGTCGATGTAGAGCGCGTTCTCCTGCGGTTTCGTCCTGACGGCGCCGACGATCTGCTCGCCGTCCAAAGCGACATAGACGTCGCCGCGCTCGACTTCCGCCACAAATCGCTCCCACGCTTCGGCAAACCCAGCAGATCCGGCAGTAGGCCACTCGCGCCCCAGGGCGCGGACATAGGGCGTGAAGGCCGCGCGTATGACACGCCCGACCTCTTCGCTCTCGGACGGCGTCGCCGTTCTGAAGGTCAGCATCATGGACGCAGAATACCAAACAAAACGCCCGCCGGCGCGGCCGGCGGGCGTGTCGTTCAATCCGTGGGAGGAGGCTTACGCCGCTTCCTGCTGCTCAGCCTGCTCGGCCGACGGACCGGAGTCCTGGCCCTTGGCGGCAGTGTCGCGCTCGACGAACTCGATCACGGCCATCGGCGCGGCATCACCGAAGCGGAAGCCCGCCTTCAGCACGCGCAGGTAGCCGCCGGAGCGCTTGGCGTAGCGCGGGCCCAGCGTGGTGAACAGCTTGTCGGCGATATAGGGATCGCGCAGGAAGCCGATCGCCTGGCGGCGGGCGTGCAGGCCGCCCCGCTTGCCGAGCGTGACCAGCTTCTCGACGATCGGACGCAGATCCTTCGCCTTGTGCAGCGTGGTCGTGATCTGCTCGTGCTTGATGAGAGCACCGGCCAGATTCATGAACATCGCCTTGCGATGCTCCGCCGTGCGGTGGAACTTCCGACCGCGATTGTTGTGACGCATGACTAAATCCCTTCTGCCGGCCTAGTACGGCTCTTCCAGCCGCTTGGCCATCTCCTCGATGTTGTCCGGCGGCCAGCCCGGGATTTCCATGCCCAGGTGGAGGCCCATGCCGGCCAGCACTTCCTTGATCTCGTTCAGCGACTTGCGGCCGAAGTTCGGCGTGCGCAGCATCTCCGCCTCGGTCTTCTGCACCAGATCGCCGATGTAGATGATGTTGTCGTTCTTCAGGCAGTTGGCCGAACGCACCGACAGCTCGAGCTCGTCGACCTTGCGCAGCAGGTTGCGGTTGAACGGGAAGTCGTCCTGCTGCTCCTCCTTGCGAACCTCGCGCGGCTCCTCGAAGTTGATGAAGAGCTGCAGCTGGTCCTGCAGGATGCGCGCGGCGAGCGCCACGGCGTCGTCCGGACGGGTCGTGCCGTTGGTCTCGACCGTCATCGACAGCTTGTCGTAGTCGGTGACCTGGCCGACGCGGCTGTTCTCGATCTTGTAGGAGACACGCTTGACCGGGCTGAACACCGAATCGACCGGGATCAGGCCGATCGGCGCATCCTCGGGCCGGTTGGCCGAGGCCGGGATGTAGCCCTTGCCGGTGGCGACCATCAGCTCCATCGAGATCGAGGCGCCGTCGTCGAGCGTGCAGATCAGGTGCTTGGGATCCATGATCTGGACGTCGCCCGGCAGCTCGATCATGCCGGC
>Ga0075369_10000497_pt1 | contig 12224 bp, 12 predicted proteins | sample EndMethybrTD3034_FD_71400 | JGI IMG/M metagenome (GOLD analysis project Ga0075369, IMG submission 71400) | Populus endosphere microbial communities from Tennessee, USA - Endosphere MetaG P. TD hybrid TD303-4 | ecosystem: Host-associated > Plants > Roots > Endosphere | place: USA: Tennessee...
ACGCGCCGTTCCTCGGCCCCGAGACGGTTTCAACTCAGCCCCCGTCTCGGGGCGCTCCTGGTCGCCGCTGCAGGCGATGTGGAGCAACCTCCGCTATTGGGCCGACGTGGCCTATGCCGAGGTCCCTCTCGACGCCAAGGGACGGCCTGACAAGAAGGCGCTACGCGAGCGCGCCGAGGCCCGCGTCATGGTGGAGAAGGTCGCCAAAGATCTGCGGCCCTACATTCGGCACGTGTGAGCGCTGCCATACTGAGGACCGACGGCTGCGTCGCATATTGACCAGGAAGCTGGATTAGAGTGCCATAGCCTTCAGCACTACACTGCGCTCTAGTTGGGCAGGGTTGTGTAAGGGGGCACGTTTATGAGCGATCTTCGGACAGCCATAATCGCAGCTATTGCTGCAATAGTAAGTGCGGTCATTTCTGCCGCTGCTGCAATACATGTCGCCAATCAAAATATCAACAAAGTGGCATCCGAACTCCAGCGGTACATCTATGACAATGGCTCGCTGTCGACTAGCAAACTTGCTGGCGGCAAAATGATTGTTCGCGTAAATGGCTCTAGGAATCGGGGGCCAGTTTCCGTTCCCATCGACATGGAGCGCTTTACCGCTATGTGCGGTGATGATGACGGGTGTCTCATTACTTTGGGGGCCACAAGATTCCGAAACGAAAACAACAAGGATTACATCCTCGATGCTCCGCTCCAGGGCGCCCAATGTCGCTTCTTCTACACGCGAACGAAGCATTGGTCGCTATCGCAAGGGTGCGTCGCGATTTACGGTCTATACAAGTGGTCAGGACAAGGCCGGGCATATGTATTCGACCACGCGTATCAGATTTATGAATACTCGAATGCTTATGGGATCGACGATAGCTTCAAGGGCGGTACCGACCCGGACGGCCAGCCCCTCATAATCGCTAGCTTTAAAGGAGCGTGTTACCTGGCTGAGGCTGCGCCAGACACCGACAACAAGGGGGGACGTTTCCTCGATGACTCGGGCGATAGAGGTCAGGGACGTGGGCTTTTCCTAATAGCTTCGTCACCAACGTGGGACCACCCCGGTTCATATCCCCAAAATTGGCCGGCCGATGATGCCGAGAGACAATGCGTGTTGATCGTCGAAGACTAAAAATTTGCTTTGTCTACGTCGTCTTGGTGTAGTCCGGATGCACGCCAGCGGCGTCGGGCCATGTGCGGTCGTTGCGCACTGACAAAATGAACCGTGTGCAGCGGGGTTCGTTCCAGACGTCTTTGTACCAGACACAGCCTTATACAAACGCCACGCCCTTCTGGACAGTGACTCTGGTTTCGATGGTCTTGCGACACCGTAGCGGGATCGTGTCTTCCCAATGCTGATGGTTCCGGTTGACCTGCATCGCGCTTTGCAATCCGACTTGGCCCGGCATTGCGGTCCGGACGTCGTAGTCGAGCATGTACGCAGGGGTCTGCCCGTTGTTCTCCACGTCCAAGTAGAAAATCCGCGTACCGGGGTCGAAGGGGCCGCCGCACGCCAGATAGGCGCGATTGACTTGGCGGCTGGTCTGCTCCGCGCTTCGCACGGCGTTGTCAGTCGCGAGCCACAGAAGGACGGTCGAAAAGACAAGGAAGACCGTGGCCACGGCAATGACCGCCTCGCCATGCTTATGAATAAAGTCCCAGAAACCAACGACGACTAAAGCTGACATCAAAACCAAGAGGGTCAGCCATAACGCCCTGGCAGAGAAGAATCTTCTCAACGTGCTCACGGCACGACCTAGGGAATCGCGACGCGGACCTTTGCGGCCCCGATCAAGCTCGTCATGATCAGGATCAGGATGGGCACCGACACGAGCATTTCAAACGACAGGTTCAAGATCAGCATCTGTAGTCCTTTCAGCCCACGGGGGGTGTGGGTCGATTCAACCTAGGAGCGCGAGGGGGGTGCCCACCACCGGAAATCGATGGTGTGGAAAGGAATATCTGAAAGCTGGGGACAGTTCTCGGATAAGTTGTTTTTTCCCCTAACGTAACCCGTTGTTATTCCGAGAAACTATGCACCCGAACAAAAATTTAGGGGTCGTTCGCTAGGGCAGGTCGGCGTCTATCCGCCAGCCTACCACGTCCGCTAAGTAGCTGAATTATAACACAAAATGGGCGATTTGTCAAGATATTGGCGTGGGCGGAGTCGGGGGGGCGGGAAAGTCGTGGCTCGAGAAATGCCGTTTTCACGGGCCTTTCTGACATCGCTCAGCTGTCCACCAATCCGCTGGGCCGCATTCCCTCGCTGATCCTGGATGACGGCACGACGCTGATCGATTCGGGTGCGATCCTCGATTGGCTCGACCAGCAGGTCGGACCGGAGCGTGCGCTGCTTGCGGCCAACGGACCGGCCCGCCAACAGGCCCTGCAGCGGATCGCCCTGGCGAGCGGAACGATCGATAAGGTCATGGGCATCGGCTACGAGCGCCTGGTCCGGTCTGAGCGCTATCGCTGGCCCGACTGGATCGCGACCGCCTGCATGATGCGCTACGTCCGGCTCGCCGTTCACGACCTGCTGCCGCCCGGCCGCTACCCGACGCTCGACGCCGTGTCCGATCGCTGCGAGGCACTGCCGGCATTCAAGGCGACGTATCCGGCGGATTACGTGGTGCCGTCGAGCGGCTGATTTCACTTCCTCCCCATCGCGGCTTCCGCGATGGGGAGGTGGTCGCGAAGCGACCGGAGGGGTCATGAGGCAGAGCCACGAATTCATGACCCCTCCGTCGGCGTAAGACGCCGACACCTCCCCAGCTTCGCTGGGGAGGCAACGCCTAGTCTAAGCGGCCGCGAGCTTGCGCAACGCTGCCAGCCGGCGGGCGTACGGCGGCTCGGCTTCCGGGACGAGGGCGGGGGCTGTGATGCTCTCGGCGAAGTGGCAGGCGACGACCTGGCCTTGCGCGCCGATCGGGCGCAGCAATGGCTCCTCCTTGCGGCAGCGGTCCTGGGCGTAGGCGCAGCGGGTGTGGAAGCGGCAGCCGGGGGGCGGGTTGAGGGGGCTCGGCACGTCGCCCGCCAGGCGGATGCGGGCGCGCTGGGCGGTGGGGTCGGGCACCGGCACGGCCGACAGCAGCGCCTGGGTGTAGGGATGGCGCGGCATGGCGAACAGGCTCTTCTTGGGCGCCAGCTCGACGATCTTGCCGAGATACATGACGGCGACGCGGTCGCTGATATGGCGCACCACGGCGAGATCGTGGGCGATGAAGATGTAGGAGAGGCCGAGCTTTCGCTTGAGGTCCTGCAGCAGGTTGATGACCTGCGCCTGGATCGAGACGTCGAGCGCCGACACCGGCTCGTCGCAGACGATCAACTTGGGGTGCGAGGCAAGCGCGCGGGCGATGCCGATGCGCTGGCGCTGGCCACCGGAGAATTCGTGCGGATAGCGCAGCGTGTGCCAGGCCGACAGGCCGACTTCGCCCAAAAGCTGGTCGATGCGCTGGCGCAGCGCGGCGCCCGATGCCAGGCCATGCAGGCGCAGCGGCTCGGCCAGGGTGTCGCCCACGGTCAGACGCGGGTTCAGTGAGGCGTAGGGGTCCTGGAAGATGATCTGCATGTCACGGCGCAGGTCGCGCAGCGCGCCGCGGTTCAGGGCGCGCACATCGCGGCCGGCGAAGCGGATCGTGCCTTCCGTCGCCTCGATCAGGCGCAACACCATGCGGCCGGTCGTCGACTTGCCGCAACCCGATTCGCCCACCAGCGCCAGCGTCTCGCCGGGCGCCACGTCGAAGGTGAGGCCGTCGACGGCGCGCACGGTGCCCACCGCGCTCTGGAAGACGATGCCGCGCTTCACCGGAAAATGCTTGGTGAGGCCCGAGACGGAGAGCAGCGCTTCGCTCATGACGCGGCGGCCGCCGTGGGAAGGACAAGGTCGAGCGGCGCCTTCCAGCAGGCGGCGCGGTGGCCCGGGGTGATCTCGCGCAGCACCGGCTGCTCGGCCTTGCACCGCGCGTCGGCCAGCGGGCAGCGCGGGCTGAAGCGGCAACCCGCGGGCAGGGCGAAGGGATTGGGCACGACGCCCTCGATCGCCTGCAGGCGCTCGTCACCGTCGCTGCCGAGCCGCGGGATCGAGCCCAGGAGGCCAAGCGTATAAGGATGCTGCGGGTCGGCGAACAGCGGCCCGACCGGCGCCTCCTCGACGATGCGGCCGGCGTACATGACGATCACGCGGTGGGCGACCTCGGCCACCACGCCGAGATCGTGGGTGATCAGCATGATCGCCGTGCCCGTGCGCTCGCGCAGATCGCGCAGAAGATCGAGGATCTGGGCCTGGATGGTGACGTCGAGGGCGGTGGTCGGTTCGTCGGCGATCAGGATCTTGGGGTCGCAGGCGAGCGCCATGGCGATCATGACGCGCTGGCGCATGCCGCCGGAGAGCTGGTGCGGATATTCGTCGAGCCGGGTCTCGGGTGAGGGGATCTTCACCAGCCGCAGCATCTCCAGGGCGCGGCTGCGCGCCTCGGCGGCCGTCACGGAGCGATGCAGGCGGATCGCCTCGATGATCTGCTCGCCCACGGTCTGGACCGGGTTGAGACTGGTCATCGGCTCCTGGAAGATCATCGACACGGCATCGCCGCGGATGGCGCGCATCTCGCTCTCGGGCAGATCGAGGAGATTACGGCCTTCCAGCTTGATCTCGCCGTTGGCGATGCGGCCGGGCGGGTTGGGCACCAGCCGCATGATCGAGAGCGACGTCACTGACTTGCCGCAGCCCGATTCGCCCACGATGCCCAGCGTCTCGCCGGGTGCGAGGGAGAAGGAGATGCCGTCGACCGCCGCGAACACGCTGCCGCCCGACCGGAATTCGGTGCGCAGGTCTTTGACTTCGAGGAGGGGAGTTGAGGTCATTTGTTTGTTGTCATCCTGAGCGCAGCGAAGGATCTCATGGCGTTGCAAGCGGCGATGAGGTCCTTCGCTACGCTCAGGACGACAGTCTTCCTTAAGTGACTGGTCTGCTTTGCGGCAACCGCTCCTTCGTCCCGTACACCGGCGGCGCCAGCTGGTCGGCGGTGCGGCCGGCCCAGTCGCGCTGGGGCACGGTCTTGAGCCGCTTGCGCTGGCCTTCGATCAGGCCCGCCGTCGCGGCCTCGACGTCGACCGTCAGCACCTTGCCGTCCTTCACGACCTGCGCGCCGTCGACATAGACGTGGCGGATGGCGCGCTCGCTCGCCGAGTAGATCAGGCTCCTGACCGGCTCGTGCGCGGGCTGCATGTAGGGATGGCTCATGTCGACCAGCGAGAAGTCGGCCTTGCTGCCCGGCGCCAGGCGGCCGAGATCGGGCCGGCGCAGGATCTTGGCGCCGCCCACCGTCGCCGCCTCGAAGGCATGGCGCGTCGTGCCCATCTTGTAGTTGCTGGTGAAGACACGCGCGACGTAGCAGGCGAGCCTGATCTCATCGACCATGTTGTGCGGGAAGGTGTCGGTGCCGATGCCGACGGTGATGCCGGCATTCATGTAGCGACCGATCGAGTTCAGCACCATGCCGCGGCGCGCGAACACGGTCGGGCAGTGCGCCACCGATGCGCCGGAATCGCGCAGCAGCTCGAAGTCGTTGGCGTGCGGATAATGGATCTGCGGATGGTCGCTCAGGAAGATGCCGTGGCCGATCACCAGGTCGGGCCCCAGCACGCCGATCGAATCGAGCCATTCGATGGGCGTCTTGCCGTGCCGATGCACCATCTCATAGAACTCGACGACGGCCTGGCAGGCGTGCGTCTGCATCGGGATGTTGCGCCGCTTGGCTTCCTGCAGTGCCTCCTTGAAGTAGCCCTCCTTGCAGGTGTCGATCTGCGAGGGGCCGACCATGGCGGAGATGCGGCCGCTGGGATGCTTCGTGGCCTCGTCGATTGTCTTCATCGCGGCCGCGAAGGCCTTCTCACCGGCCTTCTCGTCCCAGGCGTATTCCACCGTATGGCCGTTCTTGGTGTACCAGTAACCCTGGCGCATCATCGGGCAGACCACGGCGCGAATGCCTGTCGCCGCGAGATCGTCGACCCAACCGTCGCGGCTCATCGACAGGTCGGAGATGGTGGTGACGCCGCTCTTCAGGAGCTCCGACATCGCCACCATGGTCGAGGGCCCGGCATCCTCGGCATCGAGGCCGAACACCGGCAGGTATTCGTAGAGCGAGCTTTGGCCGAGCTTGTCGCTGCCATACTCCTCCGTCAGGCCCTTGTTGGCGGGCTCGGAGAAGGGATGGCTGTGCACGTTGACGAAGCCCGGGATCGCCATGAACCCCTTGCCATCGATCGTAGCGTCGGCCGTGCCGGTGTAGCCCGGCCCGACATGGACGATCTCGTTGCCTTTGAACACGAGGTCGCCGCCATCGACATAGACGTGCCGGCGCTCGGATTCGTCCCAGGCCACGACATGGTCGAGGCCCGAGATCTTGGTGGTCTTGGTCATGGGAGTACGTTCCTCCGGAGATTCACTTTCGTCACTCTTGTCTTCGCTCTTTTCCCTCATGCCTCCTCTCCCCCGCTAGGGGGAGAGGCTGGGTGAGGGGTTACGCACGTCGATTCCCCCTCACCTAACCTCTCCCCCTAGCGGGGGCGAGGAACATGAAGGGGTAAGGACCGTCTCGCCTACTTGAACGCGATGCCCAGCCCCTTGTTGAGGCCGCAGCCGTAGTTGCCGTGGGCGCGGATGGGCTTCAGCTTGGAGCCGGCGACGACGAAGAGCGGCTCGTGGAACAGCGGGATCCACACCGCCGCGTCATGCACCTTCTGCTGGACCGCGGCATAGGCCTCGGCGCGCACCTTGTCGTCGGTCGCGGTCGAGCCCTTGTCCAGAAGCTCGTCGGTTTCCTTGTCCTTCCAGTTCATGCGGTTGGGCGTCGGCGTGTTGGCCGAGCGGAAGTAGAGGTTCAACGCATCGCCGGCGCTGACATAGGGGAAGCTCATGCCGAAGGCGTCGAACTCCTGGGTCGCGAGCTTGCCCCACGCCACGGTCGAGTCGAAGAGCTGGATCTGCAGGTCGATGCCGACCTTGCGCAGGTCGCCTTGCACCGCCTCGGCGATCTCCTTGAAGGCGCCGGAGATACCGTAGACGATCGGCGCCAGCTTCTTGCCGTCCTTGTAGCGGAAGCCGTCATTGCCTTTCTTCCAGCCGGCCTCGTCCAGGAGCTTCTCGGCCTCCTTGACGTTCTCGCCGTAGACCGCGCGGTCGACCTTGTCGTTGAAATCGAGCACGCCCGGCATCAGCAGGGTCGAGGCCGGCTCGGCGAGGCCGAAGGTGACGGCCTCGGCGATCGCCTTCTGGTCGACGGCGAGGTTCATCGCCTTGCGCACGCGCACGTCGTTCATCAGCTCCTTGTCGACCTTGAAGCCGATGAAGTAGGTCCAGAAGAAGTTCTCGGCCTTGGTCACGGACAGCGACTTGTTGGCCTGCAGCTCCTTGATCGACCAGTACGGCACGTACTGGCTGGCATCGGCCTGGCCCGCCTGCAGAGCGGTCACGCGGGTGTTCTCCTCCGGGACGACCTTCCAGATCACCTTGTCGACCTGGGCCTCGGGCACGTCGTAGTAGGAGGGGCCCCACTTGTAGCCCTTGTGCTTGGTGAGCACCGTCGAATCGCGCGGCGTCCAGCTTTCGAAGCAGAACGGGCCGGTGCCGTCGACGCCCTTGACGCCGAAGTCGGCGCCGAGCTGCTTGACCTGGTCGACGTTCAGGATGGTGTGGAAGTACTGCGTCATCTGGTAGAGCAGCTCGGAGAACGGCTTCTTGAGCTTGTACTCGACCGTGGTGTCGTCGACGGCCGTGATCTTGTCGACGTCGCCCATGCGCCACTTCACCAGGCCCTTGGTCTCGGGATCGAGCCAGCGCTCGTAGGTCGCGACCACGTCCTTGGCGGTCATCTTCTTGCCGCTGCAGAAGCTCACGTCGTCGCGCAGCTTGAAGGTATAGGTGAGGCCGTCGGGCGACATCGTCCAGCTGGTGGCGAGCCCAGGCTTCAGCGTCTTCATGTCGTAGTCGAGGTTCACCAGCGTGTCGCCGATCATGTACATGACCTCGGCGCCGGAGCGTGCCGTCGACTTGTGCGGATCGTAGCGGTCGGTGTCGATCTCGCGCACGATGGTCACACTCTTCTGCGCCATCGCCGGCGCTGCTGCGCCGATGGCGGTCGCGGCGAGCGCCGCGAGAAGCAAACGATTGGTCATTCCTGAAGCCTCCTTATTGCCTGAGCTTGGGATCGAGGGCATCGCGCAGCGCGTCGCCCAGGACGTTGAATGCGAGAACGACGAGGAAGATCGCCGCGCAGGGGAAGGTCGAGACGTTGGGCGCGATCTGCAGGAACTTGCGGCCGTCGGCCGCCATGCTGCCCAGCTCCGCCGTCGGCGGCTGCGCGCCGAGGCCGAGGAAGGAGAGGGCGGCGCCCAGAAGGATCGCCTGGCCGAGCTGCAGGGTCATGTAGATCAGGATGGTCGGCCAGCAGTTGCGTGCGAGGTAACGCCAGATCAGGGCGGCGTCGCCCAGGCCGACGGCGCGGCCGGCCTCCATGTATTCCTGCTGCATGATCGATTGCGCCGCACCGCGGGCGATGCGGGCGATCGACGGCACGGCGGCGACCGAGAGCGCGATCACCAGGGAGAAGAGGCCGGTGCCCAGCACGGCGGCGATGGCGAGGCCGAACAGGATCGAGGGGAAGGAGAGCAGCACGTCGACCAGGCGCATCAGCGGCGTGTCGAGGCGCTTGAAGTAGGCGGCGCTGAGACCGATCAGGGCGCCGAACCCGCCGCCGACGGCGACGGCGATCACGCCCATGCCCAGGGTGGCGCGCAGGCCGAACAGGATGCGGCTCAGCATGTCGCGGCCCTGGTTGTCTGCCCCCAGAAGGAACGTCGGGCAACGGTCGCCGAGCGGCTTGCAGAAGCGCAGGCGCATGTTGCTGGCGTAGGGATCGTGCGGTGCGATCAGAGGCGCCAGGATCGCCGCGGCGACGATGACGAACAGGAAGATCGCCGCCGCTGCCGCCGCCGGATCGCGCAGGATGCGGCGCCACACCGCGTTCTTGCGCCGGATCGCGGCAATGGCGCGCTGGTCGGCCTCGCTCTGCAGGGTGAGGGCGGCGTCGGTCATGGCTGGGGGCGCGCCACTCCAGTGGCGCGTCTTTTGTTGGTGGAAGCGATGATCGCGCCACTGGAGTGGCGCGCCCCCAGCGTAATCATGACCGTGCGATCCTCGGGTCGAGGTAGGCGTACAGCACATCGACCGCCAGATTGATCACCATGAACCCCACGGCGAGGATCAGGATCGCGCCCTGAGCCAGCGGGAAGTCGCTCGAGGTGATGGCGCCGACGGCCATGCGGCCGACGCCGGGCCAGGCGAACATCGTTTCGGTGACGATCGAGCCGCCCAAGAGGAAGCCGATCTGCAGGCCGACCAGCGTCACCACCGGAATCATGGCGTTCCGCAATGCGTGACGGATGGTGACGCGCCAGTCCGAGGCGCCCTTGGCGCGCGCCGTGCGCACATAGTCGGCGCCGAGCGTTTCGAGCAGTGACGTGCGCGTCATGCGCGCCACCGGTCCGACGAACACCGCGCCCAACGTCACCGCGGGCAGGATGATGCTGAGGAAGCCCGCTGGCGTCCAAATGGGCCCGTTGCGCCCCTGGAAGGGCAGCAGGCCCGCGCCGCCGACATATTGGATCAGCAGCAGGCCAACCCAGAAGACCGGCACCGACACGCCCATCACCGACAGTGCCATGATGGAGCGATCGACCAGCGTGCCGCGACGACGCGCCGCCAGCGTGCCGAGCGCGATGCCGAGCGGCACCGCCCAGACCAGACAGGCCAGCATCAATTCGACGGTGGGCCAGAAGGTGAGCGCAATCTCGTCGACCACGGGCCGGTTGGAGATCATCGAACGGCCGAGATCGAGCTGTAGCACGCGGCCGAGATAGCGGCCGAATTGGACCCACAGCGGCTCGTCGAGACCGAGTTGCTGGCGGATGGCCGCGACCTCGGCCTTGGTCGCCGTCGGACCGGCCACGACGGTCGCCGGATCCGTCGGCACGACCTGCAGCAGCAGGAAGCCGATCAGCAACACACCGAGCAAAACCGGCAGTGAAATCATCAATCGATGGGCGATATGCCTCGCCATGTCTTTTAGACAGCCCCCTTCGCGGGATAGAACACTGGCCGACGCTGCAGCGCTCGACAAGCGCCGTGCCGGTGGCATGATCGCAGCAAGAAACGCGCCGAGGAGCGGAAGTCATGTCTGCCGGAAAACTGAACGAACAGGCGAAGGGCGTGTTCATCATCGCCGCCACGCCATTCACCGATGAAGGCGCGCTCGATCTCAACAGCGTCGATTCGCTGACCGATTTTTATTTGGGCTGCGGTGTAACGGGATTCACCCTTTTGGGCATCATGGGCGAGGCGCCCAAGCTGACGGCAGAGGAATCGCTTTCGATTGTCGACCGCGTCGTGCAGCGATCGCAGGGCCGGCAGATCATCGTTGGCGTCAGCCATGCCGGTCTCGAGAATGTGCGCCGGCTGAGCCACGAAGTGATGATCGCGGGCGCGTCGGGCGTGATGGTGGCGCCGCCGCCGGGCCTCAAGGGCGACGAGGGCGTCTACAATTACTTCGCGCAGGTCTTCAAGGAGCTGGGGCCGGACATTCCCGTCGTCTACCAGGACTATCCGCAGAGCACGGGAGTCTATCTTGCGCCGTCGGTGTTCGAGCGGCTGGTCGACGACTTCAAGCAACTCGTGATGCTGAAGCACGAGGATTGGCCGGGTCTCGCCAAGCTCACGCGCGTGCGCGAGGGCGAGAAGAAGCCGGGTCGCCGGCGCGTCTCGATCCTGGTCGGCAATGGCGGCCTCTACCTGCCGCAGGAGCTGCGCCGGGGCGCCGACGGCGCCATGACCGGCTTCGCCTGGCCCGAGATGCTGGTCGAGGTCTGCGACCTCGCGGCCAAGGGCAAGATGGAGGAGGCGGAAGACCTGTTCGACATCTACCTGCCGCTGGTGCGCCATGAGCAGCAGCTCGGCATCGGCTTGGCGTTGCGCAAGGAAGTGCTGTTCCGCCGCGGCGCTATCAAGAGCCCGAAGCAGCGCGCACCCGGATCGTCGCTGACCGCGACCGATCGTGCCGAGCTCGACAACCTGATCGCGCGCCTGGAGCGCAGGCTCGCCGCCGCCGGTCGCGGAACGAAGGTAGCGGCGGAATAGCACCCCTGTCACCCCGAGCGCAGCGAGGGGCCTTTGAGGCCACAGGAAAGGTCCCTCGCTACGCTCGGGATGACAGCAGAATGGAAGAGACAACAAGAGTAACGAAATGCCTGATTACGACCTGATCGTCCGCAACGCCAAGATCGTCACTGCCGAACGCCAGAGCGAGGGCGACATCGCCGTCAAGGACGGCAAGGTCGCCGCCCTGGGCGCCGATGTGAAGGGCACCGCCACGCGCGAGATCGATGCGGCGGGCAAGTTCGTCCTGCCGGGCGGCGTCGACAGCCACTGCCATATCGAGCAGAAGTCGGGGTTCGGCATCATGTGCGCCGACGACTTCTATACCGGCACGGTTTCGGCTGCGTTCGGCGGCACGACGACGGTGATCCCGTTCGCCGCCCAGCATCGCGGCATGTCGCTGCGCCAGGTGGTGAAGGACTATCACGAGGCGGCAACACCCAAGGCGGTGATCGATTACGCCTTCCACCTGATCGTCACCGATCCCACGCAGCAGGTGCTGGGGCAGGAGCTGCCGGCGCTGATCAAGGACGGCTACACGTCGTTCAAGATCTACATGACCTACGACGCCATGAAAGTGAGCGACTATCAGATCCTCGACATCCTGGCGCTGGCGCGGCGCGACGGGGCGCTGGTGATGGTGCATGCCGAGAACCACGACATGATCCAGTGGCTGGCGCACCACCTGGTCGACCAGGGCCATGTCGCGCCCAAGTTCCACGCCATTGCCCATGCCCGCGTCGCCGAAGCCGAGGCGACCAACCGCGCGATCTCGCTGGCGCGCCTGGTCGATGCGCCGCTGTTGCTGGTCCACATGTCGGAGATCGAGGCCATCGAGACGCTGCGCCAGGCGCAGAAGAAGGGGCTGAAGATCTTCGGCGAGACCTGCCCGCAATACATCGCGCTCACCGCCGACGACATGGACAAGCCCGGCGTCGAGGGCGCCATGTGGTGCTGCAGCCCGCCGCCGCGCGATTCGGAAGCGCAGGAGGCGGTGTGGGCCGCGCTGAAGGAC
>Ga0075369_10000499_pt1 | contig 12208 bp, 9 predicted proteins | sample EndMethybrTD3034_FD_71400 | JGI IMG/M metagenome (GOLD analysis project Ga0075369, IMG submission 71400) | Populus endosphere microbial communities from Tennessee, USA - Endosphere MetaG P. TD hybrid TD303-4 | ecosystem: Host-associated > Plants > Roots > Endosphere | place: USA: Tennessee...
AATGGTGATGATCTGGCGATTTCCCGGGCTACTGATTTCTACGGTCTGGATGAACTGTTGACCGACCAGGAACGCGAGATGCGTGATCGGGTCCGGCAGTGGTGCGACACCGAGGTGGCACCGGCCGCTGCCGGCTATTGGGAGCGGGCAGAGTTCCCGGTCGAACTGGCCAAAGGCTATGGGCGGCTCGGCATTGCCGGCGCCTCGATCGTCGGGAACGGTTGCCCCGGGGTGTCGTTTCTCGCCGAAGGTGTGATCGCCGCGGAACTGGCCCGCGGCGATGGCAGCATCGCCACCCTGAACGCCGTACATTCCGGGCTCGCGATGACGACCATCGCGATGCTCGGCTCTGAAGAGCAGCAGGCTCGATATTTGCCTCGGATGGCGACCTGTGAAACCCTCGGCGCCTTTGCCCTGACCGAACCCGATCACGGCTCTGACGTGGTCGCGCTGGAAACCCGGGCGCGGCGCCAGGGCGACGAGTGGGTGCTCGACGGGCAGAAGCGGTGGATCGGCAACGGCACCATCGCCGACGTGGTGGTGGTCTGGGCCCGGGACGACGACGGCCAGGTCGGTGCTTTCGTCGTGGAACACCCGGACGGCGCGGAGAACCCGGTCCCCGGGTATCACGCCAGGAAGATCGTCGGTAAGGCAGCGAACCGTGGCGTATGGCAGGCCCAGATCCGCCTGGACGGGGTGCGGGTGCCCGCGGTTGCCCGTCTGACAAAGGCCCGGACCTGGGACGACACCAACTATGTGCTGGCCAAGTCGCGGCAGACCGTCGCCTGGGAGGCCCTGGGCCACGCGGTCGCCGCCTATGAGGCAGCACTCACATATTCGCTGCGACGCGAACAGTTCGGCCGCCCACTGGCTCGGTTCCAGCTGATCCAGGACAAGCTCGCGCACATGCTCAGCGACATCACCGGCATGCAATTGATGTGCACCCGGATGTCGCAGTTACAGGCCCGCGGGCAGGTGTCGATCGAACACGCCGCGCTGGCCAAGCTGAACACCGGCGACGCGGCCCGTCGGGTCTGCGCGATGGCTCGAGACATCTTGGGCGGCAATGGGATCCTGCTCGATCACCACGTCGCCAGGCACCATGCCGACATCGAAGCCGTTTACACCTACGAGGGCACCGACTCCATTCAGTCTCTGATCGTCGGACGCGCCATCACCGGGCTCAACGCCTTCCGATGAGCGCCACCCATGCACCCGACCGGGCCCGTAAGGGCAATCGCCGTCCAATCACAGAGGAGCTCACAGCATGACCGTCACGCACACCGAAATTCCATCCGCATATCCACCGACGACGGAGTTCGCGCACAACGCCAACGCGACAGCCGAGCTGTACCGCGAAGCCGAGGAGGACCGGCTGGCGTTCTGGGCGAAACAGGCCAACCGGCTGTCCTGGGCGACACCGTTCACCGAGGTGCTGGACTGGTCGGAGGCGCCGTTCGCCAAGTGGTTCGTCGGCGGCAAACTCAACGTGGCCTACAACTGCGTGGACCGTCACGTCGAAGCCGGCAACGGCGACCGGGTGGCCCTGCACTGGGAGGGCGAACCGGTCGGCGACAGCCGCACGCTGACGTATTCCGACCTGCTGGCCGAGGTGTGCAAGACCGCCAACGTACTGACCGACCTGGGCCTGACCGCCGGTGACCGGGTCGCCATCTACATGCCGATGGTGCCCGAGGCCATCGCGGCGATGCTGGCGTGCGCGCGACTGGGTGTCATGCACTCCGTGGTGTTCGCCGGGTACTCGGCGCCGGCGCTGCGGGCCCGGATCGAGGACGCGCAGGCCACGCTCGTCATCACCACCGACGGGCAATACCGCCGCGGCAAGGCGGTACCGCTGAAGGAGGCGGTGGACGAAGCGATTCGTCCGGCCCCAGGCGGCGAACAAAGCCCCGTCCAGCACGTGCTGGTGGTGCGCCGCACCGGCATCGACGTCTCGTGGACCGACGGCCGCGATCTGTGGTGGCACGACACCGTCGCCAAGGCCTCACCCGAGCACACCCCCGAGGCCTTCGACGCCGAGCAGCCACTGTTTCTGCTCTACACCTCGGGCACCACCGGTGCTCCGAAAGGCATCGTGCACACCACCGGCGGCTACCTCACCCAGTCGTCCTACACGCACCACAACATCTTCGACGTCAAGCTGGAATCCGACGTGTACTGGTGCACCGCCGACATCGGTTGGGTTACCGGGCACACGTATATCGTCTACGGCCCGCTGTCCAACGGGGTGACCCAGGTGCTCTACGAGGGCACCCCGGCCTCGCCCGACGAGCACCGTCACTTCGAGGTGATCGAAAAGTACGGCGTCACAATCTATTACACCGCGCCCACAGTGGTCCGCACGTTCATGAAGTGGGGCCGCGAGTTCCCCGACGCCCACGACCTGTCCAGCCTGCGGCTACTGGGCAGCGTCGGCGAAAACATCAACCCCGAGGCGTGGCGATGGTATCGGGACGCGATAGGCGGCAACCGAACGCCGATCGTCGACACCTGGTGGCAGACCGAGACCGGAGCGGCGATGATCTCGCCGCTGCCCGGTGTCACCGCGGCCAAGCCCGGCTCTGCGATGGCACCTCTACCCGGCATCTCCGCACGCATCGTCGACGACGAGGGCAACCTGATCGAGCCCAGCCTCGAGCTCGGCGAGCATGTGCAGGGTTATCTGGTGCTGGACAAGCCATGGCCCGCGATGCTGCGGGGTATCTGGGGGGATCCGGAACGGTACAGGGAGACCTACTGGTCCCGGTTCGCCGAGCAGGGTTGGTACTTCGCCGGCGACGGCGCCCGCTATGACGTGGACGGCGCGATCTGGTTGCTGGGCCGCATCGACGACGTGATGAACGTTTCCGGGCACCGGATCTCCACCGCCGAAGTGGAGTCGGCACTGGTCGGCCACTCGGGGGTGACCGAGGCCGCCGTCGTCGGCGCCACCGACGACACCACCGGGCAGGCGATCGTCGCGTTCGTCGTCCTGATGGCCCACCACGCCGACACCCCGCGCGCACAGATGATCGACGAGCTGCGGGCCGAGGTGGCCCGCGAGATCTCACCGATCGCGCGGCCGCGGGAGATTCACGTGGTGCCGGAGCTGCCGAAAACCCGCAGCGGCAAGATCATGCGCCGGTTGCTGCGCGACGTCGCCGAGGGTCGTGAACTCGGTGACACCTCGACGTTGCTGGATCCCGGCGTGTTCGAAGCGATCCGAGCCAGCAGGTAGCGGCGCAGCCGGCCCTCGGACCCCGATCGGCATGGGGCCGGAGCGGGGCGCGCACGAAGGACCGGTACGAGGCCGCGTATTGGCTCGGGTATTGCAGGAGCGCTTGCCTGTCTACGGCTCTCTGACTCGTGATTTGACGCGTGCACCGTCTTACTGTGAAGTGACTGTAAGTCAACACCATCCGTTAACACTGTTGACAATGCCTGAATTAAGGGGTGTACTGGAGATCGGAGCACCAGGGAAAATTGCCTGTGCCGAGTTGAATGATTACCGACACATTTATTTTGTCGTTTAAGGAAAACCGCTATGACTGTTTATGCACGCCCAGGTAAATCCGGGTCGCTGATGTCGTTTCAGCCCCGCTACGACAACTACATTGGTGGTGAGTGGGTCGCGCCCGTGCAGGGCCGCTACTTCGAGAATTCCAGCCCGGTTACCGGCGAGGTGTTCTGCGAGGTCGCCCGCTCCGACGAAGCCGATATCGAACATGCCCTTGATGCCGCGCACGCGGCGGCACCGGCGTGGGGCAAAACCTCTCCGGCGGAACGCGCGCTGATCCTCAACAAGATCGCCGACCGGATCGAGGAGAACCTCGAGTCCATCGCCGTCGCCGAAGCCTGGGACAACGGCAAGCCGGTGCGCGAAACGCTCAATGCGGATATCCCGTTGGTGGTGGATCACTTCCGGTATTTCGCCGGGGCGCTCCGTGCCCAGGAGGGGTCGCTGTCGCAGATCGACGAAGACACCGTGGCCTATCACTTCCACGAGCCGCTCGGCGTCGTCGGGCAGATCATCCCGTGGAACTTTCCGATCCTGATGGCCGTCTGGAAACTCGCGCCCGCCCTGGCCGCCGGTAACGCGGTGGTGCTCAAGCCGGCCGAGCAGACCCCGGTGTCGATGCTGTACTTGATGTCACTGATCGGTGACCTGCTGCCCGCGGGTGTGCTCAACGTCGTCAACGGCTTTGGGGTGGAAGCCGGCAAGCCGCTGGCGTCCAGCAATCGCATCGCGAAGATCGCGTTCACCGGCGAGACGACCACCGGCCGGCTCATCATGCAGTACGCCAGCCAGAACCTCATCCCCGTCACCCTGGAGCTCGGCGGCAAGAGCCCCAACATCTTCTTCTCGGATGTGTTGGCCGCGGACGACGACTATCAGGACAAGGCGCTGGAGGGGTTCACCATGTTCGCCCTCAACCAGGGCGAAGTCTGCACCTGCCCGTCGCGGGCGCTGGTCCAGGCCGACATCTTCGACGAGTTCGTGGAGCTGGCGGCCATCCGCACCAAGGCGGTCCGGCAGGGCGATCCGCTGGACACCGAGACGATGATCGGCGCGCAGGCGTCCAATGATCAGCTCGAAAAGGTGTTGTCCTACATCGAGATCGGCAAGAGTGAGGGCGCCCACGTGGTGACCGGCGGGGAGCGCGCCGACCTGGGCGGCGACCTGTCGGGCGGCTTCTACATGCAGCCGACCATCTTCACCGGCCACAACAAGATGCGCGTGTTCCAGGAGGAGATCTTCGGTCCGGTCGTCGCGGTGACGTCGTTCACCGACTACGACGACGCCATCTCGATCGCCAACGACACCCTGTATGGCCTCGGGGCCGGGGTCTGGTCGCGCGATGGCAACACCGCCTACCGTGCCGGGCGGGATATCCAAGCCGGCCGGGTGTGGACCAACTGCTACCACGCCTACCCGGCGCATGCGGCGTTCGGTGGCTACAAGCAGTCCGGCATCGGCCGCGAGAACCACAAGATGATGCTCGACCACTACCAGCAGACCAAGAACCTGCTCGTGTCGTACGGCAACAAGGCCCAAGGATTCTTCTGAGCCCAACGCCAACCCAACATGCCATTCCCGCAACCCCATTCACGATTGGGAAAGAAGCCATGACTCAAACCCTTGATTCGACTACGACACAGGACACTCCGACCGAGACCATGCGCGCCGCGGTGGTCGCCAAATTCGGCGCCCCGCTGGAGATCTCCGAGCTCGAACTGCCGAGACCCGGCTACGGTGAGGCCCTGGTCAAGGTGGAGACCTCTGGGGTTTGCCACACAGATCTGCATGCGGCGCACGGTGATTGGCCGGTGAGGCCGCAGCCGCCGTTCGTCCCGGGCCACGAGGGCTACGGCACCGTCGTCGCGCTCGGTGCCGGGGTGGACGACCTCAAGGTCGGCGACAAGGTCGGCAACGCCTGGCTGTGGTCGGCGTGCGGCAAATGCGAATACTGCCGCACCGGCTGGGAGACGTTGTGCGAGAGCCAGCAGAATGGCGGCTACAGCGTCAACGGCAGCTTCGGCACCTACATGCTGGTCAACGCCGCCTACGCGCCACGAATCCCCGACGGCGTCGACCCGCTGGAAGTAGCGCCCATCCTGTGCGCGGGCGTCACCGTCTACAAGGGCCTCAAGGTGACCGACACCCGGCCCGGGCAGTGGGTCGCCATCTCCGGCATCGGCGGACTCGGCCACATCGCCGTGCAGTATGCGCGGGCGATGGGGCTGCGGGTGGTCGCCATCGACGTCGACGACTCCAAGCTCGAGCTGGCCACCCGTCTGGGCGCCGAGGTCGTCGTCAATGCCAGCACGTCCGACGTGGTCGCCGAAGTCCAGAAGGCCACCGGCGGCGTGCATGGTGTGCTGGTGACCGCCGTGCATCCGCAGGCGTTCGGGCAGGCCATCGGGCTGGCGCGGCGCGGCGGCACCATCGTCTTCAATGGGTTGCCGCCGGGCGATTTCCCGGCACCGATTTTCGACATCGTGCTCAAGGGTCTGACGATCCGCGGCTCGATCGTCGGCACCCGGCAGGACATGGCCGAGGCGCTGGATTTCTACGCCCGCGGTCTCATCCATCCGACAGTGGCAAGTGCGGGACTCGACGAGATCAACGACGTGTTCGCCCGAATGGAACGCGGCCAGATCGACGGCCGCATCGTCATCGACCACCGCAAGGGATAACGGCAACCGGGTTGGGCGGGGGTCTGGTGCCGAATGGTGCCAGACCCGAGGGTCTGTGAACCTCTGCGCCGCACCATCATGGTCGGAGTCGATGGCTTCCCCGGCGTCGCGGGCGGCCGTCAACTTGGGCAGCCCGTGACGCTGCTTTGCGTGGGCGGCCGCTGACGGTCGCGCATGTGGTCCGACCGCGGCGGCCGGAGCCTGGGTCGATGTGCCGGAAGCATTTTGGCCGACACGTGAGTAACGCGGCCAACAGATCCTGGCGCACGCGAAGTCGGTAGTCACCGAGGCTCTCGGTACCGATGGGTCGTTGCAGGTCGAGCGGCGGTTGGTGTTCGAGGCGGCAGTGCCGGCGCTGGATGATATGTCAAAGGGATGCAGACCTGGTTGAGTCCGACGAACACTTCGTCGAGGTGCCACTTGTCGCTTGGGGCGCGGGCGCCGCCGGCACAGCTGGTTGGCGTAGCCTGCCCGAACTTGGCGCACCACCGCCGGATCGTCTCGTAACTCACGGCGACCGTGAAACATCGACCTGCTCGATGGGCTGTCGCGGATCGGGATCGATGAGATTTCGTATCGGAAGGACCCATTCGAATGTTTCTGCCACTGCAGGATCGTCGAGCAAGTCGGCAGGTTTGACATCCACGACCACCGGGCCGTCGTCGGTGAGCAGCAGATAGTCAGGAATGTGACGGCGGGTCTTCCCGCGCAGTTCGGTCTGTAACATGAATGGCTGCGCCACAATGTGATTCACCGACTTGTCGAAGTCTGCCATCAACAGGCGCGTCCGCTCGAGACGTGACTCGTAGATCACATGAGCCGACATCGTTGATGCCCAGTAGCGGCCCGAGTAGTGGCGCTGCCCGTAGTACCACCGAAACATCCGCCACGGCAGAACATCTCGAAACAGGACCTCGGTTGCCTGGCGCATGGGAATCTCCCGTGCAACGCCGTCGCCACCGCGAATACACAGACACGCAGTAGAGCCTGCCTCGACACCGCTTGAGCTTCCCGAGCATTTCAAGACAACACGGCCATTCCCCATCGAGCAGGTTCCCAACCAGCGTGAACCCGGAGAACCGCGCCTAAACTAACCACGAGCGTTGGCGAACTGGAACCCAACCGAAACCAACGCTTCACGTTTGAACGCAGCAACGTCCCCACAGGCCCATGATTTCCCACGACTCGGAGCCGTTGCCCTCCACCTCTCCGTCGCGGCACAATACTTGACTATTCAAGCATTCTCACCGAAATGTCCAATTGGACATGCGTTGGACATTTCATGTGAGAATTGGACATCGAGCTTGAGAAGCCACAACATCAACAGCAGTGTGGCTTCTCGAACTCCATGTCCAGTCGCCGTCCCTTGAGCTGTGGCGATAACGCGTTCTCACGCGATGTCCACACCTTCGATTCTCACTTTCGTGTCCACTGCATCGCAGACACCGATTCCGCAACGGCCTACCCTGGCGCGGCCACTTCTTTCTTGTCTCCTTTGTTGACGGCTTGGCCGCCGAGGTGCACCCGTCCGCCCATGCCCGTCGCAGGGAGTCGTTTCGAGTGCGTCTCAGTAAGCGGGTCGGTGTTCGGCCAGGGTGCGGAAGGCCTGTACCGGTGAGGCGGTGGGATCCTCGGCGAGAACCTGGATGCCGACATGGTTGGCGCCGGCCGAGAGGTGATCGTCGATCTTGGCGTAGATGGTCTCCGGGGAACCGTGCGCGACCAGGGCGTCGATGAGTGCGTCGCTGCCGGCTCCGGCGATATCGGCTTCGGTGAACCCGTGCCGCAGCAGGTTGTTGGTGTAGTTACGCAGGCCCAGGTAGGGATGCTGCACCGCGGATCGGCCGATTTTTCGCGCGTGGTCAACGTCCTGGTTCAGCACGACCTTGTGCTCGGGAGCCAGGAAGGCGTTGCTGCCCAGGGTCTCTCGCGCATATTGTGTGTGCGGGGGGACGGTGAGATAGGGGTGTGCCCCCAGTGTCTTCTCACCGGCCAGGGACAGTGTGTTGGTTCCCAGGGCGCCGATCACGATCGCGCCGGCCGGCACCGCATTATCCAGGAGCGAATCGACGTAGTTGACCATCCGTTCGAAAGGCCGTTCGTAGGTGGCTCGCGTCTCGGGATGACCGAGACCGATGCCCAACAGCAGGCGGGGTCCGTGGCGGTCGACGATCCGGTGATGGTGACGGGCGATGCTGCGGGGGTCGTCTTGCCACATATTGATGATCGCCGTCGCGATGATCGCGTTCTTGGTCGCGGCGACCATCTGCTCGAGCAGGTCCATGTCACGGACGGGGTCTGCGCCGATTCCCACCCAGATCGTCTGATAACCCAACTCTTCGAGCTCAGAGGCGTAGGCGATACGGGGAGCATCACCCAGTGCGGGATTGAGCCATGCTCCGTATGTGCCGAACCGCTCGTGTGTGTCGTTCATCGCGTCGGCGCGATGGTGCTGAAGATCGGCCAGCAGATCTCGGTTGCGGTGAACCGGGCCGGATCTGTGGGAGTGCCGCCGAGGTAGTGCTCGCGGATGGGCCCCTGGCTGCTGATCAGATGCTCGTTGACGTAGATGCCCAGGGCCGCGTAACTGCGGTCGATGCCGTCGTGACCGCCCGGGTGGGTGAGCACCGCGAATTCGGCCCTGGGTAAGACCTCGGCGTGGATACCCTCGGGGGGATCTGCGGATGGTGGTGCTTCGACGAACATGGTTGCGCTGCCGCGCTGTTCGAGAAACAGCGCGCGGTCGTAGAGGCCGCCCGGCACCACCGCGGTCGGCTCGCCTGCTGCCATGGCGACGGCCCGGTGCAGTGTCCGCAGTGACGCCGTGAACCAGTCGTTGATCCCAGAGGTGCCGATGGTGGCGCTGACGGACCACACGGCGAGCGCCGGTTCGTGGCGCGATGTGACGTCGGTGGGAGTGCGCACGGGGGAGAGCAGTTCGCGCAGCGCACCCACGGTGTCACGGGTCTGCTTCAGCTGAGCCTCCATCTGTTCGAGATGAGTGGTGATGATGTCGGTGCGGGCCCCGGCGTCTTCGGTGCTCAGTAGCGCCTTGATGTCGGGAATGGACATGCCCAGCGATCGGAACCGGCGGATGATGTGGGCGTGATCGACCTGGCTGGTGTCGTAGAAGCGGTAGCCGGTGTAGGGATCGATGTGGGCGGGTTCGAGAATGCCAATGTCGTGGTAGTGGCGTAGCGCCTTCCTGCTCAGACTGGTCATCACTGCGAAGTCTCCGATCGAGACCTGTGCGCCCATGGCGTCCTCCTCTGCGTTTGCATCGCCCACGTGATGGGACACGGCCATCCTCAAGCCTCCCCCTGGGGCAAGGTCAACATCACGGCGCGAGTCGAACCGGGGTTGACCTTCCCCTTACGGCAACTTTCATCGTGGGGTCATGACCAACACCACAGACTGGGATGCACTCCCAGAGACCGTAAGAACGTTCATGACTGCCCTCGATGCCCGTGAGGTGGATCAAGCGCTGGCCACACTCACCACCGATGCCGTGGTGACCGACGAAGGCCACGACTACAAGGGACATGACGAGATCGGGGCCTGGGTGGCCACCGCGGCCGCCGAGTACACCTACACCACCGAGTTCACCGGTGCGACAGTGCTCGAACGGCAGACCGGTACGACTGTCGACGTCGGGCAGCACCTGGAGGGCAACTTCCCGGGCGGGGTCGCCGACCTGCACTACCGCTTCACCCTCGACGGCACTGCGATCAGCCGGGTGGTGATCGAGCCATGACGCGGCGTTGGTTCATCACCGGAGGCACCCCCGGCAACTTCGGAATGGCGTTCGCCGAGGCGGCACTTGAGACCGGCGACCGCGTGGTACTCACGACCCGGCGTCCGCAGGAGCTGGCGACGTGGGCCGAGCAGTACGGCGACCGCGTTCTCGTCTTGCCACTGGAACTCACCGATGCGGCGCAGGTGCAGCGTGCGGTGCGTGCCGCCGAGGAGCAGTTCGGTGGTATCGACGTGCTGGTCAACAACGCCGGCCGCGGCTGGTTCGGATCGATCGAGGCGATGGACGAATCCGCGTTGCGGGCGATGTTCGAGCTGAACTTCTTCGCAGTGCTGTCCGTGACGCGTGCAGTGCTGCCGGGGATGCGCGCCCGCGGAAACGGGTGGATCGTCAACGTGTCCTCGGTGGCCGGGCTTGCATCAGCGCCCGGATTCGGCTACTACAGTGCGACGAAGTTCGCCATCGAAGCCATCACCGACGCGCTGCACGACGAGGTCGCTCCACACGGCATCTCCGTGTTGACCGTCGAACCGGGAGCGTTCCGCACCAACGCCTACACGGGATTCGCCAACGAACCCGTCGACGAGCCGATCCCGGACTACCACGACATGCTCGAAGAGGTACGTGCCATCTTCGTCGGGATGGACGGTGTGCAACCCGGCGATCCGCGCCGCGGTGCCCGTGCGGTGATCGCAGCGATGGCTCAGGACTCACCGCCCCGTCGACTGGTCCTGGGCAACAGCGGATACGACGCCGTGATCGATACGCTGGAGAAGAATCTGGCCGACATCCGGGCGAACGAAACACTCTCTCGCAGCGCCGATTTCCCCACCTGACAGGCCGCCCGAGCGAGACATACCCGACCCGGCCCACCGATCTCACGGCGCCAGCTGACCGAGATCAGCGGGTCGGGTGTGGCCCCACCAAGTAGGTCTCGATCGGCCGTCGATCTGACCTTGGGGTGACGTCGATGCCGCAGTGAAGCCTAGGGATACACTATGGCCGACAGTTCCACCTCGAAGCGCCTCGACGACGCGGATCAGTGCATAGCGGGAGTCTGTCTCGTTTCTAGAGAAACGAGGTCGATCAGATCCTGTCTCGGGCCACGGTGCCGCTCTACCTGCGTATGCCCGGACCATCGATCAGCGATTGAATCCGTTGCTGGCAGTCAGTAACCGTCACTGCACGGGTTCGATGCGACCCGCCGCCCGCGCCGAAACATCGGTGAGGGACGCATCCGGGATCGGTCACCACCACACTCGTCTACGAGTCACACCGTGCCTGGACAATCAGCAACGCGGGCACTGATCGCAAACCGGCATCGGAAACGTAGGTGAAGTGATGGACCTGACCCTTGACGACGCCAAGCGCGCCGCACGCACCCTCCGGGAACAACTACCCGCCGCCAAACTGACGCACTCCAAGGCCTTGGAGATCGTGGCCCAACAACTCGGCTTCCGCGACTGGAACACCGCAGCTGCGGCGCTCCCAACCGACCGGGGCATGAGCGTACCCGTGCCGGTCCTCCGTAGCCTCGATGAAACTCGAGCACGCGAGTTCTACGTCGATTACCTGCACTTCACTATCGAATGGGAACACCGCTTCGAGTACGCGCAATCAATCCTCTACATGCCACTGGGCCGTGACCGGTTCGTGCTCGACCTCTCTGAACACCACGGCGACGGCACCCCCGGATCCACCGTATGGGTACCGATCAGCGACGTCGCGGCGCTACACAAGGAACTCCACGCCACTGGATACGCTTGCATGAACCCCGGCATCGAAACCGACTCACCAGGCGGACCCACCATGGAAGTCACCGACCCGTTCTCCAACACGATCCGGTTCTGCCAGACCACCGCATAGAACGCGGTCACGCCTGACATCCGACCACCCGGGCCGCACGGACATCATTCTCTGCCGTCTCATTTCTAGAAAAGAGACGCGCCGGAGAAACCCATTCCCGCATCCCGTTCTCCCAGGTCGCGCTGTCTCGTTTCTTATCTCACACTGCCTGTCGCACATCTCGCTTCCCCGGTTGAAGTGACGGCACGCTCCGGACGTCCTCTCGGGCGAAATTCTCACTTTCATGTCCAATTGGACATCGTGTGGACATTTCGTTTGAGAAGTGGACATAAACTTTGAGAAGCCACAAGTGTACATTCTCAAATCCCGTGTCCACTCACGACTCCCCCACCTGCGGTGATGCACGGTTTCTCACTCGATGTCCACACTGATTTTTCTCACGTCCGTGTC